>Ga0316232_1003061_pt1 | contig 15978 bp, 17 predicted proteins | sample TBHtaG_FD_206006 | JGI IMG/M metagenome (GOLD analysis project Ga0316232, IMG submission 206006) | Freshwater microbial communities from Trout Bog Lake, Wisconsin, USA - TBH18025_13 | ecosystem: Environmental > Aquatic > Freshwater > Lake > Hypolimnion/Profundal zone | place: USA: Wisconsin... | reverse complement strand
GCGGTGCCTTGGATGGTGCTGTTTCCGTGGGCCCGGACATGTGGATGTACCAAGTGACTGAAAAAGGTCTCGAAGCCAGTATAACACTCAGGGGAATTCGTTATTTCAAGGACAAAGACCTGAACTAATGCCCCTGGGGATAAACCAGGTAATGAAACATTGATGCTTGGTTAGTAATTACTTATGGAGGTTTAACGAAAATGAAAAAAACATTACTTCTCATGCTGATGATGATTGTTGTAACCCTGTCTTCGACGGTATCCGCCGATCCCCGTGATGATCAGCAGAATAACCGGCAATACCAGAATCGCCAGGAACAGCAGCATCACGATTGGTCACACCCGGCGTACCAGGAGAATAATTGGCATCGGTCCGATTATTTGGCTGGTGAGTCTTCACCGTTTAAATGGCATGAACAGATCAGGGCGACGCATAATCGTTTTCAAGCAGACAACTACCGAATGGAACGCATTACTGACCGCGAATGGGAAGAACGGTTTCCCGGACTGCATTCCTTCCGCTGGCATGACTCTGATCGCAATAGTCAAGTGTTTTGGTATCACGGTCATCGTGTAACAGATGCAGTTCTGTTTTATGATGATGCCGATGAATTGGTCAGCGTGGGCTTCGAGTTTAATGGAGCGTTTATCTTTATTCGCGATGACCACGACAGCTATGAAAACCGCGATTCTTCCATGTTGTCGCTCTTTGTCAGGATTGGGCGCTAGGGCAGGCTGAGAGCTATTGGTGCTTTGCAAACGTCCCTGTGAAAAAGCTGAGGCACAGGTGTGCTGGGCCTCAGCGAGGGACTGCGCGCTTTTAATAGACAAGCGTATAACGAATAGCAGGAGAAAAAAGGAGTAACGGCTCATGAATAATACAGCAAAAAAAGCAATTATCTATTCACTCCTGGCGGGTATTATGCAGTGCGGCATCAGCTCAGCAATCGTGGAGGCAGCACCGCAGGATCGGCAACAACAGGATAGGCAGCAGCAACAGGATAGGCAGCAGCGTGATCAGGAACAGCGCAATCAGGAACAGCGTGATCGGAAGGATCAAGATCGTCAGGAGCGGGTGCGCCAGGAAAATGACCGGCATGAACAGGAAATGCGGCGACATGATTATGAAAGTGATCAGGATTGGCGTGATCGGCAGGATCAGGAAAATGACCGGCATAATCACGCGTTGGATGATATAGAGGCAGCTTTGGGAATTCTGTACCTTCTCACCAGATAAAGAGAAGGTAACCGCAGATGATTGTGGGTTGCACAAGGGTAAAAGGGGCGACCAGGGAGATGAAACTGGTGCCTCTTTCGCTAAGTCCAAAGGAACGGAGGATTGAACGCAAATGAATACTCTATTAGAAATGCCTGGCAAATTGATAGTTCAATTTGATACTTCCGATCATAAAATCTACTTCAATCTGGATAGCGGAGGGGTTAGGGGCACTTTGATTGTCACGAAAAACAATGACGGGCAAACGGCTATGCATATTTATAAAGACAAGGTTTTCGGCTATAAGGGGCGGTAACCGGTCAGATTTAGTGATTCTAAGCGCAGTCGCAGGTGAGGTTGATCGAAATAGCAACATTCATAAATGAATATATTGGTTTGTTTATTGTTGTGATGCCTGTGGTAATATCCGGTATGGCAGCACTTGCAGTCTGGTATTTTACCAACCAGGCTTTAGTGAAAAAAAATCAGAGTGACCGGGTTTCCCAGTTTGCAAAAACATACAAAGAGTTAATTACGTCGGAAAGAATCAAGTTGTTCAATTTGTCGCGGGAATCTATGGCCGAGTATTTGGCGAAAGCCTTCTTTGTGGCCAAAAAAGCCGGTTCGAATGAAGGCGGCAAGGATCATCTTTATAGCGAATTTCTAAAGGCAGGCTACCTGATCACCTTGCTTTTAAATCAGCCTAAACACGAGAAACTGCTGGCAGAGATGGACAAGTTGAATCATAATCTTGGTGATTTAATCCTGCTGGATAAAGTAGACGATTCTCACTTCAAGGAGACAATTGGAGTCATAACCGCTTTTTCGCAAAGTTGCCAGACTTTGCTCAAGGATGAGTGGCGCTTCATTGAAATTGAAGCAAACCCCAGTTAAATAAGCGAATGTCTTGCCCAAAACGGGAGAAAGATGTGGGATTATGGTCGAATTTGATGTTAACGATTTTGTTGCAGTAGGGCAAAGTGCCGCTGTGGAAATCGTTGTTTCAGATCAAGACACGGCCCTGAATGCGGGAAACATGCGGTTAGGCGATCTGCTGGCGACTCCTTCCTTGGTTAAATTTATGATTTGGGCTGCAGTGGACGCCGTTGACCCTCATTTAGCGGAAGGTTTTGCAACAATAGGAGTAACAACGCAATATACCCATACTGCACCTACCGTAAAGGGAGCAACCGTCCGGGTGGAAGCAACAATAGTCGAGATTGCCGGAAACTCAATAAGTTTTGACATTATTGCTTCTGACGGTCTGGGAGAAATCGGCAAAGGCCACCATGAACGAACGGTCGTGGTAGTGGACGAGCTAATAAAGCATTCTTTCGACAGGGTCGCGGGAATGAGAGTCTGAGTATAGCTTTTATTTCCATTGGAGAACATCCGTAAATTTTTAAGGAGGCGGCACAAATGTCTATAGCTGAATGGATTGAAAAAGGAAAAAAGACCGGGAAGAAGAGAGACCGCAATAAAACTTTGAAAAGCATGGTACTTGGAGCAGCTGTCGGCGTGACGGCAGGTGTGGCTGCCGGCATCCTGTTGGCACCCAAGTCCGGCGAGGAAGCTCGTAAAGATATCGAAGCAGCCATCAAAGAACTTCCAGAGAAAGCCAGGGATCTTCTTGAAAGAGGCAAAGTGAAGATGGAAGAGATAAAAGACAAGGTGATAGAAACAAAAGCCAGCCACAACCAAGAGGCTGAAGTCAAGTAATGTGGCCCATGCTTCCATAGGCCAAGCGCGAAGAATTTTTGTAACATCAAGCCAAGATAGAGTTGGTTTTTGCAAAACAGGGAAGGACCCATGATGGCGTTAACAAAAGTGTTACTGGCATACGACGGCTCCGAGAATAGTCAAAAAGCTTTGGAGTGGGTACTTAATTTTGGCCAGCAGACGTCAATCCTGACAGTTATTGTTAAGGTTTTTGAGCTTCCGGATGACATGGAAACCGGTATGGAGGGTTCGATCAAATCGATCCATAAAGGCCTTAAAGAGCAATTGGAGAAACTTGCACTGATTTTTATCGAGAAAGGTTTATCAGCAAAAACAGTTATCCTGGAGGGCGATCCGGCTGCCAAACTTATTCAATACGCTGAGAGGGAGCGAGTTGACTTAATCATTTGCGGTACAAGGGGGCTGGGTGGTTTTGAATCGTTGCTTTTGGGAAGTGTAGCCCACAAGTTAGTGACTCATTCCCCTGTACCTGTCCTTGTTATCAAATAATAGCTTTCACGTTCAGGGCCTCCAAGGTTTTATCTGGAGGCTTTTTCATTTTTGAGGTCTGCTCAGCGTTTCGCGGCAAGTGAATCGCACCTAGTGTTCTGATTGGTACATAAGCGCACCTTTACGGACACGAAAAGATCCTATGGCTGCGAATACAGGTATTGGGTAATGTTCGTCCCCTTAGCGGCATAGTGGGTTCTGGGCTGATAGTGCTCTTGGCGCGAGAATTGCATTAATAGTCAGTGACTCAAATTATGCCGCCTGGTAGATTATCCAATGCTATAAACCAGTCAATCGCTCTCGCTTTGCAAGTGCGATTATTCTTTTACTTTTCGCTTCTCAGTCATTCAAACGATAGTACACGAAAACCAATATTACGCGGAGGTGCAATGATGCAAGAATTCTGGCAAAAGCTTCTTCAATACAAAAAATGGTTTGCTCTGGCGCTGGTTGTAGCGGTGGCCACCTGGGGAGGCATGACCTATTACAGCAAGACCAGCAAACCGGTTTTCACCGGCACTACCATAGCGGTGGAACGCGGTGACATCTTCGCGACTGTATCCGCCACTGGCACCATCGCGGCTGTGAACTCGGTCGACGTCAGCGCGCGCATCACCGGTCTGATCACCGAGGTCAAAGTCAATGAAAATGACAGGGTCAAAGCTGGACAGGTTCTGATCATTCTTGATGATACCTCGCTCAAGAGCCAGGTTGACCAGGCCAGGGCGCAGATGGTCAACACTGCTGCCAACTATGATCGCAGCAAGCAGCTGGCCGCCATCGGCGGCGAATCGCTCCAACAACTTGACGCCGACCGGACCAACTACGAGGTGGCCAAGGCTACCTATGACAATGCCGCGTCCCAGCAGGGGTATACGATTATCACCGCTCCCATCGACGGTCTGGTAATCGGCAAGCCCATCCCGGCTGGCCAGACGGTGGCGCCAGGCATCTCCAACCCCATGGTGCTGCTGACTGTAGCTGATTTGTCCAAGATGCAGATTCAGGTCCAAGTGGATGAATCAGACATTGGCAGAGTGAAACTGGGGCAGAAGATCGATTTCACGGTGGACGCCTATCCGGGCAAAACCTTCACTGGTGCGGTGTCGCTGATATCGCAAAAAGCCGTCGTTCAGTCTAATGTGATTTATTATACTGTGTATGTTGATGTGGACTCGCCCCAAGACCTGCTTTTCCCCAACATGACCGCCCGGGTTAGTATTAAGGTCGGCGAGAGCCGAAATACCCTGGTTATACCGTTGTCGGCCGTAAAGGAGACCAAAGGCCAGAAGAATGTGCAGGTGATGGTTAACGGCAAACCACAGACCATGCCGGTCCAGCTGGGTCTGACCGACGATGAAAAAGCCGAAGTCATCAGTGGCGTCAACGAGGGCGACCAAGTCGTACTGCCTGCGGCCAAACCGGTTGCGGGCGGCCAGGCCCAACCGGCTGCGGCCGGCGGCGGTAACGCGCTCCGAGGGTTGCGTTAACAACAGGAGGTTAGGACATGACAATCACGCTGAAGGATATCACAAAAACCTATGTTATGGGTGATAATGTGGTACACGCTCTGGCGGGGGTGAATCTTGAAATCGCAGCCGGCGAACTGACCGCAATCATGGGGCCTTCGGGATCAGGGAAATCGACGCTGATGAACATCCTTGGCTGCCTTGACAGGCCGTCCACAGGCTCCTACAGCCTGGACGGCCAGGAAGTCGCGAAACTGGGTAACGATGAGCTGGCGGTCACCCGAAATAAAAAGATCGGCTTTGTGTTCCAGAATTTCAATCTGCTGGCAAGAATGTCGGCGCTGCAAAATGTGGCTTTGCCGATGGTGTATGCCGGAGTGGATAAAAAAACACGGATGGAGCATGCTCTGAACGCCCTGACGATGGTCGGGCTGGCAGACCGTAAAGACCACCGCTCCAATGAACTGTCCGGCGGCCAGCGACAGCGAGTGGCCATCGCCCGGGCGCTGGTCAACGACCCGGCCATCATCATGGCCGACGAGCCTACCGGCAACCTTGACACCAAGTCAGGCAATGAAATCATGGAGATATTCTGCAAGCTTAACAGCCAGGGCCGGACCATTATCCTGGTTACCCACGAGCCGGATATATCGCTCTTTACCCGCCGGATCATCCATGTCCGCGACGGTAAGATTGTCCAAGATGAGAATAGAACAGGGGAGGCGGGAGCATGTTCTGGGAAAGTGTCCTAATCGCTTTTGACGGCTTAAAGTCCAACAAGCTCCGCTCTATCCTCACCATGCTGGGCATCATCATCGGGGTGGGCGCCGTTATTGCCATGTTGTCTGTGGGTAAGGGCGTGCAGCAGAAGGTAGATAGCTCTATCGCCAGTCTCGGCAGCAACATGCTTATCGTCGTGCCTGGCTCCAACTCGTCTTCAGGCGGCGTGCGGCTGGCGGCGGGATCGAACATCACCCTGACCAGTCAGGACGCTCAGGCGATCAGCCGGGAGATCTCCGGGGTTAATTTCGTGGCCCCCGCGGTCAGACAGCAATACCAGGTTGTCAACGGTAACCAAAACTGGATGACACAAGTCCAGGGTTCCACACCCGAATTTTTGGATGTACAAAATTGGAATATCGCTTCCGGAGCTTTTTTCAGCAGCTCTGACCTGGAATCGCGGGCCCGGGTGGTTGTACTGGGCCAGACGGTGGTGACGAACTTGTTCGGCGACATCAGCCCGGTGGGCCAGACCATCAGGATCAACAAGGCCCCGTTCCGGGTCATGGGGGTATTTGCAGCCAAGGGCCAGTCCGGTACGGGACAGGATCAGGACGATATCGCGGTAATTCCGCTGACAACGGCCCAGGACCGGATGATGGGGATAACCTATGTCAACACCATCAGCGTGCAGGCGGCAAGCGGCGACGTCATCAACCAAGTCCAGGACGACATCACGGCCCTGCTCCGGGTGCGACACCGCCTGCCGCCCAATGTGCCTGACGATTTCACGGTGCGTAACCTGGCGGCGCTCATGGCTACCGCACAGGAAACCACCAACACGATGACTGTGTTTCTTGGTGTTGTCGGCGCTATTTCGCTGGTTGTCGGCGGCATCGGCATCATGAACATCATGCTGGTGTCGGTCACCGAGCGGACGCGGGAAATCGGTATCCGCAAGGCGCTTGGCGCCACATTCAACAATATTCTGCTCCAGTTTCTTATCGAAGCCACAGTTATCGGGGTCACCGGAGGGCTGATCGGTATCTTGGTGGGACTGGGCGGAGCGCAGGTTATTTCCTATGTAACCGGATGGGCCACGGTGATTTCCGTGACATCAATTGTTGGCTCATTCGGCGTATCGGTACTGACAGGCCTCTTTTTCGGACTCTATCCGGCCCGCAAAGCGGCTCTGCTTGATCCTATCGACGCATTGAGGTATGAATAAAATGACTCAGATCAATAAAGCAATCATCACAATCAAAGATGTACGATCACTGGAGAATATCAAGGAGGAGGTCAGTCTATGAAAACGCATCCTCGATATTTTGCCAAAACACTTGCGGCACTTTCCCTGCTAGCCGCCTTGAGTACGCCAGTGTTGGCGGCACCTGTCGAGTTGTCGCTGGATGACAGCATCTCGCTGGCGCTGAAAAACAATCCGACAATTAAAATCGCTGAAGCCGGCAAACAACAATCGCGGTGGAGGATAGATCAAGCCCAGGCCGGCGAAGGCTTCGTTCTCGATTACACCCATAACGCTCAACGTTCTGACAACCCGGTTCGCCTGGGAGGGGCTTTTGGTGTTCAAAACAGTTTCAGTAACCAGTTGTCGCTGGGCCTTTCGATCTACTCCGGCGGCAGGCTGGAGGGACTGGTCGACCAGGCCAGGCTGACTTATAAAGTTTCTGATCTCAATGTCGACGCCACCAGGCAGCAGCTCAAACTAAGCGCCACCAATTCCTACTTTAATGTTTTGGCTACCCGCAATCTTCTGGAAGTGGCCAAGCAATCGGTAGATGACTTTGCCGCGCATCTGAAAAATGTCCAAGCCCAGTATGATGTGGGCACAGTGGCCCGGGTCGACGTGCTGCAGACCCAGGTGCAGCTGGCCAACGCTCAGGACAGCCTGATCAAGGCTGACAACAACTACAACTTTGCGGTGGCCAATCTCAACAACGTTATCGGGCTGCCGCTAGGCGGTGAGATAAGACTGAAGGAAGATCTTACATACCAGCAGTATCCGCTGACCCTTGATGACAACGTAAAATACGCCCTGGCCAACAGGCCGGAAATTTATCAGTCCCTGGCGAACATCGCCTTTGCCAAGGATCAGATCAAAATTGCCCAGAGCGGCAGCCTGCCGACCCTTGACTTCAACGGGGCCAACGGCTGGTCAGCCCCTGTTTTTCCCGGAATGAAGAACAGCAACTGGATGGTCTCGCTTAGTCTGGGACTGAATGTATTTGACTCAGGTCTTACCAGGTCACTGGTCCAACAAGCCGAGTACGGCGTAACCACCGCCCAGGAGACGGCCCGGCAGTCGCTGGACACCATCGCACTGGATGTCCGAATAGCTTTTCTCAGCATGAAAGAAGCGGAAAAACGGATCGATACCAGCAAAGTAGCGGTGAATCAGGCGGATGAAAACTTCCGGATCACCAGAGTCCGGTACACTTCCGGGGTAGGCACCAATCTTGACGTTGTCGACGCCGAACTGGCGCTCACCCAGGCCAAGACCAACTACATCCAGGCCCTGTATGATTACAACACAAGCAAAGCCTTATTGGATAAGGCTATGGGCATAATAGTAAAATAGAGTATATTCACCATCGACGATAAGAATATTTTTTTAAAAACAAGGAGGGTTCAGGTTATGGGTAGAGTTGTAGGTATTGATTTAGGGACAACCAATTCGGTAATCGCGGTTCTCGAAGGGGAACGGCCGGTTGTAATTGCTAATGCGGAAGGGTCGCGCACGACACCTTCTGTCGTCGCCTTCCGTGAGAACAACGAACGCCTGGTGGGACAGCTGGCGAAACGGCAATCGGTTCTTAACCCGACCAAGACTTTTTATTCCATCAAACGGTTTGTTGGCCGCCGATACAACGAAGTAACCAAAGAGATGGAGCTGGTTCCGTACAAGGTGCTTCCCGGACCGGATGACGCGGTGCGGTTCCAGGGCGAAGGTCAAGTGTACTCGGCTGAGGAGATTTCGGCTCAGATACTGCGGAAACTAGCCGATGACGCCGGTAAATATCTCGGGGAAAAAGTAACAGACGCGGTCATTACCGTACCGGCCTATTTCAACGATGCGCAGCGCCAGGCCACCAAAGACGCCGGCAAGATTGCCGGACTAAATGTTCTGCGGATCATCAACGAACCGACCGCCGCCGCTTTAGCCTACGGGTTGGACAAGAAGAAGAGTGAAACCATCCTGGTTTTTGACCTCGGGGGCGGAACCTTCGATGTATCGATCCTGGAAGTCGGCGAAGGCGTGTTTGAAGTCAAATCCACCAGTGGCGATACCCATTTGGGTGGGGATGATTTTGACAAGGTTGTTGTGGATTGGTTGGCTGCCGAGTTTAAAAAGGAAAATGGCATTGACCTGCTCAAAGACAAGCAGGCGCTGCAGCGGCTTACCGAAGCGGCTGAAAAAGCCAAAATCGAGCTTTCCTCAGTGCTGGAGACGACAGTCAATATGCCGTTTATTACCGCCGACGCCACCGGCCCCCGTCACTTAGAGGCAAAAATATCGCGGGCCAAATTCGACGACTTGACCCACGCCCTGCTGGAACGGTGCAGAGGACCGCTGGAACAAGCCCTGGCTGACGCCAAACTGGCAGCCAAGGATCTTGATGAAGTTATCTTAGTCGGTGGGTCGACCCGCATCCCTGCTGTGCAAAAAATGATACTCTCCCTCACCGGCAAACAACCGAACCAGAGCGTCAATCCTGATGAGGTTGTGGCGATCGGCGCCGCCATTCAGGCCGGGGTCCTGACCGGCGAACTCAAAGATGTCGTGCTCCTGGATGTCAATCCCCTGTCACTGGGCCTGGAAACGATGGGCAGCGTTATGACCAAGATTGTTGAACGCAACACCACCATCCCGGCCCGGCGCAATCAGATATTCAGCACAGCTGAAGACAATCAGCCTGAGGTTGAAATCCATGTCCTGCAGGGCGAGCGCGAAATGGCTGCCGACAACCGGACCCTGGGACGGTTTAAACTGGTAGGCATCAAACCGTCGCCGCGCGGAATTCCGCAAATCGACGTGACATTCGATATCGACGCCAACGGCATTTTGACTGTCAGCGCCAAAGACAACTCGACCAACCATGAGCAGTCCATCACCATCAGCGGGTCGAGCAACCTTGACAAAAAGGAAGTCGAACGAATGGTGGCCGACTCCCTGGCGCATGAGGCTCAGGACAAGTTGCGCCGTCAACAAGTGGAACTCAAGAACGAAGTCGATTCATTGCTCTATAAAGCTAAACGCCTGCTGACGGAAAAGGAATCGCTGCTGCCCGCCCATATCAAAGGCCGTCTGGAGGCCGCCGTCGGGGCAACACAGAAGGCTCTTGACGAAAATGCGGACAGCGAAAAGCTGCGTCAAGTCAAAGACGAAATTGAACAAAGCTACAACCAGGCCGCAGCGCACCAGCCTGAAGAACCGGCTGCAGCAGCCACCGGAAAACAGCCGCCGAAAGATGACGTTATTGACGCGGAGTTCGAGGAAAAGTAAAATGGTAAACCGCCGTGAAGCTAGAAGGGGCAGGTAGGGGGACGGCATGAAATATATTGATTACTATGCGGCGCTGGGTGTGCCGAAAACAGCCACAGATAAAGAAATAAAGACCGTTTACCGCCGGCTGGCCAAGGAGCATCACCCTGATCTTCATCAGGGTGATGCCAAAAAAGCCGCCGAAGAAAAATTCAAACTGCTCAGTGAAGCCTATGAAGTGCTGGGTGATCCGGAAAAGCGGGCCAAATACGATCAGGTTGGCGGCAGTTGGCGTAATGGACAGGATTTTCAGCCGCCACCCGATATGTCGGGCGGCCGATACCAACATGTCGACATGGATGATATGTCTGATTTCAGCGATTTTTTTTCATCGCTATTCGGCCAGGATTTTTCCGGTGACCCCCGGGGCCGGACCCGGCAATCATACCAGCACAGCCCTTTTGGACAGCGTGAGTTCAAGGGAGAAACCATTGAAGCCGAAATCAGCCTGTCGGTTGAAGACCTGATGGGCGGTACGGAAAAAGAAATCCAAATCACCACCGGACATAATGTGCGGACAGTAAAGGTCAAGATTCCGGCGAAATCAGCCCCGGGAACCATCCTCAGGCTCAAAGGCCTTGGCGGCAAAGGGTCTGGCGGCCAGGCCGGCGATATTCATCTCCACATCCAGGCGATGCCTCATTCTATCTGGCGGATAATCGATCAATTCGATCTGGAAGGCGATCTCACTATTTACCCGGAGCAGGCGGCTTTGGGTGATAAAGTATCAGTGCCCACCCCGGACGGAATGATTCAGGTGAAAATCAAGCAAGGCATTCATTCCGGGCAAAAGCTCAGACTCAAGGACCGGGGCTTTAAACGGAAAAACGGAACAATCGGCGACTTATTCATCAAAATCCGCATTGATCTTCCGGCGACGCAGTCTGCAGCCGAAATTGAACTTTACAAAAAAATCTTTGAACTAAGAAATCCTTGATTGGAGGGATGGATGATGTCCCAAGATAAATATACCCAGCGGGCAACGGCGATTCTGCAGGAAGCTCAGCAGCTTGCCGCCCTGCATTACCACCAGGAAATAACAACCCGGCACCTGATGCTGGCGCTGGTGGAGGAAACCGACGGGCTGATAAGCCAGGTGTTGTCTAAAGCCAAGGTTGATGTCGGCTTGCTGCGCGCCAGGCTGACCCAGTTGCTGAAAAACCAGCCGGCGGTGCGCGGTCAGGACAGCGGCCTCAGGATGAACACCGCAATGGTCCGCGTCATGGCCCTGGCTGAGAAGATCGCCGCAAGTATGAAAGATCAGTATACAAGCACAGAGCATCTTCTGTTGGCAGTCATTGAAGACGGTGATAGCGATATCGTCCAGTTATGCCGCGACTTTGGGCTTGTAAAAACCAAGATTCAGGATATTGTCAAAGAATGCCGCGGCGGAGAAAGCATTACAAGTGATAATCCGGAAGAAGGCAATCAGGCGCTGGCCAAGTATTGTTTTGATCTCACCGAACAGGCTCGAACCGGCAAGCTTGACCCGGTGATCGGCAGAGACGAAGAAATCCGCCGGGTTATCGAAATTCTCTCCCGTCGCACCAAAAACAACCCGGTGCTTATCGGCGAACCCGGGGTCGGCAAAACGTCCATTGTCGAAGGTTTGGCCCGTCGCATTATCGCGGGGGATGTTCCGGAGTCGCTGAAAAACAAGACTCTTTATTCCCTCGATCTGGCGTCGATGGTGGCTGGCGCAAAATATCGCGGCGAATTTGAAGAACGGTTAAAGAATGTGCTCAAGGAAATTGTCAAGGCGGAAGGAAGAATTTTGCTGTTTATCGACGAACTGCATACTGTTGTCGGAACAGGAGCAGCGGAAGGGTCGATGGATGCAGGAAACATTCTAAAACCGCTGTTAGCCAGAGGGGAGTTGCACTGTATCGGAGCGACAACCCTGAACGAATACCGCAAGTATATTGAAAAAGACGCCGCGCTGGAGCGACGCTTTCAGCCGGTATTCGTCGGCGAGCCGACGGTGGAAGATACTATCTCCATTTTGCGGGGATTGAAAGAGCGCTACGAAATCCATCATGGCGTCCGGATCACCGACGTAGCGTTGGTATCGGCCGCGGTACTGTCTGTCCGTTACATCTCTGACCGCTTTTTGCCGGATAAGGCGATCGACCTAGTTGATGAAGCGGCTGCCAAGCTACGCACTGAGATTGACTCGATGCCTGCCGAGCTTGACGAAGTTTTGCGGCGGGTTATGCAGCTTGAAATTGAAGAGCAGGCTCTAAAAAAAGAAACCGATGCTCTATCCGGGAGCAGGCTTGCCAGCATTCAGACCGAGCTGAAGGATCTGCACCAGAAATCTGCTGCGCTCAAAGCGCAATGGCAGGTTGAAAAGCAGGCGATCTTGCGGCTGCGGGGCTTGAAAAAAGAAATTGAAGCTGTTAAAAACGAAATGGAAATCGCCGAACGCACTTACGACCTTGACCGTATGGCTGAACTGAAATACGGGCGGCTACCAGAGCTTGAAAAACGCCTTCGCGATGAAGAGGAAGTCCTGGCGAAAAAGCAGTCTGACAAAACGCTGCTCAAGGAAGAAGTCGGCGATGACGACATCGCCAAAGTGGTCAGCCGGTGGACAGGAATACCGGTAAGCAAGATGCTGGCCGGTGAGCGGGAAAAGCTGGCCAATCTGGAGAGCCTTTTGCACCAAAGGGTAATTGGCCAGGAAGACGCCGTGACCGCCGTCAGTGACGCGATTATCCGGGCTCGGGCCGGGATCAAGGACCCCAACCATCCTATCGGTTCCTTTATTTTTCTCGGACCCACAGGGGTGGGCAAAACCGAACTAGCCAAAGCTTTGGCTGAAGCGCTGTTTGACGACGAACGCAGCCTGATCCGCCTGGATATGAGCGAGTATATGGAAAAGCATGCAGTTTCGCGGCTGATTGGCGCGCCGCCCGGTTATATCGGCTATGACGAGGGAGGACAGTTGACCGAAGCCGTGCGACGTCATCCCTATAGTGTCATCTTGCTTGATGAGATCGAAAAGGCTCATAACGATGTATTCAACATCCTGCTGCAGATCCTTGATGATGGCCGGCTAACAGACGGCAAAGGGCGGACAGTTAATTTCAAAAATACGGTTATCATCATGACCTCGAACCTGGGATCGGCGGAAATACTGCATCAGGAGTTCAGTGTCGCCAAAGAACGGGTTCTGGAAATGGTAAAAACCTATTTCCGGCCCGAATTTCTCAATCGAATTGATGACATTATCGTGTTTAACGCCCTGACCGCCGACCAAGTCAGAAACATTGCCGCCATCTTGCTCTTCAACCTGAACAGGCGGCTGCAAAAACAAATCAATATCACCATCACCTGGGATGACGCGGTACTGTCCTTGCTGGCGAAGCAAGGATATGACGCGGCTTTCGGCGCCCGCCCGCTGAAGCGGCAAATCAGCCGGTCCATTGAGACCGAACTGAGTAAAAAAATTGTCATGGGACAAGTGCCTCAAGGAGCTGTGATCACTCTCGGAGTGGAAGGCGACATCATTACCCTGACTGCGAAATAGAAATTCGGGAAACTGTCCAGGTAGCTAAAGCCAAAAGGTAGAACTTGATTGGGGAGAATGTTATGAAAAAAGTATTATTGGCCTACGACGGCTCGGAAAACAGCGGAAAGGCTCTTGACTGGCTGGCGGATTTTGCCAAGCAGCTGCCGGTGGAAATCGTGATTGTCAATGTGTTTCATTTTCCGGATACGCAGTGGGGCGACTATCTTGTGTCCGGTATGCAGCAAGCTGTAGACGGTCTGTTGAGAAGGGCTCAAGAGGTGCTGAAAGAAGCCAAAGATAAGTTTTCGGAGCTGGGATTAACAGTAGAGACAGTCTATTTGGATGGAGCTCCTGCCAGCGAAATTATTCGCTACGCCAGTGCAGAATCCATTGATCTGATTGTTTGCGGTTCAAGGGGACAAGGCGGCTTTAAAGCCTTAATGCTTGGCAGCGTGGCGCACAACCTGGTGACCTTTTCTCCGATTCCGGTGTTGGTTATAAGATCCGACGCCTCGTGACGGCCAGTAGTGCCAGGAGCGAATTGCCATAAACTGCCAAATGGAGGTAATAATATGAAAAAGTACTGTGTCGAAGCGACATGCAACGCCTTTGAGACGGAGAAGGACGGGGATGTCTGCCCGGAATGCAAATCGAAACTGGTGACCAACTGCCCGAAATGTCAAAAATCGCTGGGCAGTCATAATATGGTACAAAGCCACGGCTGCAAACATTGCGGGCAAATGTTCAAGTCTGTTCATCAGGCATAAACACCCAGGGCGCGGCAGAAAACACCTTCGGATGCACGTCTGTTATGTGATTCGGGCTATCGGCAGCGTCATCAAGAAGGCTGTCGTCGCAAGAAGACCACTGGGAGTGGTCTTCTTTTTTTGGCTGAACCCGCAGGCACTTTTCCGGTAGCCAGCAGGAAGTTTGTCGAAATCAACAAATAGTACAGAAATGTATGCTAAACTATAACTAGGATTATTGTAGGGTCGCCTGGGAGTGCTTCATGCTAAAGAGGAGAGTGAACTATGTTCTGGGATCTGAAAACTCGGCGAAGCTGGGTTGGCTATGCCGCTGCCGTGCTGATTGTCGTCTTGGCTGCTGCTGTGCGAATGGAGCTATTCCAGAGCATTGGGATGCAGGCTACATACATCACATTCTATCCGGCGGTGACGTTTGCAGCCGCTTTCGGGGGACTTTTTCCCGGACTGGTGGCGGCTGTGCTTGCGTCAATATGGGCATGGATATACTTGCTGGAGCCTGTCGGGATTATTGCGATCAAAACCACGGCCGAAATGATGGTTGTTGGTGCCTTTCTCCTGAGCAGCACGATGATTTCCATTGTTTGCGAGGCTATGCTTCGTACCCAGATAAGACTGCGTAATACCAGACAAGAGTCGGCGACAAAAGCCCAGCTTCTGGACTTTGCGAGCGACTATATCATGGTTCGCGACCTGGACAGCCGGATCGTCTATTGGAACCAGGGGGCGCAGAATGGATACGGCTTCACGGTGGATGAGGCTGTGGGGCGGTTGACGCATGAACTGCTGCAGACCGAGTTTCCTGAGTCGGCGGACGCCATAAAGGCTGAGCTGCTGACCAGCGGGCATTGGGAGGGCGATCTGATCCACACCCGCAAGGATGGGGGGCAAATCATCGTCCAGAGCAGCCAGACCCTAAACCGGGACGCGGCCTGCAACCCGGTGACCATGCTGGAGATCAACCATGACATCACCAAACTAAGGCAGTCCGAGGCAACGGTGCGAGAAAGCAACTTGCGGCTCCAGCATTTTAACGCCGAACTGGAGACTAATGTTGCGGAACGCACCCAGGAATTACAAGAAATTAACGCGACCCTGGAAGAGGAAATTGCGGAACGCATGGCAGCCCAGGAAGAATTGCAAGACCTGAACATCAGACTGGAAGAAGAAGCTGCCGAACGACAGGCGGCACAGGAAGCTTTGCAGGATCTGAACACCAAACTTGAGGATGAAGCTACGAAACGGCAGGCAGCACAGGAAGCCTTGCAGGATCTGAACACCAAACTTGAGGATGAAGCTACGAAACGCCAGGCAGCGCAGGACGCCTTGCAGGACCTGAACACCATACTCGAAGATGAGGCTACGAAACGCCAGGCGGCGCAGGTCGCAATTCAAGACCTGAACACCAAACTTGAAGATGAAGCTACGAAACGGCAAGCAGCACAGGAAGCCTTGCAGGATCTGAACACCAAACTTGAAGATGAGGCCACGAAACGCCAGGCA
>Ga0316232_1003060_pt1 | contig 15992 bp, 17 predicted proteins | sample TBHtaG_FD_206006 | JGI IMG/M metagenome (GOLD analysis project Ga0316232, IMG submission 206006) | Freshwater microbial communities from Trout Bog Lake, Wisconsin, USA - TBH18025_13 | ecosystem: Environmental > Aquatic > Freshwater > Lake > Hypolimnion/Profundal zone | place: USA: Wisconsin... | reverse complement strand
AGGTTAGCTTAATGCTCTAAGGCTTACAATGCGCTAGTATTTATTCTATGGGCTTCACCTGTGAATGTCAATAAAATACCATGTTTGCGGTTTTTCAGGATATTTTGCACAATTAACACTCTATAAAGAAAATTTGGAATATTCGTCTCATTCTGGCAGGAGTCTGAAACAGGGTAGCGAAATAGATGTACTATTCGATTGATATTTTACTTGTATACAAGCTAAATATCGGATGATGGGGTTGATTTGGAAAAGGGGGGGTGTCATTTGGGGGTGCCGGAACCGAACTTGGGCGGAGGCGAGCCGAAGGAGTCCAGCCTGAAAGAAAAGGCCTACAGGATGATCAGAGAACAGATCATCAACTGTACGCTCGCGCCAGGCAGCCTGATCAATGGCAAGGATCTGATCAGCCAGATCGGTGTGAGCGGCACGCCGATCCGTGAAGCGCTGAATCAGCTGGAACACGAGAACCTTGTTCGAATCGTTCCCCAACGGGGGGTATTCGTGGCCGAACTGACTGTTAAGATTGTTGGAGATCTATGTGAAGTCCGGGAGATTATCGAACCTCACTTCGCCAGGATCGCCGCTGCTTCGATCGACACAGCCGAGCTCGCAATGTATGAAGAATTTCTTTCCCAGGTGCTTTCCCTTGATTTCGATACAGTCATTCAAAAGGATATCCAGTTTCATCGCTTTTTGGCGTCCTACTGCGGCAATGACTACCTTGTCCAGATGATGAACAACGTATTTGCCCAGTACGAACGGCTGCAGATCCTTTCTTGCCGGCTGCCTGCCAGGTTGCAGGCGGCGGCTGAAGAACATCTGGCAATCGTCCGGGCCCTTAAGGAAAGGGACGGAGAGAAGGCGGCCGCTGCCATGAGCATTCATCTGACGAATTCGCGCAGTGCCGCGTTTTCGGTGCAGCCCGAGGATGAGTAAGGCAAAATCTGTTGGCAGCCTAAAGAATTGTCTTTCAACAGGGGGGGATGTAAGCCCAGGCTGGTACAAAAAAACGTAGGAGTGTGTTTATGAAGAAGATAGCTTTGTTTATTGCCCTATTGATCGCTATTTGTGCTATTTTTGCCGGCTGTGGCAGCAGCAGCAGCCAACCGGCCCAGCAGTCGAAAAAAACCGTAGTCGGTTTCTCCCAGGTTGGCGCAGAGAATGAATGGCGGGTCGCGATGTCCAGACTGATGAAAGAGAAATTCGCAGCAACCCCCGACATGGAACTGCTTTTCTCTGATGGACAGGGAAACCAGGCCAACCAGCTGAAAGCCGTTCGGACCTTTATCCAGCAGAAAGTCGATTTTATCGTCCTCGCGCCGGTTGTTACCACCGGCTGGGACGGTGTGTTGCAGGAAGCCAAAGAAGCAAAAATTCCGGTCATCATTATCAACCGCTCCCTGACGACCAGTGTTGGCAAAGCTGACGACTACATTGTCACCTTCATCGGTCCGGACAATATGGATGCCGGAAGACTTGCAGCCAAGTTCCTGATCGAGAAATTCAAGGATGTTCAAGGACCGGTCAATATTGCGCAACTCGAAGGCACGGTAGGGGCTTCTTCGGCGGTTGAAAGAAAAGCCGGCTTCGAAGAAATCATCAAAGGCCAGGATAAACTGAAGATCGTCAAATCCCAGTCCGGTGACTACACCCGGGCCAAAGGCAAAGAAGTAATGGAATCGTTCTTGAAGTCGGCCAAAGCCGAGAGCTTGAAAATCGACGCAGTATTCTCCCAGTCTGACGATATGGGTATCGGCGCGATACAAGCTATCGAAGAAGCCGGTCTGAAACCCGGAAAAGACATTATGATGGTCTCGATTGACGGCGTAAAGGGAGCCTTCGAGGCGATGATCGCCGGCAAGCAGTCTGCCACAGTTGAAAATCCGGTGGATTATGCACCTACCCTTATTCAGACAATCAAAGACTATCAGGCGAAAAAAGAGATTCCCAAGTGGGTCAAGCTCGCGAACAAAGTCTATCCGGCCGATGTTGCCGCAAAGGAACTTCCTAATCGCGTATACTAATTCAGATAGCCGGGTGATGTAAAGCCATTCCGTTTTCTATGGATAGTAGAATGGATCAGGGGCGCCTGTGCCAGGCGCTCCTGATCACGGGATGGCTTTCTTTCTAACAAGAAGCGGGGGTGTGAACAAAGCCATGGAGGCAGAGAATGTACTTGTAAGAATGGTAGGCATCTGCAAAGAGTTTCCGGGGGTAAAAGCTCTCTCCAACGTCGATTTTGAACTGAGGCGCAGCGAAATCCACGCTGTCTGCGGGGAAAATGGCGCCGGCAAGTCGACATTGATTAAGGTTCTTACCGGGGTTGAGCACAACGAAACAGGCGATATCTATCTGGACGGATCGCCCATCAGGCCGAAAACACCCATGGATGCCCAGGACCTCGGAATTAGTACCGTGTATCAGGAAATCAATTTGTGTCCCAACCTTTCGGTGGCAGAGAACATCTTTATCGGCCGCGAACCGATGAAAATGGGCAAAATCGACTGGAATGAAGTCAACAAGCGTAGTGCACTGGCGCTGGCCAGGCTGAATATCAAACTAGATGTCACCGGCAGGCTGGATGAATATTCGGTGGCGATCCAGCAGATGGTCGCGATCGCCCGGGCCCTTGATATATCGGCAAAAGTCCTCATCCTGGATGAGCCCACCTCCAGCCTCGACAAAAACGAAGTGGCCAATCTGTTCCGGGTCATGCGCAAATTGAAAGAGCAAGGCATGGGCATAGTATTTATCACTCATTTTCTGGAACAGGTTTATGAAATCACCGACCGGATCACTGTCCTGCGCAACGGGCTGCTTGTCGGCCAGTTCGAGACCGCTAAACTGGACCGGTTGCAGCTGATCGCCCAGATGATCGGCAAGGACCTGGCGGAATTTGAAAAAGCGATTAAACAAGATACCGGCGATCAGGCGAAGGTGCAGGAAACTATTTTCTTCCAGGGAAAAGAAGTTGGACGTCACGGGACCATCAATCCTTTTGACATAGAAATCAAAAAAGGGGAAGTCATGGGACTGGCGGGTCTGCTGGGGTCGGGGCGAACCGAAACCGCCCGGATTATCTTCGGCATCGACAAGGCCGACAGCGGCGAGGTCTTTATTGATAACCAGAAAGTGAAGATTAATTCCCCGGAAGATACCATCAGACGGGGGATGGGCTTTTGTCCTGAAAACAGGAAGATCGAAGGCATCATCGCCAACCTCACCGTCAGGGAAAATATCGTGCTGGGGCTTCAGGGCAAGCTGGGCCTGTGGAAATTTCTGTCGATGAAACAGCAGCTGGAAATAACGAATAAATACATCAAAATTTTGAATATAGCAACCCCGAGTACAGAGCAGCTTGTAGGGAACCTGAGCGGCGGCAATCAGCAGAAGGTGCTGCTCGCCAGATGGCTGGCCACCAATCCCGAACTTTTGATCCTTGATGAGCCCACCCGGGGCATTGATGTAGGCGCAAAAGCCGAGGTTCAGAAACTTGTGCTGGAACTGGCCAAAGAAGGCAAGGCGGTGCTCTTCATCTCCTCGGAACTGGATGAAATGGTTCGCTGCTGCGACCGGATGGCGGTCTACCGGGACAAAACCAAAATCGGTGAGCTCCAGGGAGATGAGATCACCGAAATGAAAGTTATGCAGACCATAGCAGGGGAGGCCGGGTGATGGAAGACAAGAACAAGCTGAAGAAAAGGCTTATCGATTATCAGATGTTCTGGCCGCTGTTTGCCTTGACCGTGCTGCTGGCATTTAATTTCTTTTTCATAAAAGATTTCTTTGCAATTGAAATCATTGACGGTCATCTGTACGGAAGCCTGATCGACATCCTTAACCGGGCAACGCCACTGATGTTTATGGCCATCGGAATGACCCTGGTAATCGCCACCGGCGGCATCGATATTTCAGTAGGTTCGGTCTTGGCGATATCCGGCGCCGTGGTTTCGATCATGATCGGCGGCGATATGGTATTCCTTAACGGGGAGCAGCAGTATGTATCCCATTATCCGATAGTGCTGGCCCTGCTGGCAGCTATAGCAGTGTCTGTGGTCTGCGGAATATGGAATGGACTCCTTGTAGCCAAACTGGGAATCCAGGCGATGGTTGCCAGCCTGATTCTGTTGGTGGCTGGCCGTGGCATTGCCCAGCTGATTACCGACGGAAATGTTGTAACCATTTATTATAAGCCATTTTTCTATATCGGCTCAGGTTTTCTGCTGGGCCTGCCATTTTCCATCTTCCTGGTGGCGGCATTTCTGGTGCTGATCTTGTGGCTGGTGAAGAAGACCGCCTTCGGCCTTTTCGTGGAAGCCATCGGCTCCAACGTGGTTTCGAGCCGCTTCACCGGACTGAATGTCCAGCGGATGGTGTGGGCCTGCTATGCCATCAGCGGGCTGTGCGCGGGGATTGCCGGCCTGATCGTCGCATCAGAGGTAAAATCGGCGGACTCAAACAGCGCGGGAATGTTTATCGAGCTTGACGCCATTTTGGCGGTAGTGCTTGGCGGCAATTCCATGGCCGGCGGCCGGTTTTTGGTCATGGGCAGCGTAATCGGGGCGCTGATCGTTCAGGCCCTGACGACAACCATCTACGCCATCGGCGTTCCGCCGGAAGTGACCATGGTTGTGAAGGCGCTGGTGGTTGTCGCGATTTATCTGATACAGTCCCAGGCCGTCAAGAGCAAAGTCAAGACCCAGGCGACCCCGCCGACGCTTAAAAGCAAGGAGGCACAGGCATGAAGAACTTACGGATCAACACTAATTTTATACCGCTGATCATAACCATCTGCCTGTTTTGCGGCCTTTTTGCGATCGGATCGGTTGTTTACCGGGGATTCTTCTCAATGCAAGTCGTATTGAATCTGTTTGTTGACAACGCCTTCCTGATTATTGTCGCCCTTGGCGAGACGATGATCATCATCATGGGTGGGATCGACCTGTCGGTGGGGGCCTTAATCGCTCTGTCTACCATGATCGTGGGTTTCTCAATGGCGAATCTGCACTGGCCTCCGGCGCTAGCCATCCTGGCAGTGCTTGCATTCTGCTCGCTATTTGGGTTTGTGCAGGGGTACCTGATTACATACCGCAAGTTTCAGCCGTTTATCGCCACCCTCTGCGGCATGTTTGTCGCCCGGGGGCTGTGCTTTCTCATCAACCAGGACACAATACCAATCAAAGATCCGTTTTTCATAACCGTGGCGACAACCAGGATTAAATTGATGGACGGGGCGGCGATTTCGCTAACCGTGGTTATTGCTTTCGTGGTTCTTGCCGCGTACATCTATTTGACCCATTACACCAAGTTCGGCCGCACCATTTACGCCATCGGCGGCAACGAGCAATCCGCTAGGTTGATGGGGCTTGCCGTCGACCGCACCAAAGTTCTGGCCTACACCCTCAGCGGTTTTACTTCCGGTATCGCCGGCATCGTCTTTTGTTTTTACATGCTTTCAGCCTTCGGGCTTCACGCCGTGGCCCTGGAAATGGACGCCATCGCCGCAGCCGTCATCGGCGGCACGCTGATGACCGGAGGGGTCGGGATGGTGGTAGGCACGGTGTTCGGGGTATTGATCGAGGGAATTGTGCAGACTATCATCACCTTCCAGGGGACGCTCAACTCCTGGTGGACCCGAATCGCTATCGCTTTTTTGCTGCTGGCGTTTATCGTGGTGCAGCGAATCCTTGTTATCAGAAGAGAGTCCAAGAAGAGGATCAGGCCGGTGGAATTTATCTGACAGCCGGGTAAGTCCGCAAATGGGGTGGTAAGATGGAGGCAACGAAGAGTGAGTCGCCGGTAATTAGTTTAAAGGAAAAAGCCTATGGTTGTATCAAAGAAGATATTATCTGCTGCAAGTTTCCGCCTGGCAGTGTGCTGAGCGAAAAAGAGCTTGTTGTGCGGCTCGGCATCAGCAGAACCCCCATTCGAGAAGCCCTGAACCGGCTCGAACAGGAAGGTCTTGTCAAGATTGTGCCGCAACGCGGGGTCTTCGTGGCAGATATCACGCTGAAGATGACGCTGGAACTATACCAGGTGAGAGAAGTGTTGGAACCGTTCATTGTCCGCCTGGCCACTCCGCTGGCTTCGGAAGAAAGACTGGCCGAATTCCGGAGCGAGTTTGGGAAAATGACTGAAGGAGCCGGCAAAGAGGCGATCATTTCCCTTGACCATCAGTTTCACTTTTTTCTGGCCGAATCATGCGGCAACAGTTTTTTGGCGCAGTTAATGGCCAATATCCGCACCCATATCGACCGTACCAGGGTCGCATCCAGCCGCGATGCCGAGAGTGTCAGACTGGGGGTCGAGGAGCACCTTGCCATCATTGAGGCCATTCTGGAACGCGATGCCGAACAGGCCTCTCGGGCCATGTACGGCCATGTATGTCGGTCGCGGCAAGCCGCATTCTAAAGGTTTTAAACGCCGTCGCTTCGGCGGCGAGGCGGGATGATACGCCGGAAAACAGCATATCTGTTCCGCAAAAATAACAAATCAACAGGAGGAATTCAGATGAAAAAGATTGGTTTTATTGGTTTAGGAACAATGGGATTGCCGATGGTAAAAAATCTGTTGAAGGCAGGTTACGAGCTTACCGTCTATAACCGGACGAAGGATAAGGCGAAGGGCCTGGAAGCTCTGGGAGCCAAAGTGGTCGCTTCAGCCGCCGATGTGCCCAGACAGGGCTGCGAGGTTATTATCACCATGCTGACCGCCGATGCGGCGGTACAAGAGGTCGTCTTCGGCAAGAATGGTCTTATCGAAGGGGTTTCGGCCGGGCAGATCGTGATTGACGCCAGCACCATTTCGCCGGCAACCAGCATAAAAGTCGCCACTGAGATGGCAAAACTCGGAGTGGAAGTGCTCGATACCCCGGTAACCGGCAGTGAGCCGCAAGCAATCGATGGGACGATTTTCTTCATTGCCGGCGGAAAAGAAGCAGTGTACGAAAAATGCCTGCCGCTGTTCAAGGCGATGGGTAAAGGGTCTGTTTACATGGGCGCCAACGGTAATGGTTCCTACACCAAGCTGGCAAACAACATGATGGCCGCGATCAACATGGTTGGCTATATTGAAGCCGCCGTATTTGCAGCCAAGTCCGGCATCGACCCCCAGAAATTCGTCGATGTGGTCAGTAACGGCGGAGCCCGTAGCGGCCAGTGCGACAACAAGGCCCCCAAGATTCTGAGCGGCGATTTCCATCCCAATTTTGCTACAGCCTTGATGTACAAAGACCTGGGGCTGGCCGGCGATGTGGCCAAGGAAGCCAATATTCCGCTGCCGGCATTGGCGATCGTCAAAGAAATGCTGCAAATGGCCATCGCCAAAGGCTATGGCAAGGAAGATGTATGCTCGGTGGTCAAATGCTATGAGGATTGGGCCCATACCCAGGTGCGCAAATAAAGGATCAAAATCATAATTTCAAATTTTTCGAGGTGAAAGATGAAAGTTCTTATTTTGGGTGGCACCGGCGTTATCAGCCGGGAGATTGTCGGACAACTGCTGGAACGCGGCGATGAAGTGACCCTGTATAACCGCGGCAACAGCTCGCTGAAGTTCAAGGGCGAAGTCGCTCAGATCGTCGGCGACAGAAATGACCGGCAGGGCTTTGAATCAGCAATGCATCAGCAGAAGTTCGATGTAGTCATCGACATGATCTGTTTCAATCAGCAGGATGCCGAATCGACCCTGCGGGCTTTCGCCGGCAGAGTGGAGCAAATCATTGTGACATCCTCGGTGGCGGCCTATAAACGGCCCTATCGGTCAGTCCCAACCCAGGAAGCGGCTGAGGAACTTTGGGACAATCCGGAATTTGGCTACGCCTACCACAAGGCGCAGATGGAGCTTTGTCTCCAGCAAGCTATTCGCGAGCAACAACTCCCCATCACCATCCTCCGTCCGTCCCTGACCTATGGCGCCGGCGCCGCTAATATCGGCATTTTGCGCCAGAATTACGGTATTGTGGACCGGATAATGAAGGGCAAGCAGCTGGTAATGTTCGGCGACGGCACCACGCCCTGGTGCTTCACCTTTGCTCCTGATCTGGCCCGGGCCTATGTATCGGCAGCAGGAAACACCAAGACCTACGGCCAGATATATCATGTCGCCAGCGAGGAAGTTCACATCTGGGACGACCTTTACCGGGAATTCGGCCGCATCGTCGGCGTTGAGCCGAAGATCGTCCATATTCCGTCCGAGCTGCTGCGTCAGGCGTCGCCGAATATTTTCTCCCATCTGTATTTTGAGAAAACATTCAGCGGGCTGTTTGATACGTCCAAGTTCAAAGCCGCCAACCCCGATTTCGAGGTTAAAATATCCTTTGCCGAAGGCTTGCGGGGAATAAAGAACTGGTTCGAACAGGAAGCCAATCAGGTGGATGCAGAGAAAGACGCTATGGAAGACAGGCTGGTGGAGGTTTATAACCAATACTCGGCAACAATGACCAATCTGTTTAAATAACAGGATAACTGCACCTTGATTATTAGCGGTACATGAAGAAAACAAATCCATTTGGCGGTGGAGACAGTGGAGGATAGAAAAACTGTCGCTGCAGCTAAATGGATTGTTTTTTTTGCATTTGTGTGGGTTTAAAGGCAGCTTGTCAACAATAATGTGCCAGTGATAATTATTATAAAAGTCTATTGATGGACAACCTGATTGTATTATATAATAAATTACACCCCCTCCCTGGGGGGTGGGAAATAATTTATGTATGTTCGGTATGGAATTGATATTTGCGATTGATCCATTTTGGAAAGAAGTCGATGGGTGAAGCTGGGCCCGGGTAACGTAGAAGGAGGGTTGTCCAGTGGAAAAGAACGGCGGATGGAATCCTTATCTGGCAGGCGCTCTGAGCGGAGGAGTCTCGATCTTCTCAGTGTGGATCACCGGTAAGTATCTTGGCGCTTCAACGACATTCGCAAAGACTGCCGGCATGGTGGAGAAGTTTTTCGACCCGGCCAGGGTTGCACAAATGGATTACTTTATCCGGGAATTGCCGGTCATTGACTGGCAATGGATGATGGTGCTGGGAATCCTGATCGGCTCACTGGTTGCTGCGGTTACATCCGGTAGTTTCCGGTGGCAGGCGGTGCCTGACATGTGGCAGGAAAGATTCGGGCCTTCGATAAGTAAGCGGGCATCCTTTGCTTTCTTCGGAGGCATCCTTGCCATGTTTGGGGCTCGTCTCGCCGACGGCTGCCCCAGCGGCCACGGGTTGAGCGGTTCGTTGCAACTGGCGGTCAGCGGTTTTATCGCTCTTGCTTGTTTCTTCATTGGTGGAATGATAGTGGCCAGAATCCTGTATGGAAGGGGAGACTGAACATGAATGAACTGTTATACGGTCTGCTCACCGGGATTTTGTTCGGATTTCTCCTGCAAAAAGGCCGGGTTCTCCGCTATGATAAACAACTAGGTGCGCTTCGCTTTCAGGATTTTACCATCATTAAATTTATGCTCTCCCATATTGTAGTGGCGATGATCGGTGTGTATTTTCTCTATGATATGGGCTTGGTGAAACTGGCCATAAAACCTACCATCTTGGGGGCTGTTATTCTTGGCGGCTTGCTGTTTGGTGTGGGTTGGGGCTTTCTTGGTTATTGCCCCGGAACGTCTTTGGGGGCGCTGGGTGAAGGTCGCTGGGATGCTATATGGGGCATTGCCGGTATGCTGGTGGGTGCCGGACTGTTTGCCGAAGCCTTTCCTTTACTAAAAGTCACGGTGTGGACCTGGGGAGACTACGGCAAAATAACTATCCCGCAAGTGTTGGGTGTTAACCATTGGCTGGTGATTGTTGTTTTCGTGACACTAACATTGGCGTTGTTCGGCTGGATTGAAAAATTAGAGCAAACCCGGAGGATCAATCTTGTAAAAACGCAGCCAAGAAACAAGTGGATATAGACAAGTGATCAAACAAAAGGCTCCCATTACGGGAGCCTTTTGTTTGTGAAACACGCAGATAAATACTGCTGATACAACAGATGTCAGTGGCCGTAATACAGTTTAGCTTATCCGCTGATAAAAATGTACTATCGGCTCCATACTTCCATAAAGTGGATTTTCATAAATTATTGAGTTATATTTAAACCAAAGCAATCTCCGTTGGTGGTTGTTGCTGCCAGAGTCAAAAATTGCTGTTCGGCCAATTCATACTTGCGCCCGCCTTTTCATGACGAATATTCCCGGAGACGAAAGACTCATATTGCAGGAGGATCATTATGCGTGACCGGGTCTTTGAATGCTGTGACTGCGGGCAGTCATGGGCGGAAACTTCTTGTGGCGAGGGGGCGAAGCACGGCTATGATATAAGCTGTCCTTATTGCGGCGGAGCAAGCAAAGTCCGCATTACCGAGGACGGTCGCAAAATAATCTGCGGCAGTCAGCATGATGAAAAGGAATGCCGGCTTTGCATGGGTCACCGGACAAGTTAGTATCTCGATCTTTTCGAGCAGTATTATTTATGAACAACCCCATAATGCCGACAAGACTTTTTCGGCACCCTTGCCGCCATCCCAAGAGATGGCGGTTTAGTTTTGACTGATAAGCTTAACGGTCTATGTGTTATGAACGCCGGAATTGATTGGCAGAATTCGGGTTGGTGGTAACCAATAAAATTTTGGATGAGTCCATTTATCAATATATAAGGCGTAGATATCCAATTAATCACAATAAAGTAATGATTGGATATTTACACTGGCTTTCCGGTTGTATATGATAAAAGACAAAATGTCTCAAGCTAGTGCCGCACAGAATCGATTCAAAACTGGTGAATGAGGAGGGGTATTGTGGCTGTGACTTTTGCCGACCGTGTCGAGTTATTAAAGGCGTCAGATATTCGAGAAATACTGAAAATTACCCAACGCCCGGAAATGATATCTTTTGCGGGCGGGCTTCCGGCGCCGGAGCTGTTTCCGGTCGAGGAAATGAAGCATGTTGCCGTGAAAGTACTGGAAGAGGCGGGAAGCCAGGCTCTCCAATATTCCACTACCGAGGGTTTCGAGCCTCTGCGGCGACAGATCGCGACCAGGATGAACCCCAAGTATAAAACAGCTGTTAATCCCTCGAATATCCTGATAACCAGCGGCTCACAGCAGGCGCTGGATTTTTCCGGTAAGCTGTTTTTGAATTCGGGTGATGTGGTCTTGTGTGAAAGTCCGACCTATTTGGCGGCTATAAGCGCTTTCAGGGCCTACCAGCCCCAATTCATGGAAGTGCCTACCGATGATGATGGCATGATTATCGAGGAACTGGAAAAGATACTGCGAACTACGGCGAGGGTCAAACTGATTTATATCATTCCCGACTTCCAGAATCCCACCGGCAGGACTTGGTCCTTAGCGCGGCGTCAGCGCTTTATGAAGGTGATAAGCGACTGGGAGATACCTGTGGTTGAAGATAATCCCTATGGGGAATTGCGCTTTGAAGGAGAAAGTTTGCCTGCTGTCAAATCGTTAGACAGCAAAGGGTTAGTAATCTTCGTGAGCACCTTTTCCAAGACATTTTGTCCTGGTTTGAGAATAGGCTGGATAGCTGCTGATGCCCGGTTTATTGAAAAATATGTGTTGATTAAACAGGGCGCTGATTTGCACACATCTTCCATCAGCCAAAGAGAAATATCCAAGTATCTGGAGTTATATGATTTTGAGGCCCATATCGGCAGGATCATCGACACCTACCGCAGTCGCAGAAACGCAATGATCAGTGCGCTGGAGGAAAGCTTCTCCGCTGATGTTACCTTCAACCGACCGCAAGGAGGGCTATTTACCTGGGTGCAAATGCCTCGCGGGATAAAAGCGGCTGAACTATTACAGCGCTGTTTACAACAAAACGTGGCATTCGTTCCCGGCGATTCCTTCTTCCCGAACAGGTGTGTTGAGAACACTTTCAGACTCAATTATTCCAATATGCCGGAAGAAAAGATTGCTGAAGGCATCAGACGCCTGGCGAAGGTCATGAATGAACTATAGCGGCATGCCTGAGCTGCAAAGTTGTTGATGCCGCAAAAGAAAAGAGGAGAGACTCGCATGGTGATTCAGGAGGTCCCTTTTTGTACGGTTGACTGGAGTACGGTTATCCCTACCGAGCACACTGGTATCAATGGCAAAGCTTATTGGCGGACCTTTGAAATGGGTAACATCCGCGTGAGGACACGCGGGTACGTGTTTACCCTAAACAGGCTTAAACCTAACGGTGACTGAGATTCTAAGCCCTTTTTTGTCCTTGAAATAAGTGACATTATCGATGATTGTCTTTAGTAGCCGGTTCCGTTCTGAGGCGTCAAAGTTGAGATAGTATTCCAGAACCTTCCGGATCTTCTCTTTAATATCTTTGCCTCCTGCCTCTGCCACCAGCTCTTTTTCTGTCCGTTCAACCTCAGCTTTGTTAGCGTCGATTTCCGCGTCTTTCTGCGCGGAACGTTTCAAATAAGTCTCGACACTGTAGACTCCGGCTTCGTAGCTATCAAAGATGTGATTCTTTTGCTTTTGAAGTTCAGCCTTCCGGTTCATTAAAAGCTTCAACTTATCTTTTGACCGTGACTTATTCTCCATAGGAAGATCCGGTTTTATGACAAGATCGCCAAAGGTTATTTCGAGCTCAGAAATGATGACGGATTCTACATGATCCAGTCTAGACGATATATTTTTGCACCCGTATCCCAGGCAAACCAGTCTCGTAGCATCAGCGCCTTTTTGATTCTGCACCATAGTTCGTCCACAAACGCCGCAAACGACTAACCCCGCCAGGGGGTTGGATATTTTTGTCCTGGTGGGGGAGTGCTCTTTGTTTTTCCGCACGTTCTGGGCCCGCTGCCATAGCTCAGGACTAATGATCGACTTATGGTTGCCATCGGCAATAATGGTATCCTTGGCCTTCGTTTCGCTAAACCAGCGAACTTTTCCGCAATAGACGGGATTTGAAAGGACACCGTTTATCGTGCTGTGTATCCATGGGCCGTGAGATCGTGACGGGATACCCATATCGCTAAGGTGTCTGGCAATTTTATAGCAACCACTGCTGCTAACATACATTTCGTAGATCAACCGGACAACTTCTGCTTCTGTTTCATTAATAGCAAGGCCTCGTGTGCCACTCCGATTATAGCCATACGGAGGGGTAGGCGTAATGTAGTGCCCGGATTTGATGGATCGTACCCTGCCGGACAGCATCCGGCGAGTAATCATTTGATATTCTTTTCTACTAATAAATGCCATCATATCAACGACATCGGCGTCATTTTCATCCCTCAAGTCGTAGATTTTGCGGGGCGTGACGATCAGTGTTCCTGAGTCTTTAAATGTATCAACGATTTGGCCCTGGTTGCGTAGTCCACCGCGGCCCAACCGATCGATATCCATACAAAGTACCGAATGCCACATGCCATCTTCGACATTTGATAGTAGCTCGATCATCTGCGGCCGCTTGGCGATGGATTCGCCGCTAACGATTTCTTCATAAATTTTACTGACAGTGATGCCTTTTTCTTTGGCAAGATCATGCAGCGTAGCACGGTGTTTACCGAGAGTATCATCAGTTTCACCAGATTCCCTTGACTTCCTTAAATATATACAGGATGCCTTATCCATCTTTTTTCTCCTTTACAAGCGACTCGACATACTTGGTAAAAAGTTCTTGGGCCGTGGTGTTGTTGTTGATACAATAAATTTTTAACTTGTCGTTAATAGCCTTCGGCAGCCTAACGCCTGTCATTACTTTTTTTTCAGCCATGGAAATGCCTCCAATATTCTAATTGACAACGTTGCATGTCACAGCCTATCCTTGCATCAATAATATGACAGAAATAAAATTGTTGCAAGATCAAACGAGCTTGACTGGAAAATGTATTTATTATATGATTAATACAATACAAATAAAAAACTCCATACTTTACGACTACTACCGCCTTCGGGCGGCAAATTACTTAACGGCCGCCTAAAACGGCATCAGATGTGTTACGGCACATTTTGGTGGCGTTTTTTTGTTTTCCAATGGGTGGCGAGGGAAGGAGATAACAAGATGGCAAAAAAGATTCCAGTAAAAGTGACTATTACCTTCTTCAGCGGCGATGACTCCGAGAACCGAAAGTTGACAGCCAAAATTCTGGGCGAAATAATCGTCGCCAGACAGCGCAAAGAACAAAAACAAGCCTCTTGATCAAATAATATTTCAAAAACTTTTTCAAGTATTGTGCGCTGTGAAAAACCCGCGAATAATTTAAACTTCATTACATCTCATATGTAAACCAGTCCCCAGCAAAGGCGCTTCGTGTGGTAGTGTCACTAAGATCACAGCGAGAGCCGAGAACGCACAGGGACAAGTACCCTGGATTTCCCAGGCATCGACTACGCCCATGATGGCGTTGTATAGCCAGACAAGTTTTTTGTGGCCATCTGTGCCGACGAGGCGGTTGATGAACCTGTCGTCTATTCGGCTGACTTCGACTGTAACTATCTTGAGTCGTCTTGAGTTTTCACATTCCTCATCCCTTCCTGTCAACCGCCGGCTCACCATCCCCTGTGTCTGTCGCAAAGAGGCTGGTCTTCGGACAATGAGAGTACAGCAGATTGCAGTACTACTGCCTACATGGTGATCTTACCTGACTCGACACCTCATACAGCTACCTGGCAGATTGAAGATCACCATACATACCACTCTCCTGTACCATAGTAGAGCTTATACCTCACAGCCCTCCAGTAGGCCCTACCACAGCATACAGATGGGCCCCAAGCAATATTTGCTCCAATGGCTGTAGCACGGGGTCCCTTCTCGCGTGTTAAAAAGTATACTTTTCAACACGGACTGCTTGTCTGCTTTTGTAGCGTCTTTAAATGTCAAATAAATATATTAGGGACGTCGCTATTGGAGCATGTACTTTTTAATATGCATTCGATGTACTTGAAGGTAATAAGATGAAGGGAGGAGTGCTGGTGAACATTGCATACGTTCGTGTTTCGGCAGCCGACCAGAACCCGGGCAGACAGTTTGAAGCCCTGAAATCCTACGTTGTAGATAAGGTCTTTGAGGAAAAAATCACCGGCAAGGATACTAACCGCCCTCAGCTAAAAGCAATGCTTGAATTCGTCCGAGAGGGCGACACGGTTTATATTGAGAGCATCAGCCGTCTGGCGCGTAATACACTAGACTTCCTCCATATTATCGAGCTGATGAAACAGCAGAAGGTAAATCTTGTGAGTCTCAAGGAGAACATCGATACGTCTACGCCCCAAGGACAGTTTATGATATCGGTGTTCGCCGCACTCAGCCAGTTGGAACGCGATACGATCCGGCAGCGGCAGCGGGAAGGGATTGATCTGGCGTTGGCAGAGGGAAGGGCTTACGGTAGACCCAAAGTACCGATTACAGAGAAGTTTATAACGGCCTATTCGCACTGGAAAGCTGAGGAGTGCACTGCTGTCGAGGCGATGCATTTCTGTGGATACAGCAAGAGTACCTTCTACAAACGGGTTAAGGATTTTGAAACGAGCAGTCCGTGAAAACGGCACGTGAACAGTGATAGCGACTTGGAGGGGCGGTAGCTAATGCAAGGCTTTGAACTACTCCCACCAGTTTCTTTTTACCGAATTTTGGCAAGAAAGCTCGTAAATTGGGAAAAATCGGAGAGGAATAATTAAATGAAAAAAACAGGATTAATCCAAGCTTTACGGCAAAAAACTTTGAAAGATAACGGCTTTTTAATTGAAGATAGCTGGCTAGTCTATTGCCAAGAAAAGAGTAAATCTTCTCCTAAACGTCTTGCAAACTTCATAGCTTGGATTACAAGAGAAACAGTAGCTGATGATGGAAAAGTAAAAACGCGTTTCTTTGTTATTCAAGGCAAGATGATAAGTGGCCAGGATTTAAAAGAAATTCAAGTCTCAGAAAATTTATTTAACCAAAACTTGGAGTTATGCCTGAGAAAACATTGGGGTCTGGACATTATTATACGTTCAGGAGCCTCCAATCTCTTGAGAGAATCAATCCAAGCACTAAGTAAG
>Ga0316232_1003059_pt1 | contig 15992 bp, 15 predicted proteins | sample TBHtaG_FD_206006 | JGI IMG/M metagenome (GOLD analysis project Ga0316232, IMG submission 206006) | Freshwater microbial communities from Trout Bog Lake, Wisconsin, USA - TBH18025_13 | ecosystem: Environmental > Aquatic > Freshwater > Lake > Hypolimnion/Profundal zone | place: USA: Wisconsin... | reverse complement strand
TTTCGTTCGCGAAGTTGCGGGCGAAGGCAAGTCCATTCTTTTCGTCGGCACCAAAAAACAGGCTCAAGACGCAGTTAAAGAGGAAGCTATCCGTTGTGACATGTTCTTTGTCAACGAACGCTGGCTTGGCGGTATGCTCACCAACTTCCAGACCATCCAACGGCGGATTAATCGCCTGAAGGAACTGGAAAACATGGAGTCCCGGGGATTGTTTGATGTCCTGCCGAAGAAAGAAGTCCTCTCGCTGCGGCATGAAATGGACCGTTTGCAAAAGTTCCTCGGCGGTATCAAAAACATGAATAAGCTGCCTGGCGCGCTGTTCATTATTGACCCGCGCAAAGAACGCATCGCGGTGGCTGAAGCCCGTAAACTGGGTATTCCTATTGTTGCAATAGTTGATACCAACTGCGACCCGGATGAAATCGACTATATCATCCCCGGTAACGATGACGCTATTCGTGCTGTTAAGCTATTGACAGGCAAAATGGCTGATGCGGTATTGGAAGGTCGCCAGGGCGAGCAGCTGGCTGCTAACGAGTAATTCATGTTAAGGTAAGGAACGGCATTTCGTTCCTTACCTTACTTTAATAATCGACAGGAGGATTAGCTATGATTACCGCTGAAATGGTAAAAGAGCTGCGCGAAAGAACCGGCGCAGGAATGATGGATTGTAAAAAGGCGTTGACCGAAACCGAAGGTGACTTGGACAAAGCCATCGATTTGCTGCGGGAAAAAGGCTTGGCTGCCGCCGCGAAACGATCTGGCAGGGTGGCCGCAGAAGGCCTGATCGAGTCATACATACATGGGGCGGGACGTATCGGTGTGTTGCTTGAGCTGAACTGCGAAACCGACTTCGTTGCCAAGACCGATGATTTCAAGACCCTGGCCAAAGATATCGCCATGCAAATTGCAGCCGCCAATCCCAGTTATGTACGGCGGGAAGAAGTCCCGATCGAGATAGTCAATCATGAGCGCGAGGTTTTGCGGGCTCAGGCCATCAACGAAGGCAAGCCGGCGAATATCGCCGAGAAAATGGTCGAGGGCCGGGTGGAGAAATATTACAAAGAAGTTTGTCTCATGGAACAAACCTTCATCAAAGACCCTGATATAACTATTTCGAGACTGATTACCGATAAAATTGCCAAAATCGGCGAAAATATATCCATCCGCCGGTTTACCCGTTATCAACTCGGCGAAGGCATCCAGAAAAAATCGGGTGATTTTGCTGCCGAGGTTATGGCTGCTGTAAATAAAGGTTAGAGCCCCGGCTGTAACAATATAAATAAGAGAACACCTGGTGTTCTCTTATTTTCTAAACATTTACCCTGCCAAATAAAGGATTTAAAGTTATATCTATAGAACAGATTTCAAAACGGGGGTTGTTGCATGCAGGTCGCAAAGTACAAACGCGTTGTTTTAAAGTTGAGTGGTGAAGCGCTGGCTGGCAACAAAGGCTTTGGTATTGATCCTGAGACCATTCATGCCATCGCCCAGGAGATTCGCGAAACCAAACTTGCCACCATACTGGATATCGCCATCGTAGTAGGCGGAGGAAACATCTGGCGTGGCCTGGCTGGAAGCGCCAAAGGCATGGATCGGGCGACCGCCGATTACATGGGAATGCTGGCAACCGTGATGAACGCGCTGGCCTTGCAGGATGCACTGGAAAACCTTGATGTCGATACCAGGGTACAATCTGCCATCGAGATGCGTCAGGTAGCCGAACCCTATATTCGGCGGCGGGCAATCCGTCATCTGGAAAAGGGCCGGGTAGTTATTTTTGCTGCCGGGACAGGCAATCCTTACTTCTCCACCGACACCACAGCCGCCCTCAGGGCCGCTGAAATAGAAGCCGATGTCATTTTGATGGCCAAAAGAAACACGGACGGGGTATACGACTCTGATCCCCGCTATAATCCTGACGCTAAAAAATTCGATGAACTGGAACATATGGAAGTACTCAGACGGGGCCTTGGAGTCATGGATTCTACGGCAACAAGTCTTTGTATGGACAATCAAATCCCAATCATTGTCTTCAGCATTGATGAGCCTGGCAATATTTTAAAGGCTGCTTTAGGCCAAAATATTGGTACTGTTGTTGGAGGGATGAAAAATGACGGTTAAAGACATTTATTCCGTCCACGAGGAAAAGATGAAAAAAGCCCTTGAAGTCCTGCGCAAGGAATACGGCACCTTGCGGGCCGGACGAGCCACCCCGGCTCTTCTCGACAAAATCACCATCGACTACTACGGTACACCAACCCCGGTTACCCAAGTGGCAAACATTTCTGTACCCGAACCGCGCCTTATTGTCATTCAGCCCTGGGAAAAGCCGCTACTCGCTCAGATCGAAAAAGCCATCATGAAATCAGATCTGGGGATAACACCCAACAGTGATGGCTCGATTATTCGGCTAAACATCCCCCAACTCACCCAACAGAGGCGGACCGAGTTGGTGAAAGTCGTCCACAAAAAGGCGGAAGATGACCGGATTGCTATCCGCAATCTCCGGCGCGACGCCAATGACGGAATTAAAAAACTTGAAAAAGACAAGGTAATCTCCGAGGATGAAGCAAAAAAAGCCCAGGAAGATATGCAAAAGCTGACTGATAAGTATATTAAAGAAATCGATCACATCATGGCCAGCAAAGAAAAGGAAATCATGGAAGTATAATGTTGGATCTGGTAGCTGAGCAGTTGTCCACCGCCGCTGCCTTGCTTACAGCGCGGAAGATCGAATATACAGTCAGCGTTACCCGGCCTGACAGGCTTTCCTTTGCCCTGTCAGCCGATAGTCTTTATATTGTCAGGCAGACCCAAAACGAGAGTGGTGTATACCACCTGGTTGTTGCCGCCAAAATGGAAAAAGAGGTGTAATCATCTTGGCCTTCAATATTACAGTCGAATGTATTGCCTGCGGCACCTGTGCCGCGACATGTCCGGTAGGGGCGATAAAAGAAGGGGATCCAGTCTACGTAATTACCGAAGAATGCGTTGAATGCGGTGCCTGTGCGACGGTTTGCCCTGTCGGTGCTATTAAAGCTCCTTGATCGGAACCCCCTCGCAACGAGGGGGTTTAAAATTAGACAGAGGAGTCGTCACTGTGTGGAATAAATGGTTTGGACGGCGAAACAGCAGCGCCAACATCGCCCCGGATAACTATGACCAACTCGATCCCAAAAAACTCCCCAAACATATCGCGATCATCATGGACGGGAATGGCCGCTGGGCCCAAAAAAGGGGCCTGCCCCGCACCCTGGGTCACCGAGCCGGGGTCGAGACTTTGCGCGCCATCGTGACCGCAGCGTCAGAAATTGGCGTCGGGGTACTCACAACCTACGCCTTTTCTACCGAAAACTGGAAGCGCCCGGCTGATGAAGTCAATCTGCTGATGAGCCTGTTCTCCGAATATCTTGACAACGAAATCAGCGAGCTTCACGAAAACAAGGTGCAAATCAGGTTCATTGGCAAAATCGACGGATTGGCCAAAAGCTTGCAACATAAAATTGACCAGGCCGTGCAAATGACTGCAGGCAATACCGGCCTCATCCTCAATATTGCCGTCAATTATGGCGGCCGGGCGGAAATTGTCCGAGCTGTTCAGATTATTGCCCAAAAAGCACTTAATAAAGAAATTCTTCCTGCCGATATTACCGAAGACACTATCAAAAAAGAACTGTACACTTCGGATATTCCTGATCCCGACCTGTTAATCCGGCCAAGCGGAGATCTGCGTATCAGCAATTTTCTGCTATGGCAGTCAGCATACGCCGAATTATGGTTTACCAACCTGAACTGGCCTGATTTCAAACCCAAACATCTTATCCAGGCTATCCTTGATTACCAGCAGCGCGATAGGCGATTCGGCGGACTTAAAACTTCAAAGTAGGTGTAGTGAATGCTGGCTCAACGGATACTAACTGCAATTGTTGGCATAGTTGTGACTATTTTTATTGTTCAATACGGCCAATGGGTTTTTGCGGTGGCAGTACTGCTGTTAACCCTGATTGCCTGGCATGAATTTTACAATATGATGGTGCGCCGGGAAATCGAAATAGCTTATTATGTGGGACTGGCAAATATCTTTTTCATCTGGGGCACAGCCTGGCTTGGCAACGCCAAAGAAACCGTGGCGGTAATATTACTGGCCGCCTTCATGTCGCTGGCCAAGACAGTGATCTCCCATGCCAGGTTCAACCTGCGGGACGCGGTTTATACCTTAGCCGGGATAATCTATATCGGCCTGGCCTTTGCCCATCTGATTTTATTACGGTTTACCGACAATTCTCTGACTATCACCACCGCACTCGGCGGATCGCAACCGGCGGGAGCGGCCTACCTGTGGCTTGCTTTTATCGGCACCTGGGCCAGCGATACCTTCGCTTTTTTCGTTGGCAGCAAATTTGGCAAACATAAGCTGGCGCCAGCGGTTAGTCCGGGCAAAACCTGGGAAGGGTTGGTCGGAGGAGTTATCGGTAGTATAGTCGCCATAATGGCCCTAGGCTTTTTGTGGCGTTTATCACCGCTGCACAGCGCCTTAATCGGCCTGATTATCGGCCTGGTTGGTCCGCTGGGCGATCTTGTGGAATCGGCTATGAAACGCTTCGCCGGGGTAAAAGATTCAGGTCGTCTGCTTCCGGGTCACGGTGGAGTTCTTGACCGGTTTGACAGTATCCTGTTTACCGTCCCGGCAGTGTATTATTATATTTATATTTTTGTCATCCGCTAAATAACCTATAAGGAGACTCGCTATGCAGCAGCGCCTGGTTATCCTTGGAAGTACCGGTTCAATTGGTACACAGGCCTTGGAAGTAGTTGCCGCTCATCCGGAAAAATTCAAAGTTGCTGCCCTGGCGGCATACCATAACGACAAGTTACTCCAGACACAGATTGAATGTTTTAAACCCGAGCTGGCTGTCCTCATTGATCAGGATGCCGCCGAAAGGCTAAAGCGCCGTTATCACGGCCCTGCCAAACTGATGTCCGGCGAAGACGGCTTGATGGCAGCTGCCACCTTGGGGAGCGCGGATACTGTCCTGACATCCATGGTCGGCTTTGCCGGCCTCAAACCAACACTGGCTGCCATCGCCGCCGGCAAAAACATCGCCCTGGCCAACAAGGAAACCCTTGTAGCCGCAGGCGAAATTGTAACAAAGCTGGCGAAAGAGAAGGGGGTAGCCATCACCCCTGTGGACAGCGAACACAGCGCAATTTTACAGAGCCTAAGCGGCGAACGCCGTGACAATATCAGGAAGATTATTCTCACAGCCTCCGGCGGGCCCTTTTTCGGCTGGACGACGGACCAATTGCAACATGTCACAGTGGAAGCCTGTCTGCGCCATCCCAACTGGTCGATGGGCAAAAAAATTACTGTTGATTCAGCCACCCTGGTGAACAAAGGACTGGAAGTCATTGAAGCCAAATGGCTGTTTGACATCGATTATGACCAAATCGAAGTGGTTATTCACCCCCAAAGTATCATCCATTCTATGGTTGAATTTTCCGATGGAGCTGTTATCGCCCAGCTTGGCAAGCCTGACATGCGACTGCCCATTCAGTACGCCTTGACCTATCCTGACCGACTGCCTTCGGAGTTTCCCAGGCTGGATTTTACCACAGCGAACAATCTGACCTTCGCCGCGCCGGACACAAGCCTCTTTCCGGCTCTCGACATGGCCTTCGCGGTCGGCCGAACCGGCGGCACTCTGCCATGCGTCTTCAACGCCGCCAACGAGATTGCCGTAAACGCGTTTCTTGACCGAAAGGTAACCTTCCTTGATATCTATGAAACCATTGCGCAAACAGTAAAAAATCACAAGGTTGTAGCGGAGCCTTCTCTGGCGGATCTTTGTGCCGCTGATGAATGGGCCCGATCCTTTGCGGCTCAGGTAATTCAGGAATCCAAGTAATTATTTGGAGGCAGGTGGAACTTTGTTATCAACAACGATTATCGCCACAATCTTTGTTATTGGCCTGTTAGTGTTTTTCCATGAACTCGGCCACTTTATCACAGCCAAACTAGTCGGCATGAAGGTCCATGAATTCGCTCTGGGTTTCGGCCCGAAGCTGATAAGCAAACAGAGCGGCGAAACGCTCTATTCCGTGCGGGCTATTCCTCTGGGCGGCTTCAACAAAATCGCCGGGATGGACCCGGATGATGAACAGGACGAATTCTCCTTCAACGCCAAACCCATCTGGGCCAGAATGCTGGTTATCGTCGCCGGACCAATCATGAACTTCTTGCTGCCGATCTTGCTTTTTCTTATTGTGTTCCTTGGCTCCGGCATCGACACTCCTTCCGACCAGGCTATCATCGGTAGCATACTCCCGAACCGGCCAGCCGCCCAGGTTGGCCTTGCAGCCGGTGATCGCATTCTCTCGGTCAATGACACCCAGATCGATTCGTGGCGCCAATTCGTCAGTGTCATTCAAGTCAGCGCCGGCAAACAACTGGTTATTGCCTATGAGCGCGACAACCAAAGAGGCAATGTGACCATCACTCCGGAATTTGACCCCAAAGCCAATCGGGGTATCATTGGGGTTGTCCCGCTAATCATCAACTATCACCCCGGGCCGCTGGAAGCAGCAAGCCTGGCGGTGCAACAGGTTTATGCCATCGGGGTGAGCATGCTCAGCGGTATCGGACAGATGATCTCAGGCCGGGCACCGGCTGACGTCGCCGGACCGATTGGCGTGGCCCAGATGGCCGGACAGGTGGCTCAACTGGGTATTTTACCCCTGTTGCAGTTTGCGGCCTTTCTCAGCATTAATCTCGGACTCATTAATCTGCTGCCTGTGCCGGTTCTTGACGGCGGGCATATCGTCACCCTGGCGGTTGAAGCCATCCGCGGCAAACCCCTCAGCGCCCAGAAGATGCAATATATCCAAATGATCGGTTTTACCTTGCTGATGCTTCTGATGCTTCTTGCCACGTTTAAAGACTTAACAAGGTTGAAATTGTTCTAATAGCTGAATTTCGCATTTACAGGTGATGAATGATGGAGCGTAAACCCACCAGACAAGTTAGAGTCGGCAAGGTGGCTATCGGCGGTGATGCACCTATTTCAGTGCAGTCCATGACCAATACCAAAACCGCTGACATCGTCTCAACCGTCGCCCAAATCCGGCAGCTTACCGCTGCCGGCTGCGACATTGTCCGTCTTGCTGTTCCCGATATGGCAGCAGCCCTGGCTTTGGCTGATATTAAAACTGCAGTCGGCGACATTCCGCTTGTGGCCGACATTCATTTTGATTATCGTCTGGCCCTGGCCGCCATCGCCAGCGGCATCGACGGCCTGCGCCTTAATCCAGGCAACATCGGCGACAGGGAGCAGGTGGCGGCAGTGGTAGTGGCGGCCAAAAAGCGCAATATTCCTATTCGCATTGGGGTCAATGCCGGTTCCCTGGACAAGACCCTATTGGCAAAATACGGCGGTCACGCCACTGCCGAGGCAATGGTGGAGAGCGCCTTGGGACATGTTGCCCTTCTGGCCGAGCATGACTTTGATGCCATAAAAATTTCCCTCAAAGCCAATGATGTCCCGATGACCATCAAGGCTTATCAGTTGATGGCGGCAGCAGTTGATTTCCCGTTGCACCTCGGTATTACCGAGGCCGGCACCATCCATTCCGGCATCATAAAATCAGCTGTAGGCATTGGCGCCTTACTGTCACAGGGAATCGGCGACACCATTCGCGTGTCCCTGACCGGCGACTCCACAGAGGAGGTACGGGTGGCCAATGAAATCCTGAAATCTCTTCACTTGCGGGAATTTGGTCCGACCCTTGTTTCCTGTCCGACTTGCGGTCGGTGTGAAATCGACCTTTTCGCCATCGCCAGCGCCGTAGAGGATAGACTGAAAGACTTGAAAAAACCGCTGAAGGTCGCTGTGATGGGCTGCGTCGTGAATGGCCCTGGCGAGGCAAAAGAAGCCGATGTCGGCATAGCCGGCGGCAAGGGACAAGGAATTTTGTTCAAAAAAGGCGAAATAATCGCCAATGTGCCAGAAGAACAGCTGATCTCAGCCCTTATTGCTGAGATTGACAAATTAGTCAAGGAGGAATAACATGCGCGCATCCCAGCTTTATGCCCCCACGCTCCGGGAAACACCGGCAGAAGCCGAAGTCGTCAGCCATCAACTGATGCTCCGGGCCGGATTCATCCGCAAAGCGGCAGGCGGTGTATATACCTATTTGCCTCTTGCCTGGCGGGTACTGAGGAAAATCGAAAAAATAGTCAGAGAAGAGATGGAAGCCAAAGGCGGCCAAGAACTGTCCATGCCGATCATGCAGCCTGCGGAAATGTGGAAGGAAACCGGACGCTGGGATGTTTACGGTGATGAGATGTTTCGCCTCAAGGACCGGCACGGACGGGACTTTTGTCTCGGCCCAACCCATGAAGAAATGATCACAACCATGGTCAAAACCGATGTTCGGTCCTATCGCCAACTGCCGCTCATGTTATACCAAATTCAGAACAAATACCGTGATGAAATCAGGCCTCGTTTCGGCCTGATGCGTGGGCGTGAATTCATCATGAAGGATTTGTATTCTTTCGACCGGGACGAGAAGGGTCTTGATGAAAGCTATAATAAAATGTATGACGCCTACTCGCGGGTATTCAGCCGCTGCGGACTCACCTTCCGCCCGGTGGAAGCAGACCCGGGCGCCATCGGCGGCAGCGGCACCCATGAATTTATGGTCATTGCCGACTCGGGAGAAGCTGCCATTGTTTACTGTCAGGGCTGCAATTACGCCGCCAATGTAGAAAAAGCCGAACTGCATCCCATTCCAGCAGTACCGGAAGACACACTGCCGCTGGAAGAGAAGGCAACCCCAGGAACCAAGTCAATCGAAGCAGTGTCAGCTCTTTTGGGTATAGATCAAAGCAAAGCAATCAAAACAATTGCCTATAATACTGAAAAAGGCCCCGTATTGGCCTTGGTACGCGGTGATCACCAGATCAACGAGATTAAACTCCAGAACCGACTGGGTTGCTTAACTTTGGAGTTGGCTGATGAGGCTACGATCACAGCCGCTACCGGCGCCTGCCCCGGTTTTATCGGTCCGGTGGGGGTCAAAGAAGTTGTCATTGTTGCCGATCCCACGGTAATGAACATGTTCAACGCCGTATGCGGCGCCAACAAGACAGATTACCACTTCATCCACGTCAACCCGGTCCGCGATTTTTCGCCTACCATTGTGGCCGATATTCGTCTGATCAAGGTGGGCGACCCCTGTCCGCGGTGCGGGGAGCCGGTTAAAACCGCCCGGGGTATCGAAGTGGGACAAGTGTTCAAACTTTTCACCAAATACTCCAGTTCCCTCAGCGCCACCTATCTTGATGAAAATGGCAAGGAACAGCTGATGGTAATGGGCTGTTACGGTATTGGCGTCAGCAGGACCATGGCCGCCGCCATCGAACAGTACCATGACGACAATGGCATCATCTGGCCGGCAGCTATCGCTCCTTTTCATGCCGTCATCGTGCCGATCAACGTAAAAGACCAGGCTCAATTGGCTATGGCGGAGAAGGTTCAGCAAGAACTGGCTGCTCTTGGAATGGAAGTAGTGCTGGATGACCGGGATGAACGGGCGGGCGTCAAATTTAAAGACGCAGATTTGATCGGTTACCCGCTGAAAATCACCCTCGGGCCCAAAGCAATAAGCGAAAATCTTATTGAAGTCAAAGTACGCCGCAGTGGTGAGGTTATTTATTTTCCTGCCGATCAATACACCGCCGAAATCAAGGCACTGCTCGAATCTTTGTGACCATCGCCAAAAAGCTGCCGCCATTTTCCAATGGCGCAGCTTTTTTTTGTGTAAACCTGTCTGATGCACTGATTGCCAGTATGGCAGCGTTTCGCCTTGCCTAAGGCTGATTTTCACGGCGTGCGTCCGCCCTTCGGCTGTGCTACAATAGTTATAGGCTACTATCATGCTTCACCACAAGAGAGGGTGTCCGATGTCTACATACTGCATCATTCCTGAAAGCTCACAAAACCTCACCGAATTATTGACCGAACTGCAGCTAACCGACGGGGATCGTCTGTTGCTTAACTGCGCTATCATCGCCAAAGTCCAGGTCAATACTCTTGCTTCCTCGTGGGACGTCTCGCTGAACGTGCCTGAAATACTGCCTGACAGACTGCTGAAACTGGCCAGCGACCATCTTTGCCAGAGCTGCAGCCTTTCTCAGGTGACTTTCCTGCAAACCCCGCAAAATCTTGAAAACTACCTGAACAACAGCTGGCCTGAACTTGTCGCTCGCGTCGCCGGTGACAATCAAGCCGTAAAACACCTCTTGCTGCGCGCCAAGCGGGGGTTTGACGGTCATACCCTCAGCATAGAATCCAGTGGTGAACTGTCAGCCGAAATTCTCAGTTCCCGAGGGGTTGGTCAGACCATTAAGCTTTTGATCAACAAGGAGTTTGGAGTGCCTTGTGAAGTGATACTGCTCACAGCGCCCAAAGATGAAAATGAACCCTGCGACGAAGACCTGGGGATGCCTGACAGCTACGAATATGAGCCTGAAGCAACCCCGATAAAGAAAACCGTTAATCCCATCATCTTCGGCAAAAATATCAAAGACAAGCCCATGCCGACCAGCGATATTCAGGACGAAGGCCGCAACATCACCATCTCCGGACAGATTATTAGCCATGACCTGCGGGAACTGAGGTCCGGACGTAATCTGCTGACATTTGATCTGGCTGATTTAACCGGTGGAATCAGTGGTAAAGCCTTCTTTGAAGACAAAGAGCAGTTCAATAAAATATCCGCTAACCTTAAGGACGGAATCCTGGTCAAAGTCAAAGGCACCGTACAGTTTGACAAGTACGCCAATGAATTGGTGATCTATACCGACAGCATGAACCGTGTCGAAATGCCGGAACGTAATGACACTGCCGCCGATACCCGGGTTGAACTGCACGCCCATACGCGAATGAGCACCCTTGACGCTGTCTGCTCCGTAAAATCCCTGATCAGACAAGCAGCCAAATGGGGCCACCCGGCGGTTGCCATAACCGACCACGGCGTGGTTCAAGCCTTTCCTGATGCGGATGAAGAGGCCTCAAAAACCGGGATCAAAGTGATCTACGGCATGGAAGGCTATTTAGTTGACGAAAATCTTAATCAAGCCAACCATATTATCATCCTGGCCCAAAACACTGTCGGCTTACGAAATCTTTACAGACTGGTGTCATTATCCCATATCAAGTATCTCCACCGTACCCCGCGCATTCCCAGGACGGTGCTGGCCGAACATCGGGAAGGGCTGCTGCTTGGTTCGGCCTGCGAAGCAGGTGAACTTTTCCAGGCGGTACTTGACGGAGCCTCGGACGAACAGCTGGCCGAAGTGGCTGCATTCTACGACTATCTGGAAATCCAGCCTGCCGCCAATAACGCCTTTCTTATTCGCCATGGGCGGGTGGCTGATGAATACGCCTTGCAAACCATCAACAGAAAGCTGTGTAAACTCGGTCAAACTCTGGGAAAACCGGTGGTAGCCACCTGTGACGTTCATTTTCTTAACCCTGAAGACGAGGTGTACCGCCGGATCCTCATGGCCGGTCAGGGCTACGCCGACGCCGACAGCCAGCCACCGCTGTATTTGCGTACCACCGAAGAAATGCTGACCGAGTTTTCCTATTTGGGCGAAGAGCTGGCCCACGAGGTTGTGGTGAAAAACACCCGACTCATCAGCGACTCTATTGATAGCTTCAAACCCATCCCGGCTGAACTATACTCGCCCAAGATCCCCGGAGCAGAAGATGCGATCCGGGACATGACTATGAATAAAGCGCGGGAACTATACGGCGACCCGCTGCCTGAGATTGTGGCCGCCCGCATTAAATATGAACTGGATGCAATCATCAACAATGGTTTTGCTGTACTGTACCTGATTGCCCACAAGCTTGTGCGAAAATCCCTGGATGACGGCTACCTTGTGGGTTCCCGGGGTTCAGTCGGATCCTCCTTTGTGGCCACTATGACCGATATCACCGAAGTAAATCCGCTGCCGCCGCACTGGCGCTGCCCGTCCTGCAAGTACAGCGAGTTCATCACTGACGGCAGTTTCGGCAGCGGCTTCGACCTGCCGGATATGGACTGCCCTAAATGCGGCACTGCTGCTGTAAAAGAAGGTCATGATATCCCCTTTGCTGTATTTATGGGTTTCCATGGAGACAAAGTACCGGATATCGACCTCAATTTCTCGGGTGAATATCAGCCGGTCGCCCATAAATATACCGAAGAATTGTTCGGCAAAGACAACGTATTTCGGGCCGGAACCATATCCACCATCGCCGACAAAACGGCCTACGGTTTTGTAAAGAATTATTTCACTGAAAAAGGGGTCATGACCCGCAACGCCCATATCAATCATCTGATCAATGGCTGCACCGGAGTAAAACGCACCACCGGCCAGCATCCAGGCGGCATCATGGTTGTACCCCGCGACATGGATATCCATCATTTTACTCCGATTCAATACCCGGCTGATGATAAGAAATCCTCCACCATCACCACCCACTTCGACTATCACTCCATCAGCAGCCGTCTGGTCAAGCTTGATATCCTGGGCCATGACGACCCTACTGTCATTAAAATGCTGGAGGACCTGACCGGGCTTGACGCCAAGACCATGCCCTTCGATGATCCGGCCACCATCAGCCTGTTTTCATCCACTACTGCCCTGGGCCTCACCCCCCAGCAGCTTGGTTCTACTGTAGGCACTTTTGGCATCCCGGAATTCGGCACCAAATTTGTCCGCCAGATGCTGGAAGACACCAAACCGCAAAACTTCAGTGAGCTTGTCAGGATAAGCGGATTTTCCCATGGCACCGATGTCTGGCTGAACAACGCCCAGGACTTGATCCGCAGCGGCACTGCCAAGCTGGCGGATGCCATTTCCGCCCGGGACGACATCATGATGTACCTGATCCATAAAGAGGTCGCCCCCCAGCTCGCCTTCAAAGTCATGGAAGGGGTTCGCAAAGGAAAAGGAGTTCCTCCCCAGGACGTGGATGAGTTGCGCCGGAAATCTGTACCAGACTGGTACATCCAGTCCTGCCAGAAGATTAAGTATATGTTCCCAAAAGCCCATGCTGTTGCCTATGTGATGATGGCTGTCCGCATCGCCTATTGCAAAGTCCACCATCCCTTGCCGTTTTACGCCGCCTACTTCACCGTAAGAGCCGACGAGTTTGATGCCGGCCTGACCTCCAAGGGAGAAAAAACGCTCCGTCAGAAGCTATCCGAACTTGAACAAAAAGCGAATAACACCCTGACCGCCAAAGAAAAAGGGCTTCAGACCATTTTGGAAATGGCCCTGGAGATGATCCTGCGCGGTTTCACTTTTCACCGGGTAGATCTGTATAATTCCGACGCCGCCAAATATTTCATTATCGACAATGGCTTGTTGCCGCCGCTTGGAGCGCTTGAGGGGGTAGGAGTCAATGCTGCCAAAAACATTGTCCAGGCCCGTCAGGAAAAAGCCTTTTCTTCTATTGAAGATTTACGGCTGCGAGCCCGCGTTTCCAAAACAGTTATCGACGCTCTGCGTGAACACGGATGTTTGGAAGGATTGCCTGAAAATAACCAGATGCTACTTTTCGCCTGACGCCCTTGAATTTCATATTGTAAAAAATATCCGGTGGTGATATAATACTCATAGTATATCTGACATTGGAGTCAAGGAAGAGTGGGTGTAGCGCCCACTCTTTATCTTCTGCGTTGCAGCCTGTCGCTCTTTTGGTCTTTTTGCTACCAAATATAGGGTATAAGGGTATGTAAAGTCAGGCAACACTAAGGATAACGCAAAATAATCAGAGGTGGAAAAACATGTCTGGCAACCAAGTCGAAAACCTAATTGAGAGTTTAGTCGCAAAAATCATAGAGCAAACTCCTTTGGAACTTGTCGACGTCGAATATACCAAAGAACAAGACTGGTATCTTCGGGTCTTTCTTGATAAGCCAGGCGGTTTAGAAGTTGAAGACTGTCAACAGGTAAGTGACCAACTGGGAAAGCGGTTGGACGAACTTGACCCAATCAAAGAAAGCTTTATCCTGGAGATTTCATCACCGGGACTTGACCGTCCCCTGAAAAAAGACAAGGATTTTCGCCGCCACATCGGCGACAAGGTCGAAATACATACATTTGCACCATACAACGGCCAAAAAACCGTTGTCGGCAAACTGCTAGGCCTGGAAAACAACGACATTCATGTGGACATTGACGGCACCGCTCATTCCATTCCGCGGGATAAAACTTCTCAGGTCCGCTTGTATCTCGATTTTTAGTCCAACATAAAATTGAATAGGGGGAATTTTTATGAATGCTGAATTTATGCTTGCCTTCGAACAGCTAGGCAAAGAGAAGGGTATCGCACCTGAAGTTTTATTTGACGCGATTGAAGCCGCCCTGATCTCTGCTTACAAGCGCAACTTCAGCTCAGCCCAGAACGTCCGTGTTTCACTCGACCGCGACAGCGGGGAAATCCACGTTTTCGCGCGCAAATCGGTTGTCGAGGAGGCCAAAGACCCTCGTTTGGAGATTTCCTTGGAGGAAGCTCGGGCCATCGACCGCCGTTATGATCTGGAAGACGTCGTTGAAACAGAAGTAACGCCAAAGAATTTCGGCCGCATTGCGGCCCAGACCGCCAAACAGGTAGTCGTCCAGCGAATCCGGGAAGCGGAGCGCGGCATTATTTATGAGGAATTTTCCAGCCGGGAAAGCGACATCGTTACAGGCATTGTCCAGCGAATCGAACAGAAGAATGTCTATATCGACCTCGGCAAAGCAGAGGCCATTCTCGCCCCTTCGGAGCAAATCCCCGGCGAAATCTATCGCCACGGGGACCGGGTGAAAACCTATATTATTGAGGTCAAAAAAACGACCAAAGGACCTCAGATTCTTGTTTCCCGCACTCATCCCGGCTTGCTGAAGCGTCTATTTGAGCTGGAAGTACCGGAAATCCATGACGGAATCGTGGAAATTAAATCAGTCGCCAGAGAACCGGGATTGCGGTCCAAAATCGCTGTGCACTCCCGGGAAGAAAACGTTGATCCGGTGGGTTCGTGTGTCGGTCATAAAGGCATGCGGGTACAGACCATAGTCAACGAATTAAAGGGCGAGAAAATCGATATCGTCAAATGGAATACCGACCCTGCGAAGTATATTGCCAACGCTCTCAGTCCGGCCAAGGTCGTTGCCGTGGAGGTCAATGAGACAGAAAAAACCTCGCGGGTAACTGTTCCTGATTACCAGTTATCGCTGGCTATCGGCAAAGAGGGGCAAAACGCCCGCTTGGCCGCAAAACTGACTGGTTGGAAGATTGATATTAAGAGTGAATCCCAAATTCAGGCAACCACGTAAGGAGGAATAACGTGAAACAGAAAAAGATTCCTCAACGCATGTGTGTTGGCTGTCAGATTATGAAAAACAAAAAAGAACTGCTAAGAGTAGTGCGTACTCCAGACGGAGCTGTTGTTCTGGACGCATCAGGCAAAAAAGCCGGCAGAGGCGCATACTTATGCAACAGTGAGGATTGTCTGACAAAAGCGGCGAAGGGTAAACGCCTGGAACGAGCCCTGCAACATGCCGTTGATCCTCTGGTTTATGAGCAGCTTCGAGCCGGATTTGATAAGACATGAATGAGTCGCGTCTGACCGCCTTGTTGGGTTTTGCCCAGAAGGCCCGAAAACTAGCTTCCGGTGATGCCGCAGTGGATAAAGCAGTAAAATCCGGCCAGGCAAAACTGCTTATTATCGCTAGCGACGCCAGCGACAACACCCGAAAAGGTTACCGCGATATGGCAGACTATTATAATGTTACTTATTACGAAGTGCTATCCAAAGATCAAATTGGCCATTCCATCGGAAAACCACCGCGAGCTGTCCTCGCTGTGACCGACACAGGGTTTGGTAAAGCAATAAGCGAGGCACTGAACAGTTGAGTTCTCTGAGGAAGAAAAATGGGGGTGGATCAA
>Ga0316232_1003056_pt1 | contig 15998 bp, 15 predicted proteins | sample TBHtaG_FD_206006 | JGI IMG/M metagenome (GOLD analysis project Ga0316232, IMG submission 206006) | Freshwater microbial communities from Trout Bog Lake, Wisconsin, USA - TBH18025_13 | ecosystem: Environmental > Aquatic > Freshwater > Lake > Hypolimnion/Profundal zone | place: USA: Wisconsin... | reverse complement strand
TCGCAAGCGTGATCGCGCTGCCGGAGGTAGTGGCACGGGCGTCCCGCCCGTGCGGTTCAGCCTGGGCATCTTATGTGACAACCGAAACACACGGGCGGGATGTCCGTGCCACTACCAGTCATGACCCCCGGCGGCCTGCTACTGATCGCACTGGCCGGTCTGCTGGCCGGCATGTTGGGGGCGCGGCGCTCGCCGTGCGGTTGGCTGGGGGCGACGATCGGCGGTGCCGTGGCGGCACTAGCGGCCGCCGTCTGGATTCTGGCAACCGGCGCGACGTGGAACTGGCAGCCGGACTTTCTGCTCGCTGGCGAACCGATTCACCTGCAATTGGATGGCATCAGCGCCTTGTTTCTCGCGTTGTTGTCCGTGTTGGGCGGGACGGGCGCCTTGTTCGCCAGCGAATACTGGTCGGACCAGTGCCATCCGGTTTCGGCCCCCATGGGCCGCGTGTGGTGGAACGGACTGTTGCTGTGCATGGCGCTGATTCTGTTGTCCGCCAACGGGCTGCAGTTTTTGATCGCGTGGGAAATTGCCACGGTCTGCGCGTATTTTCTCATCACCCGGGAACGGCAGAAGAGCGCCGTGCGCAAGGCGGGGTGGCTGTTTCTGGCGGCCTCGCACTTGGGCACGCTTTGTTTGTTCGCCTTTTTCGCACTCCTCGCCGCGCGCACTGGCACTTGGGACTTGGGGCCGCTGCGGAATCATCCGGGAATTGCGCCTTTGTTTTGGCTGGCACTGGTGGGCTTTGGGCTCAAAGCCGGTATTTTTCCGTTGCACATCTGGCTGCCGTCGGCGCACGCCAACGCGCCCAGCCACGTCTCCGCCATCCTTTCTGGCGTCATGATCAAAATGGGCATTTACGGTCTGGTGCGTTTCAGCGGCTGGCTGCCCACGCCGGAGGCCGCTGGCTGGACCGTCGCCGCGCTGGGGGTGGTCAGCGCAGTGCTAGGCGTTGTGTTCGCGCTGGGCCAGCATGATTTGAAACGGTTGCTGGCCTACCATAGCGTCGAAAACATTGGGATCATTCTCATCGGGCTGGGCTTTGCCATGATTGCATCGGCCCATGGCCATCCGGTTTGGGGACGGCTGGCTTTGGCGGGCGGTTTGTTGCATGTCTGGAACCATGGCTTGTTCAAGGCCTTGCTGTTTTTGGGCGCGGGCTCGGTGCTGCACGCCACGGGCACCCGCGAAATGAGCCGGCTGGGCGGACTCTGGCGCGCGATGCCATGGACCGCGGGACTGTTCGTGCTCGGGGCCATGGCCATTGCCGGACTGCCGCCGCTGAACGGGTTCGTCAGCGAATGGCTGGTGTTTCTGGGTTTGTTTGACGCGCTCTCGGCGCAGGACCTGCTGGCCGGAAACGCGATTCAGGCGCATGGGGTGGCGGCGTGGGCGGCGGCGCCGGCGGCCGTGTTGCTCGGGTTGACTGGCGCGCTGGCGCTGGCGTGCTTCGTAAAGGTTTGCGGGGTGGTTTTCTTGGGTTTGCCGCGTAGCGAAGCGGCCCTTCACGCCCACGAATGTGGCTGGCGGATGCGCGTGCCGATGCTGGTGCTCGGCGGCTGGTGCGTGACCATCGGTCTGGCGCCAGCCTTGTTCTGGCCGGCGATTGCCAACGCTTGCGCCGTCTGGCAGCCCGCATGGCAGGATCCGGCGCCGCCCGCACCCCTGATTACGCTGGGCTCGTTTCATATCGCCATCGCCGCCGTGGCGACGCTGGCCGTGATCGGACTCTGGCGGCGCGTCCAGCGCAATGGGGTGGCGCGAGCCGGGACTTGGGATTGCGGCTACGCCGCGCCAACCGCCCGGATGCAATACACCGCCGGCTCGTTCGCGGGCATCATTACCGGCTGGTTCGCGTGGATTCTGCGGCCGCACCGGCATTCGCATACGCCCCGGGACAATTTTCCAGTCCACGCCAGTTACGAGGAGCACACGCCGGAAACCGTGTTGGAACACGTCGTCGAACCGGCGGGGGCGGGAGTAATGTGGCTATCCTCGAAAGTGCGCCGGCTGCAACATGGCCGGTTGCAGGCTTACATTTTTTATCTATTGGCCGGCCTGGCAGCCTTGATCGTGCTGGCCTTGATGGGAGGCGGCAAATGAATATTTATTGGAAACATTCAACATTCAACATTCAACGCCCAATGCCCAACGAAGCGCTGCGGTTTGCACCTTGGATGTTGAATGTTGAATGTTGGAAGTTGAATGTTTCCGGCCAGCGTCGCAGCAAGGAAATTTCATGACCACCGCCCTCGATATCTTCCTGCGCCTGTCCCTCTGGCTGCTGCTGGCGCCGCTGTTGCCGGGCATCATCGCCAAAGTCAAGGCCTGGGTTGCGGGCCGGCGCGGGCCGCCGGTGCTGCAGCTCTATTACGACCTCGCCAAGCTCTGGCGCAAAGACGTGGTGTTGAGCACGGCGGTTTCGCCCGGACACGTGGCCGGGCCGGCAATCGCCTGGATCGCCCTCGTTGGCGCGGCGCTGCTGGTGCCGTTGGGGCCGGGTGCCGCGCCGCTGGCGTTTCGCGGCGATGCGCTGTTGTTTGTTTATTTGCTGGCGCTGGCCAGATTCTGCATCGCCAGCGCGGCGTTGGACACCGGTTCGGCCTTTGAAGGCATGGGGGTGGCGCGCGAAGTGAGTTTCGCCGTGATCAACGAGGCCGCCATCATCACCGCGCTCCTGGCACTGAGTGTCCAGACTGGCAGCGTCTCGCTGACGACCATGCTCGCGCCGCCGGCGGCGGGAGCCGGCACGGCGTTGCTGGCGGCGGGGTTGTTTGGGGTGCTGCTGGCGGAAAATTGCCGCGTACCGTTCGATGATCCGAACACGCATCTGGAACTAACCATGATTCACGAAGCCATGGTCCTGGACCACAGCGGGCCGCCGCTGGCGGCCATCCTGCACGGCGCTGCGCTGAAATTGCTGCTGTTTTCCGTGCTGCTGGCCAAGGCGGTGTGGTCCATCGGCGCCCTGCCCCCGCTGGCGGCCGCCGGCGCGCTGGCCGGGTCCGTTCTGCTCATCACCGTGGGGGTCGGATTGGTCGAGTCGCTGCTGGCGCGGCTGGCCTTCCGGCGCGTGCCCATGCTGCTGACCACGTCATTTCTGCTCTGCCTGTTTGCGCTGCTGGTGGCTTGGAAGGGAGGCCTATGACCAACACGCTGAACCTATTCATCGGTCTCGCCATGGGCCTGAATCTGCTGGCGCTGGCGAGCAGCCGGCTGCCGTCGGTCATCCGCGCGGCGGCGCTGCAAGGGATGGTGCTGGGAATTTTACCGCTGCTGCTGGAGCATGAATTTCAGTGGCTGGTGGGGGTGGTGGCGGTGGGCACGATTGCCGTGAAAGGCTTTGTCATCCCGCACCTGCTGCGCCGGGCTTTGCGGGCGGCGAACATTGACCGCGAAGTCAAGCCGCTCATAGGCTTTGTGCCGTCACTGCTGCTGGGCGCGGCGGCGACGATTGGCGCGGTGGCGCTGGGGGGCGTGCTGCCACTGCTGGCGGGGCAGGCCGGCTCGCTGCTTGTGCCCGGCTCGTTTGCCACCGTGGTGGGCGGCTTCCTGATGTTGATGGGTCGCGCCAAGGCCATTTCCCAGGTCTGCGGCTACTTGATTTTGGAAAACGGGATTTACCTGTTCGGCCTCCTGCTCATCAACTCCACGCCGCTGCTGGTCGAGGCGGGCATTTTGCTGGACCTCACCGTGGCGGTGTTTGTCATCGGCATCATCATGGACCGGATTCAAAAGGAGTTCGATTCGCTGGACACCAACAAGCTGACCACCTTGCGCGAATGAACGAACTCGCCCTCATTGCCGTGCCGCTGCTGTTTGCCGCGCTTGCCCTCGTCTGGCCGCGGGAACGGACGCGGAGCTGGCTGCTGCCCGCGGCGGGTGGTTTGCACGTTGCGTCGTCGCTGTGGCTGCTGGTGTTTTCGCCGGCACTGGAGCCGGGCGCCTGGTTTGGCTTCGACCCCTTGGCCCGGGCTGTCTTGCCGATGATCTCGCTGCTTTTCTTTGTGTGCTCGATCTATGCTGTCGCCTACCTGAAGGTGCGCCAGGAGCGGCGCAACCGGCTGTTTGTGTTTGCGCTGCTGGTCCTGCTGGGCCTTCTGAGTCTCGCAGTGCAGGCGCAAAATCTGGGTCTGCTCTGGGTGGCGGCGGAAGCGGCGACACTGATGACGGTGCCGCTGATTCATTTCAACGGCACGGCGCGCGCCTTCGAGGCCTCGTGGAAATACCTGCTCATCGGCGGCACGGGCATAGCGCTCTCACTGCTGGGCTCCTTTTGTCTGGGCTATGCATCGCTGAACGCCGGAGGCAGCGGGGACCTCTCGTTCCACGCGCTGGCCGGGCAATTTGTCCATCTCACCGGGGATTATGCCGTCAAATCGCACCCGTGGGTAATCGCAGCGTGGGTGTTGCTGCTCGCGGGATATGGCACCAAGATGGGATTGGCTCCCATGCATACCTGGAAGCCCGATGTGTATGGCGAAGCACCCGGCATCGTGGGTGCGCTCCTCGCGGGCGGGACCACCACGATGGCGTTCGTGGCCGTGTTGCGCGTGAAACAGGTGGTGGATGCCGCCGGGGATAGTGAGATGACGCAACGTACGCTGCTGGCGTTTGGCCTGTTTTCGATGCTGGTGGCGGCCTTGTTTTTGTTGAGCACGCCGGATTTCAAGCGGATGCTCGCCTATTCGAGTGTCGAGCACATGGGTATCCTGGCGGTGGGCGCGGCACTGGGTGGACTGGGCATTTGGGCGGCGCTGTTCCATGTCTGGACCAACAGCCTCACCAAAGGCGCATTGTTTTTGAGCGCCGGCAACATCCGCCGCGCGGCGGGCACCCGCAACGTCAGTGAAGTGTCCGGCATGGCCTGGTGCGCGCCGCTCTCGGCGCGCCTGTTTGTCACCGGCCTGTTCGCCATCACCGCGTGCCCGCCTTTTGGTCCGTTTTTCAGCGAACTGCTCATCGTGCGCGCCGCGTTCACGGCCCACGCCAACTTCACTGCCGCCGCCTTTCTGGGCTGCCTGTTGTTTGCATTTTTTGGGCTCACCCGGCTGGTGTTTGCCGTCGTGGATGGACGTCCGCACACCGCCGCGCGGACCACTGCGCGCCGCTTTCGGGAAACCGCGGGCGTCATTCTGCCGCCGCTGGCCTTTCTCGGCTGCTCCGCCTGGATTGGATTGGCCACGCCGGCGTTGTTGAGCCAGGCGTGGTCCGCCGCGGTGCAGCTCCTCGTTTCCAAGCCATGAATCCCGAGCGCGAATTCTTATGGTTGAGCAATGGCACGAGCGTGCCGTGGGCCGACGTGCCGGAGTGGCCGGCGGCGGAATTCGTTGCCGCCACCGCCGCCGAACTCGAGCGGGGCGGACGCCTTTGCGCGTGGTTCGGCGTGCCGGAAATTTCCGCCACGCGACTGGTGGCGGTCCTCGCCTATGATGCGGACAACACCCTGGCCGTGGGCCGCAGCGCGCCGTTGACGGGAAGTTACCCGTCGCTCACCCTCCGACAGCCCCAGGCGCATTTGTTTGAGCGCGAAGTTTGGGAACAGCACGGACTGGTGCCCGCGGGCCATCCGTGGCTGAAACCGGTGCGCCGGCAGGATGGAGACCATCCGGCAACCGGCAAATTTTTTGAAATGGCGGGCAGCGAGATCCATGAAGTTGCCGTCGGCCCGGTTCACGCCGGCATCATCGAGCCAGGTCATTTTCGCTTTCAATGCCAGGGTGAGGAAGTGCTGCATCTGGAAATCGCGCTCGGCTACCAGCATCGCGGCGTGGAGGAGGCGCTGGCGGGCGGCCCGCGGCGCGCAACCTTGAGCCAGATGGAAACCGCGGCGGGCGACACGACGATCGGCCATGCCACGGCCTATGCGATGGTAATCGAAGCGCTCGCCGGCGTGGAAGCGCCGCTGCGCGCGCAGTGGCTGCGCGCGCTGGCGCTCGAACTGGAACGTCTGGCGAATCATACCGGCGACCTCGGCGCGCTGGCCGGCGACGTCGCGTTTCTGCCCACCGCCGCCGCGTGTGGAAAAATCCGCGGCGATTTTCTCAATCTCACCGCGCTGCTCTGCGGCAATCGTTTTGGGCGCGGCTTGGTCCATCCCGGCGGTTGCAAACTGGATTTGGAACCGGCCCGCGCGGCGCAGTTGCTCGATAAACTCCGCGTGGCGCTGGCCGAGGTGGACGCCGCCGCGGAATGGCTCTGGGACGCCAACGCCGTGCGCGCGCGGTTTGAACTGACCGGCACGGTGTCCCACCGCCAGGCCAACGAAATCGGTCTGGTCGGTGTGGCGGCGCGCGCGTCCGGCTTGTTGCGCGATGTGCGGTTTGATCATCCGGCGGGCTGGCACCGGTTCGCGCAGATGCCGGTGTCCACCTGGCCGGATGGCGATGTCTTTGCCCGCGCCCGGGTGCGCTGGCTGGAAATCCAGCGCGCCGGAAAATTTCTCGGAGAACAACTGACGTCACCGCCGGACGGCGGCATTTTTGACCCTGCGGGAACCGCCGCTCCGGACACCCTGGCCGTGGCCCTGGTGGAAGGCTGGCGCGGCGAAATCTGCCACGTGGCGCTGGCGGACGGCGCAGGAACCTTTCGCCGCTACAAGATCGTGGACCCCTCATTTCACAACTGGGCCGGCCTGGCGCTGGCGCTGCGACGGCAGGCCATTTCAGATTTTCCGATTTGCAATAAGAGCTTTAACCTTTCGTACTGCGGGTTTGATTTGTGAACCATGTTCGTCCTTGATTCCATTTTGCATCGCTTGCGGCACGGTTGCCAGACCATGCCGTATCCGCAGGGTCTGCCGCCGGCGTTGCCGGAGCGTCACGGCGGCGCTTTGCGGGTGGATGCGGCGAAATGCGCCGCCGACTGCAATGCCTGCGTGCCGGTCTGCCCCACTGGCGCCATTGTCCGCGAACCGGGCCGGCGGGTTTCGCTGGATTTGGGCAAATGTATTTTTTGTGCCGCGTGCGTGGAAGCCTGCCCAGCCCACGCCATCACCCAGACCAATGATCACCGGATGGCCGTGCGACGGCGGGAGGATTTGCTGCTCGGCGAACCGGGGGCGGAAACCGTCCGCCTGGCCGCCGCGTTGGATGAAAAATTGAAGAAACTGTTTGGCCGTTCATTGCGCCTGCGCCAGGTCAGCGCCGGCGGCTGCGGCGCGTGCGAGGCGGACACCAATGTGCTGGGCACGATTGGCTGGGATCTAAGCCGGTTCGGAATCCAGTTTGTGGCCTCGCCGCGGCATGCGGACGGCTTGCTCGTGACCGGCGCCATCAGCCGCAACATGGAACTCGCGCTGAAAAAAACCTATGCGGCGGTGCCTGCGCCGAAAATCGTGATTGCCGTCGGCGCCTGCGCGATCGCGGGCGGCCCATTCATCGGCCATCCCCAAGTCTTGAACGGCGCGGCCGCCGTGGTGCCGGTGGATTTATTCATCCCTGGCTGTCCGCCACACCCGCTGACCATTTTGGACGGCCTGTTGCGCTGGCTGGACCGGTTGAATACTTAAAATACTTAAACAACAAAGCAACAAAGACGCAAAGGAGGCCGGGCCAACTTCAATTATGGCAGCCAGGTCGCGGCGGTCCGCCGGTGCCACGCACCGGTCTGGTCGCCGCCATTTCGGAGCTCGAGTTCAAATGAACAGTTGCGCGCCCACCTTGAAATGTGCCGCCAGTTTGCGGATGTGCCGCAGCGTCAGATTGCGCTCGCCACGCAGAATCATCGCTCCCAGATTCCTGCTTCTTCCCAGAATCTGCGACAGGTCAGCCGCCGCCAGTCCGTTTTCCGCTAGCAGGTGCTTCAGCACATCTACGCCCCGCAGCTTCGGCCACTTGACCTGTTCGGCATCATATTCTTCCAGCAGGGAACAAAGCGGTTTGAAATAATCAGTCTGGTCGGCGGTGAAATCGTCCTGCCAGAGCGCCATCGCGTCCGCCACTTATTCCCCTGTCCACAAAAAAAGCCGCGCTCGCGCGCGGCTTGGGGATTTCAATGGTTTAAACTCACGGGATCGGACCCTTCGGGGTGCACCAGACGAACTGGCCGCGGCGGTTCTTGGCCCAGGCGGCTTCATTATGCGCAGGGTCAATCGGCTGGTCTTTGCCATAGCTGATGGTGCGAATGCGCATCGGGTCAACCCCAATTCTGGCCAGCGCTTCGCGCAAGGCCAGCGCGCGGCGTTCGCCCAGCGAGCGGTTGTATTCTTCCGTGCCACGCTCGTCGCAGTGTCCTTCGATCAGCAATTTCGCCGTGAGGTCGGTACTGAGGGCCTGGCCCACATTGGCGACGTTCACTTGTTCGCTGTCCTGCACCACCGCGCTGTCGAATTTGAAGTGAACCGTATCAGCCGCCAGCTTGTCGCGGTTTTGATTCATGTCCTCTGGACGCCAATTCTCAGGCAGATCTCCGCCGCCGGGTTTGGTGTCCTTCCCCGTGCCGGGAATGTTCGAGTTATCTCCCAGGTTCAGGCCTATGCCGCCGGGGGTCTGGCCTCCCGGGGGCAGGGTGATTCCGGGATTATCCATTGGCGGTATGGGCTCGGCTCGAGGGCCCGGCACCGATGTGACCTTGCCATTAAAGCCGTGTTTGCAGCCCGTGGTGGTGGCCAGCACCGCGACGAGCGCGAGCGCGAGCGGTAAAACAATCTTGTTCAGTTTCATAATTTTGCGTTTTTTACAATTTCGTCAAATCTCTCAAGTTAATAAAAATTCTTATGGGTTGAGAAGTCGTGAACCATCTTGAATCATCTCGCCCAAGCGGGCAGGGAATTACTTCCCGTTGCACAGCCACAATCCTTGTATTCTTTGGGCAAAACGTCAAGCACAGACAATTTGGCCCCGGGGGCAGGTTGGTCGGCCCGGCGCGTTTCCAATAGCCGCTGGCGGCACGCTCGCCGCGCGGCTTTTAGCCCTGATGCCTTTAAAAATACCAAGCTATCCCACCGGACGCCATCGTCGGGCCCAGGATTGCGGCGCAGGCGGGAGGCGATTCGTGAACCTTGCAGGAGCCGACGTGAGGAGGCTTCAAGGCGCCATGGATCGAAGCTACGATTTGGCGGCTTCTTTAAGGGTCGAGGTTGGTCAAGCCAGGTTCCAAGAGGTTGTCGCTCGAGATTTCCCGCCTCAGTTGCCAGCCACCGCCTTGGCCACGGCCTCGCCCAGCATGGTTCCACGCAGACTCTTGCCAATGATCACGCCGTGGCGGTCCAGCAGATAGTTCATGGGAATACTTTGTACGCCATATTTCACAGCCAGTTTGTTCTGCCATCCTTGGCCGTCAAAATACTGCGGCCAGGACATCCCGTGTGCTTGTGTATAATTCACCAGCGCATCCCGGTCGCTGTCCAGGCTCACACCGATGATTTCAAAGCCGGCGCTATGATACGACTGGTAGGCGGCGATGACGTTTGGCATCTCTGCTTTGCAGGGCCCGCACCAAGTCGCCCAAAAGTCAATCAACGTCACCCGGCCAAGACCGGCGGATACGGACAATCCGCCCTCGTCGAAATCGGGAAACTTCTGCCCTACCTCCAGCCCTTCCGGAGGGGCGCTCTTGGCCAGCGACAGCCTGGCGCCTTGGGCCGCCAGCGTGCCGGGGAAATCCCGCGCCACCTGTTCCCAGATGGCCTGTGCGCGGTTCGGTTGGTTCAACCCGTCCGCATAAATGTGGGCGTCCAGCAAATACAGCCGCGCCAACTGTTCGCGTTTGCCATCCTTGAGATGCTTTGCGATGAGCAAGTTGATGGCCGTGAGATTTTCCTGCAAGTCGGCCGCGTTGGTTTTTCCGGCCTCGAACTTGGCTTTCAACTGCGCCGTGGCCGCGTCCAGCTCCGGCGCAAAATCCACGTTGTTGCTGGCAACTTTCGCCGGCGTCCTCACTGGTTCCGGCGACTGCGCCAAAGCAACCTGCGCATGGGAGGTCCAAATCAAAGCCAACATCACCCACGCCAAACCCACGTGTTTCTTCATAAACGAAATGGTAACCAAACCGGTGAATCTGGCAAGCCCCACAGAGTTTGGGCGGCAGCAGGAATCGTGGGGTGGTGATTCCGCGCGGCGAGCGCAACCCGATCCGGCCCCATGTTCGCAAACTGGGAGCGCATTTCAAATGCGGGGGCGGAGGCGTTCGCGGGCTGAAACGCACAACCGCCAACATCCATCATCCAATATCCAATTAAGCGGGAGGTGGCCGGCGCCCCGAAAATGCGCCAGAGCGTTTCCCAAGATTGCGCGCGCGGGGGCTTTGTGTTATTGAATCGGCGTGTCCGACCCAAGCCTGCTGCTGCTCATCCCGGCGTATAACGAAGAAGCGCGCATCGAACCGGTGCTGCGTCAGTACGCCACTTTTTTTCAACGGAATTACGCGGGCGCTTTTCAACTGGTGGTGGTCCTCAACGGTTGCCGGGACAATACACTGGGCGTGGTGCAGCGGGTGGCGAAGGAGTTTTCCTCGATCCGCTGGCTGGATTTTCCCGCCCCCATCGGCAAGGGCGGCGCGCTGATCGAAGGATTGAAGCTGGCCGGCAGCACGGAGGTCGTCGGTTACGTGGACGCGGACGGGGCCACCGGGCCGGCGGCGGTGCTTCAATTGCTGCCGTATATGGAAAAAGCGGAGTGTGTGGTGGGGTCACGCTGGCTGCCAGGCAGCGTGCTGCTAAAGGCCCAGCCCAAATTCCGGCAGGTCATCAGCCGATGCTTTCATCTGGTCGTGGAACTGCTGTTCTGGCTACACATCAAAGACACGCAATGCCCGTGCAAATTGATGCGCCGGTCGGCGGTGGAAAAAATCCACCCGTATCTGCGCATCGCGGACCTGGCCTTTGACGTGAATCTGTTGGTGGCCATGAAACAGGCCGGGTTCCGCATCCTGGAGGTGCCCATCGAATGGACGGATATCGTTGGCTCCAAAGTGACCTCGTCGCTACTCCGACAATCGTTGACGATGTTCCTTTCTGTGTGGCGTGTCAGGCTGATTTACTGGCCGCGGGTCTATCGCTGTTTGAAGCCCTTGCGCCCGCTGGAAGGCTGGGTCTATAAGACATTACGCCAGCCGCAGCCGCTGCCGCAGCCGAAGGCGGAAAAACAGAAAGAAGAAAGTAGAAAGTAGAGGGCGGAGGGCGGAGGGCGGAAGGCGGAGGCATTCAACATTCAACGACTGAGGGACGTTAGTTGGGACACTGGTTGGAGGTTGGGCGTTGATTGTTGAATGTTGGATGTTGAATGTTGCTTGCGGTTCATGGGCAAACTCTTGTGATTCTCCATCTTCAATGTTCCCGCTTCGTTTTCGCCGCTCCTTCCCTCCAGGTGAACCAGACGCAGGCTGCCAGGAGCAGCAGGTTGAAAACGCCCAGAGTTTGCAGCACCATGATGAGGCTGTCGTGATAGTAGGTCAGCGCCACGCCGTACGCTCCCGCCAGCAGCAACAGCACCGGCACGATGCGGAACTGCGCGCGCGCGAGCAAGTTGTTGGCCAGCGCATTGGCCAGCGACAAGGGCACCATGGCCCATGCATACCACGGCAACACTTGGGTCGCCGGTCGCACGTATTCCTGCGTGAAGGCAAATTTGACGACCCACGGTCCCAGCAGCGTGAGGCCCAGCGCGCCGCCCGCCGCCAATACCGCTGTGCCGAGCATTACCAGGCGGAGGAGATTGCTCTTCTCCGACCGCGCCACGCTATGAACGATCCTGGGAAACATCACCGTGGCCAGCGGCAGCACCAGCCAGAGCAGCGCCCGCGACAAGGTGCCCGCGCTCACGTAAAACCCCGATTTATCGGGATCGAAATAAGCCTTCACATACATCGTGTCCGCGGTGAAGAGAAATTGCACGGCGCCGAAGCCGAGCATGAGCGGCATGATTTGCCCGAGCAGTTCCCGCACGTTGAACGGTTCCGGGCGCAGCCCCCACAAACCGCGCGTCTGCCAGATGCCGATGCCCACCGCCAACGTCAGCCCCACGCAGACGCCCGCGATCATTTGGGTGGAGGCGCCGGCAAAGTACAGGACCAGGGCCGCCGCCACGGAAATCCGCCCGATCGCGTTGACGATATTGACCCAGCCGAGCCAGAAAAAATTTTGCTGTCCCTGCATCAGCCCCATGAACATGGGCAGCCAGAACGACAGCAGGACCACCGCCAGCGTGATCCACAAGCCGGTGGGCGTGGGCAGTTTCCAGGCCAACATGATTTGGGTGTGCCACAGGGCCGTGGCCGCCGTGAGCAGCAGCGCCAGGCCGAACGTGCCCAGCCAGGCGAGCCGGATCATCCCGGCCAGCGCCCGCTGGCGGCCGGTGGCCAATGCCCGCGCCGCCTGTTGGGCAAAGACCATTTGCAGGGGCATGTTCGGCACGCACATCGCCACCGCCAGCATGACGCCAAACGCGCCATATTCCGCCACGGAAATCTTCTTGCTTAAGAGGTGGACCAGGTAAAACAAGCCGCCGCTCCCGATGTTGGCGATCATCAGCCAGCCGCTCTGGCGGAAAAATACCGCGTGCTGGCGGGGCGCCGATTCGGTTGGGGGATTCGCTTCAGACATTGGCGCGGGAAAATACGGGATGCGGGCGGTTCAGGAAAGCGATTTCAGAAACTTCAACAGCAGGTTTTTCGCGCGTTCGAGCTGCGCCAGCGAGATCCATTCGTCGGCCGTGTGCGCCTGGGCAATGTCGCCCGGTCCGAACACCACCGCCGGCATGCCGCCCGCCGACAATACGGCCGCGTCGCAAAAATAATGCACACCCGCCGGCCGCGTCTGGCCGGCCGCCGCGAAGAGTTGCCGGACCAGCGGCAGTTCGGCGCTGGTTTCCATGGCCGGGGCGGGCGCCAGCTTGGTATTCGAAATTTTTGCCCGCAAGTTCCGCTGGCGCAATTGGGCGGTGATTTCCCGGAAGATCCCGGCGTCGGTTTCGCCCGGCAGAGTGCGGCGGTCAATGGTGATCTGGCAGGCCGCCGGCACGATGTTCGGCTGAGTGCCACCGACGATCTGCCCCACGTTCACCGTGGCCGAGCCGAGCAGCTTGTGGTGCCGGCGCCGCAACTGCGCCGCGTACTCCGTTTCCAGCACGTCCACCACGCGGGCCATTTCGTGGATGGCGTTTTTGCCGAGGTGCGGGGTGGCGCCGTGCGCCGCCTTGCCGGGCGTTTCCAAGTGCAGCCATAAACTGCCCTTGTGCGCGGTGACCACCTCCAACCGGGTGGGTTCGCCGACTATGGCCAGGTCCGCCGCGAAACCGCTGGCGGCCAGCGCCCGCGAACCAGCCTGCGCGTGTTCCTCGTCCACCAGGCCCGCGAAAACGATCTGCGTGGCCAGGGGACGCGACGGGGATTCCGCCAATTCGCACAGCGCCGTCAGCATCGCGGCCACGGAACCTTTGGTATCGCAAGCGCCGCGGCCATGCAGCCGGCCGTTTTTCCACCGGGGAATAAAGCGCGCGTCCTCCGCGCCCACGGTGTCCAAATGCGGGGCGAGCAGAATGGTTTGCTGGATTTTATTTTGGGGGAGCAGCCGGGCCAGAAGATTTGAACGGCCCGGGAGGACGGTTTGAAATTCGATTTCCAGTCCGGCTTGCGCGGCTTTGGCCGCCACGAAATCCGCGACGTTCTTTTCACCAAACTGCTGGCTTCCGGGAGTTGGCCGTGCCGCCGCCCCGTCAACCGGGGCGAAGCCGGGGTTGACGCTGGGGAGGGCGATAAGTTCCGCCAGCAATTTTTCCGTGCGCGTCATGGGGAGGGAGTTTAGGCGCGGGCCGGGGAAATGTCGAGAAAGGGGAGGAAGGGGCGGGATTATTGGATTGATGGATTGATGGATTGGAGCGCCGGTCTCCTGACCCGGCTCGTTTTCACATTGAATGCCATCATCACGCCAGGTTGGAGACCGGAGCTCCAATCACCGCGAGCAGATGGTGGCGTTAGGCCAGGAGGGTCAGTTCAAAAAATTAAATCCACCAAGCCAATAGCCGAAGCAAGTCATGAGAAATCCCGTGGCTGCAATTGTCATTGGCTTCCAGGTTCGCTTCACGTTAAAGAGAAAATAAATCAGTTCCACAAACGGTACGAACAGGCATCCCAAAAACCAGACTATGCTGTAACGAAATACTACGGCCAGGAACATCAAATCGCCGACGAACCAGACGATCATGCCGAGCCAGAAGAGAATGAAAGCGAAGGCTGTCATTTTTCCGAAAATAGATCGTTTTTGATTTGTGGTCCAGTACTGAGTAATTTCACGGCGAAGGCAGGGCGGATTCAAGAATAGGGGCGGGGACAGCTTGTCCCCGAGGCCGGATGAGCAAAGCTGTAAACGTGGGGCGACCCGCTCCCTGTTTTTGCGCTTTCTTGAATCCACCATGCCTCACAGATGCGGCAGGGGCTCGCGGCCTGCATGGGCGGGTTGTCGTCCATGTCCCCTCACACGGCGCTTGGGCGATAGGCCATCATCGAGCCGGGTCGGAGACCGGCGCTCCAATTGGAGCCGCCCCGAGGGATTTATGAACCAGGGCCTCGATGTCGTCGTCGTTGGCGCGGACGATGGATTTGTCCCCGCCTTTGGTGACGGAGCAGCCGAGTTGTTGCAGGGTTTCCACCGGGAGTTTCTTAAAGGCGCTCTTGATGACCTTGACGGCGCGGTCAAGCAGGGTTCTGCTTTGGGCCTCGGGTAGGATCTTCTCGATGCGGTCCACCAGGATTTCCTCGGGCGGCAGCGTGAGGCTGTCGCGCTCCTTCTCGAACCCCACGGTGATGCCGTGAAATTCCTGGGTTTTGCGCTTCAGGAACAAGTCGCGGCTGGCGGCCAGGTTGTCCAGCAAGGTGACGCGGAGTGTTTGGCATTGTTCCTGAAGGTTCCGGATGCCGGGATTGTGCGCGGCGTCCAAGGTGTTTTGGGCGCATTGCCTGGCCTCGAATTTTTTGCGGAGCTGGCCTCGCAGGGCGGCAAGGAGGCGGCAGTTGGTTTCAATGGTTGTGAGAGGGTTCATATTTACGATTTGCGATTTGCGATTTACGCGGTTATGGGTTGATGGTTGTCGTGATGCGTGATGCGTGATGCGTGGCAATTTGGCGTGGCGATTGTGTGATCGGACGGGATTTTGGCGGCTCTTCGCGTGGCCCGATGCTTGCGCCACTGGTAATCGAGGCGGGCGACGCGGGCGCGACGCGAATTCAAATGCCGGGTCCAGCTCATTGCAGCAGTCTGCGTTTTAGAAAACGTTCGAGGCCGGCCCGGGGGAAGCAGGGTTGGCGGGTGGCGAGCAATTCTCCGCGCAACTGCATCAGCGTGGGACGGCGAATGCCCAGCAGCAGGCAAATGTCGCCGGGTTGAAATTCCTCCCGGTCGCCCAGTATTTCGTTCAAGACGGAGCGGACGTCGGCGGCGTGAATCGCGGCCAGTTCGTCGCGCTGGGCGGCGGCAAAGGCCGAAACTTCGCGGGTCCAGAAGCGCAAGTCGCGGATGCCCTTGGGCTTGACGGAAACATTGAAGACCCAGCACAGACGTCCCCGATCCACGTGTTTTTCAATGATCTGCGAATTTTCGCCGCGCGCGGCGATGACGGTGTCCAGCTTCACCAGCGGCACCCGGGGACTCAGCGGGAGACGATAGGCGACGGGTGAAGGGGCGGACAGTGGAGACGAGGGCATATAGAACTTATGATTTATAATTGATGATTTACGATTCACAGAATTTGGAACCACAAAGGCAAAGCGGCAAAGAAGTGCGCCGGTAATGGACTGGAGCTTCCAGTTCTCCGTGCCTCTGTGTCTTCGTGGTTCATGGCTTTACCACCGGGATTTGCGGTTTGGGTTCGCTTTGGCATTGCGCCGGCCAAAGGCCAGCGCAATCTGCGCGAGCAATTCCTGCTTTTCATCGGTGGTCAGCGTATCGTCGGCGGTGATGTCCGCGTGGAGCACGTGCAGGTCAGCGGCACGATCGGCGCGGGCGATGTCGAATTGGTAAATGTCTGGGTTCATGGGGTTCCTTTTTTGCGGTTCCTTTTTTGTTG
>Ga0316232_1003039_pt1 | contig 16074 bp, 16 predicted proteins | sample TBHtaG_FD_206006 | JGI IMG/M metagenome (GOLD analysis project Ga0316232, IMG submission 206006) | Freshwater microbial communities from Trout Bog Lake, Wisconsin, USA - TBH18025_13 | ecosystem: Environmental > Aquatic > Freshwater > Lake > Hypolimnion/Profundal zone | place: USA: Wisconsin... | reverse complement strand
TTACACCTGCCCCCCGCCTTGCTATAAATCCCCACGCCCGCGGACACCTTCGCGGGCTTTTCTACGTCCGGGATATCCATGGCAAACGTGACGGTGATCGGCGCCCAGTGGGGCGACGAAGGCAAAGGCAAGATCATCGATTGGCTCTCCAACCGGGCCGACATGGTCGTGCGCTTCCAGGGCGGCAACAATGCCGGCCACACCATTGTGGTGGGCGACAAGACCTACAAATTGTCGCTGCTGCCCTCCGGCGTGGTCCAGGGCAAGCGCTCCATCATCGGCAATGGCGTGGTGGTCGATCCCTGGTCGCTGCTGGACGAGATCGCCCGCGTCGGCCAGGCCGGTTTGACCGTGACGCCCGACCTGCTGGTGCTGGCCGAGAATGCCTGCCTGGTGCTGCCGCTGCACCGTGAGCTGGATGCGATGCGCGAAGACGCCGCTGCCCAGAAGATCGGCACCACCAAGCGCGGCATCGGCCCGACATACGAGGACAAGGTCGGCCGCCGCGCCCTGCGCGCCATCGACCTGAAGGATCCCGCCGCCCTGCCCACCAAGATCGAAAAGCTGCTGGCACACCACAATGTGCTGCGGCGCGGCTTCGGCCATGCCGAGGTCGATGCGGCGGCGCTGCTGGCATCGCTGACCGAACTGGCGCCGAAGATCGCGCCTTTCATCGGCTCGTCCTGGCGCACGCTGCATGCCGCCAAGCTGGCGGGCAAGCGCGTGCTGTTCGAGGGCGCCCAGGCGGTGCTGCTGGATATCGACCATGGCACCTATCCCTTCGTCACCTCCTCCAACACGGTGGCGGGCCAGGCGGCGGCGGGCGCGGGCGTCGGCCCGCGCGAGATCGGCACCGTGCTGGGCATCGTCAAGAGCTATACCACCCGCGTCGGTGAAGGCCCCTTCCCCACCGAGCTGAAGGACGCCACCGGCGAGAAACTGGGCGAACGCGGCCATGAATTCGGCACCGTCACCGGGCGCAAACGCCGCTGCGGCTGGTTCGACGCCGTGCTGGTGCGCCAGACCTGCATCACCGGCGGCGTTGACGGCATCGCCCTGACCAAGCTGGACGTGCTGGATGGCTTTGAGAAGATCAACATCTGCACCGGCTATCACCTGGATGGCGCGGTCCTGGATTACCTGCCCGCCGACGCCAACCAGCAGGCGCGGCTGGAGCCAATCTACGAGACGCTGGACGGCTGGAGCGAAACCACCGCCGGCGCCCGCAGCTGGGCCCAGTTGCCGGCCAACGCCATCAAGTATGTCCGCCGGGTGGAAGAACTGATCGGCGCGCCGGTGGCGCTGCTCTCGACCAGCCCTGACCGCGACGATACCATCATGGTGAGAGACCCGTTCGTCTAGGAGACGCCGATGATTGCCAGGATCGCGTGGACGGCGTTTGTACTGGGCGTCCTCACGGCGAACCCGGTCCTCGCCGCGCCCAGCGCCGCCGACCAGGCGCAGGTCGAGAAAGCCAATGCCGCGCGCCTGGCGGCCGAAACCCAGGCCGACATCGAACAACGCATTGCGGCGCGTTGGACGGCACTGGCGAACGATCCGGCCGCGCCCGCCATCGGAAGCGCAAAGGCAGACGTCACTATCGTCGAGTTCTTCGATTACACCTGCCCCTATTGCAAGGCGGTGGAGCCGCGGCTGGAAGCGCTGCTGAAGGCCGACCCCAAGGTGAAACTGGTGCTGAAGGAGTTCCCCATCCTGACGCCGCAGTCGCTGATCGCCACCCGCGCCGCGCTGGCCGCCACCGCCCAGGGCAAGTACACGGCCTATCACAATGCGATGATGCGCTTTGAAGGCCGTCTTACCGAAACCGACATTTTCGACATGGCCAAGGCATCCGGCCTGGATGTGGCGCGGCTGAAGCGCGACATGAACGCGCCCTGGGTTGCCGACCAGATCATCGCCGTCTTCAATCTGGCGCGCGGCATCCGCGTCTTCCAGACTCCGGCCTTCATCGTCAATGGCCGCTTGCTGCCATCCGAGTCAGCGGCACTGGATTTCCGCAAGGAAGTCGCGGCGGCACGGCGGCGCTAGATACGTTGCCTCTGCCGCTTCGCATGATGACGCCTGTCAACACGCGGCGGAATTTTCTTCCCTTTGCGGCGCCGCGCCGTTAGATTCATCGCGAGCGGCGGCGCTGCCTGCGCCGGACAAACGCCGGGCCATGCCCATTTCCCATTCATCCCTGGAGGACCATGGCGCGCGCAAGCGCCATCATTTGGAGTTTTGCCGTCATGTCGAACGATTTTTCCGGTCTCAACAGCGTCAAGGCGAATTTCGACGCCATCTACAGCCAGCCGGACCCGCGGGAATATTTCCGCGTCCTGGGCGGGCTGGACTATATCATTCCCGACCTCGCCAAGGTTCCCTTCCGCGCCATCACCCGCGCGCTGCGGCGCCGTCAGGGCCGCAAGCTGAATATCGCGGACATAGGCTGCTCTTATGGCATCAACGCGGCGCTGCTGCGCTACCCGCTGGATCTGGCGCGCCTGTCGCTCCGCTATGCGGCGGAAGAAATCCAGCGCCTGGACAGCAAGGCACTGGCGGGGCTCGACCGGCACTATTTCCGCTCCTGGCCGCCGCTGAACCGCGACAGCTTCATCGGGGTCGACACCTCGCTGCCCGCCACCGCCTATGCGCTGCGGACCGGCCTGATCGACGCGGCCGTCACCTCCAATCTGGAACAGGAACCGCCGACGCCGGCGGAAGCGGACGCGCTGCGCGACGTGCATCTGGTGATGTCCACCGGCTGCGTCGGCTATGTCACCGGAAATACCATCGCCCGCATCCTGCAGGCCCGGGCCGCCAGCGAACCACCCTGGGTCGCCAACCTGGTGCTGCGGATGTTTCCCTATGACCGCATCGCCGAAACCCTGGCCGGCTTCGGTCTGGTGACCGAGAAGCTGGAAGGCGTCACTTTCGTGCAGCGCCGGTTCCACTCCGAACAGGAATACGCCCACACCATCGGTTCGCTGAAGGCGCAGGGCATCGAGGCGGAGGGCAAGGAAGCCGAAGGGCTGTTCCATGCCGAATTGTATGTGTCCCGCCCGCCGCGGCATGTGCAGGAGCAGCCGCTGCAAGAACTGGTTTCCATCACCAGCGGCGCGCATCGCCGCTATGGCCGCCGTTTCACCAAGACCCCGGACGGCAAGGTCAAATTGATGAACTGACGGGCATGGCGGTCAGGCCTGACTGGCCGCCAGCCGCACCTTCGCCGTCGCCAGCAACGTGTCGAGGTCGGCGCGGATCTTCGCCACCACCTGCTCCAGCTCCGCGATGGTCTTGCATTCCGGTCCCAGTATGACCTGGTTGATATGCCAGGTCGTGGTCGACATCGGCTCCGCACCGATGGCATAGGTGTTGTGCTCGCCCGACCAGCGCTCCAGCAGCTTGAGGACGGGGACTTTTTCCTGCAGCTCGAACAGATGCGACATGGGTCTTCCTTCTCTTTCGCCAACGCTGGCGCAAGGCCCCGTAAGGCGCAAGTGGCCTTTGGTGAAACTCTCTTCAGGCGGGCCCGACACGGTGAGTCAGCGGGCGCTATGGCGTCACGAAGTGATTCAACGGCCCGTGGCCCTTGCCGATTCCCGGCGCGGTGCGGATCGCCGCCTGCACATAGGCATGGGCACGCACCACCGCATCGGCCAGCGACAGGCCCTGCGCCAGTCCGGAGGCGATGGCCGAGGCCAGGGTGCAGCCGGTGCCATGGGTGTGGCGGGTTTCCAGCCGGGGCGCTTCCAGCACCATGAGCGCGCCGGTTTCGCCATCGGCCAGGATGTCGCGCACCAGCGGGCCATGGGCATGGCCGCCCTTGAACAGGACATGGCGCACGCCCAGGGCGCGGAATTGCGCCGCGGCCCGGCGGGCATCATCGTCGCTGACGGGCGCAAAGCCGATCAGAGTCTCGCACTCCGGCAGGTTGGGCGTCACCAGCAGGGCCAGCGGCAGCAGCTTCGTGCGGATGGCGTCCACCGCCGCGTCGGCCAGCAGCCTGGCGCCGCCCTTGGCCACCATCACCGGATCGACCACCAGCGGCGCGGTCACGCCCTGCAGCGCCGCCGCCACCGTTTCCACCATCAGGGCATCGCCCAGCATGCCGGTCTTGATGGCGTCGGCGCCAATATCGGACAGACAAGCCGCGATCTGGCCGCGCACGGTCGGCGGCGGCACCGGATGCCAGCCGGAAACGCCCAGCGTATTCTGCACCGTCACCGCCGTGATCGCGGTCATGGCATAGACGCCAAAGGCGGTGGCGGTCTTGATGTCGGCCTGGATGCCAGCGCCGCCGCTGGAATCCGATCCGGCGACGATCAGCAGGCGGGGCAAGCTCACTTAAGCAGCAGCTTCTTCGATGGCGCTGGCGATGTCGCGCACCACGGCGCGCACCAGCTTCTCGTCCTCGCCTTCCGCCATGACGCGGATCAGCGGCTCGGTGCCCGACTTGCGCACCAGCACGCGGCCATGGGCGCCCAGCTTCGTCGCAGCGGCGGCGATGGAATTCTTCACCCTCGCGTCTTCCAGCGGCGCGCCCTTCTTGAAGCGCACATTCTCCAGCACCTGCGGCAGCGGGTTGAAGAGATGCGCAGTCTCCGAGGCGGTCTTGCCTTCCTGCGCCAGCACCGCCAGCACCTGCAGCGCCGCCACCAGTCCGTCGCCGGTGGTGGAAACATCGGACAGGATGATGTGGCCGGATTGTTCGCCGCCGACATTGAAGCCGCCCTTGAACATCTCTTCCAGCACATAGCGGTCGCCGACCGCTGAACGCGCCAGCGTCAGATCCAGCGATTGCAGATAATGGTCGAGGCCGGCATTGGACATGACGGTGCCGACGACCCCACCGCCCTTGAGCTTGCCGTTCTTCGACCAGCTCTTGGCGATCAGCGCCAGGATCTGGTCGCCGTCGATGATGTTGCCCTTCTCGTCGGCCATGACGACGCGGTCGGCGTCGCCGTCCAGCGCGATGCCGAAATCGGCGCGGGTCTCGCGCACCTTGTTGCAGAGAGTCTGGGGGGCGGTGGAGCCGCAATCCTGGTTGATGTTGGTGCCGTCCGGCGTGACGCCGATTGTCACGATGTCGGCGCCCAGTTCCCACAGCACTTCCGGCGCCACCTTGTAGGCGGCGCCATTGGCGCAATCGATGACGATGCGCATCCCGTCCAGCCGCAGATTGCGGGGGAAGGTGCGCTTGGCGAATTCAATGTAACGGGCCTGGCTGTCGTCGATGCGCTTGGCGCGGCCGATGCTGGCCGACGGCGCCAGGCCCTGGGTCAGGCCCGCATCCATCAGCGCCTCGATCTCCAGTTCGACCTCGTCGGACAATTTCTGCCCGTCGGGCCCGAAGAACTTGATGCCGTTATCCTCGAAGGGATTGTGCGAGGCGGTGATCATCACGCCGATATCGGCGCGCAGCGAACGCGTCAGGAAGGCGACGGCGGGGGTCGGCAGCGGGCCGAACTGGAAAACGTCCATGCCCACGGCGGTGAAGCCCGCCACCAGGGCGTTTTCGATCATATAGCCCGACAGGCGGGTATCCTTGCCGATCACGACGCGGTGGCGATGCTCGCCGCGGGTGAAGATGCGGCCCGCCGCCATGCCGGCCTTCATCGCCACTTCCGGCGTGAGCTTGGAGGTGTTGACGCGGCCACGGATGCCGTCGGTGCCAAAATATTTTCGGGTCATGGGGAAGGTCCTGGATGAAGCGGGCAGTTTACCATGAGTGGGTAATAAAGCGTTGCGGCACAACAAGGGCATAGTCAAACCCTCGCGCAATATAGCTGTTTCCCAAAACCAGACCACCCAAATGTCGTCCCGGCCGCGCGGAGCGAGCGCCGGGCCCCATTGGGACGCTTCATCAATGGGGCCCGGACAGCCGCTGCGCGGCTTCCGGGATGACAAGTTCGGTCAGTGCCCGAGCGCGCCCATCACCTTCAACCCGGCGCGGAGCGCCGCCACATCATGAGTGCGGATGATGTCGGCTCCCTGGGAGACGGCAAACAGCTCGGCGGCCAGGGTGGCCGGGCCGATTTTTGCGATGGGCTGGCCGGTCAGCTGGCGCAGGAACCCCTTGCGCGAGACCGAGATCAGCAGCGGCAGGCCATAGCGCGACTTCAGTTCGGGCAAGCGGCGCAAAAGGATCAGAGAGTTTTCCGGATCGGCGCCGACAAACTGGCCCATGCCGGGGTCGAGGATGATGCGGTGGCGGGCGATGCCCGCGGCGGTGAGTGCGGCGATACGGGTGTCGAAGAATTGGGTGACGCGGGCGAAGATTTCGGATGGCGGCACGTCGGTGCGAACGGCGACGCCGCGGTCCTGCACCATGTGCATCACGATCAGCTTCGCGGGCGATGCGGCCAGCGCGGGATAGAGCGCGGGATCGGGAAAACCGTGAATGTCGTTGAGATAATCAACGCCCTGCGCCAGCGCCCAGCGCTGCACGCCCGGCGCGAAAGTATCGATGGAAACAGGAATGGCCTTCGCCTGCAGCGCCGGGAGGATGGCGGCCAGGCGGGCGGTTTCCATTTCCGACGACACGGGCTTCGCGGCGGGATTGGATGACGCCGCACCGATATCGATGCCATCGGCGCCATCGGCCATCAGTTTTTCGGCATGCGCCAGCGCGGCCTCCGGCGCGAGGAACTGCCCGCCATCGGAAAAGCTGTCTTCGGTGAGGTTGAGGATGCCGAGGAGTTTCAACGGGCTATTTTCCATGGATGACTGGAGGATTTTTCCATCCCGAGCTCAGGAACTCTCATTGTCGCCACTCCAAAAAGAAAAGGGCGACCGAAGCCGCCCCATCCTATTCGTTTCAAGCCGGATCAGTGCGGCTGGGGCTCGGGCGCGATGATCGGGCCGGGACCGGCGCTGGGGCGCGGCTTGCCGACGGCGGGCACCGAGGGGCCTTCCGGACGGACCGGGGTGGAATCCTCGTATGGCGTGCGGATCGGGGCGATGCCCTTGAGCAGGTTCGCCACTTCGTCACCCGACAGGGTTTCGTATTCCAGCAGGCCCTTGGCCACCAGATCGAGCTGGTCGCGATGCTCGGTCAGGATGTTGCGGGCGGTGGCTTCGCCATTCTCGATCAGGGTGCGCACTTCGCTGTCGATCAGGTGGGCGGTCTCTTCCGACATGTTGTTGGTCTGGGCCACCGAATGGCCCAGGAAGACTTCCTGCTCGTTGGCGCGATAGCGGACACGGCCCAGTTTCTCGCTCATGCCCCATTCCATGATCATGGCGCGCGCCATCCGGGTGGCCTGCTGGATGTCGCTGGTGGCGCCGTTGGTCACATTCTCCGGCCCGAACACCAGCACTTCGGCCTCGCGGCCGCCGAACATGGAAGCGATCTTCGAGACGCAATACTGGCGCGTGTAGGAGAGCTTGTCCTGTTCCGGCAGGTTCATGGTCAGGCCCAGGGCGCGGCCGCGCGGAATGATCGTCACCTTGTGAAGCGGGTCGTGCTGGGGGACGTACATGCCGACCAGGGCGTGACCGGCCTCGTGATAGGCGGTCAGCTTCTTCTCGTCATCGGTCATGGCCATGCTGCGGCGCTCGGCGCCCATCATCACCTTGTCCTTGGCGTCTTCCAGTTCGCTCATGTTCACCACGCGCTTGCCGCGGCGGGCGGCCAAGAGCGCGCCTTCATTGACCAGGTTGGCCAGATCGGCGCCCGAGAAGCCGGGGGTGCCGCGCGCGATGGTGCGCGGATCAACATCGGGGGCCAGCGGCACCTTGCGCAGATGCACGCGCAGGATCTTCTCGCGCCCGCCCAGATCGGGATTGGGCACGATGATCTGGCGGTCGAAGCGGCCGGGGCGCAGCAGCGCCGGGTCCAGCACGTCGGGGCGGTTGGTGGCGGCGATCAGGATGACGGATTCATTGGCCTCGAAACCATCCATCTCGACCAGCAGCTGGTTCAAGGTCTGCTCGCGCTCGTCATTGCCGCCGCCCAGGCCGGCGCCGCGATGGCGGCCGACCGCGTCGATTTCGTCGATGAAGACGATGCAGGGGCTGTTCTTCTTGGCCTGCTCGAACATATCGCGGACGCGGCTGGCGCCGACGCCGACGAACATCTCGACAAAGTCGGAGCCGGAAATGGTGAAGAAGGGCACATTGGCTTCACCCGCGATGGCGCGGGCCAGCAGCGTCTTGCCGGTGCCCGGCGGGCCGACCAGCAGCACGCCCTTGGGAATGCGTCCGCCCAGGCGCTGGAATTTCTGCGGGTCGCGCAAAAATTCGACAATCTCTTTCAGGTCGTCCTTGGCCTCGTCGACGCCGGCAACGTCTTCAAAGGTGACGCGGCCCTGGCGTTCGGTCAGCAGCTTGGCGCGCGACTTGCCGAAGCCCATGGCCTTGCCGCCACCCGACTGCATCTGGCGCATGATGAAGATGAACAGGCCGAACATCAGGATAGCCGGCACGACGTTGATCAGCAGGGTGAGGAACCAAGGGCTTTCGTCGGCGGGCAGCACCTTGGAATCGACATTGTGCGACTTCAGGGTCGGCCACAGGCTGGGATCGTTGGGGGGCACGATGGTGGTGAAGGGCGTGCCGTTGGTCAGCTCGCCCTTGGCGACATCGCCCTGCAGGGTGACGTTCTTGACCTGGCCGGCAACCACCTGCTCGGTGAAGCGCGAATAGGAGATCGGGCCGGTCTGGGGCCGCGTGCCGGTGCTCTGGAAAACGTTGAAGAGGAACACCAGGAGGACCGCAATGACGATCCAGAGCGCGAGATTCTTGAGATTGTTCAAGGGCCGTACCTTTCAGGGACGCCGAAGCGGACAAACCGCTCTGCGCCATAAGCCGGGGCATTCCCGCCCTTTGAATAGATAGGACGTTTCTAGCCTGTTACCAGCCAGCAAAACGTTAAGCCGTTTAAACCTGCCTATCAACCTTGCCCGGCAAGCTAAACAGAACCTTTCCGCGGCATTTCCGAGGCGATTTTGAGGGTGGCGGGGCCGAAAATCCGCTCTTTGGCCGGGGCCGGGCCCAGGCGGCAGCCCGACAGGGTGGCGCCGCCCCCCAGGGTTCCCGCCACCAGGCGGTCGAACAGCCGCTCCAGGGCGTCGAAACGGGGCCGGTAGGGTGCCCCTGAAACTGCCTGCAGCAGGGACGCCAGCGCCCGCAGGCCCAGCTCGCGCGGGGCGTCGCCCAGGGCATCCTGGTCGAGCAGAATGCCCCCTGCGACGGGGCGACTGACCCGCTCCTGCAATGCCAGCGCCAGCCCCGCCAGCAGGTCGCGGCCCGAGGCCAGATGCGTGGCCGCCAGGGCGATGCGGGCGGGGGTCAGGCCCACCTCGGCCAGAACGGGCGCCAGGCGGCGCATCTTCACCCGGTCGAAGCGGGGATCTTCGTTCATCGGGTCTTCCAGCCAGGCCAGCTTCCTGGCCTTCGCCCACGCCCGCAGCGCGGCCCGGCTGAAGCCCAGCAGCGGCCGCGCCACCGCCAGGGCGGGAAAATCCGGATGCGGATACGGCGCCAGTTTGCGCATCGCCGACAGGCCATCAATCCCGCTGCCCCGCGCCAGCCGCAGCAGGAAGGTTTCGGCCTGGTCGTCCTGGGTATGGCCGACATAGAGGGTGGCGAGTTTCTTGCGCCGCAGAGCTTCGCCCATCAGGCGGTAGCGGGCTTCGCGCGCCGCCGCCTCGATGCCGCGGGACGGCGCCTGCTTCCAGCGCAGCAGCGTGGCGGAAAGGTTCAGCGCCTTGGCGGCTTTCACGACGCTGCGCGCTTCTTTCGCCGCTTCGGGCCGCAGGCCGTGATCGACCACCAGCACCAGCGGCGCGGTCTTTTTGGTTTTCTTCGCCCAGCGCGCCAGCAGATGCATCAGGGCGACGCTGTCGCCGCCGCCCGACACGGCGACGGCGCCGGGCCAGGCGCCGCCGGCGGCGAACTGCTCCATCACCGCGGCGAAACGGCTTTCAAGCGTCCCCTCGCGCCGCGGCCGGGCGGCGGCGATGTTACTTGCAGTTGGACGCCTTGCGCGCGGCGGTGGCGGCGGTGAGGGTCGAGGGTGAGGCATCGGGATACTGCTTCCTGATCGCGGCGAAAGCGGTACAGCCGCTCGTCGTCTGGCCCTGCGCCACCAGGGCCTGGCCCATCTTCAGCAGGGAATCGGCGCCGCGTGGCGCCTTGGGATATTTCTTGATCTGTTCGGCGAAGGTGCGGGCCGCGCCAGGGTAGTCCTGCTGCATATAGGCGATGGTGCCCACCCAGTAGAGCGCCTGCGGCGCCAGGTTGGTGTCGTCGGGATGGCTGTCGGCATAGCCGCGGAAGGCGGCGGCGGCTTCGGGATATTGCGCCCGCGCCATGAGATTCATGGCGCCGTCGAACTGGCTGCTGCCAGTGTTGTCGGCGGCCGACTGCCTTTGGTTGGGCGCGCCGGAGGCGGACAGTGTCCCCAGCACGCCGGGCGGGCGGCCGCGATTGGGATTGTCGTCGCTAAAATTGTTCGCAGGGGCACCGCTGAAATTATTGTTCTGGGCACCGCCCAGGGGCGCCAGCACGGCGCCGGGCGCGAACTGCGACGGCGCGGCCGGACGCACCGCCGGCCCGCCGCCCACAGCGGCGCAGTTCAGGCTGCTGGCATCGGCGCCCAGCTGCTGCGCCGAGAGGGTGCAGAGGCGATAGCTGAAATCCTTCTGCTGCTGGTCGATGCGGGCATTGAGCAGGCTGATCTGGTGCGTCAACTCCTCGTTCGCGCCCGTGGCGCGGGCCAGGCTGTCGGTGAGGCTGCGCACGCGGTCATTGAGATCGCGCAGCTGGGCCTGGGTCTGATCCTGCAATTGGCGCAGCTGGGTGTTGGTCTGCTGCAGGCCCTGGGCATTCTGCTGGATGCGGGAATCCTGGCCGTCCTCATGCGCCTTCTGGGCAGCGACTTCCTCGTCGCTGGGACCGAAAAGCTGCGCCTGGGCGGGCACCACGGCGAGGCCGGCGAGAAGGGCGGCGGTGACAAGCAGGCGGTGCTTCATGACCCGTATCTTTCAGGAAAAAGGGCGCGGGGAACAAGACCCCGCGCCCTTTTCAAGACGTTTTTAAGGCGCGCCTACGAATTGGCGGCGTTCATGACCACGGTGACGCCGCGGCGGTTCTGCGACCAGCAGGACTCGGCGGATTCCGTGCAGATGGGCCGCTCCTTGCCGTAGGACACCGTGTCCACCCGGGCGGTCGAGACGCCGAGGCTGACCAGATATTCCTTCACGGCATTGGCGCGGCGGGCGCCCAGGGCGAGATTGTATTCGCGGGTGCCGCGCTCGTCGGCATGGCCCTCGACGGTGACGCGCACCTGCGGGTAGCGGCCCAGCCAGGTGGCCTGCTTCTGCAACGTCGATTTGTCGGAATCTTCCACCGCATACTGGTCAAGGGCGAAATGGACGGTGTCGCCGACATTGACGCGGAAGTCCTCGGCGCTGCCCGGCAGCGGACCGCGGGCCACGGGCGGCGGCGCCGGCGGCAGGGCGCGGGGAGCTTCGGCCATCGGCGGCGGCGGCGCGGGCGGCGGCGCGGTGCTCACAGCCTCCGGCTTGGAAGTGCAGGCGCCGGCCAAAAGCAGGGCCGAGACGCTGAGGATCTGGGCAAGACGGGAAATGTTTCTCATTGGTCACAATCTCCTAGAGGCAAAAAGGAAGCTACCGCTCTAGCGGCAATTGGAAAATGATGGATACCGATTTCTGCAACGCATGAAGCGCAAAAAAGAGCCAATAACCTGTCAACAATTGGGCAGTAAAGCCATAATCAATTTTAACCTGCTGAATCTGGCGAAACCACCGGCGTGGCCATCGCCCGGCCCTGCAGTGAGATTATAACAAAAGTCTCACATGTTCATTGGATGAGCGGCGACCAGGCCGGATCCGAGGCGGCGCCGGGGGTGGCGACCCGTCTTTCATTGTGCCCGAAAACATCCACCGACCAGATTTGCGCCGCCTGGGTGCCCCGCTCCTGGCGGGTGAACATCAGGACACGGCCGTTGGGCGCCCAGGTCGGGCCTTCGTCATGATAGCCGGTGGAGATCATGCGCTCGCCGCTGCCGTCGGTATGCATCACGCCGATGTCGAAATTGCTGCCCCGCTGCTTGGTGAAGGCGATCAGGTCGCCGCGCGGACTCCAGACCGGGGTGCCATTGTTGCCGGGGCCGAAGCTGATGCGGCGCTGGTTGGAGCCATCCACATTCATCACATAGACCTGCTGGCTGCCGCCCCGGTCCGATTCAAAGGCGATCTGCCGTCCATCGGGCGAAAAGGACGGCGCGGTGTCGATGGCGGGATCGTTGGTCAGCCGCGTGATGGCGCGGCTGCGCAAATCCATGATGTAGATGTCGGAGTTGCCGTTGTTTTCCAGCGTCAGCGCCACCTTGTTGCCGTCGGGCGAGAAGCGCGGGCTGAAGGTCATGTTGGGGAAATCGCCCAGCCGCTCCTGCTTGCCGGTCTCCAGGTCGAACAGGTACACGCGCGGCTTGCCGCCGATATAGGACATGTAGGCGATCATCTGCGCCGTGGGATTGAAGCGCGGCGTCAGCACCATGTAGCTGCCGTTGGTGAGGAATTTCGGGTCGGCACCATCCTGGTCCATCACCGCCAGCCGCTTGACGCGGTTGGTGGCCGGGCCGGTTTCGGAAATGAAGACGACGCGGGTGTCGAAATAGCCGGTCTCACCGGTAATGCGCTGGTAGATGGCGTCCGAGACCATGTGGGCGATGCGGCGCCAGTTTTCCGGCTGGGTGTAGAATTGCTGTCCGTCCATCTGGCTCTGGCCGTAAACGTCCCAGAGGCGGAAGGCGACGCGCAGCCGCCCATCGGGCTGCAGCGCGGCTTCACCGGTGACCAGGCCCTGGGCGTTGATCACCCGCCAGTTGGCGAAGTTGGGCGCGACATTGATGTTGGTGATCTTGTCGACGAACGACTTGGGATCGAGCGGACGGAACAGGCCCGAGCGCTCCAGGTCGGCCCGGACCACTTCAGCGATGCGGGCGGCGTTGCCGCCGTCATTGCCCGCCGGGATGAAATCGGGAATGGCGATGGGCAAGGGCTGGGGATTGCCCTGGGTGACATCCACGGCAAGGGCCGCGGCGGCGGGCGTGGCCGCCAACGGAGCGAGGATGGCGAACAGGCCCACCAACATATTAAGAGCCAGGAGCAGTTTTTTCATTCTCGTCTCCAAACGCATTCTGAATCCATTCCGGCGTCAACGTGCGGCGCCGCCCTATTGTTGCACCATCTGGCGCGGGTCGAAACGCAGGGGGTTGATTTCCTGCCACTGGTCATAGCTTTCCGGCGGCAGGTGATAGGGCTGGCACTGATAGATAGCCCGTGTCGCCGCCGCCACCGCCGCGGCGGTGTAGGGGTTCGACGAAACCGTCAGGGTCTCGATGCTGGCGATGGTGCCGTTGCGGTTGAGCCTGAGGTCGAAGCGCACGATCTGGTCGGCGGGATTGGGCGCACCGGCGATGGGGCTCCAGCAATTGCGGATCTGGCTGAGGAAAAGGTCGGCCAGCGTGCTGCTCATGCGGTTGGCAAGCCCGGCGCTCTGGGTCGCCACCCGGGCGTTCTTCGCCGGTTTTTCCGGCTTGGTGAGCTGGTCCAGCAGGCTGGAAATGTCCTGGCGGGTGTCGGGCGGCTTGGGCTTGTCTTTCTCGATCTCGATTGTCGGCGGCTTCACATCGGGCGCGGGCTCGGCCTGAATCTGGGGAACGGGCGGCGGCGCCATCGGCGACAGGTCGGGCTTGACGGGCTCATCCTGCGGCGGCGGGGGCGGCGCGGCGGCGGCGACATTGGTTTCCTTCGCCAGCGTCACCAGCTCCACCGGCACGGCATGGGTTTCCTGCGGCGGGGTGAAACCGCTGTTGAAGACGAAGGCGACCGCGGCGACCGCCAGTGCGTGCAGCAGCAGCGACGCGGGCAGCCCCAGGATGGGCTGGCGCGCCGTGGTCGCCCGGGGCCGCGTGCGCGGCCTAGCGCTTCTGATCGTCTGGGCTGGGGCGGACGGCATCGGTAACGAGCCCGATATGGGTGAATCCAGCGGCAGAGAGCATGCCCATCACGGTCATGACCTTGCCATAGTCCACAGTCTTGTCGCCGCGCACGAAGATGCGCTGGTCATAGCCATTGTGGGAGATGGCGGTGAGCTTGGGGACCAGTTCGTCCTCGGGCACCTTCAGCTTCTGCAGAAAGATGCTGCCATCCTTGGCGATGGTGATGCTGAGCGGCTCCTTGTCCTGCCCCAGCGCCGGCGCCCTGGTCTTGGGCAAATCCACCGGGACGCCGACCGTGAGCAGCGGCGCCGTCACCATGAAGACGATCAGCAGCACCAGCATCACGTCCACGAAGGGCGTGACGTTGATTTCGGACATGGCGCTGCGGCGGCCCCGGCCGCGGCCCCGCCGGCCCATGGATTGCGCCCCACCGGCCATCAGCGCGACTTCTCGTCAAGCTGGCGCGAGAGGATGGCGGAGAATTCGTCGGCGAAGGCGTCCAGCGAATTGGTGTAGCGGCCGATCTCGTTGACGAAGCGGTTGTAGAAGATGACGGCGGGAATGGCGGCGAAGAGGCCGGCGGCGGTGGCGAACAGGGCCTCGGCGATGCCGGGCGCGACCACCGCCAGGGTGGTGTCGTGCCGGGCGGCGATGGCGGAGAAGCTGTTCATGATGCCCCAGACCGTGCCGAACAGGCCGATGAAGGTCGAGACCGCACCGATGGTGGCCAGCCAGCCCAGGCCTTTTTCCAGCGCATCGGTCTCGCGCAGAATGGTGACGTTCATCGCCTTGTCGATGCGCTCCCGCACGCCCGCCAGCTGGGCGTCGCGGGGGATGCCGCCTTCAAAGGCGCGGCGCCATTCGCGCAAGGCGGCGATGAACATGGCCGTCATGGGATGGTCGTTGTTGGCACCGAACTGCTGGTAGAGCTCGTCCAGCGACTGGCCGGACCAGAACACCTTCTCGAATTTCTTCGCCTTGCGCTTGAGGCCCGACAGCGACATGGCCTTGTTGAAGATGATGGTCCAGCTCCACAGCGAGGCCAGCACTAGGATGAGCAGGACCGCCTGCACGACGATGTCGGCGCGCAAGAACATGTCGGCAATCGGGATGTGGCCGGCGACGTCGCTGCTGGCGTCGGCAACGCCCGGCGGTGGCGCCAGGATCTCGGTCTGGGCCGGCGCCCCGGTGGGGGCGGCTTCGGGCGGGGCCTGCTGGGCAAGCGCGGGCACCGCCAGCGCGAAGAAAAGAGCGAAACAGGCGGCAGCCCAATGAGACAACTTAATGCGGGACATCATAAAGCGGACCTTCACGCGTGAATGCGCCGCTTATGCGGCAAGGGGCCGGGGAATATTGGCCGAAATTGGACAATAGGCGTCAGGGCTTATCCAATGGAAGTGGGGGGCTCGTAAAGCAAAGGCGTTAACAGGGTCCGCACGGAGTCGGGCACGCGGCGCGGCTTGCCCGTTAACGTGATGATGCAGGCTTCGATCCGCCCTTCAACCAGAAGAAGTCCGTCCCGCAGGATTTGTTGCGCCACTGTCATGCGCGCGCCCGAGATCGCCAGCAATTGCGTATGCACCTCGACCACATCGTCCAGCCGGGCGGGACGGTGGAATTGCACATCGGCGGCGCGAATCGCCCAGGCAGTGGGTTCGGGCGCCTCCAGCGCCGCCAACATGGCCCCGGCCAGGCGCAGGCATTCGGTGCGGCCCCGCTCCATGAAGCGCAGGTAATTGGCGTGATAGACGAAGCCCGACAGGTCGGTGTCCTCGTAATAGACGCTGAGCGGCAGGATGTGGGTCTTGCCCTCGAAACGGCCCAATCCCTTTGAAGTGGGGGCTTTCGGGCTCATTCGTCTTCGTCCGAGAAAAGCCCGGTCTGGGCCGGTATGGCCGGCGGCTTGAGCCCCAGATGGCCATAGGCCGCCGAAGCCAGTACCCGGCCGCGCGGCGTGCGCTGCACAAAGCCTTGCTGCATCAGGTAGGGCTCGACGATGTCCTCGATGGCGTCGCGCGATTCGCCCAGCGCCGCGCAGATGGTCTCGATCCCCACCGGGCCGCCGGAAAACTGCTCGGCGATCAGCGCCAGATAACGGC
>Ga0316232_1003030_pt1 | contig 16119 bp, 9 predicted proteins | sample TBHtaG_FD_206006 | JGI IMG/M metagenome (GOLD analysis project Ga0316232, IMG submission 206006) | Freshwater microbial communities from Trout Bog Lake, Wisconsin, USA - TBH18025_13 | ecosystem: Environmental > Aquatic > Freshwater > Lake > Hypolimnion/Profundal zone | place: USA: Wisconsin... | reverse complement strand
CGGCATTGTGGCAATCACGCGGGCCAGCGCGAACAAGATTGTTTTCGTCGATGTCGCCGCGGCGAAAGTGGTTGGCGAAGCTCCGATCGAAGATCCGCGGGGCTTGGCCTTCGATAGCCAGGGCCGGCTCCTAGTCCTCTCGGGCAGGAAGCTTCTCCGTTACGCCGCGCCGGGACCTAAACTCGGTGCGCTGGTCGTCGCACCGGGAATCAAGCTTGGTGATTCGGAAACTCTCGTTACCGTGGGGCTGGAAGATCCCTGCGGTCTGGCTCTCGACAGCAGTGGCACGATCTACCTGACTGATTGGGGCCAGAGTCATCAAGTGAAGGTCTTCGACCCTCAAGGCAAACTCCTGCGGACGATTGGCCATGCGGGAATTCCTAAAGCCGGGCTGTATGACCGGCTCCACATGAACAACCCCAAGAATGTCACCGTTGATAGCAACGGGCGGGTCTGGGTCGCCGAGGAAAATCTTGTTCCCAAACGGATCAGCGTTTGGAATACGGACGGCACGCTCTGGAAGGCATTTTACGGCCCCGACGAATACGCCGGGGGCGGCTCGATCGATCCCAAGGACAAGACGCTTTTTTATTACCGCGATATGCAATGGAAACTCGATTGGGAGCACGGGACATCAGAACCCATTGCGATCTACTCTCCCCCCGTGGCCGACACCTACAGCCTGCATTCCGGCAACTGGCACTGGTTGGATAAGCCGGTCTATTACAAGGACCGGCTTTATCTCACGGATTCGTTCGGCGGCAATGTCGACGCCGGCGGGTCGGGCGTCACCCTTCTTTTCCAGTTGCGGAACGGGGTCGCGGTTCCGGTCGCGGCCGTCGGCCGGGCCAGCGCCTGGCCCCTGCTGCTGGGAAAGGCTTTTTGCGCGGCGGCTGGATGGGGAATTCCCGAGTATGATTTCGGTCCACTCTGGCCCCCCAATCTTGCCAACGTCCTTGCCCATCCACCGCAGCCGAAAGATTGGTGGGGTGGCTTCTGGAATAAACTCCAGACTGCCGATTTCGTATGGAACGATCTCAACGGCGACGGAAAGGTTGAGCCCCCGGAGGTGACAATTATCGACGGAGATTACGGCCCCAGTTTCACCCTCCAAGATGACCTTTCGGTCATTAGTTCGTATGGCGTCCGGATCGCGCCGCTCCGGTTTACCGATCAGGGAGCCCCGGTCTACGACATCACCAAGGGAGAAAGGCTGATTCCAGCAGGAGGAGCGAATCTCGGTGCCGGCCAGGCACTCATCGACACAAACGGATGGATTTTCATGACCACGGCTCCGAAACCTTTCCCCGGCGGTAGTGTCGGCGGTACGAAAGACGGCAAACCGATGTGGAGCTACCCGGATCTCTGGTCGAGCATTCACGGATCGCACAACGCCCCACAGCCGACCCGGCCCGGACAGATGGTGGGGACCACCCACCTGCTCGGCGGATTCGTGACGCCAAAGAACTCGGATGCGGGACCGATCTGCGGACTCAATGCAAACCTAGGCTGTTTTTACTTATTTACCAGCGACGGACTCTTCGTCGCGACTCTCTTCCGCAACACGTGGGAAAGGAGTCCGTGGGCGATGCGGCAGGCGGTCCGGGAGATGGATGTCACCGACACGACTCACTGGACGGAGGACTTCCTGCCGACGATCAACCAGACGGAGGATGGGACAATCTATGTCGTGGCGACGCCGCAGCACAGCGCGATCATCCGGGTCGACGGCCTCGAGAGCGTGCGGCGGATCGCGCCGCTGTCCCTCTCTGTGACACCCGCGCTCCTGGCGGAAGCCCAGGCTTACAACCTGCAGACCGCGGCCGACTTGATCAAGGATCAGGGACGGAACGAGATCGATGTGGCGATTCTGAAGGCACCTCCGACAGTGGACGGAAAGCTCGACGACTGGGCTGCCAACACCGATTGGGCGACGATCGATTTGCAGACCGTGACAGTGAACAACTTCGGTCACAATACGGTCGAGAATCGGGCGGCGCTTGCGATCTGTGGGGACCGTCTCTACGCCGCGTTCCAAGTCCATAATTCGGGTCTGTTGGTTAACACGGCGGAAGATTTCAAGTTAATTTTTAAGACGGGCGGCGCGCTCGATCTGATGATCGGCACTGATCCCACGGCCGACCCAAAACGCGTCAACCCCGTCAAAGGCGACATCCGGCTGTTAGTCACACAGCACGACAAGAAGATTGTCGCGGCCGTGTTCCGGGCCGTCGTTCCTGGTACCAAGAATCCGGTGTCTTTCAGCTCTCCATCCCGGACGATCACGCTCGACGTGGTCGACGACGTGAGCGGATTAGTCGAACTTGCAGAGGCGAACGGCAACTACGAAATGTCGATTCCCTTGGCGGCGCTCGGTCTCCATCCGTCCGAGGGACAAGTGATCCGCGGCGATCTGGGCATTCTGCGCGGCAACGGCTTTCAAACCATCCGGCGCTCCTACTGGCAAAACAAAGCGACCGGCCTCGTGGCAGACGTCCCCGGCGAGGCCCAGTTGACTCCCCAGCTTTGGGGTTCCTTCAAGTTCACTGCGCCCGTCGAGGATATCGAACAGATTCTCCGCCCTAGCATTGAGGGGCCGTTAACGCATTAATAATCCGGATCCACACAATGATGGACAGAACCGATCGAATCGAGATAGAAGCGTTGCAACTCTGAAAAAGATGTCCAATGGAGATGAAAACTATGCAGGAAGAAATCAATAATAAGAAGCAGTCACTTCGATTGGCGTGGCGGATCGGGTTGCCGCACTACGAAACAGACGAAGCATTCGAGAAATTGTTGAAGTTTGTGAGACAGCAGCGGCGGATCATCGATGAACTGGCGCTGTTTGAGACGATTACGCACCACCAGTACATCCCTTTGGACATTTATACCCGGCGCATGGAACTGGCAGCCGGTCGCATGGACGCACTGCGGAAAGCCGGTGTGGCTTCCGTTGGTGTGAATGTGTTGTGCACGATTGGCCACATCAATGAAGCGTGGTCCTACATGCCGCCCTTGCCGTATCAAGGAATGGTCGGACACGACGGCAGCGTGGCCAAGGGATGCGCTTGTCCGAACACGTCGGAAATGCGGAAGTACGTGCGGGCCAAGTATGCGTTGGTGGCCCGGGCGCGACCCGATTTCATCTGGGTGGACGACGATATCCGCGTGCATCATCATGGCGTTGCCTGGGGTTGCTTTTGCGAGACCTGTCTGCAGGCGTTTTCGCAAAAGGCCGGACAAAATTTCCGCCGTGAGACACTGGTGAAAGTCTTGAATGACCCCGCGCAAGCGGCTCTGCGGCTGGCGTGGATTCAGCAAAATATTGAAACCATCGAAAGCCTGCTGACCGATGTTTCCGCAGCAGTGAATGAGGTTGACCCGGGAATTGGCATGGGTTTGATGACCAACGGGCCGGCCTGGACCACGTACTCCGGTATGGGATTTGCGCAGTGGTTCCCAGCTCTGCGTGCCACGAAAGCCCGGCCCGGCGGCGGATTTTACAGCGATGCCGTTCCCGGCGAAATGCTGCGAAAGAACATGGACTGCGGCTGGCAGCGCGCCGCGCTGCCGGTGGAAGTGCAGGACATTCAGTACGAAGTGGAAAACTTTCCCTATCAGATTTTGAAAAAATCCGCTTCCGCGCTGATCAACGAATGCACCCTGGCGCTCGCGCAGGGGCACAACGGCATCGCCTTTAACCTGAATGGGCTGACAGTGGCATACGAGGACTTTTTGCCCTTGATCCAGGATCTGCCGTTGCTGCGACCGCTCTGGGAGAAGTGGACGGCGCACGCTGCTGGACTGCCGACGGCGGGACTGTGGCCGGCGTGGAGTCCGCAACTAATGGCGAAGCGCGTGGTCCGGCCCGGCGAGGACTGGTTTGGCGGGTCGGGGGCGCACGACATCACGCGACCGTTGATTCTGAGCGAGATCGGGTTGCCTCTCGCGGTGGACCGGCCGGGGTGTGGCACCATTCTTTCGGGACGGGTGGCGGAAGCGTTCTCGACTGCGGAATTGAAGGAAATGCTGGCGCAGGGTGTCGTGATGGATTCAACCGCTCTGGAAGTGTTGACGCAGCGGCGCCTGGCGTATCTGACTGGCGTCCGGATCGGCCGGCGAACTGATAACGGCATGCGGGAGCGTTTCACGGATGACAAAGTGAATGGGCCATTTGCCGGTCACGTGCGGGATGCAAGGATTGAGTTCTGGGGAGACGCCAGGGGAATGGGGGATGTGCTGGCGCCAACGGCCAAGGGCGTTCGCCTGTTGGCGACCTTGGAGGATTATTTCGGACGGCAACAAGGTGCCTGCCTGACGGCTTTTGAGAATTCCCTTGGCGGTCGGGTTGTGGTGATGGGTTATGCTCCCTGGATTTTCCTGCACTCGGTGGCCAAGCGCCATCAGCTTCAGAATCTCGCGGATTGGGTGAGCCGGGGGAGGCTGCCGGTGCGCGTGGATGAGCCGGTGCGACTGACGCCGGTTGTGCGCCTGTCCGCCGACGGTCGGCGCGCGGCAATTTTGTTGTTGAACGCCGGGATGGATGCAATTCCGACGGCGACAGTGCACATGCGCAGTCGAGTGGCGCGCGTCCGTCTGCTGGCTCCGGGGGAGAAGGATCGCACGGTGTCGATCCAGCGGGAGAAAACCGGCGGTGTGCTCACGCTGCGCAATATTCCAGCCTGGGGTTTTCGGATGATTCTGGCGTCAGCATAAATTCGATCCACCCAGTTGCCTTCGATGCGGCTCCGGTATCAAGTTGAACTCGGCTCGCCTGTTTTGAATTAGTCGAATTCGACAACTCAGGATAATCAATGACTATCTGGGAACATTTCTTGTGAACCCAGTTGAGAAGCCTGTGTTTAACTGGGGATGAATGATGACCCCATCGGGGAAGCGTCAGGTGCGGCTCCGTGCCCTGCCTTGGATTTTTCCGGGGCGGGCTGTCCCGAGCCTGCCGTTCGCACCGAAAATAATTCTTAGCCGTGGATTTGCCTGTGGCAAAGTGGCTTGTTTTCAGGGCGGCAACATGCGATAAGCCGGCAGCGTGAAAATCATCCCCATTATTCTCGCCGGTCTGGTTGTGGTATGCGGCTGTTCGATCCGCCGTTTAGCCGTCAATCAGTTTGGTGATGCCCTTGCCAAAGGCGGCGGTGTGTTTGAGTCGGACGACGATCCGGAACTGGTTCGCCAAGCCGTGCCCTTCGGGTTGAAGTTACAGGAGGGGCTGCTGACCGAAAGTCCCTGCCATCGGGGTCTGCTGCTGTCGCTGGCGAGTGGTTTCACGCAATATGCCTACGCCTTTGTGCAAGCCGATGCCGTGGAGATGGAGGACAAGGATGCCACGGCAGCCAAGGCCTTGCGTGATCGGGCCCGCCGCCTGTTTTTACGGGCTCGCGATTACGGTCTGCGTGGGTTGGAATTGAATTATCCGGAATTCAGCAAGAATCCGCTGGCAGCGCTCCCCCAGACAACCCCGCGCGATGTGCCGTTGTTGTATTGGACGGCCGCCGCGTGGGGAGCCGCGATTGCGGACGCGAAGGATCGTCCCGACATTGTAGCCGATGTCGGCAAGATGGCGGCGATGATGGATCGGGCATTGGAATTAAACGAAACTTTTGAGCATGGCGCCATTCATGCGTTTCTAATCAATTACGAGATGGCGCGACCGGGTGTGAAGCCCGCCGAAGCCCAGGCGCGCGCACGCCAGCATTTCGATCGGGCAGTGGCGCTCGGTGCTGGGAAGCAGGCCGGGCCGTTCGTGGCGTATGCGGAAGCGGTGTGCGTTCAGCAGCAGCACCGGGCAGAATTTGCCAAGTTGTTGGAAAAGGCGTTGGCCATTGATGCGTATGCGGCTCCGGAATCGCGGCTGGCGAATTTGGTGGCGCAGCGGCGCGCCCGCTGGTTGTTGGGAAGACTGGACGAATTGTTTGTGGAATGAAACTCATGAAGCGACTGACGATAATTTTATTGGGTATTCTGCTGACGTGGCCGGCACTGGCGCAGACCAAACTTAAATTGGGCACGCTCGTGCCGAAAGGTTCCTCCCCCGACCAGAGTTTGAAACTCATGGCCGAGGCGTGGCATGCCGCGCCGGCCGGCGGCGTGGCAGTGACGATTTACAGCGATGGCGTGCTCGGCGGCGAGGCCGACATGGTGCGGCGGATGCGGATCGGACAGATCCAGGCCGGGCTGTTGAGCGGGATTGGGCTGGCCCAGATCGATGACTCGGTCACGGCGCTACAGACGATGCCGTTGGTGTACCGGACGCTCGACGAGGTGGATTACATCCGGGAGAAGTTGCATGCCCAGCTCGAGCAAAAGTTTGCCGACAAAGGGTTCATCGTCTTGTTTTGGACGGATGCCGGGTGGGTGAAATGTTTCTCGCGCAAGCCGGTGGTCATGCCCAATGATCTTGCCCAGCAGAAATTCTTTGTCTGGGCCGGCGACAGCAAGTCCCGGGACATCATCAAGGCGGCCGGGTTCCAACCGATTCCACTCGAAACGATGGACATCCTGCCGGGCTTGCAGACCGGGCTGATTGATGCGGTTCCCTGTCCGCCGTTTTTTGCATTGGCCGGCCAATTCTATGGGCCGGCGCCCCACATGTTGGACATGAACTGGTCGCCGTTGGCCGGGGCCCTCGTGATTACGAAAAAGGTGTGGAATGGCCTTGCCCCGGCGACGCAGCAGGCATTGCGGGGGGCGGCGGAGAAGGCCGGGAACGACATCCGTGTGCAGGCGCGCAAGGAAATGACGGAAGCGATTGTGGCGATGCAGCAGCACGGCCTGCAAGTTCACAAACTGACGCCCGAGGCGGAAGCGGCGTGGCGGAAAGTCGCGGCGGACTCGCTGCCGCGGATCCGCGGGTCGCTGGTGCCGGCGGATATGTTTGACGAAGTGCAGCGCCTGCTCGCGGAGTACCGGGCCGGCCAGAAGTGAGCGCGGAATTTCAAGTCGAGACCGTCCCGTTGACCGGCTGGCGTCGGGTGGCGCGTGACGCAGAGAATGCTGGCGTGACGGTCGCGTTGCTGGCGATGATGATGTTGCCGGTGATTCAGATCATCTGCCGCAAGACCGGGCAGGCCGGAATCGCCGGGGCGACGGCACTGGTGCAACAGTTTACGCTGATCGTTGGGATGCTCGGCGGCGCGGTCGCCGCCCGCGACGGGCGGTTGTTGTCACTGTCGGCGCTCACGGCGGTGCTGCACGGCCGGGCAAAAACGATGGCGGCGGTTGTCAGCCAGGCGTTCGCAGCCGCGGTCGCGGCATTTTTGTGCGTGGCCAGCGTGCAGTTCGTCCAATCGGAGATTCCCAACGGTCAGGCCATCGCCTACGGCATCAAGAACTGGTATGTCGAATTACTGCTGCCGCTGGGCTTTGGTGTGATCGCCGTGCGATTGTGGTGGCACGCGACGAAGACGTGGCGGGGCCGGCTGGTGACGCTGGCGTTGGTCGCGGCCTGCGTTGGCGTGGCGCTCTGGGCGCCGGTACCGCCGGTGCTGTTGAAATGGCCGGCGTTGGCCGTCCTGGCGATCGCCACGATACTGGGCGCCCCGGTGTTTACGACCCTCGGCGGTGCCGCATTGATTTTGTTCTGGGCGGAAGGGGTCCCGATCGCAGCCATCCCGGTCACCCATTATAACTTGGTGATCAATCCGTCTTTGCCGACATTGCCATTGTTTACGCTGGCCGGTTATTTTCTGGCAGAGGGTGGGGCGTCGAAGCGGTTGGTTCGCGTGTTCGCCGCGTTATTCAGCCAAGTCCGCGGGGGGCCGGCGATTGTGACGGCGTTGGTTTGTGCGTTTTTTACGGCGTTCACTGGTGGGTCGGGGGTGACGATCCTGGCGGTGGGTGGGGTGTTGATGCCAGTTTTATTGGGGGCTAAATATCCAGAGCGCAAGGCACTCGGATTGCTGACCGGGGCCGGATCGCTGGGGATTTTATTTCCGCCCTGTCTGCCGTTGATTTTATACGCGATCATCGCGTCGCAAGCCAAAGCGCACATCACGATCGAGCAGATGTTTCTCGGCGGTATTTTACCAGGCGTGCTGATGGTGGCGCTGACCATCTGGTGGGGCATTGTGGCGGGACCGAAACTGGCGGCGGAGCGAAAACGGTTTGCCTGGTCGGAAGCCTGGGCTGCGGGGTGGGATGCAAAATGGGAATTGCTGATGCCGGTGGTGGCATTGGTGGCATTGTTTGCCGGGGTCGCGACACCGGTGGAGGCTGCGGCGCTGACCGCCGCCTACGCCTTTGTGATTGAGACATTTGTCTATCGTGACCTGAAGTTATTTGGCTGGCGCGCTGCTCCAGCTCCGAGCGTATCCGCGGCTCAGACGGAGCCTCGCCCTTCAAGGAAAACAGTGACTGAGACCGTGACGGATTGTGGGGTGTTGGTGGGCGGCGTTTTATTGATTCTTGGCGTGGCACTCGGATTCACGGACTATCTGGTGGATGCACAGGTGCCGGCCCGGGCCGTGGCATGGGCGACCGGGGCGATTCATTCAAAGTGGCTGTTCCTGCTCGGATTGAATGTGATTTTAATTTTAGTGGGTGGGCTGGTGGAAATTTACGCAGCCATCATCGTGGTTGTCCCATTGCTGGTGCCGCTGGGGTTGGCTTTTGGCATTGATCCGATCCATCTCGGAATCATTTTTCTGGTCAATATGGAACTCGGTTTTCTCGCGCCACCGGTGGGCTTGAATTTGCTGTTGGCGTCGTACCGGTTTAACAAGCCGATGGTGGAAGTCATGAGGGCGGCGTTGCCGATGCTGGGGGTGTTATTTATCGGCGTGCTGCTGATCACCTATTTCGAACCGCTGACCACGTTCCTGCCGCATCTCCTTGCAAAGTAGTTGTCGGCCAAGTGGGAACATGCGATAAATGGGTGAATTCTGATATGACTGACTCAGCAGTTTTACAAATTTTTCGCGATACCGATGCGCTGTTGGAAGGGCATTTTTTGCTCCGGTCCGGACTGCACAGTCGCCAGTTTTTTCAATGTGCCCTGGTTTTGCAATATCCGCGGCACGCCGAAACGCTTTGTCGGGCATTGGCCGATAAACTTCAGGCCACCGGAGCGCAGACGGTCATCTCGCCGGCCCTGGGCGGACTTTTTATCGGGCATGAAGTCGGTCGGGCGCTCGGGCTGCGGCATATTTTTGCGGAAAAAAATGCCGCTGGTCAGTTGGAACTGCGCCGGAATTTTAAAATCGCACCGGGCGAAAAGGTGCTGGTGGTTGAAGACGTGGTCACGAAGGGTGGCCGCGTGCAGGAGACCTTGGAGATTGTCCGTCAAAAAGGGGGGCAGGCGGTGGCCGTCGGTGTGTTGGTGGACCGGTCGGATGGGACTGTGAATTTTGGCGTGCCGCTCGTGAGCCTGCTCAAGTTGCAGATCGAGACTTTTTCCCCGGCCAGTTGTCCGTTATGTCAGGCAGGTCAGCCAGTCGTTAAACCGGGAAGTTAAAATGATCAGTTGGATTCTCAAAAAAATTGTCGGTTCAAAAAACCAGCGCGAGGTGAAGCGGCTCTGGCCCGTGGTGGAGCGTATCAACGCAATCGAGCTCGAATATCAAAAGTTGAGCGACGCTGAGCTGCGGGCGAAGACGGCGGAGTTCAAGCAGCGGATTGAAGTGGCCCGGCAGGCGCGCGGGGTGCATCAATTGTACACTGAGGCGCGAAAATTCGAAGGCGAACTGCGCGCCGAAGAAGCGAAGCCGATCCGGCGGAAGGTGCAGGCGCTGGAACAGGAAATTCTCGACGAACTTTTGCCGGAAGCGTTTGCTGCGGTGAAGAATACGTGCCGGCGTCTCTGTGGTCGGGAATGGCCGGTCCGGGGAAATTCGTATCGGTGGGAGATGGTGCCGTTTGATGTGCAGTTGATTGGCGGGATTGTGCTGCATCGGGGCAACATTGCGGAAATGGCCACTGGCGAAGGCAAGACCCTCGTCGCGACCATGCCGCTCTACCTGAATGCGTTGACGGGTCACAACGTCCACCTCGTTACCGTGAACGATTACCTTGCCGCCCGCGATGCCGAGTGGATGGGGGAAATCTACAAATTCCTGGGGCTGACAGTGGGGATTATCCAGCACGACCAGTCGCCCACGGTGCGCCGTCAGCAGTACCAGTGCGACATTTCGTATGGTACGAACGCCGAGTTTGGCTTTGATTACCTGCGCGACAATGGCATGGCAACCAGCCCTGAAACGCAGGTCAAACGCGGCCATTTCTTCGCGATCGTGGACGAAGTGGACTCGATCCTCATTGACGAAGCGCGAACGCCGCTCATTATCAGCGGACCGTCGACCCTCTCAACGCACCAGTTCGACAAATATAAGCCCCAGGTGGCCGAATTGTTCCGCGCGCAGACCGTGCTGTGCAATCGGTATGCCAATGAAGCCAAGGTTTTGTTCGATGGCCGCGCGACAGAGACCAACTCGCACAAGCGTGAGGACACGGCTGCGGAAGCCGGGCGGCTGCTGCATCTTTGCAAACTGGGGATGCCGAAAAACAAACAGTTGCTCAAGTTAATGGAAGACCCCGAAATTCGGAAGCTCCTTGATGCCGCTGAGCTGGCCTCGCTGGCGGATTCGAGCAAGAAGGAACTGCTGGAGCGCAAAGAGGAATTATTTTTCACGATTGATGAGCGGCAGCATGAAAGCGATTTGACCGAGAAGGGCCGGAAATTTTTAAATCCGACCGACCCCGAGGCTTTTGTCATTCCAGATTTGGTTTTGGCATTGCAGGAAGTGGACGCCGCGGTGTTGCCGGATGCGGAAAAGGAAAAACGCCGGCAGCGGGTCCAGCAGCAGTACGAAGAGCGGAGTGAGAAGATCCACAACATTGCGCAATTGCTGCGCGCCTATTGCCTGTTCGAGAAGGACGTGGAGTACGTCGTGCAAGAAGGCAAGGTAATGATTGTGGATGAGTTTACCGGGCGACTCATGCCGGGCCGGCGCTGGAGCGACGGCCTGCACGGCGCGGTGGAAGCCAAGGAAGGGGTCACGATCGAACGCGAGACGCAGACCCTGGCGACGATCACGATTCAAAATTATTTCCGCCTGTACGCCAAGCTCGCCGGCATGACCGGGACCGCTGAGACCGAGGCGACGGAATTTGAGAACATTTACAAACTCGGTGTCATCGTCATCCCGACGAACCAGCCCTGTGTTCGGGTTGACGAAAATGATGTCGTGTACAAGACCCGCCGGGAAAAATACAACGCCATCATTGACGAAATTGAACTGCTCCACCGGCAGGGGCGGCCCTCGTTGGTTGGCACGGTGAGCGTGGAAGCCAGTGAAGTGCTATCCCGAATGCTGAAGCGCAAGGCGATTCCGCACACTGTTCTCAACGCAAAATACCACCAATCCGAAGCCGAGATCATCGCGCGGGCTGGCCACGCCGGTTCGGTTACCATTGCCACCAACATGGCGGGTCGTGGGACCGACATCAAACTCGGTCCCGATGTTGCCAAGGTGGGTGGTTTGCATGTGATCGGCAGCGAGCGCCATGAGGCGCGGCGGATTGACCGGCAATTGCGCGGGCGTTGCGCCCGGCAGGGCGATCCCGGAAGCACGCGGTTTTTTGTTTCGTTGGAAGATGATTTGATGCGGTTGTTCGGCAGCGGCCGGATCGCCACCATCATGGAAAAACTTGGGATGAAGGAAGGCGAACAGTTGGAGCATCCGCTGTTAAATCGCTCGCTTGAGACGGCCCAGCGCCGGGTCGAGGAACACAATTTCAGCATCCGCAAGCGCACGCTTGAGTTCGACGATGTGATGAACAAACAGCGCGAAGTGCTCTACGGCTTCCGCAATGAAGTCATCAATGGCGACGAGACCCGGCATGTGATTTTTGAGATCATTGATGAAGTGATCGGGCTCCAGTTGGAAGTGTTTTGCCCGGCGGAAAAACAGCCGGACGAGTGGGACTACAAAGGCTTGCTCCGCTGGGTGAACGTCGCGTTTCCAATCGGCCTGCGCCAGGATCAGATTGCGGCAAAATTGGCTGATGAAATCCGCCAGACAATTCTCGACAAGGTCAATAAAGCCTACGATGCCAAGGCCGCCAATGAAGACCCGCATGCGCTCAAGGCCATTGAGCGCCTGATTGTTCTCAATGCCTTGGATCGGCTCTGGCAGGAGCACTTGTACAACATGGATCAGTTGCGGACAGCCATCGGCCTGCGGGCCTATGGCCAGCGCGATCCCTTGGTGGAATATAAAGCCGAAGCATTTACGATGTTCGAAGAAATGATGGCGAGCGTGAAGAGCGAGATTGCCGGCAATGTCTTCCGTTCTGCCAGTTCGCTGGCCGCGTTTGAAAATTTCCTCCGGGCTCTGCCGACGCAACTCAGTGCGCCCGACCTCAATGCCGGGAGCGCGTTCGCGCCGCCCGCCAGCGCGGGTGCGCCGGCTCCGAGCCAGTCGGATGTTGTCAGCGAAGCCATTCAATCCGCCGCCACGCCGATCAAGCGCGATCTGCCGAAAGTCGGTCGCAACGAACCGTGTCCCTGCGGTTCCGGTAAAAAATACAAACAGTGCTGCGGTAAGAACGCCTAGCCGGTGGGCATGAAGTTTGTGTTTCAGCTTCTCAAGCGCTGGGTCTTACCGGCGTTGACCGGTTTTTTCTACGCGCTGGCTTTGCCGCCGTACAATCATGGTGAAATGGGGTGGATCGCGCTCATTCCCCTGCTGTTCGCGGTCGAGGATTGCCGACCCGCCGATGCCTTTCGGCGTGGTTATGTGGCGGGTCTGGTGTTCTTCGGCCTGACAACCTGGTGGATTATTCACGTCTCGCTACCGGGGATGGTTGCGTTGATCGCTTTTTTGGCGTTGTACTTCGGGTTGGCGGCGCTGTTCATTCGGTGGGTTGTGGACCGGAATGACACGGATGCGGTGTGGAAAAATTTCCTGGCAGTGGTGGTGAGTGCGGCGGGGTGGGTGACGTTGGAATGGGTGCGTGGGACTTTTCCATTGGGCGGGTTCGGTTGGAATGGATTGGGCGTGACGCAACATGCTCTCACACCGGTGCTCCAATTTGCGCGGTTCACCGGGGTCTATGGCGTGTCCGCGTTGGTGTTTGTGGTCAATTTTGGTTTGTACTGCACGATCCGCCGCTACCTCCGGAATCTCGGCAGCGGCACTCCAACCCGCCGGCTGAGTTGGGAGTTTTACGGGGTCATGACCTTGTTTTGTCTGGCGATGTTCGATGGCGTGCAGGAGATCAAAAACAACCGACAAGAGCCGGTGACCCGCGCCCTCCGCCTGGCGCTGGTGCAGGGGAACATTCCTCAAAATCTCAAATTTGACGAAACTCAAAAACCACTCATCTTCGACCGGTATCGGACGCTAACCGAAACAGCGACCTGGACACAGGTTGACCTGATTATCTGGCCGGAGACGGCCACCCCGGACGCGTTGCGGTATGATCCAGAAACCTACATTCTGGTTACGAATGTGACCGGGAAAACCCAGGCCAACCTGCTCACTGGCACGATCGACTTCACCCCGCACACGGTGCCGTTGGAAGCGTTCAATGCCGCGGCGCTGATCCGTCCCGATGGCATCATTGCGGGCATATACCGGAAGATCCATCTGGTTCCGTTTGGCGAGTATGTGCCTTTGCGAAAAATTGGGCCGTTCTTGAAATGGTTCACGCCGGTCACCGACAGCTTTGAGCGGGGGGACGACATGACCCTGTTCACTGTTCGCGGTTTTACGTTTGGCGCGGTGATTTGTTTTGAGGATACGTTGCCGGATTTGTACCGGCGGTTTGTAAAACGGGGCGCAGATTTTATGGTGAACCTTACCAACGACGCCTGGTTCAAAGACTCACCGGCGGCAGAAATTCACCTTGCCAACGCTGTCTTTCGCGCTGTCGAAAACCGGCGGAGTCTGGTGCGGTGCAGCAATCATGGGGTGACCTGCCTGATTGATCCGGCCGGGTTTGTCCGCCACCAGGCGGCGCCTTTCACAACGGCAACCCTGGCATTCACATTGTTGGTGCCACGGGAATTACCGCTGACCTTCTACACCCAACATGGGGACGTTTTTGTCGGTGGCTGCGCACTCATTGCACTGGCGGGTGTGGGACTGGCTTGGAAAACCTCCACACGGAACAGCGCGCCGGTCCAGCCGGTGAGTGATCGAAACGATGTCTGAATTGCGTTGGCTGGCCAAGCGCGGGCCGGTCCGTTATTTTATTTGCATGTCACGTTTGCGGAAACTAATGCGGTGGTTGGCAGTCATCGTGGGAGTGCCGGCGGTGGGGTATCTGGCGCTGGTTCTGTTGACGCCCATGGTGGGGCAGGTGGTTGGCACCGGCGACCGGCAGCCGCCGCTCCGCGTGATTCATTTGCCCGGCGGTTGGGCGCCGGAAAATGCGGACGCCATCCGCCGACTCGCCAAACTTCATTTCGATCAACGGCCGCTCTTGAGCAAATACTACTGGCCCGACCCGACCTGGATTGAAGAGCGCACCAACTGCTGGGTGGTCGGCTTTAGCACCAAATCGCTTCAATATCAATTTCTCGGACACCGGCAGGTGGTGCGTTCCTCTGATCAGCTGATGTATTTTACGATCGATAAAGCCGATTTTCGGACGCGTTTTGGGATCTGGTATTAGTCAGCACGAGGTTTAAAATAGTGGAACGGGTGTCTTGCCCGTTGGTCAGCAGAGTGGACAGGCGTCCCGCCTGTTCACTTGGCACTCAGAAAGATCAAACGGACGGGACGCCCGTTCCACTTTTCGCTCGCAATCGATTTCTCAAACACGCTCTCAAACGCACAGGTACACGTACACCGCGAACCCGACCGCCGACAGCCCTGCGGCTGCGGCAATCAACCAGAGCAAGCTCCGCTTGCGGGCGGCCATGGCGAAAGTGGCGATGATCACACCCGCCTGCGCAGCCAGCATGCCAAAGAAAAACTGCTGGCTACGCTGATGATGCCGTTCCGCCGAAAGATTACTGCGGCGGACCTGGAGTTCGTACAGATTGGCAATGGCTTGGTTTGCTTTGGCTTCCCGATCATAGCGGGCGGCGGCGAAGCGTAACCGGGCGGCGGTGAAATCCCGGCGGTACGCCGGTGTCGCCTGATTCTTTTCGAGTTGGTCAATCGCATCGTTAATCGGCTGGAGTGCCTGGTCGAGTGCCGTTGACCGGTCCCAAGCGAACTGGACTGCGGCAGCAAGAACTTGGTCGTTTACGGCGCGGATGGCGGTGGTTATCACAGCTTCGGGACGCAGCGCTTCAACTGCGGTCAGGGCGGCTTGCACCCGTGGTTCCAAGGGGGCGGTCATGCTGAGTTCAGGCAACTGGCCATCGCGGAGCGCGGCCAAGGTTTGGGGTGTAACGCTGGCGGTGCCGAGTAGAACCGGGTCGAGCGGATGGATTTCGGTGGTGTTCTGCAGCAGATCCAGCGTATTCCGCTGTAATCCGGCCCGGAGGCGTTTCGCTTGGAAGTAGCCCCACTGGCTGCCGGCTTTGGATTGTTGCTGGGCTGCGAGCGAGCGGCTGTACTGCGCGCGGGTCATTTCGCTGGACGCTAAACCGGCCAGCATGGTCGCCACGACAGTCATGACCACCGGTGTCGCGGCAAGCACTTTGCCCCACAGCGTTTGCGGGACATCACTTTTCAAAGCATCGGGAATGTTGAGCTTCATATCCGGCGGAATATACACTGGGGCCACTGACGACGCACGTTTTTTACACCGCCGCCGCTCTCACCGGGCGCATCTTGACACTGCCACCATTTCAGAATTTGTCACCCTGAGCTTGTCGAAGGGTCTCCTCCGTCGTTCCGTCTTACAGCAGCGGATAGAACCTGAGATCCCTCGACAAGCTCGGGATGACAGGGCTTTGACAGATGGTGGCAGTGTCAAGAGGTTCTCTGGGTTGTAAAGGGCAATTTCTTTCGAGTTGTTGACATTGATTTTCTCATTTCGCGAGTTGGAGTTTTAACACCCATGAGCCGTGAGTTGTCTGGTTGCGCATGTGACGGTCGGCATCGTAAGGCGTGCGCGTTTGCCACATCTTCCACAGAATCTTCAACCACCGGTTGCCTAGACAACGCAACGCGGCGGCGTGGTTCTTGCCTCGTTCACGTT
>Ga0316232_1003028_pt1 | contig 16130 bp, 10 predicted proteins | sample TBHtaG_FD_206006 | JGI IMG/M metagenome (GOLD analysis project Ga0316232, IMG submission 206006) | Freshwater microbial communities from Trout Bog Lake, Wisconsin, USA - TBH18025_13 | ecosystem: Environmental > Aquatic > Freshwater > Lake > Hypolimnion/Profundal zone | place: USA: Wisconsin... | reverse complement strand
GCCTGGTTCGGTCAGTTCCGCCGCCTGCTGGTTCGTCATGAGCATCTGCTCTCCACCTACCGCGCCTTCTTCTATCTCGCCTGCTTCTGGATTACCCTGCGCAGGTGTTTATGAAACACGCTCTAGCTACTTTGTAGCGCAACATCATGAGACTCTGCGTCCAGATCTCGTCCTAATGGAAAACGGCAAGCCTCGACTGCTAATCAGTGTGCTGCCACCTTCGCAAGAGCCGGACCGCCGCCCATCCTCGACGACATGGAACGCCACATGCTCTGCGCGCATGGCGGAGCTGTTGCATGCGACCCGGGTTCCTGTCGGATTGGTCACAAATGGGGAACGCTTCACATTGGTATACGCGGAGCCGGGGCAGCCAACCGGCTTCGCTGATTTTCGAGCCGAACTGTGGTTTGAGGAGCGCCTGACGCTGCGAGCGTTCCGCGACCTGCTTTCCGCCAATGCTCTATTCAATCGGCCGCCAGAACAGGCGCTCGATGCGCTGTATCGCCGTAGCCTCGAGAACCAACAGGAGGTCTCTACAACCCTAGGTCGCCAGGTACGCCGTGCCGTAGAGATGTTTGTAGGGGCACTCGACCGCGCTGACCGTGAGAATGGCAACAGGCTTCTCCAGGGTGTTCCCGAGGAACACGTATATGAAGCCGCCCTCGCCGTCATGATGCGACTGGTCTTTCTCTTCTTTGCCGAAGAGCGCGATCTGTTGCCTGTCACGAACCCGGTCTACCGCGAGAACTACGCGGTTTCCACCCTTCACGATCAGCTTCGAGAGGCAGCCGATCGCCTTGGTGAGGAAGTACTGGAGCGTCGATACGACGCTTTTCCTCGCCTGCTGGCCACATCGCGGGCCATTTATGGCGGAATCAGCCATGATCTTGCCGCATTGCCCGCATATGGCGGCGAGCTTTTCGATCCGGATCGGTTTCCGTTCCTTGAAGGCCGCCCCCAAGGCTCTAAATGGCAAACCGTGCCCTCCGATCCGTTCCCGGTCCATAATCGCACCGTACTTCACCTACTTAAGGCGCTTCAGTTCCTCGAAATGAAGGTTCCCGGCGGCGGACGGGAGAGCCGTCGATTGAGTTTTCACGCTCTGGACATAGAACAGATTGGCCACGTCTACGAAGGCTTACTTGATCACACAGCCCGGCGTGCCACGGAAACTGTACTTGGGCTTGAGGGGAGCGAGAAACCCGAAATCGGTTTGGCGGAACTGAAACTTCACTCCACACAACCGGACTTTTTCAAATGGCTTGCCGAAGAGACTGGAAGGTCCGCTAAGGCCGTGGAGAAGGCCTTAGGGCAGACCACTGTCGACGACCCCTTACGCTGGCCCGAATGGGCAGAGGTTGCACCATATGCCGGCCTGGTGCGGCGCGATGACAACGGGGATCCCTATGTCATTCCAGCAGGTAGTCTCTATGTCACAGCTGGTACGGCACGCCGTCAAACTGGAACCCAATACACTCCGCGGACCTTAACTGAATCGGTCGTTGAGCACACCTTGGCACCTCTGGTCTACATTGGTCCGGCGGAAGGAGAGCCGCCCGAGTCGTGGCGACTAAAGCCTGCCGATCAGATTCTGAATCTCAAGGTTTGCGATTTTGCCTGTGGCTCCGCTGCGTTCCTGGTCGCTGCGGGGCGCTATCTTTCGGCACGACTGGCCGAGTCGTGGGAGGCCGCTCTGCTTCGTCACGGAGCGAATGTGCAGATCACTCCTTACGGTGATGCTGCGACCGGTCTCCTTGAAGAGGAGCTTATTCCGTCCAATCCGGACGAGCGTCAAATGTATGCCCTGCGAATCGTGGTGGAGCGCTGCTTGTATGGCGTCGATCGCAACCAACTGGCAGTCGAGATGGCAAAGCTTTCGCTCTGGCTTCTCACCCTGCAGCGCAATAAGCCATTCACGTTTCTCGATCACGCAATCCGCTGCGGCGACTCTCTGTTGGGCGTCGATCTGAAGCAGTTGTCGACATGGAGTCTCTCTGGCGAAGGTCAGCAAACGGTACTTTTTCAAGACGACCTGAGCTTCGCCGCTAGTAAACGCGAAGGCCTGCGGAAGATGCTCTATCGCACTGGCGACCAGCAACGATTGCTAGACGCTGCAATGGCCAAAACCCGCCGGCTTCGGGCTGCGGCCGACCGGTTGATAGCTACGGCGTTTGAAGCCAACTTCGAAGCTGCGGCGGCCGCAGTCACTTTGGGCTTGGAAGAGCAGGAAGAAGAGGCACAGAAGATCCTCGAAGGGAAGAGCCCATTCCACTGGCCCGTGGAGTTTCCCGAAGTCTTCTTATATGACGGAGGATTCGATGCCATTGTGGGTAATCCGCCGTTTATTGGCGGCCAAAAGATCACCGGCGCGTTTGGGAAACCCTATCGTGACTATCTGATACAGTTCATTGCCGGAGGTCAGCGGGGCAGCGCCGATTACGTGGCTTACTTCTTCCTACGCGCTCTTGGCTTGCTAAAAGAGGGAGGATTTGCTGGATTGTTGGCTACCAGCACAATTGCCCAAGGAGATACGCGCGAGGTTGGACTCGATCAAATCGTTTCTCGTGGAGCCACCATATACAGAGCAATACAGCGCAGAGCTTGGCCAGGTGCGGCGACGCTGGAGGTGGCACATGTGTGGTTCCGCAAGGGAAGTTGGGAAGGACCTCGTCTTATCGACGACTCTGCTGTGTCGGCCATCACGAGCCAACTGCAATCTCCTGGAAGAATCAGCGGCTCGCCGCACAGACTTGTATCCAACATCGGCAAGAGCTACATCGGTTCATACGTGCTCGGCATGGGGTACGTGCTCGATCCGGACGAGGCGCGACAACTGATCGAAAAAGACCCTCGCAACCTCGATGTGCTTTACCCTTACTTGAACGGCGAGGACCTCAACTCGCGGTGGGATCAGTCTGCGAGGCGCTGGGTCATCAATTTTCATGATTGGCCTCTCGAAAAGGCAATGGAGTATGCAGATTGCTTTGACATCGCGGAACGATTAGTCAAACCTGAGCGGACGAGAAAGAAGGAAAACGGAGAATTCCAACTTCGGTATCCGCTGTATGAAAGATGGTGGCATTACGGCGAGAAGCGTCCTGCACTATATGCGACCATCACAGGCATGGAGAGAGTTTTGGTAGTTTCGTTAATCACGAACCACATCTGCTTTGCATTTCTTCCATCCACGATGGTATTCGCCCACAAACTTGCCGTATTCCCTCTAACTTCGGAAGGTCACTTCGCACTGCTACAGTCGTCTCTGCACTACTCGTGGGCGTGGGAGCATTCTTCAACCAACCTATCCTTACTCAACTATTCCCCAAGCGATTGCTTCGATACGTTTCCGTTTCCGACGGCCATCAAGTCCCTGGAGGAGATCGGCGAGCGATATAGGGTTCATCGGCAAGAGGTTATGTCAATGCGCCGCGAGGGACTTACACCCCTTTACAATCGCTTTCACTCTGCACACGAAGCTTCTGATGACATAAGCAAGCTCCGCGCTTTGCATATTGAAATGGACCAAGCCGTGACCGCTGCATACGGTTGGACGGATCTCGATCTGGGCCATGGCTTTCATAAGACGAAGCAGGGCGTTCGCTACACTATTTCCGAATCGGCGAGGCGGGAAGTACTCGATCGACTTCTTGGACTGAATCACGAACGCTACGCTGAGGAACAGGATGTGCAACATACTGCTCCAAGACCAAGAGCGAAAACCCGAAAACACGCACCCGCTCAAACAGGTCTATTCTGAGGGATCAATAATGTCCACCGCCCCATTGCGCCAGGAACTCGAGGACCTTATCCGCCGCGACCTATTAGGTCCTGCTGGGGGCGAGGATGAGATCGTCACAGAACAGAGTGTGCGAAATCGTTACCTCGTAGGCATGCTGGCCCCCTTAAAATTCATTGAAGAGGACGAAGAGCCTGCCGAAGAACTGGCTGATGGAACCGAAGACAATGCGGAGGAGGGCACAGCCGAGCCCTCGACTCCTTCGAATCGGGGTGTTGCTCCATCAACATTCGGCCTAAGCTTTTGCCTGGATCTATCAGAGACCAAGTTTGAGGCCGAAGCTCACTGGGGCCAGTACCTGCGCGAACAAGACGCCGAAGGAAAGCCTATTTGGAAGCGCCATCCCCGTGGTGGTTCTCGGAATATTCCATTGAAGGAAGGTAATCTTGCTGCCTGGGCGCCCGATACCGAATGCCCCCAGGTGGTCGTTCGAGGCCGGGTACGCAAGCGAGACGGACATTGGAGCGTGACGCTCTTCATCTCCAACGAGCAGGCGGAAAGCCGTCCACGTGATATGTACTGGCTCTTCCAGGTTGAAATTGCCGTGCGCGGGCGCTTTTCCCGTCGACCCGGTCATGGACACGTCTCAACGCTTGACGCTGTGTCCCGGTTAGAAGACCAAACGAATGAGCTGCTTTACCGGCGGGAAGTTGAGTTTTCTCGGGGTCATGGAATAAGCGTTGAGTGGGAACTAGCCGAAGGTCATGTCGACCAGGCAGTTCTGATCCGCACAGCCTGTATGCCACGTGCCGCAGTCCGAAACATCGAGCAACACATCATCGACGGGCTCGTGACTGATATGAAGGATCTGGCCGAGGCTACTGACGACGAGCTTGGGCCGAAGCTGCGTCCGCTGGAGGTAGCCTACAGTTCGTGGATATCCGAGCTTGAGGCGCGCACCGCGGCGGAAGCTGATCTCTCCGTCTATCCCGAAGCCTCGGCGCAGATCGTAGCGAGGGCCCGGGGAGTGTTAGATCGCCTCAAAGAGGGGATAGCCCTGCTGGAAACGAACGTTGATGCGTGTGATGCGTTTCGTTTCGCCAATCGCGCTATGTGGCAGCAGCGTGTCCGTTCGGTGTGGATCGAAGAGCGCAAGATCGAACCAACACGTCCGCTGGTCGACGTAGACGTACCCAAGAACCGAACTTGGCGGGCGTTCCAGTTGGCGTTCATTCTAATCAACCTGCCTGGGCTCACCAGCGTGCATCATCCGGATCGCAGTGCGGGCCCCTTTGCCGGCGCTGATCTGCTGTGGTTTCCCACTGGCGGCGGAAAGACAGAGGCCTACTTGGGCCTGTCCGCGTACACCATTGCAATTCGGAGACGGCAAAAGAACCTTGGAGGCCGTGACGGCGAGAATGGCGTGGCGGTTCTCATGCGTTACACGCTGCGCCTGCTCACCCTGCAGCAGTTTCAGCGGGCTGCGACTCTGATTTGCGCATGCGAACAGATCCGCCTGGAGAACCCAGACTTCTGGGGCGAAGTCCCTTTCAGATTGGGGCTTTGGGTAGGCCGCAAAACAACTCCAAACCGAACCGCACAATCAGCCGAAGTAGTAGAGGCGCTGCGCAGCGGCCGAAGACCCGTGTTTGGCGTGGGTTCGCCACACCAGTTTCCTAATTGCCCATGGTGCGGAACCGCAATCAATCCAGGGCAACACATTACAGTTGAGCAATACCCCAGCGGTCGAGCACGCACTCTGATCTACTGCGGCGATCCGTTAGGGCAATGCGAGTATTCAAGACGCAACTCGCCGGAGGAAGGTCTGCCGCTGACCGTGGTTGACGAGGAGATATATCGCCGTCCCCCTTGCATGCTCATCGCTACTGTGGACAAGTTCGCTCAAATGGCTTGGCAGGGCGCCGTTCAGACCCTATTTGGCCAAGTCACGGGCTGGTGCCCGCGCCACGGCTTCCGTTCTCCTGAACTTGAAGACACCAATTCTCACCAGGCGGCCGGGCGATTCCCGGCGATCGCCACGAGACCCCATTCACTGCTGCGTCCGCCCGATTTGATCATTCAGGACGAACTACACCTGATCAGCGGACCTCTAGGCAGCCTTGTAGGAATTTATGAAGGTGCAGTGGATCAGTTGGCGACCTGGGAAGTTGACGGACAGAAGATAAGGCCAAAGGTAATCGCGTCGACGGCCACCGTGAGACGTGCGCAGGCGCAAGTAGCGGCTCTCTTCAACCGTCAGGTTCGGATATTTCCTTCGCCCGGGCTAGAAGCAGGGATGAACTTCTTCTCCCGCGAACTGCCGTTGAGTGATGATGCTCCGGGGCGCATGTACGTTGGCGTTTGCGCGTTGGGGAAGAAGTTGAAGGGGTCGCTGATCCGAGTCTATGTGGCGGTGCTTGCCGCGGGACAAACGATGTACGAGAAATACGGCGACGCGATTGACCCATTCATGACTGCCGTCGGCTATTTCAGTTCGTTGCGAGAACTGGGCGGCATGCGGCGTCTCGTGGATGACGATGTGCGCTCGCGACTAACGCAAGTGGAATCTCGTGGGCTCAAGAGGCGCACTCTTCGCTTGCCCCAGGCAGTCGAGGAACTGACGTCGCGAAAGTCGGCCACAGAGATCCCAGAGGTTCTGGAGCGCATGAAGTGTACCTTTCCTCCCTTTGGACAACGCCCCACAAAGCCGCCCATCGACGTGTTATTAGCGACGAATATGCTCTCGGTTGGCGTAGACGTCGGCAGGCTGGGACTGATGATTGTTGCAGGTCAGCCAAAGTCGACGTCAGAGTATATCCAAGCGACGAGCCGCGTCGGACGAGCCAGCCCCGGACTTGTGATAACTGTTGCGAATTGGTCTCGCCCCCGCGATCTGTCCCATTTCGAGAGTTTTGGACACTATCACGCCACGTTCTATCGACAAGTGGAGGCACTCAGTGTGACGCCATATTCGACTGGCGCCATGGATCGTGCGCTGACAGGAGTTCTTGTGAGCGTTATCCGGCAAGCCGGTAACGAGTACAACCGCAACGACAGTGCTCAGCAAATGGTGCCGACCAATTCGATTGTGCAAGCGGCATTGGCTGCGCTCCCGGTACGTGCTGCGGAGGCCGGGACCGGCGGTTCAACGCTTGAAGGGCATGTGCGGGCCAGGCTTCAAGAATTGATCGACGATTGGCGTAACAGGGCCGTCCGAATGAGGGGTGGTGCTCGGCTGGGCTATAGCGATAGCCGAGACGGGATCACTGTTGCACTCTTGCAAATGGCTGGTAGATCACTCTGGACGGAGTTTACGGTTTTGAACTCGCTTCGCGACGTTGAGCCAGAGGCAATCCTCACCTTCGATGACAGTGGAATGGACGGCGTGGAGGCGGTTCAATGAACGGACGGGAAGTTGGAACAGTACGACCGACTCAGCTGATCTACACCTACGGTGTCGGTGCGACCGTAGATTTGCCACAGTTCTCAGCCATGGTCATGGGACTTGACGATTGGCCCTCAGCGCAGATGGAGCAAATCTCTGAAGATCGCCTTCTTCGGGTAGTCCGGCACGTTTTAGGCTCCCAAGTGAAGCAGTTGAAAGCCGCTCCGATCGGCGATGACACTGCAGGTCCGGTATTCAGAAATACCACCGCTGACGGAGTTCCAGTAGCCGCCTTCCCACGGTGGTTAGTGTGCACACAGTGTCGCCTTTTGGCCCCCATAAGATCGGGCCTCTTTGAATTCCGTGCCGATACGAACCGACCAGAACGTTCGCGCTTTATTCACAAGAACTGCCCGCGGCTAGCGACGGCCACTGCTGTTCCGGCTCGCTTCCTTGTGGCTTGCGAGAATGGGCACGTTGACGACTTTCCCTGGGACGAGTACCTTCACGGTTCATCTGGCGCATGTCCTGGCCCACTCGAGTTTCGCGACGTGGGAGCAAGCGGCGAAGCCGCAGATGTAATGTTACTGTGTCGTGCGTGCCAGAAGCGCAAACCACTGGCTCCGGCTTTTTCAGAAGAAGGCCGAGCAGAGTTGCCAGGGTGTCGAGGGCGTCATCCTCATCTGCGGGTAGCGCCGCTCCAGGAGTGTCACGCGGGCTCTCGACCGATCACACTCGGAGCCACTAATATGTGGTTTTCACGAAGCCTATCCGCATTATCTATCCCATCAACCACGGATCCACTAGAACAAGTAGTGGAGCAAGATCTCGCGGCCCTCTTTGAGGAAGCTGAATCGGAGCGCGACGTAAAACTCTTACGCAAAGGACATGCACGCTATGATCTCTATTCTGACGCGCAGATATGGGCAGCAATTGCCAAGCTTAGAACGCTGGACCTTGCTGCTCCGTTAACCCCCAAGGATCTTAAGCTTCCAGAATGGAAGCTGTTTTCCAGACCAGATCCGGCGAAAAATAGCCCAAATCTCAGGCTTCGATTAGGGACTCCCCCTACAAAATACGCACCGTGGCTAGATAGCGTGGTTCTTATAGAGCGGTTGCGTGAAGTCCAGGCACTGGTGGGGTTTACCAGGCTAGAGGCGCCTGGGGACGAGTCACCAGCAACGTTGGCGCCGTTGCGACGCGGACCCGTAGAATGGGTTCCTGCTGCAGAGGTGCGGGGCGAGGGACTATTCCTGCGTCTATCGGAATCTAAGGTGTCGCAATGGTCGTTGGAAAACGTGGCCCTCGAGGCGCAGTTTTTCCGTGCCCACCAACGATGGCGGGCGCAAAGGGGTCTCGACCCAAACCTTGGTTTTCCTGGACTGAGGTATGTCCTCCTTCACTCCTTGGCGCACGCCCTGATTCGCCAATTCTCCGTGGAGTGCGGTTATGCTGCGGCTAGTTTGAAAGAGAGGATCTATTCTTCCGCTCCTGGTGACGAGGAGGTGATGGCTGGCATGCTCATCTATACCGCTGCCCCAGACAGCGAAGGTACGCTCGGAGGACTGGTGACTTTAGGAGGCACCGCCAATCTAGAACAGCATTTGAATCAGGCTCTAGAGGCCCTTGAGATATGCTCTTCTGATCCGTTGTGTGCCGAAACACAACCTGAACATGCGTTCCTATCCTTGCATGGAGCGGCTTGCCATAATTGTTTGTTCCTGCCTGAGACTTCTTGCGAGCGCGGAAATCGCTACCTCGATCGAACCGTATTGGTTTCCACCATGGAGCGCACAGGATCCGCATATTTCCGACTATGACAATTGCTGAGGCGTGCCTACGATTGGCTGATGAACTGCCAGTAAGTCTGGCCGAGTCGCTTATCATCCAACTACGTGGGAATGCTGCGCCAGCGATGCCGAGCCCGGGATATCAAGCCCGAGTTGACGACTTCCTCAAGCGCTGGAGCGAGAAGCGACTGGATTTGGCGGCAATGCTTGAAGTGGCCTTAGCAGCAAACCGTTTAGCCCCCACGACAGAGCTTGTGTGGACCGGTCCAGCAACGGCGGCTGTCCCACTCCGACGAACAGAGCAAGTGCTTTTCGATTTGATCCGCCATGCAGAAGCCAGGTTGACCCTCACAAGCTTTGGAGTTTTTCATATCCCCCGGTTGATAGACGAATTAGAGTCTGCCATTGAGAAAGGAGTCTCTGTGCGATTGGTGTTGGGTGACCGAGAGATGCACAGTGACCAGGAAATAGAACGCCAACGATCGCACTTGGGGAGTCTTGTAACCAAGCGAGCGCTCATTCTGCAGTGGCCAGTCGCACGGCGCCCTCTCGACGAGCAAGGACGTAGCGGTCTGATGCATGTTAAAGCAGCAGTTGCTGATTCGAGTATTGCGTTTCTTACTAGTGCCAACCTGACAGAGGCAGCTCTCGAACGAAATATGGAGCTGGGCCTCTTGATACGAGGCGGTAGAGTCCCAGGTTTGATCGACATCCTGATGAACTCCCTAATTGAGACCGGAGAGTTAAGCCCGTTATAAGTTGGCGAGGCAGCTCGAGCCGGCGCCTATGAAGCAGAGGAGGAGGGGGCATCTGAACTTTTGTATTGCGACGAGACGAGCCTATGCTCTTCCCAGAGAGATATTGGGGCTGGAGACAGTGATGGACAGGAAGCAAGCCCATTTAGCTTCTCGTCGACCACCACCATCCCCACAGTGGATGGTCCTTGCCGGGCACGAAGCGTGCTCGAAATTCAATCGCACGCAGAGCCCCCCGTACATCAATGTTTGGACAAGAAAACAGAATATCGGGAGTGCTAATAATATCAACCAAGCCCAACTGCTTCGCTATCCGTGCTGCCTTCCGGTCATCAGTCGCAAAGGCGTGCCCGCGGATTACGCCAATTGCAAGACTGAGCGCCTCACCGTCGTCTAATTCTGACGCTAGCTGGACGTAAAGTTCTTCTTCTTTGGGGGTTTCTGCTTGGCAGCTCTTTAGTATACCGCCTTGAATTAGAGGCGTAAGGTCGATCTGCTCCGCTGGTGACCCCAGCACTTCAGATCGCAGGAACAGGCTCTCTTGTGAGACGGCTTCGGAAATCAAGCACTCGGCGCTCAAGTGACCGAGCACAACATCTGGCGCCCCGCTAGCCAAGACGTTGATTAAGGTGCAGGTATCAATCAAAACGGGACGAGAAATTAGCAATTGCTATCTTCCCCCGAGGGCTTGAGCGAGATCAGGCGTGAAGACCGTGAAGGTCCCATTGTCCTCAGCGTGGATTTTCCCCTCCGAATGCTCTACCTGTTCTCTGGCGCCGAGTCGAGTCGTCCGCAGGTATTTAGCAAGCTGGCCTTCACTGAGCTGCCCGTCGCGAAACGCCGCAACCGCCAGGTCGATATATCGAGTAGGTAGGGTCTCAATCGGAGCCGACTCCACATCGATGCCCAGGAGGGCCTGTGCATGTTGAACCTTAAATCCCTCGTCTTTCAAACGATCCCAAGTGCCTGTCGGTAGGCGGCGTAGCTCCTCCAATCGCAACATGAGAGCCTGAACTGACACCTGATACAGGTTTGCAAGGGAACAGACGTGAGCCAAGGTAATTCCGCTCTCTGAGGAGCGATGCAGTTCGGTAAAGCGTCTATTCAATCCTCCTGCAGGCATCAAGAAATGCCGCGCGAAACCGTCTGCCAGACGCTCCCTCTTGTTGGTCCGACCCGAGACCGTCAAGACCGTGATCTCAGGCTGGTAGCGGGTCATGAGGAAATGCCCATACTCATGGGCCAGAGACCAATTTCTCCGATCCCGAGGATGTTTGCTATTGATCCCAATGCACGCGCCAAGATCATCGTTGTACGCAAACAGTCCCGCGATTCGGCTTGGCATACCAAAGCAAAAAATGCGGATGCCGACGTCGCTTGCAAGCCTGTCCCGGAGATTGCCTATCGGGCCGTCGCCCATGCCCAAACGGTTTCTCTCTGCGGTCGCGACGTCTTCGGCCACCTGATCCGGAATTCCCCCTGAAGTTTGGTACTCATTTGGGTAGTTCCGCATCAGTGGCATTGACCGGAGATTCTCCAAGGCGACAAAATCCTCGGATAAGGCTTGGAGCGTCTGCGCGATGGCATCAATCTCGGGCTCTTGATCGCCGATGCCCGGGCTCGATCTGAACTGAGGCACAAAGCTCTCAGTCACAATCGGACGCCCTACGATGTCCGATACCGATTGTCTGTAAAGCCTGGCAAGCGAGATCAATTCATGGGGGTTGGTGCGACGTTCACCTTTCTCGATGGCAACGAGAGTCGTGCGGGCAAGATCGAGAGCATCGGCTGCCTCTTGCTGCGTCATGCCCGCAGACTTACGCGCGTCAGCTAACCTCGCGCCGACAATCTTTGGATCCAGAATTTTCATAATTTTGAGTCCATTCATGCAACACATTGCAAAGGTTGGATTGCGAGTCGCCGTAGAGCCGAAAAGCCATGCCATTCTTCTGAATGGCGGTTGTACATCCCGAGCAGAGCACGTTTCACAAATGCGGGATCGTTGTTTTGCCAAAGCGCTTCGGCAGACCTTCGAAGTTCTGGAAACGCAAGGGTCATGCCCTTCCATTGGTCCGCGGAATTCATTGCGTCCTCTATTGAATGCGCTTGTAGGCTCATCGCACGAAGCCCATGCAAATGGTGGGAAAGAAATGGTCCATCTTGAGTCAAGTCGCAGCCGTAATCATCAGAATCATGGAATTGCATCATCGCTGCCTCCAGCGCCTGCCTTCGGAGCAGACAGGAAGTGCAAAAACCACATTGTGCGAAATGTCGCCGCCGAACTGGGAATCCGTCACAAGAAAACGTCGACCGGATGCCACCTGAAACTCTTGCGACCGCTGGGTGAGCGCACATCTCTGCCTTGGTCTTATATATGCATTCGTTGGTGATCATGAACGGGCCGCCGCTGACAAGGCTGAGCAACCTGCCCACGAGCGCCAGCGCCACTGGATTCACCGATCTGCTGTTGTCGATGCCAACCTGCGCTCCATCTTGCGGCAGGTTGATAGCGCCAACCCCATTCTCAAACACGAGCAGTTCGTTCCTGCCGGCAATGAGAGCGGTGATTCCTCCAACCAATAAAAATAGAATGCCTCGCGTGCGCCTCGTTCGCTCTTGCCGCTGTTGTTCGGCATTTACCAGATGATATTGAACGGGAACATGGGTCAGGCTTACGCTCAGCGTTCTCTGCAGTATCGCCAGTTGCTCATTCTGCCTCTGGAGCTGTCGCGGATTTCCAGTTATCGAAACACATATGAACCGATTGTGGGAGCGGTGACTCGCAGCAGCAGCCAATCCCGCAAACGAATCCAAGCCGCCGCTGTAAAGCGCGACTTCGCAAGGCTCACCCGAATGTCCCAATCGCAAGTGAGATTGCGTCTCTGAGCTTCGACCCGGAGTGACGCGCTGATTAAACGCAATCTCCCACTGATCCTGGGTCGCATATCTGAGAACTTCAAAGAGGGCATCGTGTATGGGCCTTGAAAGCCAACGATCTAGGCACCTCACCGGAAGGCTAACTCTTAGCCGGCGAGCCCAGCCGCGCTGGCCAGGTCCCCGGATTGCCATTCGGTCAGCGAGATGTAATGCCGCCGCGATATCCACGACGTCCGCATAGATTTGTGGCACAACCTGATTCAGACGGCTAGAGATGCCCTCATCCGTCAGAACGAAACTTTGTCTCCGCGAGTCCGCTCCAAATTCGGTTGCACTCCAATCGACCGTAGGGGCCTCGGAGAAATCGAATACAGCTCGTTCTGTCGTAAGGCGTGAGTCTCGTTGGGCCATGTCACACTCCCATTACGCGAAGGGGCTCGTTGAGCCGCGTCAAATCGAAGCCGTGTTTGGAATCTTCCAGATTTGGCGTTCGCGTTAAGCGCGAGCGCCGGCCCGTCATTAGTGATCGAGCGAACCCGTCCGCTACTCCTCCCAGGCTTTTCACAACAGAGCGTTCCCATTCCAACTGACTGGCAGTATCACGCCCGGCGTTCAGGGCTATTCCGTCTCGCACCGCTGGAAAGAAGTAGCGGTTCAACATATCTGAAATCAATTCGCGAGAGAACGCCTTCTCCAATTCGGCACTTGCTGGCCGCGGCTCGTTCTCCAAGGCAATAAAGCACTTCGTAATCGCTCTGCCGCAAATTTGAGCAAATTCTCCAAACCCAAAATCGCCACAGATGCCATCAACATCGCGGGCGAATGATTCAAAGCGATGTTCATCTCCGATATCGCGGAATAGCGGCATCGTCCGTGGCTCCAAGGCGGCGTTTAATACAGCCATCTGCCGTATTGCGCATTCCGAATTCTCAGAGTCGATAAGGCTCGAACAAGCTCCCACAAGCTTTTCCGCGACCCGGATAATCGTGCCTCCACCAGCAGCGATTCTGTAAGCGGATCTCCAGCCTCCCCCGCGAAGTGAACGCTCAAAACGATCCCCGTCAGGCATATCAAACTTCTCCCTGTAGATATGATCAGCTAGAGTCCTGACATTGTCAACCAAAAGATGCGCACGAGAGGCGTTTTGTCAGATTGTGATAAGAAGATTCTTTGCGTGGCTTGGTCCTCCACTTCGTATCCACCCGCCTCGACAGTCTTGTTCCTGCCCTCAACGCCGACCCTGACGATTCCCTTGACGCGCCGAGTAAGGGAGATACGCCACGCTAGTGGGCTCTGCTCACGCGTGGCACAAGTAATAACTGTTGCCGCGGACGCATCAACGCACGGAATCCTCACTCCCAGTGAATTCGAAAGGAAGCAACTAATGAAGAAAGCTAAACGTAGGGTGCGCAGACTGACACTCTACTTGCGAAGTATCGGAATTCAACCCTGTACAGAGTTAGGTACTCAATCTCAATACGACCAACTCGACCAAGAACAGCGCAAGCTCGCTCGACGGATTGGACGGCAACTGCTCATCCAGTCCGGTTCGATCGCGAAGGCGATTGTGGCGCTCAGCAGCCATCTTGTTCAAGAGACGCTAGCGGGAGACCCTCCGCCGATCGTCCCCCGCAACCGATCCAGGGAAGAGCAGTTTCTTCACAACCTCAGCCGCTGGTCTCCGCTCACTCCACCTTGCCCGTCCTGCCGGATGGGGTGCGGCTTTCCAAAACGGTCCTGGCCTACCCGGGAGTGGGCCGATGAGGTTCGGGGACGGCAACATGATCAAGACATGTTGCGTGTCTTCGAATGTCCAGTCCAGCCGGGATACTGGCACCTCGGCCATGTCGGCCGGCGTACTGCCTCGATGGCCAATCCGGACAATAGCTCTATCCGATCCATTTCACCCTGCCCACCGCTCGCTGGTCCCTAACCCTCGCTTCTTGGCTTCTTGTTGGTTGTCAGATGCACCCAGCGCGCGAGCAGATTAGGGGAAAATCGCGGAGAACTGAGGGGAGTTTCCCATGATCATTCCAAACTTTGTTGTAAGTTGAGCTGGATTCGTATTGACAAGTAGTCACGCCGCCGACTAATGTTTATGAATGACAATTTGACGGTGTCCTTCCCTGGAGGTAGGAATGGCAACGAACAAGGCGATCTCTACACCGCGACTAAGCACAAACTTCACTTGGAGAATTCCGCTCTCAGAAAGGTGGACATAAAGATGTGCCGCAGGCCTCGATTATCGGAATCACTTCCGGGATATATGCCACTGGGACATCGTCAACTTACTCGTATATTTTCCATTTCGACCGCTTGGTCAGGGAATTGGCCGCTGCCGCTAAGAGTGCAGCCTGGCGGCCGAAATCAACAATGCCGGTGGATTCTCCCAAATGGGTCACTACCGGTTCCACGGGAGGCAAAAAATGCAACAACCTGCAGTAACGAAGGGCCTGATCGTCAAAGCGAAGTTGGATCAGTTTTTTGGCCGCGCTCCATACGGCTATTCCTACGATCGCAAGAACGGAACGATTGTGATTGATCCGATCAACGCGAAGGTGGTAACGCGAGCTTTCGAGCTCTACGCCACCGGAGAATACACTTTGCTCGGATTGAGCCAAGCTGTGTTCGATGAAACAGGAAAGCGGCTGACCAGGAGCAATTTGGTCCGAATCCTCAAGTCTCACTTTTACATTGCCCAAATCATTTGTGCTGGACGCGAATACAAGGGTAATCATCCGCAACTCGTTGACTCCGCCACTTTCGGTCTTGTTCAGAACATCATGTCCGCCAGGAGCAAAATAGTCCTGGTGACGCGGCTGGAAGACGTTATCTCAAAGGGAGAGCTTTAGTCGTAAGTTGCGATTTCCGGTCCAAGTGGGCTGGTGATTCCATTCCATGTGGGCCGCATGTTTTGTTTTCTCCGTAATGGTGGCCCACATGGACCGGAATGATTGTCGGCATGGAACGTAATACTGGTTCATATGAACTGCAAGGTGGGATTGGGCCTGCGGCGTATCAGGCGTCGTTCGAAATGACTGGCGCATGGTCAATCCCTCTTACGGCAACATGTCCTCATCCAAGGAAATCATCTTCGGATCCCACCTTTACCCCGCGGCGGGTCGGCTCGATCTGTAATGTAAGCAAGAGCACAGTCCAGCGCTATCTTGAACGGCCTAATGGCCTCTACCGTCCGTCTGGATGACGTGGCACGGGAGCGGCGCTTGTTTCCGCCTCCTCTGGTGATGCCGCCCGAGCAACGTTACCTGCCAGACTGCGCGGCGATTCCCCGAAGTTGAAAAGCCGCAAGAACGTGACCCTTGAACCTCCTTGAAAAGAGTACAAGCAGGCCAATCCGCTGAGTTAAACGCGGAGGGCGCACTGGCGTGCGGGCCACCTAAACGAAACCATCTCTCCGTCTATTCCGCCGGGCCCAAGGGCCCAACCCCATCCATTCCATTTTTGAACAGGAGAACTCGCATGACAGTGTTCGAGCGGGCATATGCAACAAAACCCAATATATTCAAAGGTGATGCAGAAATGAACGAGTACGAATCATATGAAGATTCCGACGCATCGAGGCTCTG
>Ga0316232_1003027_pt1 | contig 16134 bp, 13 predicted proteins | sample TBHtaG_FD_206006 | JGI IMG/M metagenome (GOLD analysis project Ga0316232, IMG submission 206006) | Freshwater microbial communities from Trout Bog Lake, Wisconsin, USA - TBH18025_13 | ecosystem: Environmental > Aquatic > Freshwater > Lake > Hypolimnion/Profundal zone | place: USA: Wisconsin... | reverse complement strand
GTGTTCTATGTCATATCTAAGCATTTCACCGCTACATGACATATTCCGCTTACCTCCACAATATTCAAGATAGATAGTATCAATGGCAGTTCTGGAGTTGAGCTCCAGGATTTCACCACTGACTTACCTACCCGCCTACGCACCCTTTAAACCCAGTGAATCCGGATAACGCTTGCACCCTCCGTATTACCGCGGCTGCTGGCACGGAGTTAGCCGGTGCTTATTCATCTGGTACCGTCAAGTGGGAAAGAATTCCCTTTTTTCGTCCCAAATAAAAGAAGTTTACAATCCAGAGGACCTTAATCCTTCACGCGGCATGGCTGGATCAGGCTTTCGCCCATTGTCCAATATTCCTTACTGCTGCCTCCCGTAGGAGTCGGGCCCGTGTCTCAGTGCCCGTGTGGCTGATCATGCTCTCACATCAGCTACTGATCGTAGACTTGGTGGGCCGTTACCCCGCCAACTATCTAATCAGCCGCACACCCATCAATAAGCGCCGAAGCTATAATAACAATATGATGCCATATCGTTATGTTACGGGGTATTAATCCAAATTTCTCTGGGCTATTCCCCACTTATAGGAAGGTTGTGTACGTGTTCCGCACCCGTTTGCCGGTCGCCATCAAGTATTGCTACTCATGCTGCCCCACGACTTGCATGTATTAAGCCTGCCGCTAGCGTTCATCCTGAGCCAGGATCAAACTCTCCATTGTAAATGAGTTTTGATCTGACTTAATCTCAATTAATCGAAATTAACGTCGGATAGTTATTAATTTGATTGTGCTTTAAAACCTTACATGTTTTCTTCAAGAAAATATGTGCTGTTACTTCCAAACTTTCAAAGATCTTTTTGACTTTTTCAAAGCCACCCTTTTAATTGGGGTTGCAAAGGTAAGAGTCATTTGTATTTCAACCAAAATTTTCTGAGTTTTATTTCAGAATTCTTTGTGTGATAATCTGTTTTTTAAGAGCTTCCGTTTTTAGCGGACGGCAAAGATAAGACGAGGATTTTTATCAGCAAATTTTATTACTATTCTTTCTGCACATTTCTTCTTTTTATGCTTCATTTCGTCTTCAAAGATCAGCGCGTTTTTTCAATTGCGGGGTGCAAAGATAAGCGTGTAATCTTTCTTTCCAAATCTTTTTTGAAGATAGTTTTTTCAATTCGCTAAAACCCTTTACCCATAAGCCTTACAGACGAAAAAAAATTATTCCTTTTCTTTCTCAGTCTCCTTGCAATAACCCTTTAGCTTCTTTATCAATGATTTTAAAATAAAGGATACTGCAAAGATCTTACTATGAAAAACCACAACCAACAGGGGTATTGTAAAATGCTGACAGCAATAAATATTAAACTTACAGGCTTGAAGGAATAAGTGTATGTATACTAAAAAGTGCTGTATAGAGGATCCGCCTTTGGCAATGCCTTTAGTTGAAAACCATTTATACATACCCATCATTAAGAATGAAACAGGATCTCATAAAAATAATTATATCCCAATGCATTGAAGCGGTTCATCATCCGGACAGGTTTGATAACGTAGGTGTTTACATGGTTCTAACATTGAATTTTAGTGTTACGATTTGCTATTTCCTGTCTTTTTTTAAAGGCTTAGCAGCTAAGCAATCGGCTTAAGAAGCTGTTCGGGCAATCCTATTGTCAGCCAGCAACAAACCGAGCTCGTTATATGTTTTACGCAGATTAGCAGGTGTACATGGAAGTTCTAAGGCCAACCCCGACATGAAACTTCTCATAGGAATAATTAGAAATAAAACCGGAATAACAAAAAGGATATCCCTGCTCAATCTCATCGATACAACTGGAAATCAAAAGAACATTATACAGCATTCTCTGTAAAAAGACAACATAGGACAATGATGCCAGGTTGGCGCATACGCCTTATATACTCCTTATATACTCCCTATATAAAGCGTACTTAATCCGTGTATGATTCTTAGTAAATAACCCTCAATAAAACATTGAGGACATCCTGTTGCCTAATCCTTCTCTCGCTTATGGACGGACAATCGTGCTTGTCTCAATAAAAATATCTTCCCGATAATCCACGGCCGCTAAAAACAATCCATGTGCCGGTGTGGTAAAATCTGCTTTGGTACAATCCTTTGCTTCGATTATATCTTTAAACTGATCGATGGTTATTATTTTTCTTCCCGCTTTTAACATGGTACCCACCAATCCCCTCACCATTCCCCTTAAAAACCGGTTCGATCTTACTTCATATACATAACAATCATTCTCCTGCTTCCATCGAGAATTTGTAATACTGCATTCAAAAGTATTTACCTGGGTATTTCGTTTTGAAAAGGAAGTGAAATCCTTATACTGCATCAAGATAGCAGCGGCTTCGTTCAATATATCAATATCTACAGCAAAAGGATAAAACCATGCCCTGTCCGCTAAAAAAGGATTCTTGGTTGTATATATATAATAACGGTATTCTCTGGCCATTGCACTAAACCTGACATGCGCATCATTCTTTACCGGATAAATTGCTTTTGCAACAATATCGCCTGGCAATATCGCATTGATATTATACAACTGTTCATTCGTGATGTTCAGTTCTGTATCAAAATGAAAGAAATTTTGCAGTGCATGCACACCCGCATCTGTTCGGGATGATCCGGTCAAGCTTATTTTCTGTTTGAAAAATATTTCCAGCGCCCTTTCTGTTTCTGACTGAATGGTATTTGCATTCTTCTGCACCTGAAAACCACTGTATGCAGTGCCTTTATATGCCAATTCTAAAAAATAGCGGTGCATGGTTAATTGCTTTGTACAGTTAACCTGAATTTTTCGATCGATTCAGGTTTGATGAACTGTGATTCCAATGAAGGGTAATTTTCGGGATCAGATAAGAACGGTTTGGCAGTTTCAAAAAATTGCAACCGACTTTCTTCTGATAAAAAAAGCACCCCGAGATTCTTTATCTGCACAATTGTATAACATTTTATTTTAAAATAATTTTTAGCTGTAACAAGCATGAATTCATTCGTAGTGGCTGCTGCCATGTCTAACCTTGTTTTATGAAAGTCATCATCCGTTGCAATGTTCGAACAATGCTTGATAACCGGAATGGTATCTTGTTTCGGAGTGAGTGAAAAAAAGAGTGCTATTGTATCTGCTTTCTTCCTGCTTTGGTCAATGTATATCTGATCTACACTTTTTGCACTGATCAACTCAAATGTTTTTGTAACCTTTTTATTGTTGCTGGGTTGTTTATCCATTAAGGCAGCAGCAACAGGCATTGCAGTCACATCAACAGGTTTAGTTTTGGTAATTGCAAGGGGGTCATTCATCGCAGTATTCCTGACTGCTTCAACTGTATCAATTCGGGAAATTTGTTTTTCAGGTTCCTTTTCATTCGCTATTACTGCAACCGGTATTGCCTCTTTTTTTTCAATGACTGTGCCCGTTGTATCTTTTTGCAAAGGCAGTTGATCACTATCCGCCATGATAATACTGTAATCAACAATATTGAACAGTCCCCATCCTTTTTCAGCGAATTGTTTGAGAGAATACCCTGTTCCACGGTCATTCATATTTATATCCACAATAAATTTTTGTTCAGGATATTGGTTCTTCGGAAAACCGATAATGAAATAATATTTTCCTGCCAATAATTGAGAAATGATGGTATAGCCTGATTTGGTGCTGTTGTATGTTTGACCATTCAAATTAATATAATAAGGTTGTTTATTCTCACTCTGAATAAAAACAAAATGCTTTTCCTGCTGTGCTTTCAGGTTTGAAACACATAAAATTAAAACTAATACAATAAAACCTTTACTCAATATGCGCATCATACATTCTGAAAAAATGGGTCATACAAATCTAATTGAATTTACAGCTAACAACCTGTAAATTCTCCGCCCATTCCTGAAATTATCTTTTTAAAAAATTATGAATTTATTGTATAGACAACCTTTTATCTTTATCCCCACAAAAAACCAAACATGAAAAAATATCTGCTATCGATCTGTTTATTTACAGCTCTTATTGCTGATGCACAGCAGGAAACTGCTGATACGAGCTGGAAGAAAAATTACCGGGGATCTGCCACTAAGATCAATGATCTTGTTCATACCAAATTAGAGGTGAAATTTGATTATGCCAAATCGTATCTATATGGAAAAGCATGGATCACTTTACATCCTCATTTTTATGCAACTGATTCGTTGAAATTAGACGCAAAAGGAATGAACATCAATAAAGTGTCTGTATATGCAAATGGAAAATACACTGACCTGAAATACAGTTACGATTCTTCTTTTCTTTCCATCCAACTCAATAAAAAGTATCGCTCAACTGAAAATTATATTGTTTTCATTGATTATACCGCAAAACCCAATGAGCTGAAATCAAAAGGCAGCGCTGCTATCAATGATGCAAAAGGTTTGTATTTCATCAACCCATTAGGTGAAGAAAAAAATAAACCAACACAAATATGGACTCAGGGCGAAACAGAATCTAACTCTGCCTGGTTTCCTACTATCGATAAACCCAATCAAAAAACAACCGAAGAAATTTATATCACCGTTCCTTCAAAATATCTGACACTGTCAAATGGCTTATTGATCAGCCAAACAAAAAACAGTAACGGCACCAGAACCGATTACTGGAAAATGGATCTTCCGCATTCTCCTTATTTATTCTTCATGGGTGTTGGTGAATACAGTGTGATCAAAGATTCATATAAAGGAAAAGAAGTGAGTTATTATGTAGAAAAAGAATATGCGCCTGTTGCGCGTAAAATTTTCGGTAATACGCCTGAAATGATCGCCTTCTATTCTAAGATAACCGGCATCGATTATCCCTGGCAGAAATATGCGCAGATAACCGGTCGTGATTATGTGAGCGGTGCTATGGAAAATACTACAACAACTTTACACACTGATGCATTACAACAAGATGCCAGAGAATTAGTGGATGGTAATGGATTTGAAGATTATGTTGCACATGAATTATTTCACCAATGGTTTGGCGATCTGGTTACAACTGAAAGCTGGAGCAATATCACCGTGAATGAATCTTTTGCCAACTTCAGCGAAACATTATGGTTTGAACATAAGTACGGAAAAGATGCAGGCGATTATATTAATTATAAGGATATGCAGACTTATCTGTCCAATCCTGAAAACTATAATAAAAATTTAGTGCGTTTTTATTATAGCGACAAAGAAGATGTATTTGACGCGATAAGTTATCACAAAGGCGGCCGTATCTTAAATATGCTGCGTACTTATTTGGGCGACAGTTTATTTTTTAAGGCATTGAATATTTATCTCACCAATAACAAATTCAAAAATGCCGAAGCACATCAATTGCGTTTGGCTTTTGAAGAAGTTTCAGGGCAGGATCTCAACTGGTATTGGAATCAATGGTATTACGGCAGCGGCCATCCTAAATTAAATATCACTTACAATTATGATGTTGAAAAGAGAGTTGCTACTGTGATCGTTCAGCAAACACAAAAAGATAAAATATTCAAACTGCCTGCAGCCATTGATATTTATATCGGCAATGAAAAGAAGCGTTATTCTGTTTGGGCTGAAAATGCTGCTGATACTTTTTCTTTTGCAGTAAGTTCAAAACCTGATCTGATCAATTTTGACGGAAACAAGATCTTATTATGCGAGAAAAAAGAAAATAAAAGCTTGGATAATTATATCCATCAATATCAATATGCAGGCTTATATCTCGACAGAAGAGAAGCGATAGATTTTGCTGCTAAAAATCAATCCGATCCCAAAGCATTGGAACTTTTAACAACTGCTTTGAAAGATCCTTACTTCAATCTGCGTATCTATACTTTGACCAAGATCAATATTTCGAATGATGCTGTTAAAAAGCAGTCGGAGCCGATATTAGCTGACCTTGCAAAGAATGATCCTAAACCGACTGTTCGTGCAAAAGCCATTGAGATCCTGGGAAAGTATAAAAAAGAGGAATACAAATCTTTGTTTGCAAAAGCTGTTTACGATTCATCTTACAGCATTGCAGGAAGTGCTTTGGAAGCATGGTCAAAAATAGATTCAACAGGTGCTTTTAATGCAGCCAAAGAATTAAGTAAAAAACCGGCGAAAGGAAAATTATCCACTGCTATTTCAACAGTATTGATCACTTATGGTGATGAGAGTTCTTTTGATTTTGTTTCGGAAGAGTTTGAGAAAACACCTATGTCAGACGGCAAGTTTCAGCAATTACAGTCATTCGTTACTTTATTGGGCAAAATAAAAGATAACACCAAAGTGAAAAAAGGAGTTGATCAGATCGTTACATTCAGAGAAAGTATTCCGGGTGCATACAGAAGCCAGACAGATCCTTTCATCAATCAATTTTTATTGCAGGGATTGGCTACTAAAAAAGAAGCCGCAGGATTAAAAGAACAGGCTGATTATATCAAATCGCAAATACCGGCGAAAAAATAAAAATAGTTTTGAAAATAATAAAACTCCCTGAAGAAAATCGGGGAGTTTTATTTTATACAACAATAAATTTTTATTACACTAATCTGCAGGGGATCTCAAGGTCTTCGGATAAATAGTAAATAGCGCATAAGCGATGATAGCCGTCGGCGATGATCAGTTTTCCCTCTCCTCGAGCCAATAATACCGGTGATAGTTTCTTGCCTTTTTTCACTTTTCTGATATTCTCAGTCACATGAATATTCTCTTTAGGTAATAAAGGCAATACACTTGCCCGTAAAATATCTTTTGCTTTCTTACGGATCGTTTTTGCTTTCTTTAATTTATTGACAATGATCTTTGATTCTTGGGGAGAATACAAGAGTTCCAGATAATCATAAGCCGCAGGAAAATCATGAGCTTCAGGTTCGCTTAACCAAAATTTGTTCATGCTGTTTCATATTAATAAACAAATCACATTTGTTAAAATAGCGACCCAAAATTAATGAAACTAAAAAAGTCAAAAGACTTTTGATTGCTTTTAATTAAAGGAGTATTTTATTTGATGGTAACCGTTGCTGTTCCTTTTGTGCTCACAGGTATTTGATTGCCCATTACTTCATTATTTCCACTCGAAGAAAATGTAGTTGATACATTTTTTAATATACCGCTAACAGTATCATAAGTAAGTATGGCTGTTGAAGCACCATCCATATTCACTTTTACCTCCATGCCCATTTGCTGTCGTGTAGTGATCATTTTATTAGTACTGATGGCAGTAACCACCACTTCCTCTTTTGAAACTTTTGTTACGGCATAATTATTTACTGATTTTGAACCTTCTGTTGTGGAAGAAGAATCGCTCCATACAAAACCTTCTTTAACCGATGCTGCATTTACAGGTATCAATAAATAATGTGCAATGTCTTCGCCACTTGGTGTACCTGAAATATCTTTCGGCAAAGAAATTTTTCCGGTTTCAACAGAAACTTCCTGCGGTTTATTAATGTCTTTCAAAACTTCAGCCAATTGCGGGTTTGCAGCCGTTGCCGAATCAGCAGAATCAAAATTCTGTTCATTACCCATCATCGTAACACCGCCGCTGATTCTTTTCAGTGTAATAATAAATACAACTGTTTTTCCACTGACTGATTTTACTTCAAAGTCCGTATTGATCGTTCCGTTTGCAGGAATTTCCATTTCTGTTCCCATCTGATTTACCGTAGTATTTGTTTTAACTGCAGCAATGGCCTGAAATTTTTTTCCAGCATTGATAGGTTGCGCATTGATACCTGTTGACAACAAAATAACTACTGAAGCAAGAACAATTCTTTTCATTGAATTAATTTTTATAAAATAAATGGAGAAAAAATATTATTTACACTTTTAATCAAGACTATCCATTAACTGCTTTCTTACCAACCTCCGCTGGCACCGCCACCGCCACTGCTTCCGCCGCCAAATCCACCGAAACCGCCACCACCAAAACCACCACTATCGCCGAATCCACCGCCTCTTCCGCCACCGCCTAACATACTTCCTAATAACATTCCTGTCAATAAACCACCACCGCCGCCTGTTCCACCGCCTCTGCCGCGAACCGCCATTATGATAATAACGAAAATAATGATGAAAATAAATTTGAATAGACTGCCACTTCCACTTGTTTGGCGATAATCATTTCTTGCACGTTGCACTTTATAATCACCAACAGCAGCTTTACTTAAATCATCTACTGCTTTATTGATACCTCCGTAATAATTATTTTGTCTGAATGCAGGACGAAGATCATTTGTGATAATATCGTTTGCAATAATATCGGGGATCGCTCCTTCTAATCCATAACCTACTTCAATTCTTATTTTATGATCTGCAACAGCAATCAAAATCAAAACACCGTTGTTTGTTTTTTTATTGCCGATACCCCATTCACGAAAAGTTTTGTTGGCAACATCTTCAATCGGTTCGTCATTTAATGTATTGACAGTCAGCACAACGATTTGATTCGAAGTGCTGTCATCCAATGCCACTAATTTTCTTTCTAACTGATCTCTGTCATAAGCATCGAACACATTGGCGTTATCCACTACCAATCTCGGCGGATTAGGTTTGGGAATACTTTTTTGTGCAATACCGTGAATGCAGAAAAAAATTGCCAGTATAAAAAAAAGTTTCTTCATTATTTTTTATTTGTCATTTGACCGAATGAAATATTTGATTGTTCATTCTTGACATAAGATCATCTTCCAAAAACAATATCATCCGGTAATTCATTAGTGTCAGTTGCTGCATCATACGGAAAATGTTGCTGTAATGCTTCTCCGATTTGAGTAACAATATTGGCAATGCCTTGCGCATAATTTGCTGCATTAAAATGTTGCAGCATTTCTTTTACTGCATTATTCCAAAATACATCACCCACTTTTTGATGAATACCTTCATCGCCAAAAACAGCTAATTGACGATCCTTCATTGCAACATACACCAGCACAGCATTACGCTGTGCGGTGTTTTGCATATTAAGTTGATTGAATAATTCAAGGGCTCGATCCAAGGGATTGACGAAACGGCATTTGATTTCAATGTACACTCTTATTTCGCCGCTGGTTCTGTGTTCAGCAGACTGAATGGCAGCAACCACCAATTGTTTTTCTTCATCACTGAAAAAATCAACTGCTTTTTTTCTGAATAGGTTTAGCATTAGACGAATTACTTAATATCAAATTTTATATCAGGATTCTTTTCTGCTCCTTTATCCGCTTCATAATATGCTTTTTCTTTAAACCCGAACATATTTGCAAAAATGTTATTTGGAAAAGTTTTTACACTTAAATTATATGTATTAACTGCCGCATTATAATCTCGACGTGCTATATTGATTCGATTTTCTGTCTGTTCAATTTGAACTTGGAAATCCTGAAATGACTGAGTAGTTTTTAAATTGGGATATGCTTCAGCTACTGCCATTAATCTGCCGAATGCACTTTGTAATTGTCCTTGCGCAGCCTGATATTTTTGTAAGCTGGCAGGATCGTTGATATCCACTTTAACCTGTGTAGCACTTGCTCTTGCAGCAATTACGGCTGTTAATGTTGATTTTTCAAAATTAGCAGATCCTTCAATTGTTTTAATAACACTGCTATACAAATCAGTACGGCGCTGGTAATTGGTTTCAACATTACTCCAAGCTGTTTTCACATCTTGATCGCCGCGAACCAATCCATTATAGCTGTTGCAGCCACAACCTCCAAGCATTAATATTAATACACCGAAAATAATCAGAACTAAATAACTTGTTTTCATATTTTTAAATTTGATGTGCTAAATATACTGCAAAGCCAATACCTGAACATTAAATTATGACGGAACGGCAGTAATTAAAAAATACACCTTGTTGCAAAGTGGATGAATGGTTAGCTATTCTTTTATGTCTGGCTTGTTTCTTAAAGCATTAATTAAATCCTTCTCCAGATCAGTTAGGGATGTTGCATTGTCGGGCAATAAAAAATGTTTTTTGAGAGCCATTGTATCAGAAGTTGTACCCCTGTCAAGCAATTTGTCCAGCTTAGGGAAGTATTGGTCAACACTTCTCTTATTTTGCAATGCTACATGTTTTAATACAAAAACGCCTTCAGATCCATCTCGCATCACCAACATACTATTTGCAGTATACCATTTCCCTACCAAATATTCAAGACTGTCAACTACAACATAATGTACAGTCATTTTATTTAGAAAGTCACAGATATTTCTGTTAAATTTCGGATTAAAATCAATGATTGATTCTTTATATAAATCGAAAACAGAAACCTCTCCTTTAGGAATCAACCCAGTAACACTGCACAAACAACCAATGTATTTATCAGTAGAACTTGTGTACGTATTATACACACCCCATAAAGCTTTCTGAGCTTGCTTAATATCCATGAAGAAAAAAGAACGCACCGGGGATTTTAGCCCGGCTCTTACATAATAACCTTGCCAGTAACCGGTAATGTTTTGCGCATCACCGTCAATATTTAAAAAAACAAATAGAAAAAAGATACAGAGTTTTTTCATAGAAACAAGTTGACTAAATACATACATTGATTAATGATTTAAAATTATTACATCAACATCATATTTACAAAAATCAAGTTATTATATCATTCACTTTCTTTCGCAAACTCCTTTGCAACTTTATCTAATGTTTCTTTGCTTAATCTTTTTGTACCACCTGCTATTACTATCCTGTAACGAAATGTGGAAGATTCACCTTTCTTTAAACTGAATTGAAGAGATTCTTTTCCGTTACTGAATATTTTTTGCCCTAAAGGATTTGCTGCAAACAATCCGTATCCTCTCGCATGCCAGTAAGTGGGGTAACCGATATTTTTGGGATGATCGATGATGGCAATGCTGATCATTTCGTTATTTTTCTTTCCGTATAACAAACACCAATTTCCTCTTGTTGCCCATGCACTGTCGCCTTCTTTTCCTTCGCTGGTGATATAATTGCCGTTAATGGTTGGATCTTTAATTGCTTTCACGGTTGTTACGATCCCCTTGTCATCCGTAAATTTTTTTGTTTCGATGGTTGGTATCTGCAATTCTTTGGTGACCCTTAAACCAAGCATCCCGTCTTTTGCATCATTAAAAACCACATCCTGCACAGCTGTTAAAGTAGTGATCCTGTCAATGATCCTTTGTTCTTCATTCCCGCTGAAAAAATAAGTTGTAAGTTCTTCCAATAAAACAGATCTGTTATGATCGATCCAGTTGGCACTCATTTTCAATTCCGCTTTTTTACCGCTTTTTACTGATATGATCTTGGTTGTTTTAATGCTGCCATAAGAACTTTTTTTTGATTCAGCAATTGCATAGGAATTATTCCAAAAATCAAGTCCATTCACATTCTCATAATTGAACCAGATACCCTGGTGATGCGGATGATCGGTGGGTTCACCTTCTCGCGGCACTAATGGAAAACCTCTGGTGATCAATTGCTGACCCGGAGAATAAACAGGATATAAAACAGGTTTGTATAAAGTGTCATTATATAGCAGTGTTGTAAATGGATTGCCGTTGATCGTTACAGCGATTTCCTGCTTTTGTTTATCATCAGTTAATTGTACTGCTTGTTTTTTTTGCGCACTGGTGATAGTAATAAATGCCATAAAAAAACTGAAGATGATTAATTTGTTGGATGGAAATAATGTTTTCATATTTCTTAGCTGTTGTTAAAAAAGATTTACTTACTATTCTCATACTGAGTGTCTCGAAGTATAATTGAATGATGGATATTCTTACTTCCCCCCCGCCTGAATGACAAAGTCGGGCAGGCTTCGAGTACCTCTCCAAAGGAGTCTTTTGGACAGGGTGACATCCCATTCATAAACCGCAATTTCATTTATAAATATACTGCTCCTAAAAACAAAAGCGGCCATACAAGTATGACCGCTTTTAAAAAAGATATAGTACTTTACTCATTCACCGCTGCAATGCCGGGCAATACTTTTCCTTCAAAGTATTCCAGCATGGCGCCGCCACCGGTTGACACATAACTTACTTTATCGGCAAAGCCGAATTGATTAACGGCTGCAACACTGTCGCCACCCCCTACCAAACTAAATGCACCCAATGCTGTTGCTTCTGCCACTGCAGTTGCAATGGCTTTTGTGCCGTGTTGAAATTTTTCCATTTCAAAAACACCCATCGGTCCATTCCATAAAATTGTTTTGGAACGTTTGATCTCATTAGAGAATTGTTCGATCGCATTTGGACCGATATCCAATCCCATCCAACCATCCGGAATATTATTAGATGGCGCTGATGATGTATTTGCATCTGCAGCAAATTTATCAGCAATGATACTATCACTTGGTAAATGAATGCGAACCCCTTTTGCAGCCGCTTTCACCAATAATTCTTTTGCTGTATCCAACCGATCTGCTTCGCATAAAGAATTACCTATATTACCACCTTGTGCTTTAAAGAAAGTGTATGCCATACCACCACCGATGATAATATCTGTTGCTCTTTCCAATAAGTTTTCAATAATTAAAATTTTGTCTGAAACCTTTGCGCCACCTATGATTGCCATGAATGGTTTTTCTGCATTATGCATTACCTGTTCTGCAGCTTTTACTTCACCTTCCATTACCAGGCCAAAGAATCTTTTGTCTTTAGGAAAATATTTTGCGATGACTGCAGTAGAAGCATGTGCACGGTGTGCCGTCCCAAATGCATCATTCACCCAAACATCGCCGAGCTTTGATAATTTTTCTGCGAAAGCCTCATCGCCTTTTTCTTCTTCTTTATAAAAACGAAGATTCTCCAATAACAATACTTCACCCGGTTGTAATGATGCAGAGAGTTCTGTTGCAGATGCACCGATACAATCATCGGCAAATTTTACTTTTACGCCACCGAGTAATTCACTCAAATGATTTACTAAATGTTTTAAAGAATATTTTTCTGTTGGTCCGTCTTTTGGTCTGCCCAAATGACTCATTAAAATAACACTGCCTCCATCGGCCAATATTTTTTTGATGGTAGGCAATGTTGCACGCATCCTGTTATCATCAGTAATATTGAAAGATGCATCTAAAGGAACATTGAAATCTACACGAATCAATGCTTTTTCTCCTTTGAAACTGTGATCGGAAAATTTGCTCATAAAAACTTTTTAAAAGTTGAAATAAAAAAAGGCATGTAGGTTTTACGCTGCATGCCTTTATATTAACTATGTGAATCTATTTGTTTCAAAATAGTTGATTAAAATTCTGAAAGTACAAGTGCTTCGTCGCTAAAAGCTATGAAGTACAAGTGTGCGACGCAAGAAGCGATGCCCAATGCACTGCTGTCCGTCAAACAAAAACTACTTGCTGATCAATCCTGCAAAGTATTTAACGGTACGAACGAGCTGAGAAACATAGCTCATTTCGTTGTCGTACCAGCTCACCACTTTCACTAATTGTTTATCACCAACAGTGATCACTTTGGTTTGTGTTGCATCGAACAAAGAACCGAAAGAGATACCGATCACATCGGTGCTAACAATTTCATCTGTTGTATAACCGAAGCTTTCATTGCTTGCTGCTTTCATCGCTGCATTCACTTCTTCAACAGTTGTTTTCTTAGCAACGATAGCCGTTAATTCAGTAACTGAACCTGTGATAACAGGAACGCGTTGTGCGCTACCATCTAATTTTCCTTTTAATTCAGGCAATACCAAGCCAATTGCTTTTGCAGCACCGGTAGAATTAGGAACGATGTTAGCAGCAGCGGCTCTTGCTCTTCTCAGATCTCCTTTTGCATGCGGAGCATCTAATGTATTTTGATCGTTAGTATAAGCGTGAATTGTGGTCATGCTGCCGGCTTCAATAGTAAATGCATTATTTAATGCCTGGGCCATTGGAGCTAAACAGTTAGTAGTACAAGATGCACCGCTGATAACAGTTTCAGAACCATCCAAAATAGTATGGTTCACATTAAATACGACTGTTTTCATTTCGCCTGTTGCCGGAGCAGAGATAATTACTTTTTTTGCGCCTGCAGTGATATGAGCTTCTGCTTTTGCTTTATCAGTGAAGAAACCTGTTGATTCGATCACCACATCAACATTATGTTGACCCCAAGGAATTTGTGCAGGATCGCGTTGTGCATAGATCTTTACTTCTTTTCCGTTAACAACAATAGAGCTGTCAGTTGATTTTACATCTTGACCGAAGCGACCTTGTGCGCTGTCATATTTTAATAAGTGAGCTAAAACTTTAGGACTTGTTAAATCGTTGATGGCAACCACTTCAATTCCTTCCATGTTAAATATCTGGCGATATACGAGACGGCCAATGCGTCCAAAACCGTTAATCGCAACTTTTACTGTACTCATGATTCAAAAAAATTTAGATTGAATAATTATTTGAGATGCAAAATTACACTATTCATATAATAAAAATGGAACAGAAACAGGAAACATTCTGTTATTAATCAGAATATATGCACCGCAAAGGTTTTAGATATTGCAAAACCTGATAAATAGCAGGAAATAATGGATGCAGAAAAATTTTTGGCAGGTACGCCACATGAACCTATTTTTGCGACCCGAATAAAACGAACGGCCGGTTCGTCTATCGGCTAGGACAGCCCCCTTTCACGGGGCAAAGACGGGTTCGATTCCCGTACCGGCTACCAAAGCGGAATTATTAGTCCAAAAGCTATTAGTTCCGCTTATTTTTTTGTCTGCAACCCCCGCTACGATTGAAATTAGAGAGAAAACACTATTAATTTTAGAGGTTCGATAATTGTTATTTTCTGAATCGTAGATTATACCATTAGGAAATATCAGAGACTGCAAATTTTGCTTTACCTCAAAGCTTGCAGAACCCCAAAAAACATTGAGTTTTGAGCTTAATTTGACAGTATAATTGACGAAATTATCAAGGTTCGATAATTTAGAGTCAACCTTCTTCATTTCATCCTGAATAACACCTTTTTCCACCATGATCTTCTGTTTTACCTTTTCATAAACAGCTTCATCAATCTTTCCAAAGGCAAATCTCTCTTGAATTGTATAAAGATTACTTTCCACTTCATTGAGCTTTATGGCTAATTGATTCCTATTATTTTCATTTTCATGATTCATCTCTTTAAATGTCAGAGTCAATTGCAGCTTTAAAGGTTCAATTAAGGGGACAGGAATAGAAAATGTAGAAATGTAGTCTTTAAACTCCTGATGCATCTTGTCGGCATTTCTGTTGCATTTACAGCCCCTCTTATTACACTTATAATATGTTGCAATTTTGTTTTTAACGGTATAACCCACCCAAGTTGTATTGCATTTACCACAGCTAACAAATCTTCTTAGGGGAAATAATTCATCTGTTGGTTTAGATATATAATTGCTCGTATGATTAGATTCACAATTATTAACTTTTAAAAACACATCTTCACTTACGATTGCTTCGTGTTGTCCCTTTACAATTTCGTCACCTAAAAGTCTATGTTTAATGAACCCACAATAAAAAGGGTTTTTAAAAATTTCATACCATCTTTTCTCGTTTATATCAAAGCCAAGGGCAGCAAACTTTTTTGAAATTTGATAATTATTCAATCTCTCATTTAGCTTTAGTTCAAATGCCTTTCTTATTATCATTCCTTTCTCATTAATTACCAAAGTTCTTTCTCCTTGAGCATAGGAATTATCATAACCACTTGGAGCTCTCCCCATCCAATAACCTGCTTTTAACTTCTCCTTCATTCCAGCAAGAACCTTTTCTTTTCTTACATCGTTATCATACCAACTAAAAAGAAACTGAATATTTTGCTGAAAAATTCCGCTTGATGTTTCGGTATCAGTAGGCTGTGTAATTGAAATTATTGTAATACCCATGCTTCTTAACTTAGCAGCTATCATAATCGCCTCCCCGCCTGTACGTGAGAACCGATCTAAACAAGAAACTATAATGAACGATACATTATTATTTTTAGCTTTTGCAAAGTCAAGCATTCGTTGAAATTCTTTTCTACCGTCTGTTTTGGCACTTTCATAAGTCCCTCCAAAAAAACCTACAATATTGTATTTGTTCTTTTGGGCATAATCTGCAAGCACCGGTCAAATTGACCACCCCTGAGATGATTTGGCTGACCGATGCAATCCGATTCAAATTGACCACCTCCGTCCGGAGCAAATTGACCACCTAAGAAGAAAATAGAGTTCATGTTGTT
>Ga0316232_1003024_pt1 | contig 16153 bp, 9 predicted proteins | sample TBHtaG_FD_206006 | JGI IMG/M metagenome (GOLD analysis project Ga0316232, IMG submission 206006) | Freshwater microbial communities from Trout Bog Lake, Wisconsin, USA - TBH18025_13 | ecosystem: Environmental > Aquatic > Freshwater > Lake > Hypolimnion/Profundal zone | place: USA: Wisconsin... | reverse complement strand
ACAGCCGCACCAATGGCTTGAAAGTGATTGACGCCCCCGCCGAATCGAAGTTCGCCAAAAAAGCCACTCTTTTCTCCGGCGGCGGCGGCTTGGTCAGCACCGCGCGCGATTACATGCGATTTTTGACGATGATCGAGCGGGGCGGCACCTTGGATGGCCATCGCATCCTAAAATCCAAGACCGTGAAGCTCATGTCCAGCAACCTGCTGCCGGAGAAGGCCTATCCCATTTACTTCGGCAAAGAAAAGCGCCTGGGCACGGGCTTTGGCCTTGGCTTTGCCGTCTGCACGGAAGTCACGAGTTGGGATCCGGCGGCGCACGTGGGCGAATACGGCTGGGACGGCGCGGCTTCCACTCATTATTGGCTCAGTCCCGCGGACAAGCTGATCGTGGTGACGCTGGAACAAATTATGCCTTATGAATGGGACACGGAGCGCGGCATCAAGGGAATCATCTACGACGCCATTCAGAAATGAAAAGGCCGGCGTGGCGGGCAACGCTTGCGCTTGATCTTGCTCCAGAATGGCGATCACGGCGATGCGTGAGGTTTGATCCGGCGAGATTCGGTTTGTTGCCAAATGGCGGTCCGAGTAATCTACCTGGACGTGATTCAGCCACCATGCTTGATGCTTCAACGCCGCCAATCGTTCACGGCATGGCAATTCAATCAATTGTCCCTGGCGGCTATCGCCACCCTATTCGAAGCGACGGAAATGCCGTCGGGCAAACGAATGTCCCAACCGCGTTCGCATTGGTCCACTTGGAGGAGCAAGCTGGCATCCGCAGGAGGGTGGTTGACCGGAAAGTCCACCAACACGAAATCACGGCCCATTTGCCTCACTGGAATGGAAAATCCGTTGACGAGCAGGCATATTTTGACCTGGGCGGAATGTCCACCCTGACTCGACTGGGCTATGGAAGATGCTGTCATTCAAAATGCCGTTGCTTACGCTTCACAGCGGCAACTCCATCTCGCGGAGCGGCTCGGCTTCGGTATTCACGGTATCATCTACGTGGCAGAAGGCAAGTCCGCTGGCGGAAAAACAGCGATCAAGGCTCATAGGGAAGCAGAACCATTCCTACGCGAGCTTTCCGTTTACCTGCGTTTACAGGAAGCGCAGGTGGCGGAGATCTTGGGCTTTAACGTCCCGCAATTGATTTGTTTCGACGAAATGCTGCACGTGATTGAAATGAGCATCGTTACGCGTCCGTTTGTACTGGATTTTGCTGGAGCATATCTGGATGCACCGCCCACCTTTCCAGATGAAATCTGGACGGACTGGGAGGCATAAAAAAGCGAACAATTTGACGTTCGTTGGCCGAAGGTCCAGGCGGTGCTGGCCGCCTTGACGGATTTGGACATCCACATGGTAGATGTTTCGCCGAGCAACGTTGCCTTCCTCGATTGAGCCATGATTTTATGCCAGATTGGCCGTGCCAAGAGGGTGTCTCTTTCAGCCTAAAATTGGAATTCCGTGCTGGAGTTGCGTCAGCCTTCGGTGTCCGTGTGCAAACACTTTTGCAAACCGCCGCCAGTTTCTGCCCGGCCAGCGGGATATGGCTTAAACTTAATGCCTTTCGGAAATTCAAATTGGCCACAAATCGTGGGGAAGATGCAACCCCGTTGGGGTAGATCATGGTTGGGGCATTTACCCAGGGTAGCTCCTCCCGCCTGCGTTGCACTACGGCGAGGCCAGGCGTCGCAACCCTGGGCTGGATGATCGAATCCCGTTGGGATTCAAGCCCGGAAATTCCGAAAGGCATTAGGCTATTAGGCTTTAACTTCAAGTTTACCGTTTGTGATTTTGGGCATCTGGTATAGGATGGCAAAAATCTCCCGTAATTTTTATGGCGAAAATAGCAATGCTTGGCGCGGGCAGCCTGGTTTTCTGCAAGACCTTGATGGCTGACTTTCTGGCGACCCCGGCCCTGGCCGGCAGCGAGTATCGGCTGATGGCGCTGACGCACACCCGGTTGGACAAGATGCATGCCTTCGTGCAACGCATGATCAAGGATAACGGCGTGAACGCCACGGTGACCGCCACTACGGATCGGCGGACGGCATTGGAGGGAGCGGATTACGTGGTCGTGATGATTCAGGCGGGTGGCGTGGAGGAATTCCGGCAGGATTACGAAATCCCGCTGAAATATGGCGTGGACCAGTGTATTGGCGACACGCTGGGACCGGGCGGCATCTTCCGGGCGCTGCGCCACATTCCGGCGTTGCTGGAGATCGCGCGGGACATGCAGGAGCTTTGTCCCCAAGCGATTCTGTTTAACTACGCCAACCCGATGGCGATGTGTTGCTGGGCTTTGGGCCGGGTGCCGGGTCTTCAGTTTGTGGGGCTCTGCCATGGGGTGCAGACCACGATGGACCTCATCGGCAGTTATGTGGGGGTGCCGAAAGGGGAAATAGACTTCGTGGCGGCGGGCATCAATCACATGGCTTGGTTCCTTAAACTGGAACACCGGGGCCAGGATCTTTATCCGCGGCTGAAGGCAAACTTCGAGCTGCCCGGATATTATGGGAACGAAAAAGTCCGGGGCGAGGTCCTGCGGCATTTTGGCTATTTTATGACCGAGAGCACCGGTCATCTTTCGGAATACCTCCCGTATTTCCGCAAGCACCGAAAGGCGCTGGAACTTTATTGCGACGAACCGGCCTTCGGCGGAGAATCGGGCGCCTATTACAAATACTGCGCGATGCTGGCGGAGAAATTTGCCAAGACCGATCCCCTGTCCATCGAAACGACCAAGCTCGGCCCGCGCAGCGCGGAGTATTGCTCGCACATCATCGAAGCCAGGGAAACCGGGAACATTTTCCGTCTCAACGGAAATATTCGCAACGACGGCTACATCACGAATCTGCCGGCGGGCTGCTGCGTCGAGGTGCCGATCTTTGTGGACCGGCTTGGGCTGCATCCGACGGTGGTCGGCAATCTGCCGGTCCAATGTGCCGCCCTCAACCTGACCAATGTGCTGGTTCAGGGCCTGACCGTGGAAGCCAGTTTCACGGGCGATCCGGAACTGGTGATGAACGCGGTGGCGCTTGATCCGCTGACCTCGGCGGTGCTGACGTTGCAGGAAATCCGGGATATGGTGGCCGAGCTGCTGGAGGCCGAGAAACGCTACCTGCCCCAGTTTGCCGGCCGGTCGCTGCGTCCAGTGCGGGCGATCAGCATCCCGAAAGATGTGAAACGCGCCGAAGTGCCGCTTGATCCGGCGCTCGCCATCGCCAACCGGTTCATGAAGCTGGCCGAAGCGTAGCCTGCGGAATGGCGAACGAATGGCCAACAGCTCTGGAGTGAAACGATGAATAAAAAGACATTTATTGGTCGCCGCAATTTTTTGAAACAGCTCGGCTGCGCGGCGGGCGCGGCGGCATTTCCCGCCATCATTCCCGCCTCGGCGCTCGGTCGGGGCGGCGCCATCGCGCCGAGCGAGCGGGTTACGATGGGATTTATCGGGGTCGGACATCAGGGCGGCGGGCACTTGCTCGGCGGCGCGTGGACGTATGTGGCGGGCGGGTACACGGGGCGAAAAGAGGTTCAAGTGCTGGCGGTGTGCGATGTCTGGCGGGATCGCCGCGAAAACGCGCGCCAGGCGGTGAACGCCCATTACGCCGAGGTTTACGGCAAGGATAACTACCAAGCTTGCGAGGCGTACACTGATTTTCGAGACGTGCTGGCCCGTCCGGATATTGACGCCGTGTTGATCGCCACGCCCGCGCATTGGCACGCGACCATGGCCGTCATGGCAGCGGCGGCGGGCAAGGATATTTATTGCGAAAAGCCAACCGCAACGACGATTCGCGAAGCCCTGGCGGTGGTGTCGGCAGTGCGCCGTTACGGACGGATCTATCAGGCGGGAACGCAGCAGCGCAGCGAATATGGCGGGTATTTCCGGAAAGCTTGTGAGTTCGTGCGCAGCGGGCGCATCGGAACCCTCAAGGAGGTGTACGCGTATCGTGATGGCGGCGGAATCTTCTGGCCCCAGCGCTTCGGCTCCGGCCAGCCGGTTCCGAAGGATCTCGATTGGGATCTTTATCTCGGCCCGGCGCCGCTGATTCCCTACGATAAGAACACCGGCCCGCATCGTTTTGACATCGGCGAATTGAATTGGGGCCAGCATCATTACGATGTTGTGCAATGGGCCACCGGGTCGGATGAAACCGGCCCGGTCGAAATTTTCATGGAGGGAGACCGGTCGGGTTACAAATACGCCAGCGGAGTCGTCGTCTATGGCAAACCTTACCCCGGTGAACCAGTGGGCGGCAACGGCGGCGCCTGTTTTGTCGGCACGCAAGGCCGCATTGCGGTGGATCGCGATGCCTTGATTTCCGACCCGCCGGGCATCGTGAGCGAACCGCTCCACCCAAGTGAAGTTCATCTTTACCACAGCGGCAGCCACTCGGGAAACTTCCTGGAATGCGTGCGGACGCGGAAACGGCCCATTTGCGACGTGGATATCGCTTACCGCGCCGTGAGCGCCGTGCTGCTGGGCGGGGTGGCCAAACAAGTGAATCGCACTTTGAAATGGGATCCGGACGCCGTGCAATTCGTCAACGACGATGAAGCCAACCGACTTCTCTCCATCGCCAAACGGGCGCCCTGGCACACATGACATTCCCACCTGCTCATCTGCGAGGCAGGCGGGACGCGCTGCCCTGCGTTTTCTGACACACATGAAATTCCTCACCCTCTTATTGGCCGCCGCCAGCCTGCTGGCCGCGCAAATTCCACTCCGCGCGCAGACGGGCGGCACGACGGAAGAACCATCGCTGATTGCCATTTTGCAATCGGATCATTCTGCGCACGACAAGGACGCCGCCTGCGCGCGGCTGAAACACATCGGCACCGAAGCGGCGATTCCGGCGCTGGCGGCGCTGCTCACCGACGAGGAACTTTCCCATTCCGCGCGCTACGTGTTGGAAGCCATGCCCTCGGCAAAGGCCGGACAGGCATTGATTGAGGCACTGCCCAAGACCACCGGCGCGAACCGGGTGGGGATCATCAACTCGCTCGGCGAGCGCGGCGACCAGCGTGCGGTGGCGCCCTTGGCCGGACTATTGGCCGACCCTGATGTGGCAACGGCCATGGCCGCTGCCGAAACGCTGGGTAAAATCGGCGGATCGGAAGCCCAACATGCGCTGGACACCGCCCTGAACCAGGCCGCCACGCCCGTCCGCGAGGCCGTGGTGGACGCCTTGCTCCGTTGTGCCACCGCCACGCACGACCGCGCCGAGTTCCAAAAACTATACGAGACTGGGAAGAGCGAAACCGTGCGCGTCGCCGCCTATCGCGGCTGGATTCAGACTGCCGGTCCGCAAGCTCTCAAGCTCGTCCTCAATGGTGTGCGCGGCAAGGACTCCGCCGCCCAGACCGCGGCCCTGCAACTGGCGCGGGAAGTTCAGGCGCCCGGCGCAACCGCCGCGCTGGCCAAGCTGTTGCGTAGTGCCCCGCTGGCGGTGCAAATCTCCCTGATTGGCGCCTTGGACCAGCGCGCCGATCCTGCGGCGGCGCCGGCCATCCTGGCGCTGACGGCGGCGGCCAATCCGGATGTGCGCCTGGCGTGTCTCCATGCCTTGGCGAACCTGGGCGGCGAAACCGCGATTCCGGTTCTGGCAAAATATGCCGCCGCCGGCAGCGTGGCCGAAAAGCAAGCGGCGCGCGAGGCCTTGCTGGACTTGCGGCAGGGAAACGTGACGCCAGCGCTATTGCAGGCGCTCCCGGCGGCCGCACCGGCGGAGCAATTGGAATTGGCGCGAGCCATTGGCCATCGCGGAGATACCAGCGCCTTGCCCGAGTTGCTCAAACTCGCACACGACGCGACCACGGAGGAGCTGCGCCAGCTCGCAGTGGGCGGCAGCGTGCGTTTGCTGACACAGGAGGCGGGCGTGAGGCTTACGAACCCGCAACGCCTCGCGGCCTTCAAGAACCTCCTGGCCGACCCTCTCGATGCAGCGGATAAACGCACGCTTCTGGCCGGTTTGGCGACGCTCAAAGATACCGCCGCTCTCGAACTGACGTTGAGTCTGATTGATGATCCCGAGGTTCACCAAGAAGCGAGCCAGGCCGCGCAGCAGCAAACGCCGCATGCCTTCAAGAAGATCAAGTTGTCGGATCAATTCTGGGACGAAGGCGCGAACTTTGGTGACTTCAACCACGACGGCCAGATGGATATTGTCTCCGGCCCTTTTTGGTATGAAGGGCCGGACTTTAAGCAGCGGCATGAATACCGCCCGGCCACGGCGTCCTTTCAGCACCACAAGGCGGACGGCGGCAGCGAAACCATCACCGGGTTCGAGGGCGCGCTCGGGACGAACAACGCCTACTCGGATGATTTTCTGACTTTCGTCTATGATTTCAATGGCGACGGCTGGCCGGATATTCTGGTCATAGATTATCCGGGCAAGGCGGCGCACTGGTTTGAGAACCCAAAGGGCGCCAGCGGCCAATGGCCTTCGCATCTGATCCTGAACTCGGTGGACAATGAGTCGCCCACCTTCTTGGATATCAACGGCGACGGCATACCGGAACTGGTTTGCAATCACGACGGCTACTTCGGCTATGCGGCGGCGGATTGGAGCGACCCCTCAAAGCCATGGAAATTCCATCCGATAACGCCGAAGGGAAAATGGGGGAAATTCACGCACGGTTTGGGCGTCGGCGATGTCAACGGCGACGGGCGCATGGATTTATTGGAGCGGGACGGATGGTGGGAACAACCCCCTTCGCTCACAAATGACCCGGTCTGGACATTCCATCCGTTTCCGTTCGCGCCCGGCGGCTCGGCGCAAATGTTTGCGTATGATGTGAACGGCGATGGGCTGAATGACGTCATCACCTGCCTCAATCCGCACGGCTATGGCTTGGTGTGGTGGGAGCAGGTACGCAACGGCACGAACATCACCTTCAAACAACACGTCATCGCGGCCCAGGTTGAAGCCGGGAGCCGCTTCGGCGTGCATTTCTCCCAACCGCATTCGATGGCCTTGGTGGATGTGGATGGCGACGGGTTATTGGACATCGTGACGGGCAAGCGCTTTTGGGCTCATGGCCGCAACGGCCCCGACCCGGAATCGCACGATTTTCCCGCCGTGTTGTACTGGTTCCAACTCGTACGCCACGCGAATGGGCAGGCGGATTTTGTCCCGCACCAGATTGACGAGGATTCCGGCGTGGGCACGGAGGTGGTCGCCGGGCATATTGTGAATCCAAAATTTCCGGATATTGTGGTGGGCAACAAGAAAGGCACGTTCCTGTTTGTGCACGAGTACAAGCCGTAAGCCGCGCCGGCTGCGGGTCAGTCGTGAGTGCCACCAGGGGGATTGCCGTTGGATTTAAGGGTGGTGAATAGCACGTTGTCCTGGCGGAGCCGGTCGAGCAGCAGGATGACCAAAAACAGCGTCAGGAAACGCATGGGAAGATTCCACCCGAAGACCTCCACCGCATCGGCGTTGTATTTGGAAGTGTATTCGTCGGTGGAAGCCACGAGCGCCCCCACCAAAGCGACCAGCGTGCCCCAAGTCAGATTCAAAAAAAGCGTGATCAGGATGGCGGGGAAAAGATACAGCGGCAGAAAGGTAACGCGCGGGCCGGTAAAAAAATCGCCCCACGCAATGAGGCCAAAACAGAGGCTGCTGACCAACACCACCGCCCAATTGGAGCCAAAGTCCGCGGGCCGGCGGCGCCAAGCGCCGAGCTGGCCGAAGAAATTTTTCTGCCGGTGGATTCGATCCGTCAGGAAGACGCACAATTGCAAAACCATCAAGCGCATCAGCGCATTCCAGCAAACGACGTCAGCCGGATGCGACGCCGGGTCTTTGATCATCCCCACCAAGGGACCCAGCCCGGCTGCCGCGCCCGCAAACAGCGTGCCCCAACGACGGTTCATTTTCCAAGCTGCGAGCAGGCAGGGGATGGCATAGACGGGCAGCAACATCAGGTGCGTGGCATAAAAGTACTGCACATTGGCGACGGCGGCGAGCCACGCGCTGCACAAGAGAATCAAGGGCCACGCAGATTTCAAATAATCCGTCAGCGGAGGGCGGCTGGCGGCGGTCAAGGTCGGTTCCCAAAAAACATTGCCCAATTGTAGCCAGGCGGAGTGTAATTGTCTGCGCGCGTCCGCCCAAAAACCAGCCGGGGTGGCTGCCAGCCCTGCCTTAGCGCCGGATGGCCCGGTGGTTTGCTTCTGGCCGGCGGGCAATAATTGCCAGCGCGCCGCGAGCAGCCCGAATAATTCCTCCACTTGCCGGGAACCTTCTCGCGGCGTGACGACCCAGCGGTGGTGGAGCAGGTAGGCCAGCAACAACGGCTGGACGATGGAACTGATGCCGGTGGCGGCCGCGTATTTTTCGAAGCGCGGCGATTGCAGCAGTTCTTCCACCTCGGCGGCCACCCGCTCCACGGACTGCCGCCGGGCGAGGATCGAAGTCTGGACAACAAAATGAAACCAATCCCAGCCGGGAATACCCCGGAGATTTCCGCGTTCCCAATCAAACGCCTGCAGGTTTTGGGAATTGACCGCGCGGATATTCCACGGCGCAAAATCGCCGTGATACAGCGTGCTCTGAACACGTTTGCCGGCCAGGGCCGACCGCAACACCGGCCAGTTGGCAGGGGCGGCCCCGGCGACGTTCGTTTCCAATTCGCGCCAGGTATCGAGGGTTTCCAGCGCCACCGCAGGTCCGGGATTGATCCAGGAATGAAACAGAACCTCCATCCCGGCATCATCGTCCGGGCTGGCCCCGGCGAAAAAGTCGGTGGCGAAGGCGGAGCACCTTGCCGTTGTCAGCCGGCCGGTCAGGCGGATGCAGCCAAGCGTGTTGACTGGAAGGCTGGCCAACAATTGGGCTTCGCGATCCGTGGCCTCGCGACCGGCGGCATCCAACCCCAGCTTGATGACCTTCAGCGGGCGGTTGGTCCGGTCGCAGATCAGCAGAACCAGCCGCGATTTTTGAACTTCGGTGCCGCCAAATTTGATGGCCGGCACCGAGAGTTCGCCAAAGGGCACGCCGGATTGCTCCGACAGGAAGTGCATCAGTTCCGAATGCTGGCCGACGGAGAGGCTGAGTCGCTGAAAGATCATCGCCGCCGGCGAGTCGAGCAGCAGCGGCAGCAGCGCCCGCCAAATTTTCGCGCGCCGGCGTTGGGCCGAATAAAGCTCCAGGCTGATGCGCGTGCTTGTCCTGGCGCATGGCAGCAGCAGAAAGGGACGCCCCCGCCGCCGGATCAGCCGCCAGGCGAATGCACGGGATTCTCCCGGCAACTCTCCATCCCGGAAAAGCTCCTTAATGATGGGCTGGACGGTATTGGCCATGGTTTTACGGCATATGATTCAGACTGGGCGGCACACGAACATCAGGTCAATTGAGCAATTGCGCCAGAGGTTATCCCCGGCACACAGTTGGTCCAACCTGGCTGCGGGACGCCGCAACGGTGTGCGGTACAAGGTGGGGGGCAGCAGGCCAAAACCAAACTGGCGCACAATCTCGAAACCAGACGCTCGCAGCAGGCTTTTGGTTTCAGCCAGCGACATTTCGTTGAGCATGGCGCCCGTTGGCCGCGCCGCTTCGCGCCAGCGCCGCCACACCACGGCTGGATGTCGCAGCGACCGCGAGTTGCCGTGAACATTAACAATAAGCAGTCCGTCCGGTTCACACGTGACCTCCCGCAATTTGAGCAACACGCGTCGCCGCACGGCGGGCTCCACATTCAGTAAAAAACGAAACGCGGTGATGACCTCGTAACTCGGCTGGAGCAGTTCCGGCTGGGCCAGGATATCACCCACTTTGAACCGGGCTTGGCGGCACTTGGCGCGGGCGAGGGCGACCATTTTTTCGGAAATGTCCACGCCCTCGGCCACGTCCACCAGCGATTCCACGCAGGCCAGCACGCGCCCGGTACCGCAGGCGAAGTCGAGCAGTCGCGCGGGACTTGTTCGTCCGCGCAGAGCATCCTGAATGATCCTCTCGAGTACAGGGCGCTGCCATTGCCAGACGTGGGTGGCATAGCTGGCCGCCCCGTATTCCCTGGCCTCGTACGCTTCTACGTCCGCCTGGGTTTGAAAACGGCTGGAATAGCTGGCGCTTTCAGGCATGCGCAAAATGGTGGTTTAAATGTCGTAATCGCTCAGACAGTTCTTCACGGCTTCCAGAATTTCTTGATAACATTCGTCCACGCTCAAGGCGATGGTGTTGATATAATTCTGCCGTTCCTGTGGACGGGGAACCTCGAACGGATAGTTGATCAAATGTTTGACTTGCCCCTCCAGCGCCCGCTTGTAGAGGCCCTTGGGATCGCGAGACATGCAGACGTCCAGCGGTGCGTGGATGTAGAACCAGATCAGCCGGTCCCCTAAAATCCGGGAAACCAAGTCGCGCTGGGCGTGTTCCGGCGCCATGGTGGACACCACCACATTCAAGCCCTGATCGGACAGCAGCCGGGCGATTTCAGCAATGCGCCGGTGATTTTCCAGCCGCGCTTCCGACTTGAAGCCTAAATCCGAGCACAGCGTGGAGCGCAGGTCGTCGCCATCCAGATATACCACCGGAATTTTCCGGTCGGCCAAGCCGTCACGCAGGCGCAAGGCCAGTGTGGTTTTGCCCGCGCCGGAACGACCAAACAGCCAGAACACTTTCGTCAGCGTTTTCATCAAATAAATATTGAAAAGCAAAAGCCTACAATTTGGACGGCGTTAGACAATCCATTTCGAAATTGGTTTGCGCGCTGCGTGGTGGCAGGCAAGGATGCCCGCCGCTACGGCTTTGCCTCACCCCAGCAACTCGCGCACTTTCGCACCGATGTCGCCTTGTTTCACGAGCGACTCGCCGACGAGGATCGCGCCCGCGCCGCACCGTTGCAAACGTTCCACGTCCGCGCGCGTGTGGATGCCGCTCTCGGCCACCAGGAGCGGCGGGGTTGGGGGAAGGAAACTGGCGGATAGCGCCACGTTTTTTTCCATCTTCAATCTTCGATCTGCCATCTTCGCAGCCAATTCCTCGGTGGTGGCCAAATCCACCTTGAACGTCTTGAGATTGCGATTGTTGACGCCGATGAGCGCGGGGGAAATATTCAGCGCGCGGTCCAGCTCCGCGGCACCGTGAACTTCCACCAGCGCGGCCAGGCCGGCCTCGGTGGCGAGCGAGTGAAATCTGGCCAGTTGTGCGTCTGTCAGAATGGCCACGATGAGCAGAATGGCGTCCGCCCCCCACTCGATGGCTTCGAGAATCTGGCGTTCGTCTATGATGAAATCCTTGCGCAACAGCGGCAGTTTCACGGCGGCGCGAATCTGGCGGAGATAATCGAGCGAACCTTGGAAAAACTTCTCGTCCGTCAACACCGAAAGGCAGCTTGCGCCTGCCGCCTCGTATTCCCGGGCGATGCGCACCGGGTCGAAGTTCGGACAGATCACGCCGGCCGACGGCGAGGCTTTCTTCACCTCGGCGATGAGGGCGAGGCGTGATGCGTGATGCGTGATGCGTGATGCGTTGCGGAGCGCGGCCAGAAAATCTCGCCGCTCGCCGTGTTCGAGCATGGCGTCGCGCAAATCGCCGGCCGCGATCAGTCGCGCCGGCAGTTGCGCCACCTCGCGCTGCTTCTGTTCAACGATTTCTTCCAAGATGTTCATTCCTCTTCATCCTTCACTCCCTGCATCCGCTTGATCGGGCAGCCGGAGCGGAGCCACGCGCTGATGAACGGATCCAGCGCGCCGTCCATCACGCCTTGGGTGTCGCTGGTCTGCTCGCCGGTGCGCAAATCCTTGACCATGCGGTACGGTTGAAAAACGTAGCTGCGAATCTGGTTGCCCCACGAGATGCTGCCCTTGTCCCCGTAAAATCGCTCCATCTCGCTTTTGGCCTCGTCCAGTTTGAGCGCGTAGAGTTTGGAAACCAGCATGGCCATGGCGGTGGCTTCGTTTTGCACCTGGCTCCGCTGCGCCTGCGACGCGGCGACGAGGCCGGTCGGCAGGTGCGTGAGACGCACGGCGGTCTCCACCTTGTTTACGTTCTGGCCGCCCTTGCCGCCGGAACGGAAGGTGTCGCGCAAGATTTCAGTGCGCGGAATGACGATGTCGCTCTCGTTCAAGTCGCTCAATTCGGCGATGACGTCCACGCTGGAGAAACTGGTGTGCCGGCGCTTGTTGGAATCGAATGGCGAGATGCGCACCAGCCGGTGCACGCCGCGTTCGGCCTTGCAAAAGCCGTAGGCATTTTCGCCTTCCACGCGAAAGGTCACGCTTTTCAAGCCGGCGGAATCGCCTTCGAGGGCGTCGGTGACTTCCCATTTCCAGCCGCGCAAATCGAACCAGCGGCCATACATGCGCGAGAGCATTTCCGCCCAGTCCTGCGCCTCGGTGCCGCCCGCGCCAGCGTTGATCGTGAAAATGCAGTTGTTTTTGTCGTGCGGACCGTTGAGAAAGGTGCGCAGTTCAAACGCGTCGAGTTCGGCCAGCAGCTTGTTGGTGTCCACCGTGAGTTCGGCCTCCAGCTTCAATTGCATGGCCTCGGGCTCGGCCTGGGCCAATTCGAGCATGACCTGCAAGTCTTCGAGCTGCTTGCCGAAGCGGGCCAGAGGGTCAAGCTTGCCCCGGATGTCGTTGGTTTCGGCGATGGCCTTTTGGGCGGCCTCCTGGTTGTTCCAGAATTTTTCGCCGGTCATCAGCGCCTCGAGTTCGGTGAGGCGCTGGGTCAATTTGGGCACGTCAAAGAAACCTCCGCAGGTGAATCAGCTTCTCGGCGGCGGTGGCAATCTGCGGTTTGACAATATCGAACATGCGCGCGGAAAATAACCCAACCGCGCCGCAGAAGCCAGCCGGATTTAAGCTTGGGAAACATTCAACATTCAACGCCCAATTTTCAACGAGCCGGGTTGGAGACCGGCGTTCCGAACACTTCGAAGTTGGGCGTTGAATGTTGAATGTTGAATGTTTTCCTTAAGTTCAGGCTATAGCTTCACCCCGCGCAACGGCTGGTCGTGTGGCTGTACCTCCACACCTTCCGGGATGCCTTCGTGGTTCGAGTTGTAATGGAACGCACCCGGGTCCATGACCAGCGTCAGGTTGGTGAGGTCGCCGTTCACTTTGCCGAGGATCTGGTCGTTTAGCCAATCCAGGCTCGGATTGCGGCGCGAGAATTTATAGCCTTTGAAACGGGCGCTCACGCTTACCTCCTGCCCCGGCACGGACAGGAAGGCGAAGCGTCCGGTGGCATCCAGCTTGATTTCCGCATAATCCCCGGCCTGCGCCACCAGCAGTCGCGCGCCCTCCGGAAGCGGTTTGCCATCGGTGAGGACAATCTGCCCGGAAACACGGTAGCCGGGTTGCAACCGCAGATCCCCCAAGTCGGTCTTCGTGTGGTTCTTGCCGGATGTAAATGGCTTCGGGGGCAGCGTGCCTTTGCCTTGCAGCGAGGCCATGTTACCAACCAGAACCAGCTCTTGTTCGGCCGGCAGATTGGGAATGGAGAACCGTCCATTGCTGTCGGTGGTGATTTGGTCAGACTCGAAATATTCTCCATTGTGGCTGTTTGCAGGCCGGACGCGGACTTTGGCGCCGGGAACCGGCTGACCGGCGGCAACCAGGCGACCAGTCACTTGCACACCCTCATGCAAGCGGAGCACATAATCGCGGCCGGGTTGCAATTGGAACGGACGCGCCGCGGCGCCGCGCGCCGACACCATTACATAAATCTGTTCAAACTTTGACTGGCGGTGGAGCACAAAGCGGCCTTGGGCATCGCTGATTGGCGATTCACCGCCGATCTGACCCCAGGTGGTGCTGCCATTGCTGTAAGCAATGCCATTGGGTTGAAGTTTCGCGCCCATGATGGGCTGACCATCATCGGCGATGACCACCCCGGCGAGTCGCCAGTCTGTTGAGATTGCGTTTGAACTGAAACGAGCCGGGTCGGAGACCGGCGCTCCGGGCGTGCGGGTGTCCGATGACGATTTGACATCAGTTCCGTCGCTGAGCGGGACGCTCGGCAAACCCGCAGCCCCGAAAGCTTTCGGGGCTGCGCTACTGGGCTTGAGCTTGCTCATGAGAATGGCTTGCAACCGTGCCGTCGCCAAATCTCGCGCGATCAGCCGGCCATCCGGGCCGAGCAGCAGCACCGCCGGCAAGGTGGTGACCTTGAATGTCTCGATGGCCGCGACCCGCTCGTCCATCGCCAATCGGGTCAGGGTGAAGCCATAATTCGCCGACGCGGCGGCCTGACGCAAACTATCGGCGTCATCATCCAGGCTGGCGGCCACGAATTCCACGCCGCGCAGGAGCGCGGGCGGCTCGCCCGCGAGTTTCCCGGCATCGGACGTGAATCCAGCCTGGAGCCTCCCCAAGCCAGCCAAAGTCTGCTTGCTGGATTCGGACCAACCGGCCCAAAACACCAGTACCACAAATCTGCCCCGCAGGCTGGCGAGCGGCAGCGATTTGCTCTCGATGGTGGTCAGGTTTGCTTCCAGCGGCTGCGTCAGCGCCACATTGGGTTCACCTTTGACGGGGACGATCTTTGTGCCCAAGTCATCAGGCTCCCGGCCTGCCGGGATGGTCACCGTTTGCACGAGCGAACCCAGTTCTTCGCCTTCCAGCCGGATATGATTAGGGCCGACCGGTTCGGGTTTGGTCACCCGAATCCGCAACTCGTATTTCCCCGGCGGAACGTCTTCCGCCCGAAACGATCCGTCCTCCTCAAATTCGAGATGATAGGAACGCGCGGCGCGAACCTCTTGCAATTCCTCGGCGGAAGACTTCCCCATGCCGTAACTATCGCGGACAAATTCTGTCAAACTCGTGGCGGCCGACGAACGAACCAGCTCCAGCGAGTGACTGTCGTTGAGCCAATCCACAGCAATGGCGGGATTCTCCGACAACGCCTGACCGATGACTGACCGGCCATCGCCGCCCCATTGCACGTTGAGGGTTTCACCCGGTTTGACGGAAACAATTTTCTGGTGGCTGGGGTGGACGGCAAAACCTCCTTCGATATGGCGGTGAGGCAGGAACTCGCGGTAAAGGCGATATTCGCCCGCCACGAGGTTGGTGATCAGGAACCGGCCATCCGCTCCGGTCACCGCGCCGCGACTCACACTCAATCCGCGTTGGCTTTGGAGCAGGTCCATATTGATATTGGCCCCGGCTTTGGGTTTGCCTTCGGACAACAGCAGCCCTTCGACCTGGCCAAAAGGCTGCAAGCGGACGCGGACAGCTTGTCGCATGTTCGCCGCCGTGGTTGTGAGAACGCCTGCCGGGTGGGTGACGATGACCAGTGTGTCATCGGGCACACCCGGCAAAGTGAATGCGCCCGCGGCATCCGCTTGGATTTTTTGCAGGCCGCGCGGATAGTAGTTGCCCGGTTGGAAGTTCGAGAGGGAAGGGTCTTTTTCCGTGCCCACCCAAACCCGGGCATTGGTGGCCGGAGTTCCCTCTGACAGCAATACGACACAGGGCGTGGCCACCGATGAATTCGCAACCGAAGCCGCTTCCAGGTTCGTTGCAGGCTTGTGGGTATTGGCGTAATTGCTGGCAAACTGCACCAGCAAGGTCAGGGCGAACAACAAGGCCAACACGCCCGCGCCCACAGTCAGCGGAAGCCAGGGAAACCGGGTGTGGCTCTTGCCGTCCGCGACCGTCCCGGTTTCCCATGTTTCGCCATTCGGCACCAGCCAGGTTCCAGCCAGACGGTCTTGCAAGCTCCGGCGCAATGCGAGCGAGAACAAGGTCAGGAGCGCCAAAACACCGGCCGCAACCAACACCGACCAAAGGGGGCCGGTGAAATGCCCTGCGGCCTTGACCAGCATCGGCGAGCACAAGAACGGGAGCCAGGCGATGAAATTGCGCCAGAAAGTTCGCAGACGGGAAGGTCTGCCATTTCGGCCCACCACCGCCATCCCCAAGATCCGCATGGCCAGCCCGCCGCGAAACAGGAGCGCAGCGGCGAAGCAGGGAAGGACCACAAAGATCAGCGTGCCAGCATACAGCATTATCGGCAGAATCCAGGCCATTTGCGGGAATAATGAGGCCTTTTGATCTGCCACCGGCGGGATGACCTGGAACTGGGATTCGGTGGCTGTCTTCGCTTCCATCAACTCTTCCGGAGTAATCTTCGGATGCGTTGCGATGATTCGCTCGGCGAGCACTTTTTGTGGTGGCA
>Ga0316232_1003008_pt1 | contig 16216 bp, 9 predicted proteins | sample TBHtaG_FD_206006 | JGI IMG/M metagenome (GOLD analysis project Ga0316232, IMG submission 206006) | Freshwater microbial communities from Trout Bog Lake, Wisconsin, USA - TBH18025_13 | ecosystem: Environmental > Aquatic > Freshwater > Lake > Hypolimnion/Profundal zone | place: USA: Wisconsin... | reverse complement strand
CGCCCCCCCGTCCAGCGGGATAAAATCAAACATGAACACGCTCGCTTTGAGGGTCGCCTTTTCGCCATAGAAGTTGGCTCCCCACCAGTATTGGGGGTCCGGGTTCGCCCCGAAGTGGCGATGCTGCCAGGTGACCTGGAGGTCGCCGTAATCAAAGGTGGCGTTCTGCATGTCCGCGATATTCGGTTTGCCCTCCTTGTGGAAATAGTTGCCGCCGGTCGAGGAAATCCGTTTGGCCCAGCCCAGGCCCATCATCCAGCGCACCATGTCCACCATGTGAATGCCCATATCCCCGATCGTGCCGTTGCCGTATTCCATATAATTGCGCCAGCTCCGGGGATGGATCCCGGGGTTGAAGGGGCGCATCGGCGCCGGGCCGGTCCACATCTCGTAATCCAGCGTCTCCGGCGGCGCCTGGTCGGGCGGATTGGTGATGCCGCGGCGGCCGTAGCAATAGGTTTCCACGAGCCCAATCCGGCCCAAACGACCTTCCTGGATCAGCTCGCGCGCCTCGAACAAATGCGGCGTGCTGCGGCGTTGCGTCCCCACCTGGACCACGCGGCCGTGCTTCCGCGCCGCCGCCAGCATGGCCTGGCATTCCGCCACGTCCACCCCGATCGGCTTCTGCACATAAATATCGGCGCCCGCCTGCGCCGCCGCGATCATCGGCAGCGCATGCCAGTGATCGGGCGTGGCGATGAGCACCACGTCCAGGTCCTTCTCCTTGAGCATTTCCCGGTAATCGCCGTAGGTGCGCGGCTTCTTCTTCGACAACTGCCGCTCGGCCACGATGTCCGCCGCCTCCGCCACCATCCGTTTGTCCACGTCGCATAACGAAACCACCTCCACGGGGGCAACCTGGATCAGCCGCAGCAAATCCACTTTGCCATACCAACCGCTGCCGATCAGCCCGACCCGTTTCTTCTGGTCGGCCAGTTCGGCGGCAAAGGCTGGGAATTTTGTCAAGGCGAGCGCGGCGCAGCCGAGGCCGCTCGTTCGGAGGAATGTTCGGCGGTTCATATTTTGTTGGGCGAATCTTCGCTACTTCCGAGGATCGCCGCCAGTCAAATCTGACGCTCGGGAGAGCAACCGCTGTTCCGGTACGCCGTACTACCCCGTCAGTGCTCCGATTCGCCAGGGTTTTCCGGAACGCCCGGATCATCGAGGATTTGTACGGCGGTGGCGTCGGCCAGATGTTTCCAATCATGCAACACCCAGACGACTTTTTTGGCGGGAGTGACTTCGATGAGCTGGGGCCCTTTGCCACTCTTTCCGCGCGAGGTTAAGATGGTGTTGCCGTTGGCCAAACGGGTGCAGGTCTGCGGCGCCGAGGTGAACCGGTATTCCTCCGGCAGATCGGTATTGCAATTGAACTCCCAAACCGTTTCGCCCTTGGAATTGACCTCACGCGTGAGACTGTCTCGTTCGTCGGTGATCAGGGTGTTGCCGTTCTTAAGCCGGAGGGCGGCCCAAGGCGAATTGATGGTGTATCTCCAGATTTCTTTGAACTCTTTGTCGAATTCGGCAACGTACCCCAGATTGAGAAAGGAAACCAGGTAGGTGCCTTGGGCGGTGACGCGAGCTCGCCGGAACTGGCCATGAACCCCGGCGGGCGCGTTGAAAGGGAGTTCGTGATTGACCTCGATGGCCCCAGTCTTGAGGTTGACGATCATGAGTTTGGGCGGCAGACCGTTGACGACGAACATGACTCGGTCCCGTCCAAGGGGTTGGCAAGCGTGGATTTCAGTGTGATTCGTGTCTTTGCCAAGGTGGGCATCATAGCGCCACACCACTTTCTTGTCGGGTGTGATTTCGGCGACGTATTCCATCCGGGAGAAGAGAATGTTGCCGTTGGAAAGCATCCAGACATCGTCAAACTCGGGGCGGGGGCCGGTGGAATAGGTCCAGATCACCTTGCCCTCTCGCACGAGGAACATCTTGTTGCAGTTCTCACCCACGTAGAGCATCGGATGTTGTGCCAAACCGTTGCCGGGGAGGTTGGCCAGCGTGATCCCATTGGTCCAATTGTCCGAGCACGCGATTTCGCTCGGGGCAAACTCAGGCACATCCGCGGCGGTGAACCGATCTAGCACCGCCAGGCACGGCCTCGAGGAGGATTTGGCTGCGGGCGTATGACAACCGGTGACGGCGGGGATCAGGCCAATGGCCGAAAACACGATCAGCCAGGTACGAGCTTTTGCGTTCATAATTTATGATAGCAACGGGTGGTTTAGATCGGCCAGTCCTAAATCACTGTGGCTCCCCGTTGTCCCCGTTGGGGCGTGCTCAGCCGAGTTTCTCCGGGACCTCTTTCATGGGCCCCATCCAGCGCAATTCACGTTCGAGGTCGGAGTGCATTTGGTATTTCCGCGCCACGTCCGCCAGCTTGGCCCCGCGAATATCGATATGGGCCAGGTCCATCTGGCCCAGGCCGGCGCGAGCGCAGAAGGCCAGGTATCCCACCCATTCCGGATTGAGGCCCATGAGTTCGATGCCCACCCGGTCCGCCGCGACGTAGTCGGTGGAAGCGATGGCGACGCGCGACGGCACCAGGCTGCCCTCAGTCGGACCGGCGCCTTCCATCCCCTCCCAGCCATCGAGCACGGCCGCGCCCCAGAAGGGTTGGAGTCGTTGGGCGGTCAGCGCGATGTCCACATGGGTTTGGCGCACCCCGCCGTGATAGAGGCGCTTGTCGTTCCAGGCCCGGCTATCCTTGCGTGAGTGGTGCAAGGGCGCACCCAAGGCCATGTTCTTGAGGGAAAGCGTGGCCACCACCGTATTGTGGGTCTTGAGCATGGCTGAGCAGATGATGAAGGCCTCCGGATCCAGCAACCGCGCCGCCAACCGGACGGGCACCAGATGCAGATCGCCATTCAGGATGGTGTGGGTCTGGTACTTACCCTCCTCGTTCAGATCAACCAGACTCAGGTCGAGCGGCTTGTGTTCGCCGGCCAGCCGGGTGTAACCGAAGTGATCAAATCCCTCCGTGGTGTAGCCCGCGGAGGATTCGGCGATGGTGACGGGCCCCTTGAAGCGCGGCGCCAGGAAATCCAGGATGCCATGCAACGCGTCCACGTGGGTCGAGGCGAGCTGGTTCGAGGTGCTGACAATGTTGGGCTTGATCACCACGCACTTCTTGGTCCGGAGCACCGGGAGGATCTGGTCTTCGATCGCCACCAGGGCGTCGCAAATGTTCTTCCGCCGGCCCGCGCCGTGGGCCACCGCCACCGTCGACCGGCGGCCGGCGGGGCCGCCTGCGGGGACGACGTCAGCGGGTGGCTCTTGCGAGCGCAACAGGGTGCTGGAGGCGGTGAAGGCTGCCGTAGTCCAGAGGAAGTTTCGGCGGGACAATTTTTGGCCGTGCGTGTTCATCGCCGGGAAAGGTAACGGGACGGTAGCCGGTGTCAACTGGATCTGCTGACACATCCGGGGCGGGAACGGATCGGTCCCGGCCTCGCCGGCTCGATTTGGTCTCAGCCCGTAGGTCTCGGGTTTTCCGCAGGTGCGGTCTATGGCTGGTCTTCCTTCTTTTTCTCCAGAAGCTGCTTGCGCAGATCCATGACCTCCTGCTGCTTGCTGGTCGCCTCCCGCCGCAAACGCAGGATTTCCGCCTGCATGGAATTCACGTCCGCAGGCATAGCGGGCGGATCGGCGCCGACAACCAGCAACTCACCGTTCGCTGGCGCTTTCGAGGCGGCGGCAAAAGCCGGGTCGTATCCGAGCGCCAGCGGCGGCGGCACCGAGGCCAGATAGGCTTCCCCGTAAGAGAGTCCGGCGGCGTAGGCCTTGACCTTGATAGTCCCGGCCACCGTCTTCGCCCGCAATAACGCAGTCGCCGTGCCGAAGTCGGTTTTCACCGGGTTGGCCTGGTTCAGTGTGCCGCCGATGATCTCGGCGGGACCTTCAACCACGAAATAGACATATTCCGAGGCCAGCACCTTCAGCACGCCCTTGCCGTCCACGACGGTCGCCCGCACGGGCACGAAGTCTGAGCCATCCGCTGACAGTCCGATGCCGGCGTCGTCCACGGTGACTTGCAGCGCCGTGGTGCGTTCGGGGTACTTCTTGATCACCCGCGTCACTACCTGGCCGCCGATCAGGCCTTCGGCCACCATCTCGATTTGGCCGGTGCGGTCGCGCCACTGGCTGTTGATCCTATGAAAATCGAACACCTTGGTGAAGGTGAAGGGCGGGTGCGGCAGGTGCCGGTAGCGCGCGTCCGGTTTCTGTGTGCCGGCCCCCTTGCCGAGCCAAGTCAGCCGAACCTCCTCGCAGTTGCTGTAGATCACCACGTCCGCGGGGGACACCTGGGTCAGTTCATGGGCGATGAAGAGCATGGGCCCGGTGGCGATGCCCGCCAGTTTGTAATCCGGAGCGTACTGGCTTTGGAACAAGTAATACGCGTAACGGGGGACGCGAACCCCATCTAGCAGGCCGCCCCAGAACGGATCCGGATGGTAGCCGCGCTGGTGATCGATGCCACACCAGAGCGCCGCCCCCAACCGAATCGGGGGTGTGCCATAAGTGTCGTCCAGGTCCTTGGCCCGGATGAAGGCCTGCTGGACCAAGGGCCCTTCGCCCCACTCGCGCTTCACGCGCGTCGTGGCGTTATGCGAGAAGAAGTTATCCACCTCGCCACCGTCGCCGTACTCGCGGGTGAAGGAATTCTTCGGTTCGTTATACCCGCCGTGGTAGTAGCAATCCAACCCGCCGATCTTGGCCTTGTCGATATCGGCCACGGTGAACATCCCCGGGAAGGGATACTCGGCGTGGGCCACGCGGTGCATTTCTTTGAGGATGCGGGCCGGCTGATTATCCGTCTCGTTGAGGGCCGTTTCCCAGAGCAGCATCGCAGGATGGTTACGATCCCGGCGGACCAGGTTGCGAGTGTCTTCATACAACCGGCGCTCGAACACCGGGTCGCGATCATTGAAGAACTGCCACCCGGGATTCGCCGTGGTGACCAGCATGCCCAGTTCGTCGCAGGCGTCATAAAACGCCGGGTCCTGGGGATAGTGCGCGGCGCGAATCACATTCACCCCGCCCTCGCGCAGCAGCTTCACGTCCCGCCACTGGCCCGAGTTCGGCAGCGCGTTTCCGACATGGGTGTAATCCTGGTGACGGTTCACGCCGCTGAGTTTGGCCCCAACGAACTTCTGGTTCACAAACAGGCCGTCTTTGACCCGCATCTCCAAGAGACGAATCCCGAACCGGGTGCGAAGGCTGTCGCTGATCTTCCCCTCGGCCACCACCTCGGTGCGGATGAAATGCAGGTAAGGATCATCCGGATGCCAAAGGCGCACGCCCTTAGGTTCCAAGGACTGCACCACCGGGAGGCTGGAGTGGGCAGCAAGTTCGGCGCGCTCCTCGCGGCGCAAGAGTTCACGCCCGGCGGCATCTTCCAGCACCGTTCGCAGGGTCACGGACTTGGCCGCGGCGGTGTCGTTGGCGATTTCCGTGCGGACCTCCAACGAGGCATCATTGCCGTTCACCGCCTTCACCCCGACCATCACCCCGCCATCGGGCGTCGAGGGACTCAGTTCCGGCAGGGTCACATGGACCGGAGCGGTGCGGATCAAATAGGCATCGCGGTAAATCCCCCCGAGATAGGTAAAGTCCAGGTCCGTCTGGGGTTTGCCGGGCGGGTAGGTTGGATCATCGGAATTGTCGGCTCGGACCGCCACCAGGTTATCCTGCTCGTTGAGGTACGGGCTGATCTCCGCCGCAAACGGCAGGTAACCGCCAAAGTGCTCGGCCACCGGATGGCCGTTGACCCAGACGGCGCATTTGCCCATCACCGCCTCGAAATACAGAAAGAGCTTCTGGCCGCCGCTCAAACGAGCTGCCTCGAAGCGTTTCCGATACCACGCGGGTCCTTGGTAATTCCGGCAACCGCTGGCGTTTTCGCCAAGGATTTCCAGGCTGTGGGGCAGGTTGGCGGCTGCCCAGCTTGAATCGTCGAAACTGGGGCTTTCCGCCCCCGGCGCGTTGGCCTTGAGGAACCGCCAGCCCGGGTTGAAGTTAATCACCGTCCGCGGGCTGTTGGTCAGGGTCAAGAAACCGGCCGTGGAAAACTGGGGCACCGGCTTTGGCAAAACCACGTCGTCCACCACCGCGTCCACCCAATCCGCGTGGTCACCCTGGGGACCGTCCCCTCCATCCGTAACCACCAACCGCAGCTCCGCCACGCCCGCGACATCCAGGTCAGCCGGTTTGGCCGCCTGACCGGTGCGCATCAGACCGCTGTCAAACGCGGTCTTGCCGTCCAGGAGGACCTTGAAGACCACCGAGCCCGTTGGGCCCCCGGCATCGTCCACGCCGACCTGGGCCATGAACCGATGATGCTTGCCCTCCAACTTGAACACCATCTCGCCGTTAGGATGGGTCCCCAGCCCCTTCGCGTACTTTTTTCCGGCGATGCGCAACGGCCCGCCGCCGATGCTGCCATCGGTGCGGGTCTTCAGCCAGCCCTGGGTGATCGAGGCAGCCATCTCGGTGGTCAAGTTGCGCCAGATGGCCGGACTGGAGTCGGCCGCCGCGGGTTGCCGGGCCGCGGCAGTGTGCAGCCCGCACAGGATTCCCACCGCAAGAAATGAGCACGGCCGGATCGTTCTGAAATAGGTGGTCATAGTCTGATGAACCCGAACCTTAAAACCGGTCGCGCCGGCGTCCGGAACACCGCGCCGGGGACAGAAAAAAGAGCCACACCCAGCCGCGCGGCGATCAACCGCTCGCTCCACACCGAACGCACACCCTGACGTGGTTTTGTCATGCCCCATCTTAGGGCCGAAGGGCGGTCGAGGTCATCGATTTCTTGCGCAAATCTCTTGGGCTCCGAGATGTGCCTTTGACAGCCCAGACGCGAGGAAGCCAAGTTGCCCTGACAAACGGAGTTGGACCGACGCGGGATTCGCGCTCTCTTGGCAATCCAGCGTTGAGCGCCCACCGCCTCTCTTCCGGCCTGTCCTCGATCTCGTCGTTGATCCACGTCTCACCCACTACCGCCCGTAGCGGCGTCTCGTCAGAATGCTGCCATATTCTCCCGGCGTTTACCGGCTGCCCGGCAAAACCCAGCTTGAGACCAAGCCCGCGAGGGCGGGCGAAACCTTTCGGAATTCACTGCCAGTGCAGGAGGGCGACGTTGCACCGCCACGGTAGAATAACGAAGCGGCACCAGTGGTGCTGCTGCTTCAGTCAAACCACCAGATTCGTATCAAAGGAAAGCATGGTGGAGTGGCTCAGGGTTCATGCGCCAACTCCGTCCATTGGTCCTGCGGGGCGAGGAACGGCCCGCAGGCTTTGGCGGGCGGCAGTTCCCAGGGAACGGTTGGGGTGCGACCGGGGGGATTGACCTGGGTGACCTACTCCAAACCCCGCCGCACCACCTCCGCGAACGACCACTCCTTTTCGGCGGCAACTTGCTTGGCTCGACGATACGATTCATCGGGGATTTGAACTTGCGTCTTAATCACGATGGCAATTTACCGTGATGGTGTTTTGATGGCAAATTCGCATTCTGCCCCGGGTTCACCAGAATCCAGGGCGGAGGTGGACCTCAGCGTGGCCAAGCCACCACGCCCCTTGCCCCTCCCCGGTCAATCTTCCACCTCAAGCACCAGCGCGCCAGGCTCGACGTGCAGACTCTTGATGCCACGAAACACCGGCTTGCCGTTGCGCCGGCCCATGGCCCGGTCAAGCAGGTTTTCTCCTTTCACCCCAGCCAGCCAGGCCTTGGGGAAGCTCAAGCCGAAGATGGTAACATCCTCGAGGATCGCATACGGCGTCGCATCCTGGTCCACCGATAAACTGAACCGGCCGCGCGCGCGGAACATCTTGCCGCCGAGGACGGGAAAGTCCGCTGGAATGGGGACGGCCAGGTAAGCGTTGATGGCATCCCGTGCGAACTCGATCCGCACGGATTTTCCCAAGTCGGTGTTGGCGTTTAACAACCCGTTGATTTCCCGCTCGGTCAGCTTGAGCACCTTGGATCCCGGCACATAGGGCCGATCCGGTTCCGGTATGGCGCCGACGCCCGCCTTGGCCACGGTAGGCGAAGTCCCGCCGGATGCCGGGCGGTTGCGGCCGGCGGCCGAGCTAGGGTCGCCGCCGACCCGTTGGAGTTTTTCCTCCACCGCGGCCTTTTCCTGGGCGGAGAGCACGACCGGCTTGATCGGGCGCTGGATCCACCAAAGCGTGAGCCAGACCGTGGCGACCATCAGCAGCACCAGGGCGATGACCGTGCCGCAGCCGTAGAGCAGCCAGCGGCCTTTCCTGGCCGCCGGGGCGCTGGAGGCTGGGATGGGAGGAGGGACCGGAGTGGAGCTGGAGTTTGGCGGCATGGGCAGAAAGAAATAGACTCGAACGAGAATGGCTTTGCTCGGCGGTTGCCCGCCCACAACGAGGGCGCGGGCCCGTCAACCAACATAGCCTAAGCCATCCAATCAGTTATCGGAGCACAAACTGGCGGTGCTTCTTGAACACCTTGAGCAGGGCGCCGGAAAGATCATCCTGCACGGCTTGCAGCTCGCGGTAAACGGCGACATTGGCCGGGTCGGGTTGCACAGTTTCAACGGCATTGATCTCGACGAACTGGTCGGTCAATTCGCTGATGGAGAGTTTCTCGCCCTGGTGGAGACGCCAGCACCAGAGGGCCTGCAAGGCGGCGCCGTAGGCGGCGCCCTCGCCCACTTTTAGGGTGACCACCTCCGTGTCGAAGATGTCGGCCATGATCTGGCGCCACACTTTGGAGCGCGCACCACCGCCGGTAGCGCGGATCTGGGTGGGCTTGACCCCCAGGCCCACCAGGCGCCGCAGCCCGTAGTTCATCCCCAAAGTCACGCCCTCCATCGCCGCGCGGGCGAAATGGCCGGCCTCGAAGGTCCGCTGGTTCACGCCGAACCACACGCCGGTCCCCTCGGGCACGTTGGGCGTCCGCTCCCCCTCGAAATAGGGCAAGAGGACCAGGCCATCGGACCCCGCCGGGATGCGCCCGGCCTCGGAAGCGAATTTTTCGTGGGACCAGACAAAGTCCTCGCGCACCATTTCGGTGGCCACGGTGACGTTCATAGTGCAGAGCAAGGGGAGCCACCGGTTGGTCGAGTCGCAAAAGGCGGCAATTTCGCCGCGCGGGTCCACCACCGGCTTCTCGGCGCAGGCATAAATCGTGCCGCTGGTGCCAAAACTGGCGGTGATCACCCCGGGCCGCGTGTTGCCGGTGCCGATGGCGCCCATCATGTTGTCGCCGCCGCCGGCACTGACCAGGATGCCCGGGCTCAGGTCCAGCGATTTCGCGGTTGCGGTCTGCAAGGTCCCCGCCGGTTTGTCACTGCCGATGAGCAGAGGCAACCGGCCCGCCAAATCCGGGTCAATCGCCTCGATGACCTCGGTCGACCAGACTCGGCGGCGGACATCCAGCAGCGCGGTTCCGCTGGCGTCGCCGTATTCCATGCAGCGCTCGCCGGTGAGCCAGAAATTCAGGTAGTCGTGCGGCAGGAGCACGGTGGCGAGGCGCTCGTAATTCCGCGGTTCGTGTTTCTTGAGCCAGAGGATCTTCGAGGCGGTAAACCCGGGCAGCACGGCATTGCCCAGGGCCTTGATGGTCGGCTTGAGACCGCCCAATCGGGCCATGATCTCTTCGCATTCCGGCGCCGTCGAGGTGTCACACCACAGCTTGGCCGGCCGGATGACCTCGCCGGCCTTGTCGAGGGGGACGAACCCATGCTGCTGGCCGCTGACGCCGATGGCTTTGATGTCCGACCCGGCGGCTTTAGCCTGCCGCAAGGCGCGGCGGATGGCGCTGGCAGCGGCCTCCCGCCAGGTATGCGGGTGTTGTTCCTTGGCGCCCGGCGGCAAATGGGGGATCAATTCGTAATCCTGCGACGCCGACGCCACTACTTTCCCGTCCCGAGCGTCCACCACCAGCACTTTGGTGGATTGAGTGCCGCTGTCGATACCGAGCAACAAAGTTCGCAACATATTACTTTGGGTTAATCGCTAACTCCCTCAGCAATGCCAAATTCCGGCCCGGCTGTCCATCAGTTTTCCTTGGCGCCGAGCCCGCCACGCCACGGCATAGCCGAGGCCGCGCTTGCGCGGCGCGGCGCCATCTGCCATGTTCAGCGCCACAATATGAATCCTCGAAGTGTTCTTTCGCGCGCGCTTCTGCTCAGCATCGGCGCCGTTGGCCTGTGGTCACTCTCTGCCGCCGGGTCCGCCTCCCCGCCCGCCCCCTTCGGGCCGCTCCCCACGGAGCGACAGTTGCGCTGGCACGACATGGAGTTCTACGGCTTCCTGCATTTCACCGTCAACACCTTCACCGATCGCGAATGGGGCGAAGGCGACGAGGCCGAGACGGTGTTTAACCCGACCGATTTCGACGCCGACCAGATTGTGCGGACGGCCAAGGCAGCGGGGATGACGGGACTCATTTTGACGGCCAAGCACCATGACGGGTTTTGTCTCTGGCCCAGCCAGTACACCGAACACTCGGTGAAAAACAGCCCGTGGAAGGGCGGGAAAGGCGATGTGGTGAAGGAGATCTCCAGCGCCTGCCACCGGCAGGGGCTCAAGTTCGGAGTGTATCTCTCGCCCTGGGATCGCAACCACAAAGACTACGCCCGGCCGGAGTACATCGTCTATTACCGCAATCAACTGCGCGAACTGCTCTCGCATTACGGCGACATCTTCACGGTGTGGTTCGACGGCGCCAACGGTGGCACCGGCTATTACGGCGGCGCGCGGGAGAAGCGCCAGATCGACAACCGCGTCTATTACGACTGGGACAACACCTGGAAGATCGTCCGCCAACTGATGCCCAACGCGGTGATGTTCAGCGACGGCGGTCCGGACTTCCGCTGGGTGGGCAACGAGCGCGGGTTGGCGGGCGACCCGTGTTGGGCCACCATCGACACCACCGGGCGCTATCCCGGCGGCCGCAGCGAGGGCCTCACGAAGGGTGAACGCCCCGGCAACGCCTGGATGCCCGCCGAATGCGATGTGTCCATTCGCCCGGGCTGGTTTTACCACGCCGCCGAAGACGCCCGCGTCAAGACGCCCAAACAACTCCTCGACATTTATTACCAATCGGTCGGACGCGGCGCCTGCCTCAACCTCAACCTCCCGCCGGATCGCCGCGGGCGCATCAATGACCACGATATCGAGTCCTTGCGCGAGTTTCGCCGGATTTTAGACGCGACCTTCGCGGTAAACCTGGCGCAACGGGCGAAGTTCTCGGCCAGCAACACGCGCGGTGGCAGCAAGGTCTTTGCCCCGGAAAACCTGGTAACCGGCAAGCGGGACCGCTATTGGGCCACGGATGATTCCGTCCTAACGCCGGAACTGGTGGTGGAGTTTCCCGCGCCGGCGACCTTCAACGTGGTCAGCCTGGGCGAGTACCTGCCGCTGGGCCAGCGCATCGACGCCTTCGCGCTGGATCAGTGGAAGGACGGTCAGTGGACGGAATTTGGCCACGGCACGAGCATTGGCCATAAGCGGCTGATCCGCGGAGAAAAGGTGACCACCGGCAAGATCCGATTGCGGGTGACGCAAGCGGCAGCCTGCCCCGCGCTGGCGCACCTCGGCGTTTTCGCCGAGTAAGCGAGTGCGGCCGAGGGGTCTGAGGCGGTGGGGGTTTACTGGCCCGCGGACTGGCGCCGCAGGGGGGCCGCCTTGCCGCCACGCGCGGCCGGCCGGTTTGTGGCCGGGTTGTTTTTTTCCAGTAATTCCATGCGCGCGCGCTCGGTCTGCAAGAGCAGGTCCAGGTTAGTGACCGGCGGGGCGGTGTCGACCGGGGAGAAAGGCGCCGCGGAAATGAGTTGGAGCCTCATCTGCGCCACCGTGGCGGTAAGGAGGGCGTTCTCCTTCTCGAGGACTTCCACGCGGACCTGCAACCGGGCCAACTCGCGAGGGTCCGAGGCCGACGGCACCACCCCAAGCGCCTCTTTGAGCTTGGCCTGCAACAACGCTTTGTCGCTCTGCAATTGCCGGACCTGCTCTTGCAGGCTGACCAGTTGAGGCTCCCAGTCCACCCGCGCCGGGGGCGCTGGCGCCGGCCCGCCATCGGGTGTTCCGGCCTTCGCCGACAGGTTCGACAGGTTCGCAATGCGATTGGTCAGGTAGCCCAACCGATAGCCGACGAGCTCAGCATTCCAGTCCGGGAATGCCTTTTGCAGCTTCTGGAGGGCTTCCTGGGCCTCGTGGTACCGGGGCAAGGCTTCCTGGGCCCGAGACACCGGCAACAGCAAATCCGCCTCCCGGATGAGGTTGCAAATGCCCAAGTACTGGTCCTCGGGTTCGGCCCCCCAGGCTCCGGAGCTCACCGCCAGTCCGAGGGCGGCCACCAAAGCAAAAGAGCATCTCATGTGCCGGAGGATAATGGGGCGGACTCGCCGCCGCAACTCGCGGTTTTGTGTGGTGTTTAAACCCGGGAATGTTAAGCTTGTGCTATGGCGCGGACATATAAAAGCCTGATCGGATTTCTCGGCGGCCTGCTGGTCTGCGGGAACGTCCTCGGGGCGGACTCCACCGCCCCCGCAGGCAACCCGTACGCGAGCATCGTCGAGCGGAATGTGTTCCACCTGAACCCGCCGCCCCCGCCGCCGGACCCCGAAGCCAACAAGCCCCCGCCGCCCAAGATTTTCCTGACCGGGATCACGACGCTCATGGGCAACCGGCGGGCTTTGCTCAAGACGACTCCCCCGCCCAAACCCGGTGAACCGCCCAAGGAGAAGTCCTACATGCTGGCCGAGCACGAACGCCTGGACGACCTCGAGGTGGTCGCCATCGATGAAGTCGCCGGCTCGGTCAAGGTGACCTACGCGGGCGCCGAATTCACGGTGAACTTCAAAGACAACGGCGCCGCCAGCGTCGCGCAGCCGGCCGGAGCCCCGCCGGGTGCTCCAGGCGCTCCGGGCCTGATGAACCCCGGCCTGCCTCAACCAGGGGTCAACCCCGCCTTCCGGCCGCAATTCCCCCCACGACCCGTCCGCGGTGAACCGGGCCCTGGCATGATGCCCGTCCCCGGTCAACCTGCGGCCGCCGATCGCTCGTTCATCCGAGCAACCGCAACCTTGGTTTAACCCAACCAATGACTCGGAAACGGCCAGCCGCCACCGGAGCGGGAAGATGACGGGAAGATGATCCCTTGCCTTCGCCGAAGCTGGTTCTCCTGCCTGCTGGCCGCGGGACTCCCACTCACCCCTGGCTCAGTCCTCGCTCAAACCCCGCTCACCGTCCGGGTGGATGCCACCAGCGGTGCTCCGCGCTGGCTCGTCAACGGCCAACCGCGCCGGGCGCGGGTTTTTTTTGGCGGGCCGGGGCTGTCCCCCATCGCTTTCTCCCCCACCCCGCAAACGGTGAGTTTTGATTTCGTTGCGCTCGGGAGTTCCACCAACGCCACGCTCCATTTCCGCTTTGGCCAGGTTCCGGGTGAAGTATTCCTGGATGACATCCAGGTGGCCGAAGTGGACGGCCACGGGGAAGTGCTCCGGCGCTGCGACTTTGAGGGCGGCGAGGCGAGCTTCGAACGCGACTGGACTTTCTGGCCGCAGGGAGCCGCCAATACGGTGGGGTCCATCGCGGTCGCACCGGGGGCTGGGCGTGATGGTTCCGCCGCGCTGCGGGTGACGCTCAAGGCGCCACTGGATGGCCATTGGCCGGATTTCCACGTCTACCACCATCCCAATCTGGCACTCATCGAAGGCCATCGCTACCGGGTCAATTTGTGGGTCCGGGCCCAACCCGCGCGGACCTTGACCCTGGCGTTCTACCAACCGGGCGATCCGTTTATCTTTCTGGGCGGCCCCGAGGACTGCTTCGGCCGCCAGATCGCCCTGGCCGCCAAGGCGGGCGTGGACTTCGTCAGTTTTCCCATCGATCTGCCCTGGCCTGCCCCCGGCCGCCAACCAGACTGGCACGCGGCCGAGCTGGCCTGCAAGGTGGTGCTCAACGCGAACCCCCACGCCCTGCTCCTCCCCCGCGTGCCGATGGACCCGCCCGACTGGTGGCGCCAGGCCAATCCGGATGACGTCATGCAGTGGGAAGACGGCCGGCGGGACAAGGCCAGCGTCGCTTCACCCCGCTACCGCCAAGACGTTGCGCGGCGAGTCGCCGCCCTCGTCGAGCATCTGGAAGCCCGGTTCGGCAACCAGGTCGCGGGCTACCATCCCTGCGGCCAGAACACCGGCGAGTGGTTTTATGATCGCGCGTGGGAATCATCCCTGAGCGGCTACTCGCCCGCCGACCTCGCGGCGTGGCGAGTGTGGTTGAAGCGCCACTACGGAAGCGATGAGAGCCTGGGCCGCGCCTGGGGCACCCCGGCCGCGACTTGCGACCAGGCTCGTCTGCCCCTGCCAACGGTGCGCCACGCATCGCCCGGCGGCGCCTTCCGCGACCCGGCCCGGGAACGGCCCTTGATTGACTTCGCCGAATTCCAGCAGACGGCGATGGCCGATTGCGTGTGCGAATTGGCGCACGCGGTCAGGACCGCCTCGGCGGGCCGGAAACTCGTCCTATTCTTCTACGGCTACGGCTTCGAGTTCGGCGCGCTGCCCAACGGCCCCGCGGTGGCCGGCCACTACGCCTTGCGGCGCGTCCTCGATTCCCCGGATGTGGATGTCCTCTGCTCCCCCATTTCCTATTTCGACCGCGGCCCGGGCGGCAGCGCCCCGGCCATGTCTGCGGCCGAGAGCGTGGCGCTCGCGGGCAAGATGTGGCTCAACGAGGATGACACCCACACGTTCCTGGCCACCGGCGACCAACCGGGCTCGGCGGACCATGTGACGAGCGTCGAGGCGACCAACGCCGAACTCACCCGCAACGTGGCGCAGGAGGCCTGCCGGAATTTCGGCACTTGGTGGATGGACCTCGGGGCGACCGGTTGGTTCAACGATGAACGGTTCTGGGCGGAGATGACACGCCTGAACGCGGTCGACTCCGCGTTCCTCGCCCGGCCCGACCCCTTCCAACCCGAGGTGGCGGCGGTGCTCGATGAACGCGCGGTCGCGCGCCTGACCCCCGAAGGTTCGCGCGTGGCGAACGCGGGGATCTACGAAGCCCGCGCCGCGCTCGGCAGGATGGGGGCGCCGTACGGCCAATATCTCCTCGACGACGTGCTGTCCGGCCGCGTCCACGCCAAGCTCTTCGTCTTCCTCGATGCCTGGAGCCTGTCCGCCGCGGAACGCACCCAACTGGCGCAAGCCACCGCCGGCCAGACCTGCCTCTGGTGCTACGCCCCCGGCCTCTTCGACGGCCAGGGCGCCTCGCCGCCAGCCGCGGAGCCCCTGACCGGTTTCCGGCTGCAAGCCGCCAACGCCGCCGTCGCCCGGGCCAAACCAACAGACACGGGCGCCCGGCTCGGTCTCCGCCAGGAATTCGGGCTCGCGCAAAAGACCCGGCCCCTGTTTACCGCCGCGGCGCCGGACCAGGAGATCCTGGCGGTTTACCCCGGGGGCGAAGCCGCGGTGATCCGCCGCCGACACGCGGGGGGCGTCTCCTTCTTCGTGGGCGCTCCCGGCCTGACCTCGGATCTGCTTCGCCTCGCCGCGCTGGATGCCGGCGTCCATCTCTTTACTCGCACCGACTGCAATGTGTATGCGAACGGGCCTTTCGTGGCCCTCCACGCCGCCCGGGACGGCGCAGTGGAAGTGGACACGGGCAAGGCCGGCGAGGTGCTGGATGCCCTCACCGGCCAGCGGGTTGGACGGGGCCCAGTCTTCTCCCTTCCGCTCCTCCGTGGGGAGACACGGGTTTTGAAATACTGATCGAGGCTCCCCCCCCGCGCGCGTGGCACAGCCTCTATTCCACCACGATTTCGTACCACAGCGTCTTGAACCGGGGGGCGATCTCGAACTCGAGTGTACCCCCATACAGCGAAGCTGAGACTTCACCAGCCCGTGCCCCGGCGCCGTCCAACGCATAGACCTTGGCACGGTTGGCTGTAGTTGCCAGGGTTACCTGGGCGGCGATGCCTTCAGCCACCGTGGGCGCACTACCCCACCGAGTGCCGACGCTGGTGTGATCGGCATTCCAACCCATACCGGTGTTTTCGACGTCTCCCGCGGCCGTGAGGAGCAATCGGCGGGACCCCGTGAACGGCCGGCCGTCCACCGCGTTGAGGGTCAGGACGGCGAAACGGCGGGGGTTTGCCGCCACGTCGAACTCCACTCCCGCCAGCTTGGTGGTCCGGCCGGTACAGCGCCCCACCACCACTTTCGCGGCC
>Ga0316232_1003007_pt1 | contig 16218 bp, 12 predicted proteins | sample TBHtaG_FD_206006 | JGI IMG/M metagenome (GOLD analysis project Ga0316232, IMG submission 206006) | Freshwater microbial communities from Trout Bog Lake, Wisconsin, USA - TBH18025_13 | ecosystem: Environmental > Aquatic > Freshwater > Lake > Hypolimnion/Profundal zone | place: USA: Wisconsin... | reverse complement strand
GTGGCATGGGACAACCCGCTCGATGGGCCACCGATGCCCCGCCAGGTATGCGAGAACTGTGTGTTCTTTCATCAGAACGCTTGCTGCCGGGGATTCTCAACTGATTGGCAAAGCTCCGCCGTTGAGGCTGTTGGCAGACGTTGCGATCAATTCAAGCGCTTCAAGATCGAACTGATGCTGCACTGACCCGTGCTCACACTCGTTCGCCCACGAGTTTTGAAATTTCGTGGGCGACTGAGCGCAGGAAGGCTATGCCGTTGCTGGTTTTTCGGCTGCGAGCATTTCCTAATATATATAGACACCAACAGAGAGCAGGCCATCGGCCCGGCTGAACCGTCTGCTCTTCCTGGGCTCGGATTCACAATGTTGGTTTCTCGTTAGACAAAACCTTGCCGGCAACGACTGAAGACACCAAGCAGGCACTGCGACCTACGGCAGGGGAAACAGGATCTGCTCATGGATATGGAGGGAGCCGCCATGAACTATGATGCATCTCGGTCTTTGAGTATTTTTCGCATCTTGTTTAGCGTGCTCAAATGCTCTCGTGTTACTGGTTGACCACGGTCATCAAATCCAGTCTGGCATTGCTTTTTCGCCATTTCGTACAGCTTGGCACCGAGCTCAAGTAGCTGCTCTCTATCGAACTGACGAAGGTACGCATTGATTTCGTTTGCGACTTCCTTAGATTCCCTGTTCATGATTAGCTCCATTGCATGCATTTCGTAACGGCTCGACACCGCCAATGAATGGCAGCCCGGGCCTCGCTAACGGTCCGGACAACTGGTTGGTGCAACCGCTTGTCCAGCCAACTTCGTGGTCTCATGCGGCTCCCTACCGCTGACCATGGAGTTCATGATGCGCATCAACACGAATAACAGGAAGGCACTGCCAGTCATGATCGAAGCCATGGAGAAGCCGTTGTGATCCACGGCCTAGGAACAGGCGATTCTCACAGACTCCGAAGAAGGGCACGTTCACGCCATCCGGGACTGGCGTCTAGCCTCCGCCCAGTGAGCGCAGTAGCGTCGGAACCTGAGCCTTGCTGGTGACCTGTACACGGGCCATGAGGGCGTGATCAACCCGCCTCAACCCATAGGTCTGAGCGATATCTTGTTGCAGCCGGCACCACAGATGGCTGGTCACCTCAGCATCGGCCATCGCTCGGTGAGCACGCCCGGCCTTTGGCAGTTGCAGCATATCCGCCAGTGTCGATAGCCTGTGATTTTGGGCATGCGGGTAGATGCGCCTCGACGCGAGCAGCGTACAAACAAAGGACTGGTCTGCCGAGACGCCCAGAAGATCGAGCTCAGCCCGCCAAAACTGTCTATCAAATGAGGCGTTGTGCGCCACCACTGGATGATTGCCGACAAACTGGGACGCTTCTCGCATCACAGTCTGGATGATCTGGTTGGTATCCGCTTTCACATGATCGAAGCGAGCCCACAAAATGTCCGGTTGCCGCACGAAATTGAGGCCCAAGCCAAACAACGGGCTGGCGATCAGGATGGGCAACGTGCTCGTTCTTGCGGCTTCGACTTCAGCCTCGGTGCTCTCAGGGCGGGACACGATCATCGCGTGGTCCGTCAAACCGTAACGCTCCATCAGAAGCCGGTACATCTCCATCTTGGACGTGTCGAGCAGCAGCACTAGGCGTGGCAAAGGCTCATTCCTGGCAAGCTTGCCCTCGAACTCTGCAAGCAGTGTTGCCAGGTCTGCATCAAACTGATCACTGGGCACGACTTCCAGCGGGTGGGCCTTCGATGAAGCAAACTCATAGCAACAGTAGTGCTCCGCTATCTGTCCTCCCAGCGCTCGCTTGCAGACCTCCGTCACAGCGTGACGTTGAACATCCGTTAACGTGCCTGTCAGCAACAGTGTCTGGCGAGCCTTGGATAAGGCCGATTCAAGGTATTCCAAGCGCTTGTTGCTTCCCATGCAGAGATCCAGACCTTGATGGATTTCATCGAGAATCAGCACATGAGGTAACCCCATGTCGTAGGCATTCTTCAGGAGTCTTGGCAGTGAATCGTAGGTGGTCACAATCACCCCGCTTCTGGGGAGGTTCGGTCCCCAAGCCTCGGTGTAGTAGACAGGGCTGAGACCGGCTGTGGCTAGGTCAGCTCGCATCTGATCGACCAACGTAATCATTGGCCCAGCATAGAAAACGATTAAACCCTGTGCGATCCAGGCCCGAATCCACTCGACCGCTGCCGTGGTCTTACCCGAGCCTGTCGGTGATAGGACCAACGACACCTTGGCTGTGGCGAAACCCGTCAACGGTGGCAGATAGCCGTCAACCAAATCTAGATGCTGGTGTGGCACTTCGGAGAACCAGTGAAGCTTATCCCGAACGTAGTCATGGGCCCCGGGCGACAACTCCTTGAGCGGCACGGTTTCACCATCACCATGACGAATGCCAAGCTGAGGGCGCTGCTTGTTGACGTACCACGAGCCAGGCGAACCCTCACCCTCAAAGAACAAGGTCAGATACTTTCTGTCACTGCTGAGCTTGGTATCGACCAAGGTGCGGCCTCGCCTGGCAGGCTGACCACTACGGTCTGGCGCAAAGCTGTACTGTGTGACAGCGATCTGTCCCCGAACGTTGGTCATCAGCGTCTTCGTCTTGTATCCGTGGATGCGCTTGTACTCGTTGACGAGCTGAGCCTTGAGTGCCTTGGCCTGACGCACAACGGTTTCGGGCAATTCAGGCACCGTGACAGACTGGTTGTTCTTGCGGACCAAGCCTTGCCGACTCTCGGGCGTGAGCTGACACACAACACCGTCACCAATGGTCGGCGCTGCGATGTAGTGGGCCTGAACTGGGCTATGCAGCAAAGCCGGGTCAACGCCAGGGAGCAACCCCACGACATCCCCTTTGTTCGCTCCCAGTTTGTAGAAGCCCGTCTCCATGCAGTGCAGTGACAGATAGGCCGCAAGCTGCTTGCCAGGAATACGGCGATCCAACCAGAAGAACAAATGAACATTCAACCCAGATTTGAGCGGAACGCCGTCTGCACCCAGGATTCCGGCACTGGCGCTGAACTGGTAGAAGTACGTGACGTCTCTGAACTCGGTCGGAAGCCTGCTAATCACCCATTCGATCGCTTCGGGCGACAACGGGTCCATACCGTCCGGCATCTTGATGTTGTCGAAGTCGAGCATCGCCCACGGAGAACCCTCCGGATGTTCTGCGAAGTTCTCCTTCGTCTTGCGTACCACCGTAGGAAGAGATCTAATCGGCAAGTCCCGGATCAGAATGCATTGACGGTTGGCGCTGTGCGATTCGACGATCCCGGCAAGTTCCTCGATTCCATTGGTTGGGACAGTTTTGACCGAGTACAGAAACGCATTTTGAAAATTTGCCTTCTGCACAGCCCCGGCCTCGTCCCGGTAGTAGCGTTTGTTGACCGGGCGATCCTGCGAGGTCAGGACCGTGACGTACGATCCGCCAGTCACGGTGGGGGCAGTAGCCGGCAGGGCGGGTGTGGACTTGGGTTGGAAGGAAACACTTGTCAGTAACGGAATTTCCTCCATGAAGATGGAGCTAAAATACATATATCAATCTTTTTTTAATTTCTGGCCCGATCGAATTCTCCCTTCGCCGGGCTTTTTTGTTTTTTGAAACGGTGGATACGAAGCCTACGCTTCACACCGAGTAGTGCTGTCAGATGGTCTTTCGCAGCGTTGCTACGGGCACGCCGACAAGCGCCGCCAGCCTTTGTGCGTAGTCATACTTCGGGACGTAGCCCTTGTTCTGCCAAGTGTTGACCGCTCGGCTCGACACACGCAACTCTGCCGCTACTCTGCTTGGACCGCCGGCAATTCGAACGGCGGAAATTACGTTGTTCTCTTTATTCATATTTAATTAAATGTGCCGTAAAATTTCAGCACAAATTCCTTTCTTGTATTTTAACTTTGAAAATATTTATTTCAATACTTTTAATGATTTTTTTAAAGAAAAATGCCAACAGCAGACGGCACATCCTGTGCATGCCCGCTCGGAGGCATCGATCTGACGAGAGGGTTGTGCAGCGGCGAAGCGTGAATTTGTTTGCAAGGCATCTTCCCATCCTCCCAACGGCAGTCAGACCTAGAGCTAGCGAGATGTGCCCCCCGGGAAGATGGGAGACAGAGAAGCAAAAAAAATCCCCGCTTGTGCCGGGGATCTTCCGTGCGATCAGGATGGCTGGTACACGGCAGCGCCCGGGCTTAGCGAAACCTGCCAGATCGTATGGCTCGACTTCCGAGAGCGGAAGCCGAGATTGGCCAGCGCTCGACCGAATCCAATCGACGTGCCGTGTGCCTGCCCGTGTGCAGCGCACCACCGACTGTAGACTCCAAACACATGGCTGGCAGGCATGCCGCTACCATTCGGAGCGTTGACCAGGCACTCCTCGGCAAACTGCTGGACCGGACTCGCCTCGCACCTGTAGTCACCAAGCGCTTGTGCTGACGAAGGGGGGATCGTGAACTCCCCGGCAGCCAAGAGTTCTCGAAGTCCATCAACGGCCCAAGCGATGATCCCGTCGAGCTCGCCAAGCAGTTCATCCAAGAGGCCAGGCTCTTGCTCCTCGGGGTTGAACTGCCGGTTGAACGTCAGGATAATCACCCGCCGAAAGAACCCATCCGACCGATCCGGCGTCTCGGGCATGGAATTGGTCGCAACAATGAGACGGCAGAAAGGCGTGATCGTGCACGAATCGCTGTACTTGCGCTCAGCCTCGACGGGATCACCTGACACAATTGCCTTGAGGTAACCATCCCCCTTAAGGGCCTGCGTCGGCAGATCAGGCGACAAGTTGGCGAGCTTACCTGCAAGCTCAACGCGAACAGCCGCCCGCCCAAGCCGGTTGAGCATGGCATGAGACACGTTCTCCTTGCCCAGCATGGCCTCAATGACTTTGCACAGTACCGATTTGCCGTTGGCTCCCCTTCCCAGCAAGAACAGCATCTTTTGGTAGGTAGTGTCCGGGATCAGCAAGTAGCCCATCCACTGGCGCAGGAACCGAATTCGCTGGTCACGATCCGGGTCGTCACGGAACACTTCTTCCAAGAAGCGCAGGAATCGCCTGCACTCAGCAGTAGGCGAGTAGATGGCCCCGATTCGGCTGAGCAAGCGGTGGTCCGGGCTATGAGGCCCAAATTCGCCTGTATCGACGTTCAGCGTGCCATCGTTGAAACACACAAGCCGCACGTTCAAGCGAAACGTATCGGGCGGCATCCGGCAGGCGTACTTGATGTACTTGAGCATCTGCTGAGCGTCAGACACCTTGATGCCGTACCCAAAGGTCTGCAACAAGCGCTGCATCAACTCCGCCTCGTCGATCAGCCGGAAGATGCCGTTGTCATATCCGTAGAACAGTTTGCCAACACAAGCCGCCCCTTCCGGGAATTGGGCGTCCAGGAAGGCACGAGCCACGATCCATTGGGACACCTTGCTGTACTTCCCGACCGCCGCCCACGCCTCCATATCCGATGGCCGTTCAGCATGAGTACCCACAGGCGTGACACAGCATTGCGAGGCTGGGCACCCATTGAAGCCTGCCCGCTGAATTTCGGCACAGGATCGGGTAGCTTGCCCGCCCGATACCTCTTCCCCGGTCTGCAGGCGCTGATAATGGCAAAGACTGGCCGGAGGAGCCAAAGCACCAAGCACCGGGACATAGCCTTCACGCATCGCCGAAGCGGATGTGTGCACACCATCGCCTCCTTCGACGGTAGGTTCAGCGTCATTTGCCGCACGAACCTCTGCCCCCTTGATACTTTCCGTTGTACCCGCAGGAGACAGCCGAAGCTCCTGCCCGAGGTCTTGGTTGTCGGAGGCGACTGCAAAGTGGCTAGCGCTCATACGACCCCCCGCTTGCCACGATGAGCAGCGATGCCGGGCAACTTCAGGTCGTGATGGGACCAGAGCGATTGCTGGAGCGATACGCTAGATGCCCACGGCAACGGGCAAAGCCAAACAATGGGGTCGGGTTCGCTGAAGGCGGTCAGCGCCGTTACTGCGGGAGCTCCGTGACTGGGCTCAATAGATACACCGTTCTTCATCATTTAGGTTCCTTTGTGCCTCAGGAACTTGGCTAACGAGGTCCGATGTGCATGGAGCATACGTGCGAAGTCCCCTTGGCAACACTACGGTTGTCAAAAGTGAACTCCACACGTGACAAGGAAGGCTGTTTGCCGACCTAGCAGGGGTGCTTCAGTGCTCGGCAACGAGTGTAGATGACATGACACCCTCACTGCAAGGGCAGTTGGCACCGGGACCACATTCGCCCCCCTGCCCCCCAGCGTTGACGATGGCCTCGATACCTTTGATTGCAAGCAGCACCCTCACCCACTCCCGCCCATCGCAGGGCTACGCGAAGCTGGCGAAAGTCTTAGAATGCAAAACGGCTTGGCAATCACCAAGCCGTTCTTGTCCAAATCTTGTCCAAATTTGAGCTTGGACGGAGGACGAACTGAACCGAGAACCCTGTGCTGGGCGATTGGGGTGCCACCGAATGTTGGACTAGACAGGCGGCTTAACCCATTGATTTATCGGAATTTTCACTCCCACTCGATCGTCGCAGGCGGCTTGCCCGACACGTCATACACGACCCGGCTCAAACCACGCACCTCGTTGATGATGCGGTTCGACACGCGGCCCAGCAGGGCGTACGGCAGATGCGCCCAATGTGCGGTCATGAAGTCGGTGGTCTGCACTGCACGCAGCGCCGTCACGTAGTCGTATGTGCGGCCATCGCCCATCACGCCGACGGACTTGATCGGCAGGAACACCGCAAACGCCTGGCTGGTCAGGTCGTACCAGCTCTTGCCAACATCGCCTTCGCCGCACAGGCCGGCGGCCGCATCCTGCGCCGTGGCCCTCGTGCCGCGCAGCTCTTCGATGAAGATCGCATCGGCACGGCGCAGCAGGTCTGCATATTCACGCTTGACCTCACCCAGAATGCGCACGCCCAGGCCAGGCCCCGGGAACGGGTGGCGATACACCATCTCGTGCGGCAGGCCCAGCGCCACACCCAGCTCGCGGACTTCATCCTTGAACAGGTCGCGCAGCGGCTCGAGCAGCTTCAGGCCCAGCGTCTCCGGCAGGCCGCCCACGTTGTGGTGGCTCTTGATCGTCGTCGCCTTCTTGGTCTTGGTGCCGCCCGATTCCACCACATCCGGGTAGATCGTGCCCTGCGCCAGCCACTTGGCGTTGCTGAGTTTCTTGGCTTCGGCCTGGAACACTTCAACGAACTCGCGGCCGATGATCTTGCGCTTGGCTTCGGGGTCAGTCACGCCAGCCAGATGGCCGAGGAACTGCTCGGACGCATCCACATGCACAACCTTGGCATGCAGGCGGCCGGCGAACATGTCCATCACCATCTTGCCTTCGTCCAGGCGCAGCAGGCCATGGTCGACAAACACGCAGGTCAGCTGGTCGCCAATGGCGCGGTGGATCAGCGCCGCCGCCACCGAAGAATCGACGCCACCCGACAGGCCGAGGATCACCTCTTCATCGCCCACCTGCTCGCGGATCGCCTTGACGGCCTCGTCGATGTGATCGCGCATGACCCAGTCGGGCTTGGCGCCAGCGATCTCCAGCACAAAGCGCTCGAGCAGCGCGCGGCCCTGCACGGTGTGCGTGACTTCCGGGTGGAACTGCACCGCGTAGTAGCCACGCGCCTCGTCGGCCATGCCCGCGACGGGGCAGCTCGGCGTCGAGGCCAGCAGCTTGAAGCCCGGTGGCAGCTCTGTGACCTTGTCGCCGTGGCTCATCCACACCTTGAGCATGCCGTGGCCTTCGGGCGTAGCGAAGTCCTGGATGTCCTTGAGCAGGCGGGTGTGGCCATGCGCGCGCACTTCGGCGTAACCGAATTCGCGGTGGTCGCTCCACTCCACCTTGCCGCCAAGCTGCACGGCCATGGTCTGCATGCCGTAGCAGATGCCCAGCACCGGCACGCCCAGGTCCCACACGGCCTGCGGGGCGCGCAGTTGATGATCTTCGTACGTGCTGGCGTGGCTGCCGGACAGGATGATCGCCTTGGGCGCGAATTCGCGCACGAAGGCGTCGGACACGTCGTTCGGATGGATTTCGCAGTAGACGTGTGCTTCACGCACGCGCCGCGCAATCAGTTGCGTGACCTGCGAGCCGAAATCAAGGATGAGGACTTTGTCGTGCATGTTGTGGAGGAATGGAATCGGCAATCGTGTCGACTTCAGTGCCGGGGCCGTAGCCCGGAGGCGGCATGTAGCCAGGTTCTTTGCGTTGCGCCTTTTCTGCGCGTTCGCGTTCGCGCGCGGCCGCGGCGTCTTCACGGGCCTTCTGCGCGCGCACGCGCTCATGGGTGCGCACACGGCGCGAGGCGGGAATCTGCACTGCGGAAAACGCCGCCAGCACCGCCGCAAACGTCGGCAGCCAGATGCGGCCGGCGCCCTCCACCGGCAGGTGGAAGAACAGCAGCCAGACAATCACCAGCACGGCGACCGCCAGGTTCAGATGACCGACTACCTGGGCCACAGCGGTCGTCAGTTGCCCGTTGACGGTGGCGTGCCACAGCAGCCAGGCCACGCCAATCAGCGTGACGCCGAGCAGCTGGCCGTACATCGCCGGTTCCGGCTGCGGCAATTGCAGCGCGCCGAAGATGGACGTCATCGGTGAAGCCAGCAGGACGAGACCGACGCACAGTGCGACAGCCGCATCCAGAAACAGAACGAGTCGCAAAAGCGCTTTCATCATCGTCTCCAGTTGCGGGCGGCCGCCCGTGCCTCGGCCACCGGTTGAATCGGCCGGAGCGCCCGCGCGCCCCGGCGGCAGTACTGCTTGCCTTCTATCTTGTTTGTTGTTTGCGATGATCGACAAGCGATCAGTCGCGGTGATAGTTCGGCGCTTCCTTCGTGATCTGCACGTCGTGCACGTGCGATTCGTTCATGCCCGCGGCGGTGATCTCGACAAACTGGGCCTTCTCGTGCCATTCGGCGATCGACGCGCAACCGCAGTAGCCCATCGACGAGCGGACGCCGCCCGTGAGTTGATGCACGATGGGCAGTGCCGAACCCTTGTACGGCACGCGCCCTTCGATACCTTCGGGCACCAGCTTGTCGACGTTGGCGGTGTTGTCTTCCTGGAAGTAACGGTCGGCAGCGCCGTCCTTCATCGCGCCAACCGAGCCCATGCCGCGGTAGCTCTTGTACGAGCGCCCCTGGAACAGGAACACCTCACCGGGAGATTCGTCCGTGCCGGCAAACATGCCGCCCATCATCACGGTGTGTGCGCCGGCAGCCAGTGCCTTGGCCACATCGCCCGAGTAGCGGATACCGCCGTCGGCGATCAGCGGAACGCCGGTGCCCTTGAGGGCCTCGGCCACATTGGACACGGCAAAGATCTGCGGCACGCCCACGCCCGCGACAATCCGTGTCGTGCAGATCGAACCCGGGCCGATACCAACCTTGACGCCATCCGCGCCATGGTCGACCAGCGCCCTGGCCGCGTCGCCCGTGGCGATGTTGCCGCCGATCACCTGCACTTGCGGGTAGTTGTCCTTGATCCAGCGCACGCGGTTCAGCACGCCCTGGCTGTGGCCGTGCGCGGTGTCGACCACGATCACGTCCACGCCCGCCTTGACCAGCAAATCGATACGCAGATCGTTATCCGGACCCACGCCCACCGCCGCACCCACGCGCAGCGAACCGCGCTCGTCCTTCGAGGCCAGCGGGTATTCGGTGGCCTTCTGGATATCCTTGACGGTGATCAGGCCGCGCAGCTCGAAAGCCTCGCCCACCACCAGCACACGCTCCAGGCGGTGCTTGTTCATCAGGCGCTTGGCCTCTTCCAGCGAGGCGCCTTCCTTGACGGTGACGAGCTTCTCGCTCGGCGTCATCTTGGCGCGCACCGGGGCGTCCAGTTCTTCTTCGAAACGCAGATCGCGGTTGGTGATGATGCCCACCACCTTCTTGCCTTCCAGCACCGGGAAACCCGAGATGCCGTGCTGTGCCGACAGCGCCATCACGTCGCGGACCTTCATGTCCGGGCCGATCGTGATCGGATCGCGCAGCACGCCCGATTCAAAGCGCTTGACCTTGGCGACTTCGCGCGCCTGTTCTTCGGGCTTCAGGTTCTTGTGGACGATACCGATGCCACCTTGCTGCGCCATAGCGATGGCGAGCCGCGCTTCCGTAACCGTATCCATGGCGGCGGAGACGAGCGGAATGGCAAGTTCGATCGAACGGGTGAGCTTGGTGCGAAGGGACGTATCGCGGGGCAGGACGGCCGAGTAGGCCGGGACGAGCAGCACATCATCGAACGTGAGTGCTTTCTGGACAAGACGCATAGCAATTTCCTCTAGGCGCAAAATCGGATTATACGGGAATTCGCCCCACGGTTGTAGAGACCCGTGCTATGCTCGATAAATTTTTCTTCGCGCACGCACCTACAGCACCCTGCGCCACCAGCGGCCGCGCAGAATCAGCCTCGCGAGTGTTCGAATGGGAATTGGCGTATTGTGCGCCCTGCTGGCCGGGGCGATGTGGGGCATGGTCTTTATTGCTCCGCGCGCGCTGCCCGCGTTTTCACCGTGGGAACTGACCCTCGGCCGCTACCTCGCCTACGGCGTCATCGCAGCCATTGCCGCTGCCCCGATCCTTCCGCGCATTGCCCGCAAAATTACCCGCGCCGACTGCTTGGCGCTGGTCAGGCAATCCTGCAGCGGCAACCTTGTCTATTTTGTTTTCGTGGCGTTTGGCGTGCAGCTGGCTGGTGTTGCGCCCACCTCGCTGATCGTTGGCATTCTGCCCATCACAATCACCATGCTTGGCCGGCGCGATCATGGCGCCGTGCCGCTCTCCCGGCTGATCTGGCCGCTCCTGGTTGTCGCTGCCGGCATCGCCTGCATCAACGTTGACCTGTTCGGCCAGACAGCGGCAACGGCGGCCACCAACATCCGGCCGGTCTGGCAACGCATTGTTGGCATCGCTTGCGCGGCAGGCGCGCTTTTCAGCTGGACGTGGTACGCCTTGGACAACGCCCGCTACCTGCAGCGCAATCCGCATTTCTCCAGCAACGAATGGTCTGCGCTGTACGGCATTTCGAGCGGCATCCTGTCTGCCGCCTTGACCATGGCGGCCCTGCTTGCAGTCGGCACAAGCTGGATGGATACCGGCGGACGCGTCTGGGGCACGTTCTGGACCGTGAACGCTGCCGTGGCACTGGGCGCGTCGCTGATCGGCAACAATCTGTGGAACATCGCCTCCCGGCGGCTGCCGCTCACGCTGTCGGGCCAGATGATCGTGTTCGAGACCCTGTTCGCGCTGGCATATGGCTTTGTGTACGACGATCGCTGGCCGCGCCCGCTTGAGATGGCCGCAATCGCCTTGCTGATCTTGGGTGTCGGCTGGTCGGTGCGCTTGCACGCCAACAAGAAGTCTGCATAAACTGGGCGCCTTGCCGGGGGGCGAGTCGACAGGCCAAGCCAGGCCGTCGGCCTAGATTGGCGAGTGGCGATCACGCCACCGGGCTCCCGTGCGCGTCGAGGGGCCGTCGTCGGGTCGGCCAGCGCGCCGTCGGCAGTCCACGAACGAGAACTCCATGAAACGACTGCACGTCCTGTTGCCTGCCACTGCGGCCCTGATCGCCCTCGCTTGCCCGGTTGCCCAGGCGCAATGGGCCTGGCAATGGCGCGATGACAAGGGCCACATGGTCTACAGCGACGCCGCACCGCCACCGTCGGTGCCGCCCAGCCGCATCATCCGCAACCCGAACAGCCGCACGGCCACGGCCTATGAAGCGCTGTCCGCGCCGGCCTCGGGCGTCAAAGCGGCAGACCCTAATGCGCCCGCCAAACCCGGTCAGCCAGCCTCGAGCGTCGCCGCGCCCAACCCTGACGAAGAACTGCGCAAGCGCCTGGCCGATCGCGCAAAGAAGGAACAGGAGGAAGCCAGGCAGGCTGACGCTGCGCAGCGCAAGCAAGCCGAATGCGCACGCCTGCGCAACGAAACCACGTATATGCAAGACGGCCGCCGCGTCGGCTCGGTGCAGGCCGATGGCTCAATCGCCTACTTGGATGACACCCAGCGCGCCGCAGCCGTCCAGCGCAACCAGGCTGCCCTCAGCGCCAACTGCAACTGATCGCTCTTTATTCGAGGACGTCGTCTTTGGGCGGCGCCTCGTTGCGCAGCCACTTCAGCCCTTCGCGCGTGCCGGTGGCCCGCACCTTCTGCACGCGCCGCCGGCGTGCAGTTTTTGGATCGGCGATCAGCGGACCCAGGATTTCCACTCGATCGCGCGCATGCAATGCGGCATCCGGCGTCTTGCGCTTGCCGTAAACGCCCAGCCGGCAGGTATCGATGGTCAGATCCAGGCCGTTGAGCAAGCCGGACGCATGCACGGCGTCAGCCACCGTCGCCTGCGCCGGCACTTGCACGTTGACGAGCCGCGGCGGCGTGACCGTCGCCAGGCAGACCATCACGTCAATCACGGTACCGGATTCAGGACTCGCCATACACCGCCTCGGCGCGTTTGACGAATGAGTCGACGAAGGTGTTGGCAATCATGCTGAACACCGGGCCGATCAGCTTTTCCAGAATGACGCTGGAAAACTCGTAATGCAGATGGAAGTTGATCTTGCAGGCGTCCGCGCGCAGCGGCGTGAAGATCCAGAACCCGGTGAACGACTTGAAAGGCCCGTCAGCGAACGTCATATCAATGCGGGTGGGCCGCGTTTGTACGTTACGCGTGCGAAAGAACTGATGGATGCCTTTGAAGGCGATATCCACGCGCGCGTCGAGTGACGTTTCCGTCTGCTCGTAGATTTCCACGCCGCCGCACCATGGCAGGAAGTTCGGATAGTCTTTGACGTCGGTGACCAGGTCGAACATCTGTTCGGCCGAGTGGCCAATCAACACGGTTTTTTCAACGTCTGCCATGCGTGATCCGAAAGCTTTGCGCGCCGCGTCCCGGTTGGGATTGCGGCGGATTTGTTAAACTCGCTATTTTATCGCAGCGCATGCAGGGATCCTCACCCCAATGCGCGCACCGCATATTCCAACGTATGACCATCGCCGACAACAAGAAGGCCTTTTTCGATTATTTCATCGAAGAGCGCTACGAGGCAGGGATGGCTCTCGAGGGCTGGGAGGTGAAAGCCATCCGGGCCAACCGTGCGCAGATCAAGGAAGGTTACGTCGTCATTCGTAACGCCGAGCTGTTCCTGATCGGGGCCCATATCAGCCCGCTGCAATCGGCCTCCACGCATGTCCATCCGGACCCCGTGCGCACCCGCAAACTGCTGCTGCACGCCGAAGAGATCAAGAAGCTCATCGGCAAGGTCGAGCAGCGTGGCTACACGCTCGTTCCGCTCAACCTGCACTACACGCGCGGCCGCGTGAAGTGCGAAATCGGCCTCGCCAAGGGCAAGAAGCAGTTCGACAAGCGCGAAACCGAGAAGGACCGCGACTGGCAGCGCGAAAAAGCCCGCCTCATGCGCGAGAAGGCTTGAGCCCTCCCGCTCCGAACTTTACGCGCTCGGCCGCTGCTGCTTCACGATCGTCAACGCTGACGCAATCATCGTGCTCAGGTCGCCCATGTTCCCCGGCACGATGAGCGTGTTGCCCTGCTTGGCCAGGTTGCCGAACGCGCTCACATACTCTTCCGCCACTTTCAGGTTGACGGCATCGACACCGCCCTCGGTGCGAATGGCCTGACCGATCTTCTGGATCGCCTGGGCGTTCGCTTCGGCCACCGCCAGAATCGCCGCCGCTTCGCCCTGCGCCTTGTTGATGGCAGCCTGCCTTTCCCCTTCCGATTTCTGGATGGCGGCCTCGCGCGCACCGGATGCCAGGTTGATCTGCTCCTGGCGCTTGCCTTCGGATGCGGCGATCAGCGCACGCTTTTCGCGTTCGGCCGTGATCTGCGCCTGCATGGCGTGCAGGATTTCCTTCGGCGGGGTCAGATCCTTGATTTCGTAGCGCAGCACCTTCACCCCCCAGTTCGATGCCGCCTCATCCAGCGCATTGACCACGCTGTGGTTGATGAAGTCACGCTCTTCGAACGTCTTGTCCAGTTCGAGCTTGCCGACCACCGAGCGCAGCGTCGTCTGCGCCAGCTGGGTGATGGCGATCACGAAATTGCTGGAGCCATACGATGCCCGCATCGGGTCGGTCACCTGGAAGTACAGGATGCCGTCCACCTGCAGCTGCGTGTTGTCCTTGGTGATACAGATCTGGCTCGGCACGTCGAGCGGGATTTCCTTGAGCACGTGCTTGTAAGCCACGCGATCAACAAAGGGCAGCACGATATTGAGCCCCGGCGAGAGCGTTGCGTGATACTTGCCCAGCCGCTCCAGAATCCAGGCGTGCTGTTGCGGCACGATCTTGACGCCTTGTGCAATGAGCACGATGGCGGCAAACAGGACGATGATCGCGAGAGTCCCCAGCTCGAACATAGAACCTCCGTGGTTGGGCTTGCTGGTTGTTGTTGGTTGTTGCTGATGGCTATCTGGGCGCGACAACAAGCACGTTGCCACGTACTTCGACGATCCGGAATTCGCCACCCGTGGCCGGCGCGTGCGGCGCGAGTTCGACATCCCACGCGGCGCCGCGATATTGCACGCGCGCGCGGCGCTCCGGCGACCAGGCATCGACGCGCAACATCTCGCCAATGTCCAGATTGACGTTGCGATTGCGGGCGGCATTCTCGCGCGTGACGCGCCCATAGCGCGTACGCCGCAGCCCGACGATGCCGAATACCGCCACGATGGCGGCAACGATCGCCTGCGCAGGGAATGCGAGGCCGATCAGCGCGGCAAGGCCGCCTGCGAGCAGGCCGATTGCCACCATCAGCAGATAGAAGGTCCCCGTCATCAGCTCGCCGATGACGAGCAGCACGGCCAGAGAAAACCAGACGGTCAGAGCCGACATACCCCCTCTCCCTGAATCCCATAAAAAAACCCCCGCGACGCTAGACGTCTGCGGGGGCATGTCGCTCGGCCCCCGCCAGCGTTGGACGCCGTCGGGCACTTCGCGTTCTTGTTGGCGCGTACCCTTCAGAATACGCGCCTTGTCTTACGGCACTCTAGGTCGGAATCAAGCCGAGCCCAGCTTCTGCCACGTGTCGATCACGGAGTCCGGGTTCAGCGAGATCGACGAGATGCCTTCCTTGGCCAGCCACTCGGCAAAATCCGGATGGTCGGACGGGCCTTGACCGCAGATGCCGACGTACTTGTTCATCGACAGCGCCGTGGAAATGGCACGCTGCAGCATGAACTTGACTGCCGGATCGCGCTCGTCAAAGTCGCGGGCGAGCAGCTCCATGCCGGAGTCGCGGTCCAGACCCAGCGTGAGCTGCGTCAGGTCGTTCGAACCGATCGAGAAACCGTCGAAATGCTGCAGGAATTGCTCGGCCAGGATCGCGTTGGACGGCACTTCGCACATCATGATCAGGCGCAGGCCGTTCTCACCGCGCTTCAGGCCGTACTTGGCCAGCAGCTCGACAACCTTCTCAGCCTGGCCGAGCGTACGCACGAACGGCACCATCACTTCGACGTTGGTCAGGCCCATCTCGTCGCGCACGCGCTTCATGGCACGGCACTCCATCTCGAAGGCTTCGGCAAAGTCTTCGGCGATGTAGCGCGAGGCGCCACGGAAACCCAGCATCGGGTTTTCTTCGTCCGGCTCGTAGCGGGAACCGCCAATCAGCTTCTTGTACTCGTTGGACTTGAAGTCCGACAGGCGCACGATCACGGGTTTCGGATAGAACGCCGCTGCGATGGTGGCAATGCCCTCGGCCAGCTTGTCGACATAGAACGCACGCGGGCTGGCATGGCCGCGGGCCACGCTTTCCACAGCCTTCTTCAGGTCGCTGTCGACTTGCGGGTAGTCGAGAATCGCCTTCGGGTGCACGCCGATGTTGTTATTGATGATGAACTCAAGGCGGGCCAAGCCCACGCCACCGTTCGGAATCTGGCAGAAGTCGAACGCCAGCTGCGGATTGCCGACGTTCATCATGATCTTGGTGCTGATCGGCGGCATTTCGCCACGCTGGACTTCCGTGATTTCGGTTTCCAGCAGGCCGTCGTAGATCTTGCCTTCGTCGCCTTCGGCGCACGAGACCGTCACCAGCGTGCCGTCCTTCAGCAGGTCGGTCGCATCGCCGCAGCCCACGACTGCCGGCACACCCAGCTCACGCGCGATGATGGCCGCGTGGCAGGTACGGCCGCCACGGTTGGTGACGATGGCTGAGGC
>Ga0316232_1002999_pt1 | contig 16261 bp, 28 predicted proteins | sample TBHtaG_FD_206006 | JGI IMG/M metagenome (GOLD analysis project Ga0316232, IMG submission 206006) | Freshwater microbial communities from Trout Bog Lake, Wisconsin, USA - TBH18025_13 | ecosystem: Environmental > Aquatic > Freshwater > Lake > Hypolimnion/Profundal zone | place: USA: Wisconsin... | reverse complement strand
TATGGGGTGCCACAACTGGGGCAACTGGGGCAAAACTTACTGAGGCGGCCTTGCCCCAGTTGTTGCCCCAGTTTGCCACAGTTAAAATAACTGGGGCAGAACCTAATAATTTCAACTACTTAACTCTGCCCCAGTTGTGCCCCAGTTCTAAAAAGACAAGATGTCAATCAAACAATTTTGGTTGCCCCAGTTCATCATCCAAAATAGCAACTGGGGCAACAACTGGGGCAGCCATTTCTGAGGACATATTGTCCTTTTTAGGCACTATAATGAACTTACGATTCATACGTTTTTCATCCTGACGGATGACTTCACGCAGCTTAGTCTCACTCAATAAACGCTTCAAAATGATCTTCACCTGCACCATCTGTCTCTTATCGCTGAGGTCGTAACCAAATGCTTCCGCGATCGCTTCACCCGCCCAATGCTCGGCGCGTGGGTCCGCACGCCACTCACCCACCCCCAACAGCTCCAAGGCCACAACCTCATTCTCCCGACGTTCCGCAACCGTCTTGCGCACCGCAGCTTCAGGCACGACATAGCACGACGTCAGCTCGTCATTATCCTCATCCATCCCCAACAGCATCGTGCGCAAAACAAATGCCCCAACAGGCCCTTCCTCCCCGACACGGCTCTTTGCCAGCCATAGACTGTGATCCGACACCACGCCCGTGAGCTGGTTCCTCTCCGCCGTGATGGACAGAACACTGTCTGACCCTGCACGCCATGCGGACGCGCCCCGTAGGCCCGTCTCCGCCCCTTTGCCGTAATGGTGGATGGGGATGATAAGAACATCCAGCGCATCCCCGATGACCTTCATCATCCTGATGATCTTGGACGCCTCTGAATTATCATTCTCATCCTGCAAACTAAAAACTGCCGCCAAGGTATCAACGATGATCGCCCCCAGACGTACGCCATGCGTTCTTAACATCTGCGCCTTGAGCCCTCTGAGCTTTCGCATGAAGCCCTTGACCTCCTCCTCTTTCGTAAAATCAGGAAAGTTGTCCGTCCATGCGATCGGGAGTGTCGTATCGACGTTACGGGCCATGCGGGCGACTGTGAGGCGCGGCTGGAGTGTCTGGGCACCCTCACCCGCAATAAAGACCACACCGACCTTCTCCTTGATCTTGCGCTGGAAGAATGTCTGCCCTGTCGCTAAGGCCACCGCCAGGTCAACAGCGATAAAAGTCTTACCAGCACCCGACTGCCCACCGATGAACGCGATGCCGTTGCGGGGCAGCAAGCCCTTAATCAGGGATGGCGGATAGGTGAAGGGTATGTCGGAGTCAAACTCAAAGTCATCGATGGTCTGCGGGCTGTTATGGCCGCCCTCGCCATCAAACTCCCCCTCGATGGTGCCGTCAATCGGCTCAAACCATTTGCCGACAATGAAAAAGGGATCATACCCACCTTGCTTAATGCCAGAGCGCATCGTGGCAAGGACGGAGCGCCGCCCATCCGCCTCCGACAGCCCGCAGCTATCGGCGGCATGTAAGATGGTGATCTCCGCCTCGTCACGCTGAATAAGCCCAGCCCCGATGGCCCGACCAGCAATATAGGACACATGAAATAATTGGTTATTACGATTACCTTCCGGGGCTTTGGCGAGCTCGTCAGCGGCTTGACCGAGCAATACAATGGCGTGGAGGCGATCAGCCTCATGATCCCTTCCAATAAAAACAGGCTCAACCCAATCAGCTCTGTCTTGGATTTTTCTCTCAACAATGTCCCAGCATTTATCGAGCACCTCATTAAGACCGCTTTGAGAGATCAAGGGGATCTCGAAGCTGTCAGCCGATAAGGTCAGAGGGTTTTGATAAGGCCAGAGATAATCGCGCCCAGCCTTGGCGTGATAACCAAAAGCCACAACTTCCCCTGAACCCGAAAAAATCTCAATCGGGTGTAATTTGCGGGATTTAATGCTTCCATCGTTACGATAGATCAGCAGTTTTCGCGGCTCACGCCCGATACGAATAAGCGGTGTTTTACCAAACTGCTCCTCAAACAAGGCTTGAACAGCCATGGCCTGTTCGAAGTTCTCAATATCAAGATCAATCGCAACAATCTCACGCTGGACAGCCAAACAGATGACCTTGCCTTCGCTCTGGCCGCGTGTGGCGATCATGTCTTGCAGCTCGTCCGCTTCCCACTGGCGGGAATTATACGCACTCCAACCCGTGATCGATGGACGCTTCGTGTCGGCGTAACCGGGAAGCGGACGCCATTTGTTGCGAACAAGCTGCTCGGCGTGAGCCGCAAAAAGTGAGGGTTGATTATGAATGTTCATAACACACCCCCAGTAATAGTGGGTGTCTTGATTTCCTGAACAATGAATAGTAGATTACACATTAGGATTGTCTCGCACATGGTCCTGCTTCAAACTTTCGAACGCCCCTTTGGAAAACCCGATGCTTCCCCTGCATCGGGTTTTTTATGCGGCCTCGGTCTCAACTTGCTTTTTTGGTGGACGTGGGCGTTCAATGTCAAACGCACGGCACAGCGCATTTAAAATGACATCTGTCTGCTGGACATCATCGGTGATGCGCTTTTGTATTTCTTGATAAATAAGATCTGGGACACGCAAAGTGACAGATTTGGTATTGTAATTATGACGCATGAAAATTCCCCTGAATTTGTGAACGTATGACGTTTGATTGAGTCGAGTCAATCAGGTTTTTGCATAACGCTTCAATGTGAAACCCGATGCCGCCAGCGGCAGCCGCTTTGCCCACTCTGGGGCCTCGCACATCAACTGCTCAAACTCCTCAACGGAGCCGAAGCCATGAGGCACCTCGGCCACAATTTCGTCATGAACATGCAGCCGCACGGGATAACCGTGCTTCTCCACATTCAGCATGGCATGGACAAGCAGATCACGGGCGGTGGCTTGAACAAGGTTGTTGTAACAGATTGATATGTTGAGGGGATAGCGCGTCCACGCATTATTGGCCCCCACACCCCTAACAGTCACCGCGGGCTGCTTTTCCCGCTTGTCAGGGGTTTCGTTCTTGTCCGCCCACGGCACTTCCACATCACGGATTTCTGGCATACCATACGCAAGACATCTGCCTGACGGTAACTGGAGCCAGAGAAAGCCATGTTTTACAATGTACCGCGCATAGGGAAGACCAGTCTCAACAGCAAGCCCGGGGTTCTGAGTAGCCTTAAACGCCGCGTCGATCAGGGAGCGCCACGCATTGACAGTACCGGGGTGTTTGGCACGCCATGCGGTTTTAATCAGCTCCGCAGCAATATACGCCTCTCGCGTCAGATCATTGGCTACGGAGTCGCCACGGGCCTTATTACCTTCATAACGCTCGTCAGCTCTCTCACGTCCCTCAGCATCCGTTATCTCCCACAGGGTTGGATAGACACTCGCCAGATCCAGCTTGTTAGCACGGGCCATGCGGGAGAGGGCACCGACGCCCCCGCCAAAGCCCAGCGCCAGCTCGGAGACTTTACCAACCTGCCTCTGCTGCTTGCTGACGCTCTGGACGGGAATGTTGTAAATCCCAGCAGCAGCCACTTCATAAAGACCGAAACCCGTGCCGGCATCGAGAGCCCTATAAGCGTTAAGTTTCCACTCCTCGCGCCCGTACCACGCCGCGATGCGGCCCTCGATGGAGCTGAAGTCACCGCCTATAAAGCGATGGTTCGGTGCCGCCCATATAAACGAGCGAAGTGCATCCGCAAGAAGATGAAGCGGTCGCCCAAGAATATCCCCGTAGACAAAATGCAAAACCTCTGGGTCGCCCGTGCGGATCATATTGAAAAGAACGTCACGCCTGATATGTGAGTCCTCAAATACCTTGCGGGGGCGTGGCATATTATGAACCTGCACACCGCCGCGGGAGCTGAAGCGTCCAGACTGACCGGCCCCGTGATGGAGGAAAACACCTTTGATCGTGCCGTCCCTTGTGACCGAGCGCAACATCCCCGCGATCTTTTCAACCGATGACTTACCACCCTCGATGCGCAGCTCGAGAGCTTTGCGCACATCGTCAGGGAGATCCTGCGCAAGGGTCTCATCGATCTCATCCTTATCCATCGCCGCAATCGGCACACCCTTTGAGTGCACCCACTCCTTCATGCGTGCGGTCAGCGTGACGGCAGGGACGGCACCATCAGTAAGATCATATAATTTTTTATTGATCTCAGCCTTGCTCTTCTCCGCAAGCTCGAGAGCCGCATAGGCTGATCGTACATCGATGCGCAGTCCGCGATCATTGATGCGCTCGTTCAGCCAATACACCTCCATCTCATAATCGGACAAAGGGATGAGACGATGATGAGCTTCTTCCTCGGAGAGGACATCGATGTCGCAATATCTGTGAAACGCCTCAAGCGATGTCGGGTCATCCGCGAGAGGATGCCATAACACTCCCCCCTCCGTATCAAAGCCGAGGGGTATGGAATGTATTTTTATAAGATCACTCCCTGATCGATCTTTCTTAATCGTCAACCCCAAAGCATTACCTAATGAATCGAGTGAGCGTGGGAGCGACATCGCCGCAGCGGTCGCAGCGGTGCAGCGGAACTGCTCGAGTTTTGGTTTGGGCCATCCATGCTTGGGCACCATGACGTGCCACCAGATTAGCCGCTCGAAAGCCGCGTTGTGCGCACATATCTCACCCCCTGCTTCAACATAGTCCCTGAGATAAGAAGGGCAGGGCTCGCCGCGTTTCCAGCGGCATATACCTTCAGGCCCTGTCCATAAATCAGATGGCCCACTCATTTTAAATGACGCAAGCAAAGCATCAGTTTCAGGGTGCTCTACATAAACATACACACCTCTGTTGAGCAGATCGACAGGAGAACGCGTTTCGAAGTCAAAGATAAGAGACATGTTTTTTCAATCCATGAACATTATCAAGTATTTCTGAATCTTCTGGTGCTGTTTCTATTGGTTTCCATTCAGCCATTACTTATTATCCTCTAATGCGGTGCGAGCTATTTCAGCACATTTGCAAACAAACCCGCAGTCAACTTTTACAACTTCTCTTAATGCTGCTTCCAGTTGCTCAATGCGATCAGCAGCACAAGCGCATAGTTCCCCTTCGTAGCTCCAACTGACATCAGCAGCCCGTAGCCGTTCCACAATATTAACAGCCCGTAGCCGTTCCACAAGATTATAAGTCATCACTTATTCTCCGTCGATTTTTTCTCATAACCAAACACATCCATTTTTATATCGCCATTTATAATTCGCTGATATAAATTAAATCCAAAATACTGCGTCCATGATTTCCTACCCCAACGAACTCTATCCCAGATGCGTTCATGCACCCAAAACAAAAGTGTTTTTGTGAACACTTCCAGAAAAGAAATTGAAAGTGCAAAATCAAATTTATTTGTAACAATAAAAGTTAAGAAGAAAGTATCAATCGACCCAGTAATGCGCCATGTTATAGCTTTAACAAAACTACGATATGATTTATCCATTTTTGATAACCTTTATCTTAAAAAATACCAAAGGAAGAAAAGCAGCACCAGTGTTCCACAAATATTATCTACTGCTACATCGCTCATAACCCTTCTCCTTCTTCATAATCTATCTCGACCTTCACACAAGCGAGACTATTATTATTATTATTATTATTATTATTATTATTATTATGGCGTTCCTTGTCTGCCACTTCTTTTGTAGAATAACCATACGCAATTCCCTTATACAAATTCAGCCATAAAGTTTGTTTGATGCGCGGTTTGACTTCGACAAGGTCACACCCAGAACTAATGCTGCCAAAGTATTCACCTTCGTCTACACTCCATTGACCATCACACCAAGAACCCCACTTATTTTTATAATGACCATAAACTTTCTCATCATCAATGAAACTTAATTTGACTTCATAACCAGCTTCAGTGCGGTACTGTTTTTCAAGATCAATCATTTTGTTTCTCCATTTTTCTGTATTGCTCATGCTCATAGGCTACCCCCTCTCCTACTTCGCAATCTATTTCAACTTTTATGCAAGCGATGCGACAATAACCTTAATCAACTTTAGTTACTTCCGCTGAAAGATCTGCATCGCTTTTTCTAGGCCAAATAAAATAGTTATCAGATTCATATATGTTCATCCAAACAGTTTTCTTGATGCGTGGTTTTACTTCAACAGGATCACTCATAATCTTTCTCCCTTATTAAAAGGCGAATGTCTTTTCAACTCTGTAAGTTTCTTTTCAAGTTCCGACATTTTACGTTCGTTCTCACGAATAAAATCATGTGCTTCAATACATAATTGCTCGCGCTCAAAAGGTGTCAAACGACGCGCAAATAACAAACGTTTCAATAAATCATCTTTTTTATCCATCGTCTTTTCTCCTTCATTCTTGGTTGTCTCAGTGATGTGGTTAGACATCACTGAGCCGTCAAAGCGGTTTAAGGTATTAAGTTTTTTAGACTTAAAACCTGTCATTGCTGCGCATCTTCGTTTGGTGGAGCTATAATGGCTTGTTGAAGTGCTTGCGTGATGACGTCATCAATACCGGGGTTTTGTGGCGCAGCTGGTGGTGTCACAGGCTGTACCGCTAGACTGTCTGAACCAAGCTGACCATAACCCGCAATATCATCCCAATGATCGCGGAAATTTGCATTACCATTTAAAATGCGAGCCATTTTTGCGGCAATAAACTCTAACGATTCTTTTTGTGAATCATTAAGTGAAGGCCAATTCTTACCACTATGTAAGATTTCTTTGATAGATTGGCTGTAGCTTGCTACATCTCTGAAATCGCCGTGTGTGCGTGCACGCTCATAAAGATTTACACTCATGTTCTTCTCCTTTGGTTGATAACTCAGTTCGTTAATTGATGGACCCATTGCTCTCAAAATTTCGATTAAACTTTTTTCATCACTCATTTATCAACTCCGTAAAATCTAACATGTTCAGTTTGCTCCTTATCGAATAAATACCATGCGCAGTTATCTTTTCCTGAGTATGGTGAATCCTCTATCCATTTTAATCTTCCGATCGCTATGATCTCCACGCAGTATTTAAGATACACCTTGGCTTGCTTAGTGTAGGCCCAGTCCGCATCAAATAAGAGCCATGTCGGTCGTAGCTGGCAGAAATGTAGAATGAGGGGGTGCAAGACGCCGCGTGACCACGGCGGATTGGTGATTATCATGTCTGCGAACAGACAATCATTTTCCGTAAGATCAAGAGCGTTGAGCGCATAAATATCGTTGCGCCGCGGCTCTATATCAGACGCGAATGTGCAGGTATGACCAGCAAAATCGAGCATATCGATGAGACGCCCATCGCCCGCACAAGGCTCGATAAAACTAATTGGGCTGGTCAGCCGTTTTAGCAATACCGAAACTGCTGCCGGCGGCGTTGGGTAAAAGTCCATCGGATTTCTCTCGAAGTTCGACCTTTTGCCCATCACGACCCACCCTTGGTCTTGGATTAAAAACAATCTTACGATGCGCGTCGCACCAAGACCCTTCTTTAGTTTCATCACCGCAGAACAATGTTGTGCTGCCGTCACCTGATATGGGATAGCGACACATATTGTTTTTAAGCCCTAAGAGATAAACGACATTGCCTGTGACGACTTCAGTCTTGTCAGGGATTTTGCGCTCAACCTTCTTTCTCAAGCGTGGTTTTAAGCGCACTACTTCTGCGGTCTTCTTTTGATAATCCGGATCGGTCTCTCTGCCACCGCTAAGATGTATTCCGAGGCGACGGGCCTTACCGATAACGCAATTACGCGTGAAACCAGCACCAAGTTGATCGGCTATTTGACGGGAGGTCAAACCCTTCGACGCCAGCTTCATAAGCTGGGCTACCGCTTTTTGCGACCAGAAGATGTTACTCATCAGTCAAATAATCCTAGGGCTTGAACATACACGCCAAGAACAGCGCGATCTTCAGGTTTCATCTTTCGGATGGAGTAGGCTTTACGCAGCTCTTTAGTGAAGCCTTTGCTTTTGGCCTCGAGCCAAACGGATTTAATATCCGTGTTAATCTCGTTACGCTCTTCTTCCAGCCGCTCGATGCGGTCAAGAAGCTGCATCATATCGCTCGCATTGATACCTTCGCTCATGTCATTCCCCTGTGGTTGTTGACGTGGGGTTTATACCCCACGCCAGTTAAGATTTAGTTACCAAACAAGCCGCCAGCGCCAGCGCCGCCGCGTGTTGACTCCGGTGCATTACCTTCGTCCGGAACAGTTTCCATCCACGCTGAAACATTGGTGGAGCCTCCACCGCCAAGCCTGTCGCCATCTTTCAGCTTCTGGAAGAATTGGATGCCGAAGGAGATGCCGTCGCCGTTTTTCTCATTCGTCCAAGCAAAAGCATTGAGGATAGCTTTGCCATAGCAACCGCTATAAACCTCCTCTTCTGTCGCCGGGATGTGTTCTGAGCGATAGCGAACCATAGGTGGCCGTACCGATTGGACACGCAAGAAAAAGACATCAGGTCCAAAGCCCGGATGGAGTTCACCTGTCTTCTTATTACGGGCTTCCTTACCATTGCCATCGAGGAAAGGGGATTTAATAAGCCCAGCTTTAGCCCGTTCAAGACCCTTCTCACCCCATTGGGCGATAAGCACTTCCTTCACGGCGTTATGTAAGACGCTATTGTCACCCGATTTCTCAAAGATCAAGGTGCAACCATATTTTTCAACACCGCCCTCTATTTGGGAGCGGGGTTTAAAAAGTGATCCCGCAAACGCAATACGGCAAAGTGGGGTTTTAATGTCACCAGAACGTTCCATTTCTTTAGTCCTTTACTGTTTCAAAATAAGATTGTTTTTTGGCCTGAGCGGCCGAACGCGTAGTTTTTTTCTCCGACACCAAATTTGTTCCGGTAATCGGGCTCTGATACATATTTTTTATTTCCTCCTTTCGTTTGGAACCAATAATTTTTTCGATTTGGGCAGGTGACGATAATTTTTTTTGAAAAATTTGATCGTCAGATAATTTTATTTTATTTTTTAAATCGTAAATTATTTTTTCTTCATCTGCTGCCCATTTTCTATGCCCGATTTTTTCTACCAATAAATATCCGGGAATAGTAATTCCGCTTTCTGCCATTGCGTGCGCTGCTCCGCGTACAGATTTTATCCAATCCTCCAACATATCCAGCCCATCGAGGATGTGAGCTAATTCTTCCGGTGAGAGCACCGGCACTGAATTTGAAATCATAGGTGGTGTCTCCAGAGTAATATCTTCAAACCAATCTTTTGCGTCTTTTGGTGCCACAGCCAAGGCTTCAATACGTTGTTTAGGGCAGATGCCGTAAGCTGGGCAAAAACTGCATTGGCCTGTCGTGAGTGCTTTATCGGCCCATTCATCAAAAAGGGTACGGCTGCCATTGATAAGCTCAAAAGCATCCAGCGCCAGCTTCGACCTGTTCATGGCTTTCATAAGCTCGGACGTCCACTCGATTAGCTCCGCAATATGAAAAGTCTCGCTGCGGATAAACCCATCTTTATGGTAGGCACGGGGCTGAATAATCGTGACCTTGATGTAATTGATGCTGTCAGCGAGCTTCTTAGGCGCATTAAGCAAAGCCATCAGCGCGTAAGTGCGGGTCTGCTTATTCTCATTGACATCAACAATACCCCGACCATTCTTGAAATCGATGACTTCGAGAACGCCCGTATTTGGGTTCAAGATAATGGCGTCACAAGTGCCACCAGCTTCAAATGGCGGGTCGAGCTGCTCAAGCGAGTAGCGTTCCTCAAGAAACAGGTGACACCCAGCGGTGGGGTCATATTGCTCAACGACATAATCAACATAGGTCTGGGCCGAATAGACAAGCTCTTCGGTGATCTCAATTTCGAAATCACCGATCTTCATGATGTCGCCCAAAAACTGAGAGCAGTCCTTATTACCGCGCAGAGCTTTTTCGCTTATCTCATGAGCAGCCGTGCCTTGGGCTGCATAGATATTGTCCTTTTCGTCAGGGGCAATGGAAACCATCGCCATCCTGCCAGCGCAAGTCCAATTAGCGGCCGTTGAGCTGGCTGACCAGCGAGCGTGGTAACGACCATGATGACTAGTGCTCATTAGACCACCTTGAGTTTGTTACGCTTAAACCAATTTTGCTCAGTTGCCTCGGTGATGGCTTTTAACGCCTTCTTGTAAGAAGCTGGATCTTTGGGGATCAAACGCAGAGCTGTAACCGAAGGACCAAATGTCTTTTTAAGAATCTCTGGGCCATCAATTAAGGTGTTGGTCATCTTAGCATCGACATCATAAGTCTTAGCGTAAAGCATGAGAGCGTCGCGCACATCTTGCTCTGTAACCTCATCCTCGAGATCATCAGCGAACAAAGGTGTGTCCTCGATGACGTCTGGTCCATCAGACATCTCGTTTTGGATCTTATCGATTGCTGCTTGCAATGATTCTTGATCGTCGGGAATGTCCGCAATAGGGCAACCCAGAATAACTGGGATTTTCTTTTGAGCTGCCGCAATGCCAAATCTCTTTGTGTAATCACCGACAACACTGCGCACATCGTCGTGAGTTAAAACATCGCTTGCCACTTCCGCAGTTTCATCAGCACTATCTTGCTGATTAGGGTCAGGCAAAGTCATCGCGGTGACAATGGTCTTGGTTGCCACTTGCTCCAAGGTCGCTGTTTTACGCGTGCGTTTAGGTTTTGGTGTCGGTGTCGGTTGAACATTTGGATAATCTTCGTCGACAACAGACACTGTCACAGGTGCTGTCACAGGTCTAAACACCTCAACCTGACTCAACAGTTGCTCATACACGCTCTTTGTGGGATCGATCGTAAGTTCAATCTTTATCACTCTATAACTCCTTTGATGGCTGTAAATAACCTCAATAGTGTTGCTTGAACGGCTTCATCTATTGAACCTTCTATGTAACAGACACGCACAAAAGTGTTTTGTGCCTGATTAACATTGGTTATGCGCATGGCAGCTTGCGCCATGTCTTTGGGAGAAAATGATTGTTCAACAAACCACAATTCATTAGCGGCAGAAAAATCAACGGCCTCGCCAGCAGCTTGAATTTGGCCCAGCATGACTTGATGTTCATCACGCTTTGCAAAGACTGATTCATAATGTTCACGATCTTTAGCTGAAGTTGAACCATCGATGCGCAGAGGATTGAACGCGCTAAGTCTATCTTGAAGAATATCACCAACCTCTTTGTGCCAGTACATCAACACAATCTTTTTCAGCCCATTATCAAATTCTTCCTTAACAGCACCAGCTACGGCCTCGGCCTTGATCGCACCTGTTAAACGGCGCAACGGGCCGAGATGAAGATCTAAGGTGTGCGTGTCATTTTGTTCAGCAGCAACTAAAATTGCCACCTTAGCGACTTGAGTAAATAAATTGTTGCGCACGCTTTCTGAGATAATAAGCGGGAACAACTCATAAACAGGTGGTCGCAAGCCAATATCTTGTTGAGTACGGCGCAACATAAAATCGCCCAAACGCTCGCGCAATTCAGTTTCATTACGCCCACTGACAACAACAGGTATTCTTTTCCAATTACTGACTTTCTTCATATACACTTTGCAATACCGGTGACGGAAATCTTCGAACCTAGTTACGTCCGGCCATCCACGGGTATTGTCAGCGAGAAGCCGTTCTGGGCATGATGATCGCAGCGTTGTCCATATATCTGAAGGGTCGTGCGGCAGCGGGGTGCCTGTAAGAAACCATGCGCGAGTCGATGTCTTAACAAAAGAATTTTCATTATGTAAATATAAACCGCCCGAAACGGCTTTACCCAGCAAAGCCTTAGTGCGCTGTGATTCAGGGTTTTTACAGTTGTGAGATTCATCAAGAATAACCAGATCGTTTATGCGATTGGGGGTAAATTTAGTCGCCCCATTATATGAAAAAATGCGCACATCACAGTTAACGGCATTTTTATCAAGGCCAACAATTCCGATACTACGGTTAATTTTACCCCATGAAATGAACCCGCGCCGCCATACAGCACGGCCTGAAGCGGTTGTGACGACGTCAATTCTTTTGGCGATTATCATATCGGCTGCAATTATTGCCGCGCCAGTTTTACCAACACGGGGCTCATCAGCCAGAAGAGCGCGATGGCGTTGCGCCAGAAATTTCGCTCCAGATAATTGTGTCGGCATTGGAATCATGGCAACTAGCCCTCTGTATCAATGTTTCGTAAGACTTACGCCCCGAAGGACAAGTTGTCAACTGATGCTCTGTATAATTATTTATTTTTAGTGAAAGACCAATAGGCGATAAGTGCCGCATCGGCCCGACCATCGTCCTTTTTACGCGCAAACAACCCTGCATAAGCCGGAAATAATTGCATAGCTCTTTCACGAGCACCATCTTTACCGGCCCGCATCCCTACCTGTTTTTGCCATGTTTGAGGCGTGACGTAATCAATAGGGATGCTTAATGCCGCGCAAACACCCTCGATCATGCCGACGCCACGCCCAAACTGAAACATCGAGCTGACGCCTTGGCCCGGCATGGCACCCACTTTTTCAAGCGTAAGATTAAAATCGAGTATCTCCCCGGAACGATCTTCGCAAAATACATTTGCCAACATAACAGAAGAGATTTCTTTCTTTGTTTTCCCGTTACGGACTAATTCAACCACGGGCATATCGACCACTTCAAGCCTACCTTCGAGAGGGTAGAAAAAAGCTATCGCCCCTGAAGCCCCGGGATCTACCCCTACATATATTTTCATGGGGCGTCTTTCATATAATTGACGACGCTGACAGGTTTGCCCGAATCAATCTCGAGGAGAGCGAGCAAAACAGCAAAACCCTCTGCCGGAATGGTTTCACGCAGGAACCATTTGTACAGAGTGGCACGCTGGTAACTCTTGCCATAGGTTGAAAGAAAGCTATGCAGTAAATCTGCATTATGCCAGTGATCGGTGAGGAAGCGTTTAAAGTCAAACATGACTCTGATATACAGGACAACCAGTCTTTTGACAAGCTGTCCTTTTTATATCAGGCAACCATGCTGTTTGCTTTTTCTTCAACGGCTGCGACGCGGTTGCCCCAGCCTTTACCAAATTCAGACCAAGTGCCTAAGCTCTGCAAAAACGCAAGCCGCGCTTCGCTAATACCCTTGATGACGTCGTTAGGGTTAGCTGAGGCCAATGCTGCGAGCGTGCCCGGGCCGATCTGCCCATCGATGTCGACACCCAAAACCTTTTGCAAGATCTTGGCGGCGCGGCCTGTGCCGCTATTGATCGCAAGATCAAAGACCGCGTAGTCAACACCGTCTGGTAAATCATCGCCCTTAACAGCATCCCAATAACGCTGTTTATAAAGAGGCATGACGTCATCGGGAGTGAGCGCCTTAATATCATCCTTGCTCACTTCATGGCCGACAAATTCTTCCCACACGGCTTTTGTGCAGCCGAGATTGGTTGCCCCGCCGGGATCTGCGGGGTTGTCAACATAGCCACCTTCGTTTTTGAGAACGAGAGAAAAACATTCTGGATAATTAGACGCACTCATTTTTTACTCCCGCAGATCTCTTTCCATTTATCGTCATGGGCAAGAATTTCATTTGCTGTCTTATCGGTGAGCTTATCACCTTTATTGATAAAGATCGGTTTCACCCAATCACAGGATGTATCAACAATTTTTATCTGATAATCGCCAACACACCCAGCGAGAGGTAGCGCAGCCAATATAAGAAAAAGACGCTTCATTGCTGGCTCCATTCTTTCGAAAGAGTGTCTTGAGGGTTTTTATCTTTTGCAACTTCCTGATCTATAGCCGTTGCTTCCGCATCGACCTTTTGCTCATGCTGAATTGCAACAGCTTGTTCTTTGGCTTGTTCTTGGGCTGCACCAACTTCCTTGAGATGGTTTGACCAGAAAGCATAACCAATGAGAACAGCAAGGGCTATTGCGGCGCCAATTAAAACGCTGCGGATAGAGGGATTAAGCAGAAGGGTTAGCATGATTAGGTTCCGTCTTAGATTTCAACGCAAGGCCACCGCCACCACCAGCTAGAATAGCCGATGCACCAATCGCCCAGTTCTGAGGGTCGAAGTTACCATGCACAACAGCATGATAACCGCTAACAAGACAATAGACGAAAGACATTTTTGCCCAGAGGATACGGCCTATATCCCACGTCTCATTATCAACGCCTGTGAACATGTGCTTGAGAGCTTTTAACATATCTACACCTCTAACGATAGGTAAGTGCGTAATAAACAAGATACACTGTTAAGGATATGCCGATAAGGGAAAAACCTATAACAGTTGCCAAGAATTGATCTTCCGCTTTGCGCCGTGCGGCTTCAACAGCTTCTGCCTTTAGACGCTTGCGGGTATCGATGATCGTGCGTTGGAGTTTCTCCCACTCGACAACACCATGCTCCGAGATAACTTGATTTTTATAAGCTGTGAAGATCTCTTCTGCTTCTTTCTTGGCTTGAAAAGCCTTAAGAGCGATTTCTTCCGCTGAACCCTGAGAGCCGAAACCTTTTGGCGGATCGACGGTCAGTTTTGTCAGATCGGCAACACCTTGCATAATATCAGAGAGCTGCTTTGCCGTGTCCATGATGTCACGACCAAGCGCGATCGATTGCTTAATGCCTTCGTTCGCGGCTTTGATAGATGCAAGTATTGTAAAGGGGTCCATTCACCGACATCCCCATCTGCGGCGTGCCGCTTTGCCGCGTTCCCCACGCCATTTTTTAGATCGTGCGCAAAACGATTTATGGCGCGGGTTGTTGCGGTCTTTTGTTGGCGCTTTCAAAGAACTGCCAGTGGCGCGATTATATTTTTTGCGCCCCTTGGCAGTCAGTCCTCCACCCTGACTTACAGATAATTTTTCGCCGCGGCCTACAGACAGGTTTGGGCCTTTTTTACGTTCAGACATTAGGCCCTCCCGCGACGTTTAGCTGTGCGAGCTGCTTTACGAAATGCGTCGGCTGTTGGCGCACCGCGTGAGCCCGGCTTGCGCATTTTTTCACCAGAACCTTTTTTAATTCTTTCGCGTTTAGTGTGGATGTTGTCGTAGAGCCCTGCCATCGTCCTCTCCTAGACTATCGTCCATACTGCTGAAGCAGGTATGGTCACAGTAACGGATGCGTTAATTGTGATAGGGCCGAACGACCCCGCATTATCATTTGCGGGCAATGTGACATTGGTTTGAACGACATTACTATTCACAAAGAAACATTGATCGGTATAGACGGGGTTTGATTGCGTAACACCGCCACCTTGTGCGCCAGCTCCGCTGCTTGCAGCCCATGTTCCATCGCCGCGCAGATAAGTTGTGCTTGAGGGTGTGCCGATGATGGGGTTATTGGCGAGCTGGGTTTGTGTATAGAGTGTGTTTCCTGTGCCACCGCTTGTTGTCGAGAATATCGACCAATAGGTTGCGTTGGGCGGCACTTGGTTCACATTTGCTGTCAGGGCAATATAGGTCGCACCATTATAATAGACGATGTCAAGCGGTGCGTAGCTTGTATATTGCGACCATGTCCCCGTATTGAACAGGGATGAATTAACCATCGTGTCGAGAATATTATTAAGGATCGGACCTGTGATGGCACCCGTACCGTTCAGAGTGATCTGAGCGTTAATTTGAGCAAGCAGTTGCTGGCGGGTGTCGATGGTCATGGGTCACGCCTTACTTGTCAGCCTTTGTATCGAGTTTAGCGAAGATCTTCTCAACGATTGACTCGATACGTTTCATTGTATCACTGTATTCATCCCGACGAACATAATTCGTCGGGAGATCGACTTCTATTTGGTGAACATCGTCACGCAGCCTGTTCACGCTCTCATAGAGTTGGCGTGCAAACCAACCAATTGCAGCGATAAAAGCTCCGCCACCAATATTGATAATGTCTTGCACGCTCAACATCATTATCCCGTTGGAGTTTGAGAGGGGTCAACAGGTGCAGGATCTGCTGCGGGTGCAGGATCTGCTGCGGGTGCAGGTGCAGGGGCAGGAGCCGGCACAGACGCCGCAATCTGTTGGGACGCGCTGCCACGAATTTTATTGATGAGATCGCTGACTTCTTCATAAGGGCGTTTTGATAAAGCCAAGAGGATAGAATTGACTTCGTCGATTGTGTGTTCAAGATTTACAAGTAGACTCATTTTACTCTCCATTATTCCCAAAATATATTGATTGAACCTGCGGTAAACGTATCAGTTCCATTAACTGTCGTAACAACAACGCGATCTAATGCACCAGATAAAGAAACATTACCCGCGCTTAATTGGACGTAATTACCTGCTTGCTGTATCACAGATGATTCTACCCAAGTATTACCGCCAACTAAAGTAAGAA
>Ga0316232_1002991_pt1 | contig 16290 bp, 13 predicted proteins | sample TBHtaG_FD_206006 | JGI IMG/M metagenome (GOLD analysis project Ga0316232, IMG submission 206006) | Freshwater microbial communities from Trout Bog Lake, Wisconsin, USA - TBH18025_13 | ecosystem: Environmental > Aquatic > Freshwater > Lake > Hypolimnion/Profundal zone | place: USA: Wisconsin... | reverse complement strand
CGTCACCAACAGCCATAAACGAGAAGACGGTGAAATTGCTGCGACACTCGGTGCAGAGGATACGTCCAAATTCTTTGGGGAAAAAATTCCGCCACCCGGCGAGCAAAATCGATTTGATAAGGAAATAGACAGGATTAAAATGGAACGCAGCCAAGAGAGACAAATAATGCCCGTGCGTTATTTGCTGTCGAATTTAGCAATTCCAGCAATTTGGTGCATTGGGCTGTTTATTTGCAAAGGTTTTCCGACAAAATCACGGAACGACTATTGACCGCTGATGGAGCAGGGGTCAACATGACGCATGACCAAAAGATTGAAGCACGATATTCTGCAAGGACCGAACGGAGAAGTTCTAAAAATCAGTTGGATGCCTGACAAGAGGGTGAGGTTGGATTTCATCGAATGCGGCAAGTGTGCGGTCACGAAAGTTTTTCCAAAAACTCAAACGCACGTTGAATTGAAATACGGAATGGATTGACCGCTGTTGCTATCCTCATGCCGCCCCGACAAAAGAAATTTTGCTCGCGTCAGCGGAGAAGCGACGCCAGCAAATTTCCTTTTCCGACCAACCGCCCCGACGCTTCAAATGTTCTATCAATGTGCGGGTTGTAAAAACCAAGCGTCTTGCCGCCAGCATTGTGCAACTCGTGGCGGTAGGGCGAAACCGCTTGTGTGTAACCAAAGGGAAGTTGGATTTCGGCCCTTGGGAACAGATTTTCTATGGTGAATTCGACGGCAACCGCCGGAAACGCGCGCTGGTGAAGATTATCGGAGAATAGGGCAGGGAGGACAACCTCCTGCAGCCCGGTTGCTTGAAGATGCGGAGCGGCCTTCCTATTTCCTTGTAAAACGATGTCGCGCAACCCATGCTCCCGGCATGAGGCTGGAGGTAAAATCTTTTTTCATTGGTTTGGTCACCGGCGGAGCCGTGATGTTGATCCTCTGTGTCGCGTTGTTGTTCACTGCAGCGTGGGTGATGAACCGGCGTGAACAGCGGGCCGACGTTGGTCCGGCTCCGAAATTTTGTCCGCTGATCGGCGATGCCAGTGTGACGCGTTTGCTTCAGCCCATCCGGCAAAAATACAACCTGCCAGCCATGTCGGCAGCCGTGGTGACCGGCGACGGTCTCAAGCTGGCTGGCGCGGTCGGGGTGCGCCAACGCGGCACGGAAATTCCCGTGACGCTGGATGACCTCTGGCACCTCGGCTCGGACGGCAAAATCATGACCAGCACGCTGATTGCTCGGTTGGTGGAACGCGGACAATTGCGGTGGGACATCACGCTGGCGGAGGTGTTTCCGGAGATCGCGCCGCAAATGCACCCGGATTTCCGCCGCGTCACGCTACTCCAATTGCTGTCGCATCACGCCGGTCTGCCCGCCAATCTGGACCTGGGAGCCTATTCCGGCGGCAACGCGCCGCAACTGCGCCGCCGCGCGGTGCAAGCTGAACTCCAACACGCGCCGGAATCCAAACCCGGCAGCACCTATGTCTATTCCAACCTCGGTTACATCATTGCGGCGGCGGTGGTGGAGAAAACGACTGGCCAGCCTTGGGAAACACTGATCACCCAGGAAGTGTTCCAGCCGCTGCAAATGAATTCCGCCGGCTTCGGCGGCACGGGCACGCCTGGGAAAATTGACCAGCCCTGGCCGCACACCGAAAACGGCGCGCCGGTCGCCGTCAACGGCCCGGACATGGACAATCCGCCGGTCATGGGACCGGCGGGCCGCATCCATTGCACGATTCAGGACTGGGCCAGGTTTGTGCAGGACCAGTTGCGCGGGGCGCGCGGCGAACCCGCCCTGCTTCAGCCGGAATCCTATGCGAAATTACAGACCCAGCCTTTTGGCGGTGACTACGCGCTCGGTTGGTCGGTCTTGTCGCGCGCTTGGGGTGGCGGCAAAGTTTTGAACCATTGCGGCGACAATACCATGAACTGCGCCAACGTTTGGGTCGCCCCGAAAAAGGACTTTGCGATTCTCGTTTGTGTGAACCAAAGCGGCGACCAGGCCTTTCAAGCCACGGACGACGCGGTGGGTGCGCTCATTGATCTCATCAAGAAGCAGTGACCCGTATCACGGCGTCACCTTCAATTTCTCGGCGGCGGCCAGCTTGCGCTGATTGGCGTCGAAGGTGAGAAATTCCCGCGCTCCCAAGTGCAAAGCCGTCGCGACATGGAGCACGTCCACAGGAAGGCAAGCATCCTTCTTCGCCTTCCCATTCAGCTCTACGCATGTCGGTAACTTCCTTGGCGGAAAAGATACGGTCTCCCCGAGTTTCCTTCAACTGCGCCATGATGTCGGGCTTGACGAGTTTGGTTGTTTTTACGGGCGTGGGTGGCACGAGGCGGGCAAACAGTTTGCCGGATTTGGTGATCTCTACGGGCTCGCCCTCGGCAATCCACGCAGCAACGCGCGGAAAGCGATTGGGCAAAGCGCTTACGGTCGCGGTCTTCATCGTGAGACGAAGAGGTATCACCAACCAAAAATTGTCAGATCTTCGTCTTGAGGCCGCAGGCGCGGGCGAGGCACCAGCCGGCCAACGCCTCATAAATGGCGAACAACCCGGCCACCACGAAAATCAGGCCTAGCCAAAGTACAAAATCCACCGTTATGATGCCGCCAATGAGACACAGCGAGCCAATCACGCCCCGGGCGATGCGCCCTTGGCGCTTGATATTAGGTCGGAAGAACTGGCTCACAACCGGAATTTACCACAGAGATCGCCGGTGGCAAGCCGCGTGAATTGGCTGCATGCATTGCGCGTGACCGAACCGCTCAATTCTGGTACTCGGTTGTTTCCGGTGGCTTGGCCCAACCATCGTGAAGGGATTGGCCAGCGTTACCCCGAAAGCCTTCGGAGCTACGTCCTAGCCACCCCTTTCCGCTTTACGATTGCCCATTGCCCGTGGGCACGATACTTTCTCCGCAACCTGTCCCATGAACGTCGCCATTGAAACCACCAGCCTGACCCGCGATTTCGGCAAATTCCGCGCCGTCAACGAGTTGAACCTGCGCGTGGAGGCCGGGCGGTTCTACGGCTTCCTGGGCCCCAACGGCGCGGGCAAATCCACCACCATCAAAATGCTGACCGGCCTGCTCGCGCCCAGCGGCGGCGCCATGCGCATCCTCGGCGAGGATACCGGCGATCCGCAGCGCGCCTTGGCCGTCAAGCGGCGCATTGGCGTGGTGCCGGAAAACCTGGCGCTGTTCGACAACCTGACGGCGCGCGAGTACCTCACCTTCATCGGCCGGATGTATCTGCTGCCGCGCGAGACCGTGCGGACGCGCGCGGAGGAATTGCTGGTAATGATGGATCTGGCCCACGAGGAGAAGAAACTCACGCTGGAATTCTCGCACGGCATGAAGAAGAAACTCTCCCTCGCCGCGGCGCTGATCCCCAATCCCGATTTATTGTTTCTGGACGAGCCGTTCGAAGGGGTGGACGCCGTGGCTTCGCGCGTCCTGCGCGACACGCTCAAGCAATGCGTCGGACGCGGCGCGACGGTGTTCCTCACGTCGCACGTTCTGGAAATCGTCGAGAAACTGTGCACGGATGTGGGCATTATCGCGGCCGGCAAACTGGTGCATCAGGGCACTATGGCGGACTTGCAGCGCGATGGCTCCACGCTGGAGGACAAATTTATCTCGGTCGTAGGTGCGGACGGGCAGGAAACGCAGAAACTAAGCTGGCTGGAATGAACTGGCAACAACTCCAAACCATCCTGTGGCTGCGCTGGCGGCTGCTATGCAACCAGTCGCGCCGCAGCCGCGGCGTCGGTGTGATCTTTTCGTTCGTGGTAACGGCCCTGGCCTTGGGGTTGGGCACGCTGAGTTTCGTCGGCGGGCTGGCCGGTGGGTGGTTCGGCTCCGCCGATAAAACGCCGAAGGAAATCATGCTGACTTGGCTGGTGATCACGCTGCTTTTTCTCTTGGTCTGGATGATCGGGCTGATCACGGAATTGCAGCGCTCCGAGACGATTGATTTGCAAAAGCTCATGCACTTGCCCGTCGCGCTCGGGCAAATGTTTGCCATCAATTATCTCGCCTCCCACTTCTCCTTGAGCCTGGTTCTAGTGGTGCCCATGATGATTGGCCTGAGCCTGGGCTTGGCGCTGCGGCGCGGGCCGGAAATGATTATACTGATTCCGCTCGCCTTGAGCATGGTGGTCATGGTCACCGCCTGGACCTATTGCCTGCGCGGCTGGCTGGCGACGATGATGAGCAACCCGCGCCGCCGCCGCACGGTTATCATGTGCATCACACTGGTTTTCGTGGTGCTGGCGCAGGGGCCGAATCTATATTTCAACGTGTTGCAGCGCAAAAACTTCTCCGGCCACACGCAAACCCAGGCGCAGCGGCAGGAACAAAACCTGCAAACGTATCAATCCTTTGAAAAGTTGCTGGCGATGCAGGGGTTTCTGCCGCCGTTGTGGGTGCCGGTCGGGGCGCAGGCACTGGCGGCGGGCAATCCCCTGCCGGCGCTGTTGGGCACCCTCGGCTGCGCCGGCCTCGCGGCCCTGGGACTCCTCCGCGCGTATCGGAACACGCTGGCGTTTTATCAGGGCGGCACCGGCCGCACGACGGCGGCGAAGAACTACGTCTCCACGGAAGCGGCCAGAGCCACGGCTTTGCGGCGGAATAAGAATGCCACGGGGTTTCTCGAATATGCCGTTCCCTTGGTTCCCGAGCAGTCCGCCGCGCTGGGGCTGGCCACCTTGCGCTCCTTGCTCCGCGCGCCCGAGGTGAAAATGGCGTGGGCCAGTTCCTTGATCGTAACCCTCATTTTCGGCGGGGTATTCTTGTTTCGCGGCACGGGCGGCGCGCCCGAGGTCGCAAAACCATTCATGGCCACCATCGCGGTGGTGTTTCCCTTGTTCTTCCTCGCTCACTTCTTTGCCAACCAATTCGGCTTCGACCGCGACGGCTTTCGCGCGCTCATCCTCTCCCCCGCCGACCGGCGCCTGATTTTACTCGGTAAGAATCTGGCGGCGGCGCCCATGCCAGTGGTCTTTGGCATGTTGCTCATCCTGCTGACCGCCTGCCGCCTGCACCTGCCACCGTTCACGGTGTTGGCCACGGTGTTCCAACTCGCCAGCGTGTTGTTTATCGCCGGAGTCGCCGGCAATTTGCTATCCATCCTCCTCCCCTATCGCATCCAGCCTGGCTCGATGAAGCCCACCAAATTGCCGGGCTTGGCGATGCTGATGCTGATGTTTTTTCAGATGCTCTTTCCCACCGCCATGCTGCCGGTGTTCGCTGGGCCGCTGTTGGAGCTCCTTTGGCGCCGGTTGGGCTGGCCGGACTTGGTGCCTATCAATGCGCTGGTCTCCGCGCTGTTGCTGGGGCTGACGGCGACGATTTATTGGCAGACGCTCGGGCCCCTGGGCCGCCTGCTCCAGCGTCGCGAAACCAAAATCCTGGCGGTCATCACGGTGGAAGTGGAGTAAATCGCCAGCGGCAGACCATTTTTCGATGGTTCCCTGCTGTTTTCAGTCGAATAGAGTACCCATTCCAAAGTGAATCCCAAACGGATTCCGGCTCAAAGCCCGCAGTTGCCGCTACGCGGCTACCTTGGGCTAAGGTTGGCGGGTTGGAAAGTGGTGGTGCGCCAGCTGCGGTGTGGGATGGTGCAATTGCTATATGCGGGCGCGAAGCTGCTCTGAAAAAATTGCCGACGCGGCTGCAGAGAGCCGCTCCACTGCAGCGGCCCAGCGGACGGATCACTGGGTTGATCACGACCCAGGCGGGCTGAGTGCGCCGAGCCATCGGCTGCGTCTCGCATCCTGGTGACCACCATCGTCCTCGTCCGCATCGCTGCGCGATTGTACCCCCGGCTCGCAACCTAAACCCGACCACTCTTCGAAATAGCATGGGGTGAAGACCCCATGGCAACGGTTCCCGCAAGGTGTTATGTTATGAATATGAATCTATTGCTATTGATTGTCATACTCCTGCTTTTGTTCGGCGGCGGCGGTTTTTACTTTGGTGGACCAGCCATCGGTGGTGGCGGGCTCGGCCTCATTCTGGTGATCTGCCTTCTCATCTATGCGATGGGAGGCTTTCGCGGGAAGCGCTGACTCGCTTCCAAACACAAGCGGAGGGAGTGAATAGAGGTCGGGTTACACCCCATGGCCAGAGCGCGACTGACAAGGTAACGTTGTTTTAGAAAATGTTGGCAAATGAATTGCCATCACAAAATGAAAGACAAACTATGCATCTCCTATTCTCGCCGGTTCTTGCCAGTGCGATTTACATCGGCGGCGGCTCGGTCGGCCTCCTGCTCGTCATCGTCGTGGTGGTTCTCCTGCTGCGCTGAGCATTGAATGCGCTGGTTGAATCAAAAGGGCATCTCCGCCGAAACGGTGGTGCCTTGGCCCGGGGCAGACGCGATCCCGAATCGGCCGCCGACCATCTCCAGCCGTTCCCTCATGCCCAGCAGTCCCAGTCGCTTTCTGCCTTTGGCGTTCAACACGCGTTCCACGCTGAAGGACTTGCCGTTGTCAGTTATTTTCATGCAAACCCCGGCCATGTGTTTCTGGATGGTCACTTCCACGCGGCTGGCCTGCGCATGGCGGATCACGTTGGCGAGCGCCTCCTGGGCTACGCGGTAGAGGATGGTGCGCCGGGACGCGTCCAATGCTTCCACCCCGGCAAAAGCAGTTAAATGCGTGTGGATTCCAGATTCCGCCGTAAAGTTCTTCAGGAATGAATGCAGGGCGGGAATCAGTCCGAGATCGTCCAATACCGCCGGGCGCAATTCCCGCGCGAATTGATGCACAATGTTAACGGAGTCTTCGACCAGTTTTTGGGTCAGTTCAAGGTCGCGGTCAAAATCCTGGAGCTTGAGTCCGGCTCCCTTTTTCAGGGTGGCCAGGCGGACGTTGATGCCCGTCAAGGTCTGGGCAATGACATCATGCAATTCGCGGCTGATGCGTTTTCGCTCGTCTTCCTGCGCCTGCAGCACCTGCCGGGACAGATGCCGCAACTGTTCCTGCATGGAGCGCGACTGCTCCAATAGCCGGGTCTGTTGTTGCTCGCTTTGCTTCAGGGCGGTCTCCACCGCCTGCCGCCGGACGATTTCCGCCTCCAATTTCCGGTTCGAGGCGGCCAATACCTCGACGCGTCGCCGCGCTTCCTCGGCTTGCTTGATCTCGGTAATGTCCACCAGTACAACGCGACATTCCAGCTCGGTGGCCGAGCGTTTGGCTCGGGCGCGGACGACCTGGAGCGGACGGCCTTTGACCGGCAGCTCAATATCAATGGCTGGTGGTTCCCCGCCGGCAAAGACCTGCTTGAGAAACGCATCAAAAGCAGCGCGTTGTCCCGCGGAAATCAGTTGTCCGAAAGCCCGGTCCACCAAACGTGAACGCTCGATGCCCACAAGCTGGGCGCCCGTGAGATTGACCTGGCGGATGGTGCCGGTGGCGGCCAGCGTAAAATAGCCCGCCGGCGCGAAATCGTAGAGATCGGTGTAATTTTCCAACGCCGCTTCCAGTTGGTCCCGGGTCTGCCGCAGTTCAGCGTTTTGCAGCTCCAATTCAATCTGATGCACTTCCAATTCATGGAGCAGCCGTTGCGGATCGTGATCCGTCTTCGGCGCCCCGGCCTTTGCCCTCCGGCTTTTCCGCGGTGCGCGCAAGATGACTTCGGCGCGGTGGTAAAATTCGGCCATCATGGGTCGCTGTTGCCTCTGCTTAATAAGTTCTTGCAGCTTGGGCATCTCCGTGGCACGGGCATCCTGCCCCTGCGTTGCTGGTTGCTTATGCCCCAGAAGTTCTCGCAACGCGGGCACGGCCGGGCGTCGCCGTTCGGCGGGATCATCGGAGATTCTCGGCTGGCTGTTCATGGCGTTGGCTTGCTGGCGTTTGAACAATACATGATTCGGGAGAGAATCTCGCACATTTTTTCAAATCATCCATCACCACCACCCGCCCGTGCTGCGGAACCCTGGCTGGCGTCGGTGCTTGCTCTTCGCTTCCCGATTTCCGGGCTGTTGCCGGCAGGTAGATGTCGAACGTCGTCCCCACACCGCCACCCGGCAGGCCTCGCCGGACTTGAACCGATTTGTGCGCTTGCTTGGGCACGGCTGGTCTTAGTGTTTGGTGGGTGCCGTCGGGGTTCCATCAACCCGCTTGGTCCGTTTGGTTGCGACTGGTTTCGCCGCCAGCTTGTCCCTGGCTGAATTTGTTTCCTGGGATTGTTTCGCGAGCAGCTTTTCCAGCGCCGCGTGCTTTTCCCGCAACTGCGCTTCCAGCCTCTTGGCGGCGGTGATGTCCGCGAACGTGATTACCACGCCGTCAATGCGGTCGTCGAGCGTCCGGTAAGGCATGATCCGCACCGTAAACCACCGTCCGTCGCGCGCGGCGATTGGCTTTTCCACAATGCCCAGCTTTTGCAACACTTCCTGCGCGTCCGTGGTTAATTCCGGGTAAAGCAGGTCGGAGGCCAGGTCGGTGATTGGCCGGCCCACGTCGCCGGCAATCAGCTTGATGATTTTGGTCGCCTGGGTGGTGAACCGGCGCACTTTCAGGTCGTTGTCCAAAAACAACGTGGCGATATCCGTGCTGTTCAGCAGGTTCTACTGGAGTTCTTCGTTGGTGGACTGCATTTCCTCGTTGGTCGAGCGGAGTTCTTCCTGGGAACTCTGCATTTCTTCGCGCGTGGTCTGCAATTCCAGGCAGACCTGCTGGTGCTTTTGTTCCAACTCGGCGATCCGCAGGCTGCGGCCCGGCGCTTTCCGGGATCCGATCCCCGCTTTCGCTACCACCGGTGCCGGTGCATCCGCAAAGACGATCATCACCAATCCCCGCAGCGGCTCCGGTTCGGCCAGGCGCTGGACGGTGAGATTGACAAAATGTTCGCCGTGATTGCTCTCGATGCTCAGTCCCTTGAGCACCACGGGTTCTTTCTGTTGGAGCGCTTTCTGGAAAGCCTCGGTGAGTTCATAGCGCAATCCCTCGCGCGCCATGACAAAAATGTTCCAATTCGCTTTGCCAGCGGCCGGCTCCAGATAAATTCCTGTTCGTCCGCTGACATAAAGGATGTTGCCCTTGTCATTGACCAGCACGGCGGGCGCGGCGTAATGATCCAATACCAACTTGTCCGCGAGTGATTGAAGGCTGGGCAGCGTCTTCATTTCTCCTGCGGTCTCGGTTGCCATGGGCAGCCGCCGGGTACAGGCCGAGGGGAAATCTATTGGCTCGGGCGGCGTGGCCAACTCAATTCGCCGATACAGCCGCGTCTTGCGGCCGAGGCTCTCGAACAGCTCGGTGAAGCTGCCGACGGTCTCCGCGCTGCCGAGAAACAGGATGCCGCCGGGACGGAGGCTGTAGTGAAAGAGCGGAATGAGTTTCTTCTGCATCTCCGCCGTCAGATAGATCATCAGGTTGCGGCAGCTCAGAAAATCCAGCTTGGTGAACGGCGGATCCATGATGAGGCTCTGCGGGGCAAAGACCACCATCTCCCGGATCTCGGTGGCCACCCGGTAGCCATGTTCCACTTTGACAAAGAACCGGCTCAGCCGTTCCGGCGCCACGTCGGCGGTGATGTTCGCGGGATAAACGCCCGCGCGGGCCTTGTCGATCGCGTCCTTGTCCAGATCGGTGGCAAAGACGTTCAGTGTGAAATTCTTGGCGGGCTTGAGTTTCCCGATCGCTTCCTTGAAGACCATCGCCAGTGAATAAGCCTCCTCTCCGGTGGAGCAACCCGGCTGGCGAGCAGGCCAGGGATGACGCTATCGCGCAATTCCTCCCAGGCCGCGCTGTCGCGGAAAAAACTTGTCACTCCGATCAACAATTCCTTGAACAACAAATCCAGTTCCTGCGAGTTCTCCTGCAAATACCGGATATAATCAGCAAGCTCGTCAATCTGGTGGATGCCCATGCGCCGTTCAATGCGCCGATAAAAGGTGTTTTTCTTGTAGAGCGAAAAATCATGGCCGGTGTGGGCGCGCAGCAGGACGATCGCTTTGTCCAAGGCGCCCTCGGTCTTGTCTTCCGGCGCCGGTTCGGCGTTGTGAATCAGCGGCGTGCGCTTGAGATACGACCGGATCCTGCCCGGCAGTTCCTCCACGGGAGCCACAATATCCGCCAGCCCCGCGTCAATCGCGCTGCGCGGCATGCCGTTGAATTTGGCGGTCGCGGGATCCTGCACCAGCACCACGCCCGCCTTTTCCTTGATCGCGCGCAGCCCCAGCGTGCCGTCGGAACCCATGCCCGAGAGAATCACGCCGATGCTGTGTTCCTGCTGGTCCTGGGCCAGTGAGCGCAAAAAGAAATCAATCGGCAGGCGCAGCCCGCGCGGGGTCACCGGTTCCAGCAGGTGCAAAACTCCGTGCAGGATGGACATGTCCTTGTTGGGCGGAATCACATAGACGCAGTCCGGCTGGACCCGGGTCCGATCCTTCACCTGGAGCACTTTCATGCCGGTGGTGCGCTGGAGCAGTTCGGGCATGATGCCTTGGCGCGTGGGGTCCAAATGCTGGACGATGACAAATGCCAGGCCGCTGTTCTTCGGCACGCGCGACAGGAAAAGCTCCAACGCTTCCAAACCTCCAGCCGAGGCGCCAATGCCGACAATGGGGAACAACGTGCTCATGGGGGGGAGGGACGATGCCGGAGCCGCCACCGTGGCCGGCCTTTTCGGTCGGCGAGTTGGCGAGGATTTCTTTTTCATAATTCCAATGCCGCCTTGTTCAAGCCCGCCATTGCGCAGAGTTGGGCGCCACCCCTTCCTCAGCTTGCCGTGGCCTCGCTGGGCGTTGGCCGATGATGGTCGAATTCGCGGGCGAGCCGGCGCTCGAGCGTTGCCGATCTTACTACCAACCTCTGCGTGCTGGCAATTTCATTTTTGAGTCCCCTCGGTTTCTCAAAGCACTGGCTTTCGGCCGGAGATGACCCGGAGCAAAACCGCCACGATGGCGATGAACAGGAGAATGTGAATCAAGTTGCCCGCCGTACCGGTCAACATCCCCAGCAGCCACAAAATGATCAAGATTACCGCAAGTGTGTATAACATGGTTTTTCTTTCCGTGGTTCGCTGGCCGGCGCGTTTTCGCGCCGGCCAGCAGTCATTCTGCTAATTAAATGCCGGCCACTGGTATGGCAATGGTCATGTTGTTGACCACGCTGTCCACACCGTTGATGTCGGTGACCAGCTTGGTGACCAGGCTTCTTTCCGCATCGTTCTTGGCGATGCCGCCCACGGTGACGATGCCATCCTTCGTGGCCACCGTGGTGTGCAGGGCGCTCGTCGAATGATGCGACTGCAGCGATGATTTGACCTGCGCCGTGATGGACGCGTCATCAATTTTCTCGCCCATCGTCTCGCTGCCAGTGGTCGCGATAGGGGCGACGGTCATCTCATTCTTGACCGCTTTCACGTTGTCAATGTCCGTGGCGTATTCGGTGGTGAGTTCCTTTGCCGCCAGGCTGCTCGCTTCACCTTGCAAGGTGACGACGCCGTCTTTGGTGTACACCGTGGTGCCGCTGGCGCTCACGTTGCGATGAAACAGCAGCGCGGTTTTCACTTTCATGGTGATCCACCCGTCGGAATGCTCCACCGGTTGTGCCCCGTTGATCACGAGTTCATTGTCCACACGTTTGACACCGGGCAGGTTCGCCACGGTGTTTTCTGCCAGGGCTTTGTGCGATTCTTCGGCCACCGTGCCAGTGAGGGTGGCGACGCCGTTCTTGGCTTCCGTCTTGATCACATCATCCTTGAGGGTGGTTTTGAACGTATAGGACTTCGCGGCAGCAGATTCAATGCGGCTGTCGGTGCTGGCAGCGCGCAACGGCGAACTGCTGATAAACATGGTGCTCACCATGGCGGCGAGCGTGAGCGGGAATATGGATTTCATTTTCTTTCTTTCTTTCGTTTGTTTTGTCTTGTTTGTCTATTTAGTATTAACACTGGCGATACAGTGACACATGCGCGGGTTGGTCTCTATGGGGTATAACCCTGCCTTGAATTGCCGCAAACGAACCTTGCAAAATGCACCAGCCGCTCAGGGTTCATGGGCGGCTGGATTCCACTGGCACGGCGGGAGCTTAATTACAGCCGCAGGTGGAGCAGGATTCTTTGAGTGCCTTTTCGACCGCTTCCTGGGGTTTCCCGGTGCGCTTCCGAATCCGGGCATTTTGGTGCCAGCCAACGCCACGATTGGCCTGATGCCGGTCAACGATCGGCGCGGTGTCCGATGGGCTTCAACCGGGTTTCAAAGGGAACGGGTTTGCTCCCTGGAAAAACTTTTCAAAAGGGCTCCGGGCGGTGTTTTTTCGGCGGCTCTTTTGGCCGTGGTCGCGGGCATTGCAGACCGCTGCGGAGATGCTCCGACTGCTCCGCCAAGCCAAAAAGTCCGCGCCGGACGGATCAGCAAATTCCCTTGCCGTAGCACCCCTCCCAGTTTTCAGACAGGCTCTCAAACATGGGCGTTATTGGCGTTTTTATTCTTACTTTCATTCTTACTTTTGCGCCCTGTAAGTTCATAAAACCGCAGATAAACTCGTGTTTACCGACCTGAACCCAGAGTGGCGGAGAGGGGGGGATTCGAACCCCCGATACCTTTTTGGCCTTCCTGCCTGCCAAAAATCCTTAAAAACACTGTAAATAGATGTCACTTGACACCCATGCACGTTATGCGCTAGCGTTATGCAAGATTCTATGGCATCCATCCACAAGCAACCGGGCAGGCCAAACTGGTTCTGCGCTTACTATGACCCAGAAGGTTTTCGTCGCTTCCGCAGCACGGGCACAAGCAGCGAGAAGATTGCCAACACCATCTGCCTGAACATCGGCCATGCCGCTGATCTGACGCGGCAGGGAAAGCTGTCCACGGAAAAAGGCTTGAAATTGGTACGGGAGACGGCCGCCGCCATCGGTGAGACCCACGGCAAGCTGGCCGCGTCCCGCGCCGAATCCGTCCTGCGTGCCGCCGTCGAGGAATTCATTCGCATTGCCGGGGGGGAGTTTACCAGCTACACGGTACGGAGTTGGTTCAATACTTGGATTGCAGGCCATACCGAAGCAAGCAAGGCAACGGTGGTTGAATACAAACGCATGGTGGATTTGTTCCTGACGTTTCTTGGATCGCGTGCGAACAGCGCGTTGACCACGCTGGAAAATCGCCAGATTGAGGAGTTCAAGCGTAAACTCTCCAAGCGCGTGGCCGCGTCCACGGTCAACAAAGGTATCAAGGTAGTGCGGTCCGGGTTGAATGCCGCCGTGAAAAGCCGCCAGTTGGAATTTAACCCCGCCGCGCACGTTGAGTTAGTCAAGACCGAATCCGCCGGACGCCGCCCTTTCACCGGTGAGGAACTGGCTGCGCTGTTGTCCAAGGCCAGCGCAGACTGGCGCACGATGGTTTTGACCGCGTTCTACACCGGCCTGCGTTTGAGTGATTGCGCCTACCTGACTTGGCGCAATGTCGAGTTGCACACCAACACATTGAACGTCGAGACCGAAAAAACCGGACGACGGCAGGTCATACCGTTGGCCGAACCGCTGGCGCGGCACCTCTCCAACATGGCGGGAGATAATCCAGACGCGCCGCTCTGCCCGGCCCTATACGGGAAACCCAAGCCGTCTCTCTCCGGTCAGTTTTACGATCTCATGGTCAAGGCGGGCATCGTCAAGGAGCGCGATCACAAAGGCAAAGGCAAAGGACGTGACGCCATGCGCCAGACCAACACCGTGAGTTTTCATTCCCTGCGCTACAATACCACCAGCGCGTTGAAATCTTCCGGCGTCTCTGATTCGGTGGCAATGGACATTGTCGGCCATGAAACCGCCAGCATCAGCCGCAATTACACCAAGATTGACGACAGCGCCAAGCGCGCCGCAGTCAACAAAATGCCAGACATCACCAAATGAAAATCAAAATGAAAAGGCCAAAGACCAAAACAACCACGCAAGAATGCCTGATCGGCAGCAAGGCGGAAGAAAAGCCCGCAGCATCAAAAGTACCTTGGGATGAAATGGGGGACTTGCCAACCACCGAAACCCTGTTCAACGGTATGATAATGCTGGCAAAAGATGCCAGTGATTCGCCGAGTCTTTTGGCAGAAAAGGCGTGGACTTATTGGTTGGCGGCACGGTACAGAATTTTCAGAGCAGGCTGTAATGATGAAATCGGGGGGCAGGACTCCTCGTTTCAGGCACTGTTTGGAGACAATGAAGCGGCTGTTGAAGAGGAGTATTTCCCGCCGTTGCCACCTGATGAATATCCGGTGACGCGTGATAGGTTTTTGCTGCTGATGTTGCCGCAATACACTAGCCGCACGGCAGATTTGGGCCGCACTGCAAAAGCCTTTGTGCGCGATACGCTCCGGGAAAAGTATCAGCGGGAGCCAACACAGGACGAAATTGACTCCGCTTATGCCAGGTGGAAGCCGCTTGAAAAGCCAGGTCAGGCTAACGCGCAAGCAAGGCGTTTTCAGCTTTGGTACCAGAAACATATCAGTGGTTTCCGCCGTGCAGCCGGTCTGAAATCTGCCGCTTCGAAAAAGTTGAAAAAAACGCTTTGACCGGTTCCTGACCGGCAAAGAATCGTCACTTGTTCCCGCCGCCTTGCGTTTTGCTTGGCGGCTTTTGCTTTTTGTTACCGCCGGACTGCGTTTTGTTGCCCGGAGCCCGCATTTTGTTCAGGCCTACCAGTTAAAGTCCAAAAAAGCCAAAAAAGCCGTGTGGTAAAACCATTGTACGCGGACATCAATGGTTGACTCCGCGCCAATAAAAAAGTGCCAACGAAAAATAGAAACAGCAATGGCGCGGTGGAGGTTCCGTCGCGTGAAATCGTCCTTCAACCTGATGTCCGCGAGTTCCTGCGCCTGCCGCCAGTCGGCCAACGGTGTCCCGTCACCAGCTTGCCCCGTGCCACGTTGAATGCGTGGATTCTGCCCACGGAGGCCAATGGGTTCAAACCGCCCGTCAAGTCCTTCGTCATCCGCCAGCCAGGGGCCAAGACCGGAATCCGGTTGATCTCATACCCCTCGTTGCGCCAGTTCATCATGGCGCATGAGGCCACCGCCATCACCGATACCAACAGGGGAACCGAGGAACACACCGAATAAAACCACCACCACGAACAAAATTAAAATCCGCCGCGCTTCCTGATAGGAAAAACGCGGCGGACTACAACTCTATGCGAAAATCATATCCAGACAGCGCCGGTCAGTCAAATCGCAGTTTTACCGGCATCCCACATTTGCGCGAAATCCTTGGTGATGACGTGCTCTTGCTAGGTTGGCCCAAGGGCAGCAAAGGGAATAAGACAAAATGGGGACACCTAACCATTGCCAACATGACCCCCGCGTATCTTGAGAAACTGGAACAGGGCAACATCGGCGTGGCGCTGGGGACGAAGTCTGGCCATCTGATTGCGCTGGACGTGGACGACGACAATCTGATTCAGCCCTTCCTTGCTGCCAACCCCTTCTTAAACGACACGCTGCGCACCCACGGTGCCCGTGGTGCTGTTTTCTGGCTCCGCATGGCTGGTGCCTACCCAGCCATAACCGTGAAGCTCAAAACGCTTTCTGGCGGTGAAGTTGGTGAATGGCGGGCTAGGGAAAATTCACAGTCCATCATCCACGGCATCCACCCGGACACAAGCAAACCGTACCAAGTGGTGAACATGGCCAAGCCGCTGGTGGTGGAATTTGCCAGCATCGTCTGGCCGAAGGAGATTCGCAACCCGCCTAGACTTGAAACTGAACTGCCGTTGGATGATACAGAGAGACAGAGTGACGGAGTTCCACAGACACAGAGCACCACAGAGCCAGAGTCACAGAGCAACACAGAAACCCAAGTTACACATGATACTGATGCTATTGCTGTTGTTGCCGTTCTCCCTGAACTTGTGTCTGCTTTGGCCACGGTCTGCACTACCATTGACGAAGCAGTCCAACTGGCCCTCCCGGACAAGGTTCACCAAAACAATGACAGCCTTTTCACGCTGGCTAGGGCCGTTAAAACCTTGGAGCGTCAGTCTGGGCCGAAGTTCACCCCGGCACAACTCCGGGATGTTTTCAGCCGGTGGTTCAAGCTGGCCACACCATTTTTAAGACCAGGACAAACCCGCGACGAATATATGACACAATTCCTGAACGCCTACGCATCAGCCAAGGTTCCGTTGGGTGACGGTGCCATCACCCAGGCATGGAAGCTAGCCCAGGAAAAACCACTACCACCAGAGGCAGTTGACAATTTCGAGGACCAAAGCCTGCGGCTGCTGGTTGCGCTGTGCCTGCAACTGCAAATTATGGCTGGCCAAGAACCGTTTTACTTGT
>Ga0316232_1002988_pt1 | contig 16302 bp, 10 predicted proteins | sample TBHtaG_FD_206006 | JGI IMG/M metagenome (GOLD analysis project Ga0316232, IMG submission 206006) | Freshwater microbial communities from Trout Bog Lake, Wisconsin, USA - TBH18025_13 | ecosystem: Environmental > Aquatic > Freshwater > Lake > Hypolimnion/Profundal zone | place: USA: Wisconsin... | reverse complement strand
GAAATTTCCACTTACCGATGCGCCGCATCCATTTGTGTCCATGCCGACTGTGCGCCCTCAAATTGACGTAGCGAACGAGTATAAGGATGGTAAAGGGTTCGAGTCTTTTGATGCGGGTTTAGGAGTGCCAAATTCAAGATATATTGGACTCGGCCAGACCACCGATCCTGCGCAGATAAACGACGGGTTTAAGAAGTATAATTTTTTTAAGACCCAGCATCAGGATGCCGATACATATAATCAAACACAGGATCAACTAAATACAATAACGGATTCGAGAAAGCTGCCCAGAATAGACCTAGGTGGACGCCCGGACAAGGATGGGAACATCGTTTACGACGATAACACATATAAGAAGGGGGTTCAGTTAGCGAAGAAGCATCTCGTTGCGGCGGAATTACTAAATAACGGGGCTCTAATGGCCGACCCAGATGCGGATAAAGATGCAGCCGATTTAAAGGGCAAGCAACTAAGCAATAAAATACAGGAAATGATAATTGCAAATGGCGGGGTTAAACCCAAGTCGCAATCTCCAGAAGACATTCTTAATTATACAAATTCCGTAAATACGGTAAAAACCGCAAAGGAGTTATTTAACCCAGATAAATACGAAAATGGAGGCATCGCCCTTGTGCAGCAAAAGGTTGCTCCGGTATACGAAAGAAAATGGGGTATAGGCCCGAGGATACTCAAAAATCCAGACGAAAAAGGAGAGTACAATAAAGTTGATGGAATTAATGTAGCCGGCACTCTTCAGATGGAAGGGTATAACCCAAGCGAGTGGAAGGTGTTTAAGGCGCCTTCTGGAATTGAAGATGGGGTTGGAGTTGAAAGGGTAGGTGAGGGTTTAGACGCTAAAGGAAAGCCAAATGGCAAAATAAACAAAACTGGGAATGCAGAAAAGGTTGATAGTAAGTTTATGATTTACAATCCAGACACAAAAGAGGTCAAGGCGATGTATTTTCAAAAGCGGCCAGAGGACGGAACTTACAAATTATTATCCATAGTCGACGGCAGACAATATGTGTCAAATGTCCCACTGCCAAAGCATAAATTCAAAGAGGAGGCATCTGAGGATGTGACAAGAAACCAAAATTTATGGGATCAAGGGTCCAGCAAACCGGCGGTCACTACGTCCACCTCCAGACCCGCAAGTATCCCATTGACAGCAAAAGTTGTTAACATTGGCGGGAAAACATATTATAGAGATGGGGAAAACGCATACGATGGCAACGGAAACTTGATACCAAAGAGAAGATAGTATAATTAAAATTTTATTATGGCATACGATACTCTTATTGAATTTGGCGGACAGCAGATAGAACTTCCTAAATGTGAATCGGCATTCAGTTGGAATATTGATGTTTTGCAAAAGGTCGCAAAACAAGCATTTCCAAGGTTGCATGATGACGATGCGCTTGCTAATCTTATTGACGTTCTGGATGCATGTAAGCGTGGTTTAACAATAGGATCAAAGTGATGCCGCCGAACGGAGCGTCGCCACTGAAGCTAAATAGAAGTAAAAAAGTTAAGTAAAAAATATATAAAAATGCCAGCAGGAGGTAAAAGTACCCAAGATGACGATTTGTATTCACAAATCATGAGCGCGCCTGAATCTGGTTCGCAAAACACGCCGAGGGATTATCATGAACTGTCGGATTTCGCTACAAGTAATGGCTTTACGGTTACATCCACAACTAAAGGCAAACACAATACAGGTAGCGCACACTATCGCGGTAAAGCAATAGATGTAAGGGTGAATGATAAGAAGCCAGAAGAGGTTGAGGCGCTGATGAGTCAAGCAAAACAGAAAGGATACATAGTTAGGGATGAAAGAATACACCCTGCTGGTCAAAAAGAGTGGGATGGGCGGCATATTCATTTACAGCTACCCGAGGACAATGCAAGTGCTGATGATTTATATTCCCAGATAATGTCTGCACCCATAGGCGACGCCCCTCAAAAAAAAAGCCCAGACGTTTCCGCGACAGGCTTGCCACCATATTCTACAGGTGGGAAGAGCGATTATCCGCCGAATATTGACCCACTAACAGCATTTCAAAAACCAACCATTGCACAACAAGGGTATAATGATATTTTTGGCAAGAGCAATGTTACCGGCGAACCAAATGCGCAAGCGCCAGAAGAACAGCCCGAGATAACTCCACAGCAGCAAGCCCATCAAGCAGCAAATGTAATAACGAATTATATAGTGCAAAGTGCCGCAACCGCCGCAACGCCAGATTATTTAAGGCAACTTAGCGCTACCCCAGCAACAGCGCCAGGTCATCCAATATATGAGGCGTCAAATCCACATGGAGACCCTACGTATACTGGCGGGGTAGTGAAAAACGGGGTAGAAGTGCTGAAATTGCAGAAAAGTCAGGAATTGGCCAAGTTGGCAAATGAGGGAGGTCAAAACACCGACCCAAATTACGCACAGGAGGCAAAGGAGATAAACGACAAATACGACAAGGAGATAGCAGACCTTCAGAATGCAGGCATTATCACCACCAGTCAGCAATTAGCACATAAAGCATATACTTCCGGTAATTTAACCCCGGAGCAAAGCGAAGAACAGATATCCGCCGCGAAGAAGGAATACGATAAAAGCATAGCTAATGCCACTGGAGCCGGAGATATAGCGGTCGCCAAGCAGAAGTATAACAAGACCAAGGCAGAAGTGCAGCAGGCAAGCAAATATAGCCCCGTACATATAGGCATGGAGCAGCAAGCGCTACTCGGAAATGATAAGGCTAAGGAAGACATGGCAAAGTACAACGCCGGTCAAAAGATAGATGAAGACCGGCAGGTAGCATATGAAGCCGCAGGGCTTAATGCGTTGCAGTTTGGCGCAAAAACAGCAGATGCAACCGCCAATCCGGATGCAGCAAAAGAACTGGACGAAAACTCAAATAACATACAAGACAGGCTGGAGCAGGACCACCCAAAATACTTTGGGGATATCTACGGCAAGCAGGTAGGTAGTTATTTATACAACAATGAGAATAATCCTCTATTTGGTACCTTATTTGCAAGAAGCGCACCTGATGCAAAGACCGTAAGACAGGTCGGCAAGAAAATAGGCCTAACATCCGACCAGATAAACCTCATCAATCCGAACAATGTGCCCACCATGGCGAGTGTGCCCGGGCAATTCCTGCAGGGTGCGTTTAATTCAGCCTTCATGCAGGACGACAAGGGTGCATTTAATACCTTATTCACCGGTAATGTCCCGGATGAGCAGCGAAGTGCTACTCACCCCATAGATAATCTGAGGGGATTTCTGGGAGAAGTAGCCGGTGGCGCCGGTACCGTGGCTGGATTTATGGCCCAGGCTGGATTAGTAGGCGACGCACTAAAGGGAAGTAAGGTGCTGGGTGACGTGGTTGCCAATGCCAAGCGCTACGAAACTGCAGCTAATCTTATCCCGCTAGCGGCTAGCAACTATAATAATGCCTATGCTCAGTCGGCATCGGTAATAGGCGATAAGCCAAAGGATGAGATTAAAAGACATGCCTATGCGCTGACGAATGCCATACTAGGTACAGCCATTATGAGTATAGACCCCGCCACGGCCATCGGTAGTGATGCTATTGGTGCGACAAAGGCTGGGCAAGACCTCATTGGCATGATCAAGAAGGGTGGCCTTGAAAATATCACAAAGGATGAATTCAAAACGCAAATTCAAGGTATACTATCCCAAGTTGCAGAAAAAGGACAAGTTGCAGGCGGCCATGCGCTATCGCAAGGCGGCATAATGGGATTGAATAAGGCGGCAGAGAACGTGACAGACATGATATACGACCCATCGCATCGTCATGGCGTAATGGACAATGTAGGGCAATCTGCGGTACAGGGCGGCATATCTATGCTACTCCCGTCGCTCATGGCGGGTATAAATGCACCACACAACGAAACTCCGGTTACAAAAAGTGTAGTATGGGAGGTGGGTAATAATTCGCAGGATTACATCAATAAAATATCTGACCTCCGTAACGAAGGGCAGATAACCAGTGAAGAGTATAATACAGCACTGAATGGCATACAAAAGGCTAAGAATGCCGCCGAACAAGCCCCATCTAAAAACCCGGTTACCAGGCAAAATCTGGCACCGGAACAGCGCGAGGATTATGCATTCAATTCAATGCGTAAATCAGAACTGGAGCAAACGCTGGAAGACATAAATAAATCTCCATCACCCGACAAGGCTCAGGCTAAAATTGTACAACAGAAGATAGGTGAAGTTGATGCGCAGCAAGCGGACATCCTGAATAATGCGGGTAATTTCAAACCCGCAGAGAGGCCGCTGCCAAAAAAAGAAACGAAGGAAGATGTAGATAAAGATGTTTACGATCATGAAGAGGCTGATACGAGGAAGGCATATAAGAAAGGGGAAGAATTGGACAAAGACGATGCCCACAACCTTGCCTTCGTGAAAGACAATGCAAGGAATTATGCAGAGGAGCGAGTGGATTTAGCCAAACGAAAGATAGAAATGGAACTGGCGAAACCAAAAAAAGAGCAAGATAAAAGTGATATAAAGTATTATCAAGACAAGCTGGATAAATTTCAGCCATTTGTCGATAGGTATAATGCTATAGACAAAGCTAATCAAGGCGAAGGCGCACAAGGGAGCGTCGCAACGGACGCTGAAAAAGGTACCGATGCTGGCGCCAAAAATAATTCAGAGGAAAATAAAGATAATTCAAAAGAAGATGTATCTTTGAATTCCACAGGTATAACCTCAATAAAAACGCGCGAAAATGAAAAAAGCAATGAGCAAAACGTCGAAGTCAATGCCACCAAGCAAGAAAATGATGGGCGGCAAAACGGGGCCAACGAAAGCAGCTCCAATGAAGGCAGGCCCGACACCGAAGTTCGGAGCACAGCCAGCATGGAAGGGCGGCAAGAGCCAGAAGATAGGCAACTAAAAGAAGGCGAAGAGCCACAAAAAGAAAATGAAAAAATAGCAGGTGCAGACACAGAGCCGCAACCTGCTATTTCTGTTCCAAAGAAGAAGTGGTCTGAACTAAAAGGGAAGAAACTGTCCGCTGGCGATATACCGGTGAAAACTCCCGTTATAAAAAATGAAAAGCACAGAAAGCAAATATTGCAAGATTCTCTACTTGACACAGGCGGTGATATAGATAAATCGTTCTCGGCAGCAGGGTATGTAAATAAAAACGGAATATGGGTGCACCCAGACGCCGTAAATTATTTTGATAAGATAAGCCCAGAGGCAGTAGCGGCACTAAAAAAACATAACGTCAGGTTTATTGATGGTAGCAATAAGTACGAAGGCAACCAGGGCGGCGCGGCGCACTCCATATATAGTGACGGGAAAACTATAAGAGGCATACACGTAAGGACTGATGCGGGAGATGAAAACTGGGTAGGGCACGATAAGATAGTTTTGCACGAAACGGGACACGCTGTTTGGGAAGATCTTTCTGCTGGTACGAAGGATTTATTTGACAACGATAACCCCATATCTCAATATGCAAAAGATGTAAAAGCGGCAAAAGATGCAGGGAAGCCAATTTCGGCGGCACCTCACGGGGAGGAGGATTTTGCCGAATTATTTGCAAAAAATAAAGGCGATTTACAAGCTACCATAAAGGAGGCTCAACAAAACGAGAACAATAAGAATGGTGCCATACCAGTGAAAACCACCCCAGAATTACAGACGCGCGATGACGGCGCCGCAAAAGGGATGTCACAGGAAGAAACCGATCCTATCCTGAGGGATGCCATGGTAAACCATCCCGACAAGCCCATAGACTTCATGCTCACCGACAAGCCGGAGGGCGAAGTAACAAATGACTATGTAGGCCGCATCAACAAAACAATATCCGAATATACGAAACCAGAATCAGAGGGTGGGTTGAAAGACAACTCCCTGCTGGTGACACATTCCAACGTCATAAAGCTACTTCTGGCCGCATACGACAAGAAAAGCAAGTCATTCGATTTCGACAAGCCCGACCTGCTAAAAAAAGTAACCGACCAGACTACCGAGCCCGGCAATGACTATGAATTCAAGATAGCGCAGCCGGACGGCACAGAAAAGACAATGCTCGTTACGCGCCACGGAGAGACGGAAGCGAACGAAAAAGGACTGCAGCGGGCCGATGATGACACCCTTACTGAAAAAGGGCAACAAGACGCCAAGGATGTGGCAGAAAAGCTAAAAGAACAAGGCGTCACCCCTGCCGAGATTATCAGTAGCGATTTGCCGCGCGCTCACGAAACTGCCAATATCATTTCAAAAGAACTTTCTAATAGCGAAAACGCAGACGGCATCACACCTCCGCAGCCAAGTAAGCCGCTCCACGAAATGACCGGCAGTGAACTGTCTGAATATCACGACGCCGTAAAAACACACAATAAAGATCTTGACAAAAAAATACTTGGCGATAAATATAAGGATTACCGAGCAGCGCAGGCCACCTCTGAAAGTATGTTTGCTTCAAAAGAAGCCCAGAAAAAGGCCGACAAAACAATAGATGACATAGAAGCATCTTTGTCGAAGTCCCAAAGAGATGCATTGTATGGTATAGGTGCTAAAAATGGCGATTTAATAGGAGATGAGGGAGAGGTTAAGCCATATAGAGACAGGGCATTAGATGTTGAGTCTGCGCAGAACGAGCAAGAACTGGCGGCCAGCATAGCCCAATCGTTGATTGACCTTAACGATGCCCCATTGAATATAGACGATATGAACACCAAGCAAAAGGTGGCGTTGACTGGCTTTAATGCAGCAAAAAGGGTAATTGAAGAGCGCGGATATAACGGGAAAGAGGTTACGGAGCTGGCACTAAAGAAGGCCTTGTCTAAGTTTGATGATGCAAATGATGCGGAGCTTATGCTATCCAGATATATGGACATGGCTAAGAATAAGCAGGCGGAAAATACCAAGTCGGAAAGGGTTGAGCAAAAAGCAATATCGTCACCTATAAAAGAAAAAAAGAAGCGCGTCCGTAAACCAACTGAATTTCAAACAAGAAAAAAAGAAGCGCTAAAGGGTGAGCCGCAAAGTTTCAAAGAGGCGGTCCTCCGATTTATAGTTGGTGGCGACAGGGTGCGACACACCGACATTCAGCACGACCTTGGACTGAAACCAAACGACATGAAGACCTATCTGCGAAAAATAGCAGCAGATGGAACAAAGGTTGATGATTTTGTTGAAAAATACCACAACCCAGACAGGGAAGACGGCGGCATAAATCTCGTTCACGATACAGTAGATGGGCGCCGGGAGTTCATGGATACATTCGCTCAGTACGGGCACGACGACCGCTCGGCATTAGACGAGCTGGAGAGAATTCAGGGGAAGGGAGAAGAGGACTGGAATGAAGATAATTATACAGCCCATACGGAGGGTGATAAAATTTCCGACGCAAGCCCATACCAAGTAAAAAACTTTATAGAAAACGGAGATTTAAAAGCGCATGAAAAAGCCACAGAAGATATACAAAACGCGGATCTGACCGATTCCGACAGAGATCATATAATATCTCACTTCTCCAATCACCTGAACTACGATGGCAAGGTAAATGGAGATAAAGCATACGATCCGGCAAGTAAAGAGTTTAAAAGCATGTATGAGGCGCTATCCGCACAAGGAAAGCAATTCATGGATGACCTATTGGCTGAAAAGGAAACCGGCGGATGGATAGAATTAAATGATAAGCAAAAACAAGATTTTCACACACTTCAAAATAAAGCAAATGAAACAGCAACCAAAGAATCCGCTGCCGGCAGCAATCCAGAAACTATCGAAAGACCAGCAGGCAAAAGCACTGATGCAGGCAGCGATGACCAGCAAAATGATGAAGCAAACGCCACAAAAGAAAAGTCCAATCAACCATCCGCAGAAGAACGGAGCGTCGCCACTGAAGCTAAATCAGAGGACAAAACCCCTGCTGCCAAAGAAAGGCAAGTAGAAAGTTTTACTACTGAAAAAGGAAGCGTATATAAGTACAACGATCAAGGTAAAACAGTAAGATTTAAAACAGCAGAAGGAAAAGCAAAAGAACCACAGGACCTTACAGTATTTGCAAAGTTCAAAGACGATGATCAGAACCAGCGTTTTCTCAATGGTGTACAAAACCAAAAAGAAAGCGGAACAAAAGTTTACGTAGTTGATGAGCAAGGAAAGAAGTACGACACCAACGAACAGGTAAAAGGCAAAGATGTCCGACTGGCCCTGGTAGACACCAAGACCGGCAAGATGCTGGAAACGGTAGAAACAAAAACGCAGCCAGAGGTAGGCTACCATACTTTCGACCAGCGCAGATTCAAAGAAGGGCAAGAGTCCTTCCGGGAATCCCATATTGGCAACAAAGTATCTGAGATCAAGTATAAAGACGAAGCGGCAACAGAAGAAAAGCCAAATCAAGCCCCGAACGAAGAACGGAGCGTCGCAACGGAACCTAAACCGGAGGAGAAGACCCCTGCTCAAAGAATCGCCGACATAGACCTTGAAATAAAAAAGCAAGCAGCATCTCTTAAAATAGAATCTGATAAACGCGCCCATGCAAATAAAGAAGGAAACGTAGGAGACTTCAACAAGCATAACGCTAACTGGTACAAAAAGAGCGACAGAATAACCGCGCTCAGAGAAGAGCGAGATGCACTGGCAAAAAAGCAAGAACAACAGGCCGGAGAGGAAGAGCGCCAAACCATATTCAGCAAACTTGCCGACTACACTGAAAAAACCTACGCAAAAAACAAGGCAAACCATAAAGGAGAATTCCTATCCAGTTTCGGTATACCAAAAATGTCTGACCATGTACAGGACTTCTTGGTAGCAAGGGTGGTAGACGCACTAAAAGGCCTGCATAGCATTGAGATGGCAATTCGCAGGGCAATCCGGGAAACAAAGGAAAAGTACCCAGATGAGGCAAAAGAGTTATCATACGATCACGAAAGCGAAATAAGACATGCGCTAAATCTCAGGCCAGAACCACTAAAATCAGAACCTGCGCTACCATACGACCACAAAGAATATGCAGAGGGCGCAATGGATGCGATAAGGAATGGAGAAGCTACATACGATGAAGTTATTGACGACCTGAGAAACAAAGAATTTGAAAACAGGGACGGAAGCCCGCTATCGGATCATGTAGCAGAAAATAACAGAGCCAAGATTCAAAACTACATAGACTGGCATACGAACGGACTGGGTGACAGAAATACAGAAGCTAAGGCCGAGCAACCAGCAGAAGGGGACGACACGACGAGCATAAAAAATGATACTACGCGATTAAAGAGGGAGGTAGCCGGACTAAATGAGGAGATTCCTGCCATGAAAAAAACATTTGGCGATGCATGGGAGGAGGCAAAAGAAAAAATATTAGCCAACCCGGATGCGCCTATGGATTTGGTCCATGAGTTATCTAAGAAACCAAGACCAATCACTGATGTTGAGAATGCTATGCTGCTTCATCATCAAAATGATCAGGAAATTAAACTAAGTGCGGTAAATGACAAAATAAACAAGGCCGCAGAGGCTGGCGACCCAGCAGCCATAGCAGAGCACAAGGGGTCTAAAGCCAGGTTATTGGATGGGCTACAAAGGATATATGACGTGAACAAAGCGGTAGGCACCGAAAACGCAAGAGGCTTGAGTGCAAGGAGGATGACGGTGGATCGAAAATACAATCTCGTACACATGCTTTCCGAGAAAAGAGCAACTGCCAATGATGGGCAGCCGCTGAGTGACGCCCAGCAGGCGGAGGTGGAGCGAATGCACAAAGAAATACGTGATACGCAAGAAAAGCTAGATAATTACGTAAAAGAATCCGAGTCTAAAATAATAGACCTGCAACGACAAGTGCTGTCTAAGCCTATAAAAAACAAGAAAAAAGCCGCTGATATATTAAGGGCATTTGCCGACAAAATGTCTAAGCCCATAAAAAATAGCGCATTTTCAGGACCCGTCGCCATTCCAGATGGTGTAATTGCGAAGGGAATCAGGGAGGTGGCTACGGGCTTAGAAAACGGGGAAGACCTTTCTAATTCAATTAAAAAGGCAGTTGTTGCGGCGATTAAAGAAAATCCAGAAATTGACGCAACCCAAATAGAGAGGGAGATAAATAATACAATAATAAAGGCGGGAATAATAGAGCCGACAAGGCAGTCTAAAACAGTCAGGGATATGTCTGGTTTATTTTCCGGTGGCAAACTTAACTATGAAGCTGCGCGATTAAAAGTAGCGGCAGAAAGAGCAAAGGCTGAATATGAATTGAGTATAAAGAAAGATCAGGACGCGCAGATGTCTAAATGGGCTAAAACCCAAGACTGGCTTATAAAGTGGCACCGAAATTCTCTGCTATCAAACCCACTAACAATAGCTAAGCTCGCCATGGCGGGACTTACCAGGGTGGCCATAACCGCACCAGAGGAATTGGTGGGCGGGGTTTATTCTAAACTTATCCCAAAACTTGCAAATGGCGCAATAGGAGAGGGTGGTGGACTACATGTAAATGAGATGGCGGACGCAATTAAGGCTGGATTAACCAAGGGCATACAGGACTCCAAAGACATACTGAGTAATAAGACTAAAGGGAAATCGGACATAGATATTCTTGCGGGTAAAGCGGGAGAACTACCCCCGGAAGCGTCTGATTTTTTTGGACGGATACATAGCGCAACTAAAGCTCCATTCAAGAGGTTTGCGTTTGAAAAGTCTTTGCAAAAAAGACTTCGCAGGATGACGGCATTAGGAGCCGACACTACAGACCCATTGGTTCAAACTGCAATAGTAAATCAAGCCATGCAAGATGCTAATAGGGCTATTTTCATGCAAGATAACGTTGTGGCAAAAGCATATCAAGAGGGAGTTAGGTACCTTGAAGGTCATGGGATGAAAGGAGGTGCTAGTACTCTTAAATGGCTTCTTCCGTTTGTTAAAGTGGGATCTAATATAGCGGCGGAAGGTGGCACATATACGTATGGATCTGCCGTTGGCGCGTTTAAATTGATTCATGCAGCGCTCGGGAAAGGGATTGAAAACTTACCGCCGGAAGAGAAAGATGTTATCATGCGCAACTTAAAGAAGGGAAGCATAGGGCTCGCCATGATGGCTTACGGGTATTTTAATTCGCAGAATGTGGGCGGATTCTATCAGCCAGGACAAAAAAGAGACGATGATGATGTAGAGGCTGGAGGCTTAAAGGTTGGCGGACTAAAAATACCCCATTGGGCGGCAGAGGCGCCGGTATTCATGGCTATGCAAGTAGGCGCTACAATTAGAAGAGTTGCGGATAGCTATTCTAACGGCGAGCAGAAAGGCATCGGCGAAGGAGTTAAGGCTGGATTGTTAGGATTGGCAGATCAAGTTCCGCTTATCGGCGGCCCTCAAAATGTATTTAAGTTGTTTGAAAATAGCTACCAGCAGCAAAAATTTATTAGAGAGCAAGTAAAAAGCGCGGTAGTCCCGGCATTGGTAGATTATTTCGCAAAAGTTACAGACCCAGCAGATGTTGGATCTATAATGGGTAAAATACTACATCCTGAAAACAAGAGAGAGAGCCCAAAGACAGTAGTGGACGAGGTGAAGAGCGGTGTTCCATATTTCAGGGAAGATTTGGATGAAAAATACCCCAAACCAAAAACAGATGGCGCCGGTTCCGGCGGGCACTTCTGATAGCAGAACAGAACGATGAACGGAGCGTCGCAACGATGCTAAATAGTAGCAAAAAGATAAGTTCAAAATAAATTTTGTAGATAAAGAAAAACAATTATACTTTTGTAGGAACAAAGGAAGATAGACTGATCCTCTATTTAAGAAAACATTGCCCCATTTAATTATCCCGGCGGGATCAGCGCCAGGTGTATTGGATGGGGCATTAACTTTTTACGCAAATGATAACTCACGCATCACAGATAACGTTTGACAACGTAATACAGGTAGATACGCAGCAGGAGTATGATGATGACAATGAATGCCATAGGCAAACTATATGGTTCGGGCATGGGGGTAAGTATAATTGCTACCATGATATAACTGCAACTGGAAAGCTGAATTACGAATCTTCTTTTGGGAAACTTATGCCAGTAGCGATAAAGGCGTATGACGAACTACAAACATTAATGCCAGACTTGGACGGGCAAGACCATATAGACGCATTCAAGGTTTGGGATGTAATATGTCAACTATCTACATGGCATGACATAGGAAAACTATTTGATGCTACTTACTCCGCAATCCAATTCCTCAACTCTTTAAAACAGCCAAAATGAGCGACAAGACACTAAGCCCGATACAACAGGCGATTGAATTAGTTGGAGGGTGCAATATCAGCAACGATGACCTAAGAGAGGTCAGAAAGGTATTAAAATCACTTCTCCCCATCGAGAAGCTATGGTAACTATCGTTGAGTTGGGATTAAAATAAATTTTGTTATTTAGAAATAATGAATTATCTTTGTCCCAACAAAGCGATAATTTATGTTTGCTCAATTTAAAACACTCCCGCAATTATTTGACTTCTTCAAAGACGAAGAAACCTGCATGACTTATTGGGAGAATGTCCGATGGGGTGAAAATGGCATCACTTGCCCTCACTGTGAGGCGGGTAACCCATATAAAACCAACAGGGGGTACAAATGTAAGAATATCGAGTGCCAAAAGAAATTTACCGCTATTGTAGGTACTATATTTGAGAATACAAAGATGCCTTTGCGTACATGGTTTGGCGCAATTTACCTTTGTGCAAATCACAAGAAAGGAATTAGTTCTTTGCAGCTCGGCCGGGACTTGGGTATACATCAGTCAAGCGCATGGTTTTTATTGCATCGCATACGTGAAACCATGAAAGAAATACAGTGCATACCGCTGGGTGGTGAGGGGTGTATTGTAGAGGTGGATAACACGATTGTAGGCGGTAAGGCGAAAAACATGTGCAATAAGAAGCGTAAGTCATTCAAGAACGACAGGGACGCGGCAATGGCTAATAAAACAACCATGACGGCCTACATAGAGCGCGGAGGTAAGATACGTTTTGACGTGAAGGATAAGGGCGAGAGTGAGCCGGAATTGCTGTTAAAGCACGTTGACACAGATTCTATACTTATGACTGATACTGCAAACGTTTATAACAAGGTGGGTGAAGGATTTGCGCAGCATGAAAAAGTAGACCACAACAACAATGAGTATGTGCGTGAAAAGATATGGCACACGAACACAATAGAGGGTGCATTCAGCCACTTTGACCGCATGGTGATAGGAATATATCACAACGTTAGTCGTAAGCACATGCAAGCCTACGCAAATGAGTGCGCATATCGTTACAATACCCGCAAGATGGATCAACCTGTAAGGTTTGAAGATACCGTATTAAAATGTAGTGGTGTTAGGATAAAATACAACACCCTTATAGCAAAGTAGCTTCATTTGGTTTGGCGATTAAATGAAAAACGGCACCCGATATTGGGTGCCGTAACTTTTGTATCTTTATACCGCCAAATCATTAATGAAGAGATATTATGTCTCTACGTGAATTTATTCCGATTGCGGGTGTCGTTTTCGGTATTGTTTTAGTGATCGCCTTAATGCTGTATATACAATTACGAAACTTATCGGAATAGAAAGAGTTAAAACAATAACTGTTTCTATTTTATTGTAGTTTTTAGAAACCGGAATAGCATAATCTAACATCTCCTTTAGGTAGTACATTCCTGCTACACCCGTAAATATAGCTACGTAAATATTTGTTGTCTTAGAAATTTTATTTGTTTCAATTGTTGATTGAATAAGTATTAACTGCTGTTCGGCTGTCTTTTTATCTAAATCTCTTCTCTTTTTTCTATCTACAAATGTTTCCGTCTTAATAAAAGAAATGCCCTTTAGCGTAATGCTCATTTTTGCGGAATTCTCTATGATTTTCCCATCCTTGTCCAAATCCGCACTTCCTTCAACCAGGTCTTCAGTGCAGAGGATTGCAAGCACTGTCCCTAAGTCTTCATCGGATATATTTATCCCCTCTTTTTTTAATAATTTTTGAAAATCAGGAACGTTCCCTTTTAGTAAACTTTTGCGCATTACTGGTAATACCTGGTCGCATTCTTTTTCAAGCATAATATTTGGTTTGGCGGCTTAAACATACAAAAACAATTATTACATTTATGCTCAAACAAAATATATCTATGGATAGATCAAAATAAGTATTGCCTCGTATGCTGCCGCTCTAAAACACCACATTAAAAACGCAGCCTTCGATACAGAGTATGATATGCGATACGCCCCGAAAAGGCGTAACCGTGTCTTTTGTATCGAAGTGGGATGTGGTGTCCCGTGAGCGGCAAGAGATTTTCGGTTGCGTCTTTTTTATGCTCAAAACACACCAAAATGAAACTAATTTTAATGATTGTTGCTATACTGCTATCTCCATTTATAGCATTCTCCAAGTTCTCTCAAGTTATTTCTATCTCCGCTAATGATAGTATTAAAAAGGTGGATGGATTTTATCAATATGAAAACGCAGACCTTATAATTAGGTATTCGTTTTGGGGTGAAAACGGTATCATGGGATTTATGATTTTTAACAAGTCAAATAAGCCGATATATATAGACTGGAAAAAATCAGCAATGATATATAACGGCAAATACCTTCCGTATTACACTAATAAAACCATTAGTAACTATGTTGCATACGGGAGCAGTTATGGTAGCCGCTGGGCGAATATATTCAATGGTATATCTTCATTTTCAAGCGGCACCATATCTGCTGCAGAAACAGTAGTAAAGGCTGAAAGAACAACATTTATACCTCCCAGAGCATACGTCACAAATGGCTATTACAACCTCATTAGCAACTTCAATTTTACAATATCCCAAGAAGACAAGGAGCTGACCAAAGTAAATAATAGAGAGGTGTATGTTTCAAAGCCGAGCACGCCTGTTATTTTCAGGAATTACATTACCTACTCGGCCAATGAGGATTTTAAATCAGAGAGTAATATTGACAATGAATTTCACATTGGCAGAATACTTACTATGCATCGGGATGTATTCAAAAATGAAGAAATGGTAGACGAAAGTTGGCAGAAACCCACCAGGTTCTACATAACAGATTTAAAAAGAGGAAACATTTTTGAACAATAAAAAAAACAAAATCATGAAAAAGATTGTATTTATTATCGCAGTAATTGTATCGTCCTTCACTGCTAATGCGGACGTTTATAAGTTTAAGTGCTTCGAGGATATGTTCTATGACCTAAGTTTGCCGAATGGCAAGCAAATGAATTGGCAGTCCGTAGATGTATTAGTTCTTATTAATACCGGAGACAACAAAATTAGGGTGTTTTCAAACAGCGAATTCAACATCGACATTATAGAATATCTACCCACAGAAACACTCCCGAATGGGGATAAGAGATTAAAATACGTAGGCGTTGATCAGGATGGCAAAAAGTGTAACTGTAGCATAACTATATTCCAAGATCAATCCAGCGAGCATATAGCCACCTTGAATATAGAGTATAGTAACTTCATTTATTATTTCAGATTAAAGAAGAATTCATAATTGACGTCTACATATATTTCGTAACTTTACTACATGGCAAAAGAAAAGAAAGACAAGCCAGATCCTAAGTATGCAGAGAGGGTAAAGATAGATACCGACTTTCATGGTGCTATGAAGCTATTAGCGCACCATGCCAATACTAAGGGGACGAAAAAAGTAACCTACAAGGGGCGCAAGGCGCAATAATTCAAAACAGCATGTTTTAGTGAAAGAAGAAAAAGGTGGTATTTAGAAAATAAGGCGAGAGTTTTTGTTTACAACTACAGATGGATAAACTGGGGGTTGTCCATAGTGGCAATTATTATTTCCATTATAGCCATTATAAGCAAGAATCAATCGCAATTACCAGTCCCGCTACAAGTGCCACAAAACCAATTGCAATCCCCCAAACCTGAATTGCAAGCTCTGGTGGACACTGCCCGGAAAAAGAGTATTTTAAAACAGGGAGTAAATCCCTAAAGAAGTTTGAAACGGAAGGGCGGTCATTGCTGCTGTTGTTATTCATTTTGCTATTGTTTGTGTGTGAACAATGGCATATGTGTGGTTATTTTTAGTTAAATCGAAGCCCTGTGAGAGAGCGCCGGAGGCTCAAAAGAGCATTTTTTGTAACTATAAATAAGCGCATATGTTACTTAGGTCTTTTATATTGATTTTAGAATTTCAGCGACTAGTTCTATTTAACATTGCGTCAAATTATAGTTCAAAAAATTCCATTGGAGGCCGCATAGCCTGTTGCAAATATAGTACAAATGTTGAAACTGCAAAAT
>Ga0316232_1002985_pt1 | contig 16308 bp, 10 predicted proteins | sample TBHtaG_FD_206006 | JGI IMG/M metagenome (GOLD analysis project Ga0316232, IMG submission 206006) | Freshwater microbial communities from Trout Bog Lake, Wisconsin, USA - TBH18025_13 | ecosystem: Environmental > Aquatic > Freshwater > Lake > Hypolimnion/Profundal zone | place: USA: Wisconsin... | reverse complement strand
ACGTCAACCACGCCGGGGACGGCGGCGACCGCGGCGGCCAGCTTGCGGGCCAGGGCCGCATTTTCCCTGGCATCGCGCTCCGGACAGCGCAGTTGGATGTCGATAGGGGCTGACAAGCCGAAATTCAACACCTGGGTGATGATGTCGGAGGGTGCGAAGAAAAAGGTCATATCCGGGAACTGCTCAGGAAGAACCCGGCGCAGCTGCCGCAGGTACTGGGCGGTGGGGGGGTGGTTTTTGCCCAGGGACAGGAGGATTTCCCCGTCAGCCGGGGAGATCGCCGATCCGTCGCTCAGAGACAGGTTGATGCCGCTGTTGGGAATGCCGATGTTGTCGATGAGACTGGCCACCTGGTCGTGGCCGATGGCTTTGTAGATTTCCTCCTCCACCCGGGCGAAGCGGCGCTGGCTTTCTTCGATGCGCGTGCCAGCCGGGCAACGGACGTGCAGACGGATCTGCCCGGCATCTACGGTGGGGAAAAAGTCGGAGCCAATCACGGTGAAGAGGCCGCAAGAGCCCAGCACCATCACTATGAAGGCGACAATCACCGTGCGGCGATGGTCGAGAGTCCAGTCCAGAAGGCCTCCGTAGAAACTACGTAGTCTTTCAAACTGGCGGTTGAAGGCATCGTGGATGCGCCACAGAAGATTGAGTTTGGAGATCAGCCAAAGCAGAGGGACAAGGGCAACGATGCCCAGGGTAAGTTGGGCAAGCAACTGCCAATGTTCCGCCAGCCAGGGGGCGGCCCAGGCCCGCAGCAAGGCTGCGGCCAGCAGGATTAAAACTACCGGTGTCAGGATGGCCAGGATGATCCGACGGCGAGCCCTGGTTTGGGTTTCGTGCTGATGGTGCAGGGCCTTCATGGCGTGGGGGTCGCTGGCATCGACCATGCCGCCGTACATCTCGACCTCGGCGGCCAGCAGGTAGTGGACCATGGTTGGCACCAGGGTTCGGCTCAACAGGTAGCTGGTGAGCATGGCGAAGACAACGGCCAGGGCCAGGGGGGTGAAGAGGTATTTGGCGGCGCCGCTGATGAAGACGACGGGTACGAAGACGATGCAGATGCAGAGCGTGGATACGAAGGCGGGGACGGCGATCTGGCTGGCGCCGTCGAGAATGGCCTGCACCAGGCGTTTGCGCTGATGGAGGTTGCGGTGGATGTTTTCGATCTCGACCGTGGCGTCGTCGACGAGGATTCCCACGGCCAGGGCCATCCCGCCCAGGGTCATGACGTTGAGGGTTTCGCCCATGAAGCCGAGGATGATGATGGACGTGAGGATCGACAGGGGGATGGAGATCATCACGATGATGGTGCTGCGCCAGCTTCCTAGAAACAGGAGAATCATCAGGGCGGTGAGGCCGGCGGCGATGAGGGCCTCCTTGACCACGCCTTCGACGCTGGCGCGCACGAACAGGGACTGGTCGAACATCAGCTTGATCTTAAGGTCCATGTTCTTGGGCAGTTCGGACTCGATCTGGGGCAGGCGTTGTTTGACGGCGGCGACGACATCCAGGGTCGAGGCGCCGCCGGCTTTGTAGATGGACATGACGACGCCGCTCTTGCCGTCGGCATGCACGACGTTGGTCTGTACCGAGAAGCCGTCGCGAACGTGGGCCACGTCGCGGATGTGGATGGTGGTGCCGTTGACGGTGCGGATGGGCATGTCATTGAGTTCGTCCACCACCTCGGGGCTGCTGTTGAGGCGGATCTGGTACTCCTGGGTGCCGATCTTGCTGGTGCCAGCCGGAAGTATAAGGGACTGGGCGTTAAGGGCCTCGGAGACGTTGGCGGGGGAGACGCCCAGGGCAAAGAGCCGTTCCGGTTGCAGGTCGACGATGATCTGCCGCGATTTGCCGCCGTAGGGATAGGGGGTCTGAAGGCCGGGGATGGTCACCAGCCTGGGGCGGATGAAGTTCACGCATTGATCGAAGACCTGTTGCTCGGGCAAGGTGTCGCTGGAGACGGAAATCTGGACTATGGGGACGCTGGAAGCGTTGTATTGAATGACCAGGGGCGGGGTGGTGCCAGGAGGCATGGAGCGGATGGCGGTCTGGCAGACCGCCGTCACCTGGGCGATGGCCACTTCGATCTTGGCGTTCTTCTGAAAATAGACCTTGGTGACGCTGATGCCAATAAGCGACTGGCTTTCGATGTGCTCGATGTCGTTGACGGTGGTGCCCAGGATGCGTTCCAGGGGCGTGACCATGCGCTTGCCCATCTCGTCGGGCGTCATGCCATTGTAGTTAAAGATGATCGAAACCACTGGGATATCGATATTGGGGAAGATGTCAGTGGCCATGTTGAGGATCATGAAGCCGCCGAGAATGGCGACGAGCATGGCCGCGACCACGAAGGTATACGGTCGGCGAAGGGCAAGGCGTACTATCCACATATTCTGGTCTCCAGGTTCCGTGTCGCCAGCCGGATCGTGAATCGATCCGGCTGGCGACACGGAGCCTACGAAGGGGTTGTTTTGGCCCCGGTTGCGTTCAACGATGAATTACGGCATCTGGACGGCGATAGTTTTCGCCCGTCCGTGATTCCTTGTCCAAGGCCGGGGGCATGTCCACGGCGCCGAACCTGGTCTTGAGTATCTCCATGGCCTGGATCAATATGGTGTGATCCGCCGGTTCCAGACCGGCCAGGGCCGTCTCGAGCTGGGTATGGGTGGCCGACCATGCCTCATCGAGTACGGTCCGTCCACGCGAAGTAATGGCCAGGGCAAGCTGACGCCGGTCGTCGCAGCAGCCGTGCCGCGTCAGGAACCCCTTGTCGACGAGCCCGGTCACTATCCGCGAGGTGGTTGGCAGGGAGGCGCCCAGGTGCTCGGCGACGACCGAGAGACTGGCGGCTGGCTTCCGATCAACCACAAAGAGCGTACGGAACTGGGTTACCGACAGGCCTTTACGATGGCGGCGCATGTACCGGCGGATAAACCACATCACTGGCGGCACGGCGTCAAGAATCTGCCGCGCTGCCAGGTTAGTTGTTCCGTGCAATAGTTGCATGATACAAGTATACTCTGGAGGCGGCTGCGCCGCCAGTGTCTTGTGCTGAGTGGCCAGGGGGCGCGATCCACGAACGCTGAACTGCAACCCATGACGCGTGCCTCGTGCCCGCCGACCCAGGGCAATCGTCTTTGCACGGTCCCACCGTAATGGCCCACCCCACGTTTCCTCAGGAGGATTTCATGGTACATTTCGCACATGGAGCGTGACATCGAGCGTGTTTTGATCTCCCGGGAGCGCATCGCGGAGCGCGTGCGCCAACTGGCCGGGCAGATCACCGCGGATCACAGCGCTGCGGAGGATGGGCAGATCGCTATTATCCCGATTCTGACCGGGGCGATGATCTTCTGCGCTGACCTTATCCGTCACATGCCGCTGCGTATGCGCATAGCCCTGATCGCCGTCAGCAGTTATCCGGGGGCCAGCGTGCGATCCCAGGGCGCGTCGCTATTGAGCAGGCGGTTGGGGGATTTGCGCGGGCGGCGCGTGCTGGTGGTCGATGATATTCTCGATTCCGGGCAAACCCTGGCCAAAGTAGTGCCCATTGTCCAGGGACTGGGGCCAGTGAGCGTCAAGACCTGTGTGCTGTTGCGCAAGGACCGACTGGCGGCGCGGCGGGTGGCGATCAATTATGTGGGATTTGACATACCGGATGAATTTGTCGTCGGCTATGGTTTGGATTACGATGATTATTATCGCAACCTACCCGATATCGTCACGCTGAAGCCGGCGGTGTTGGCCAAGGTGAAAAAACCATGAACCGCAAGGCCGAAGAACCCGGCAACCTGCATCCCGTTGAAGGCGCCGCCGACGCAGCGCTTCCGGCGACGCCCCTGGCGGCACTGCTGGCTTCCCACGTGCTCCGCGACGGCGAAACGATCATTCTCCTCCTCAAGCCGTCGCTGTGGTTCATCGCCATTGGTTCTTTTCCTTTTGCCGCCGGAATCATCCTGTTGCTTATGGTGGTCAGGTTGTTTCATCCCCTGCATACCTTTTCCTACTATGAAGCCGGCGCATTTCTCCTGGTCGGCCGTGTCGTCTGGGCGGTGCTCCAGTGGACGGCCAGGCTTTACGTGCTAACCGATCTGCGCGTCCTGCGCGTTTCGGGTTTTTTTGCTCCGGACATCTTCGATTGCCCGCTGCGCAAGGTGGCCGGCGTGATGGCGACGGGGTTCTTCAAAGACCGCTTGTTGATGTTCGGGTCCGTGGAGATTCAACCGCGCGACCCGCAGATGCCGGCGGGGGCGTGGCAGACGATCCGCAATCCCAATGAGGTTAGCGAGAAGATTCTGGAGGCGATTCACAAGTTGGGGCCGCAAGGATGAGGCCGTCGATCCAGACGGCTTGCGGACGGACGCAGGTTTCGAGGATATCCAGTAGCGGATGGTCGTTTGCGGCGGGGAAGGCGACGAAGTCGGCGGCGCAGCCGGGGGCGAGACGGCCGGCTTCGGGGCGGAGCAGGGCCTTGGCGGCATTTAGCGTAACCATTTGCCACAGGTCCAGGGCAGGGACATCCGGGGCAATCCTGTGGACCATGCGCAACTCTTCAAGCAGGTTCAGATCGGGCGAACTGGCGCAACTATCGGTGCCGAAGGCGACATTGATGCCGCGCGCGAGCATGTCGCGCCAGCGGTGCGGCGGATGGCCAAAGTAAGCGTGGGTCCGCGGACAATAGACGACGCTGGCTTGGCCGGCGGCCAGAATAGCCAGCTCGGCGTCATCGACGTAGTTCACGTGGGCCAGCAGAGTCGGGTAATCGAGCAGCCCCAGACAATGGACAAAACGAATAGGGCCACCGTCAAAAGACGGCACGTGATCGTCCCAGGCATCGATGGCCTGCCAGAGGTCGCGGAAAGGCCCGCCATGCCTGGACAGGAAGGCCGCTTCATCGGGACTTTCGGCTAGATGAGTGGCCAGGGGCAGGCCGGCGGCGCTGGCCAGGTCGAGGCAACGGCGATACCCATTGGGCTCAACAGTATATGGAGCGTGCGGCGTCAGACCGATGCGCAGGCGCGGCGCGGCTTGGGCTTGGTCCAGGGCGACCGCTAAACGTGATTCCAATAGCGATCGGCGTTGGCCCATGGCCTGGATTTCGCCATAGCTGTTGATGCGAAGTGGACTGGTACGCAGCAGCGGCCTGCTGAGATGGCACTGGCGGCTTATGTCGCCGATGCAGGTTGTGCCAAAGCCAAGGCACTGTTGTATGCCTGTGACGATCGCTTTGGCGACCACGGCGGGCAGTTGTTCGGAAGTGGTGGCCGCCGTGCTTTGCATGAGGTTGAGCAGCCAGTGGGCCAGGTTCCTGTCGCCGCCGGTGGGCGGTCCGGAGGAAGGTGACGGCGCTGCGGCAGGTTTTTTTGCCGGCGCCATGTCGCTCAATTCCAGGTGCGTATGGGCGTTGACCAAACCGGGCATTAAGACCACATTGCCAAGATCCTCAACAACCGCATCGGGATGCTCCCGGCGCATCTCCGTGGCCGTGCCTACTCCGACGATAGGACAAAAAGCAGCGGTGTACCCATTTCCGATAAGGGGGACACTGCTGCTTTTTGGGGTAAAAACAATGGCCCCGGCGCGGAATGGGACACGGTCCATGGTGGCGATCCAGGCGGCTTTCAGCAGGGTTTTTACGGGAGAGGCCCCGGCGGTCATTTGGCGCCCTGATCTTCGTTTAATTCAGCCGACAACATGGCGGCTACCTTGCGGGCGTGTTCCAGGCGGCTGACGGCGATCTGCCGGACCTGATCGAAATTGAAACCATCTTTGAGGAGCGCGCCCCAGTAGCCGTACTGCTCGCGTTTTTGGCAGCCGGCACTGAGTTGTTCGACGCCAGCGCCCTGGCGGGCAATCTCCAATGTCTGCTGGATCATCCCAATCACGCCAAAATCATCCAGGTTGACGGCATCGGCCAAAAGGCGAGCCTCCTGAGTCTTGGCCCGTTGCTCGGACATGTCGCGCAGGATTTGCATAACCTGGTCAAGTTGCTTGCGTCCGGCGACCTCGCCCAAGAGATCATCGAGCAGTTCGGCTGCCTCCAGAGCCCTGGCGCGAAGGCCCAGGCGACTTGGAGTAACGGCAGGGGCGCCTTTTGACGGCCGCAAGGGCAGCGCTAGAGCGTAACAGGCCAGTTCGATCGCCGGGCGGTCGATGTTGCCGGTTGGTAGTCCGATTTCCAGCAGACCGCGGGTGCGAGCGCACAGCCGTCGTGTGTCCTCCAGCAGACGCCCAGGGCGCGCCTCGCCATCCTCGGCTTTGCCCAGGGCACGCTCCAGGACCGCGATGATTTTTCTATCCAGTTCACTCATGGATTGTAGTAGAAGCGGCAAGCGGCCGCGTCTACCGTCTATGGCGACGGCACTACCTGAACAAGGCCACGGAATGTAGTATGCTTCTTCGCGTGTCAAAATGAAAGAGAAGAACATGTACTACTGTCTGAATCGTGCGGTCACAGGTGGCAAGTTGAGCCTTGATGAATTCGTGCAACTGGCGGCGGACTCCGGCTTCGATGGGGCCGATGTCGACCTGAAATATGCCCAGGAACACGGTGTTGCGGCCCTGCGCGATTGTTTTGCCTCCCGAAATCAACGTTTCGGCGGTTGGGGGCCCCCCGGCGACTGGCGGGGCCAGGAAGCCCAACACGCCGACTTGCTCAACACCCTGCCAAGTTTTGCCAGCTATGCTCGCCAGTTGAATATCGACTCCTGTGCCACCTGGATCATGCCCTCGTCCGACCGGCCTTTTAGCGAGAACTGGAATTTTCACGTTTCCCGGCTCAAACACGTGGCTGCCGTGCTGGCCGAACAGGGTCTGCGCCTGGGTCTGGAATTTGTCGCTCCCTATCACCTGCGCCGGCGTTTTGCCCATGAGTTCATTTTCACGCCGGGTCTGATGCTGGAACTGGCCGATGCCTGCGGCTCCAATGTCGGCCTGTTGGTCGATTCCTTCCATTGCCATTGCGCCGGAACCACCTGGGAGCACCTGGCCATGATTCCCGCCCAGCGCATCGTTCTGGTGCATCTCAACGATGCTCCGAAGGTGCCCGTGGCCGAGGCTCAGGATGGCGTGCGCGTGCTGCCAGGGGATGGCGTTATCGATGTGTCAGGCTTCCTCAAAGCGGTTGCGGCCACCGGATATGCCGGCCCGGTATCTCTGGAGGTTATCAGCCAGGAATTATCAAAACTCAATCCAGCCCAAGCCGCGGCGCGCGCCGGCCAAGCGTTGCCATGAGTCACTGATCGAGTGGGAGAACATTTTTGACCTGCCGCGCACCCGGCCTAGAATAAACAGAACTGCCGACGGCGGTCGTCAGCAAATACTCAACGGGAGTCCGTGTGGTAAATCCTGTGCCAACGACGTGAATTACGGAACGCCTATGGAACTGCGCACGCCCTCGGCTCTGGATGATTTTTTATTCGACCTCAATGGCTACCTGATCCTCAAACAGGCTGTCGGTCCCGATCTGCTGATGCGGCTTAACGCCGCGTTTGACCGGTTCCCGCCTCTGCAGCCGGGCCAATGGCAGGCTAACGCCCAGCGCCGCGACTACACGCCTCAAACCGGTTACGAACTGCACAATGTCGTCGAGTGCGGGGAGCCTTTCGAGGAATTGATTGACCACCCAGGTTGGATTCAATACCTCCGGCACTACTGCGGCGAGGAGCATAGCTACGTCGAGGGGCTCTTCATTGATGAGGCGATTGCCAGCATCCGCAAGAGCGGTGGGCACCACCCTGTGCATAGCGGCGGCTACCGTGGAGCCATCCGCGGCGCCTACGGTTACAAGAACGGCGTGTTTCGTTGTGGGCAATGTAATATCATCCTGGCATTAAATAAAGTCGGCCCCGGCGACGGCCCCACCATGCTCATTCCCGGCAGCCACAAAGCGAATTTTCCCCATCCCTTGGCCGGCGATTACAGCAAGGGCGACCGCATGGATACGCTGCCCGGGGCAATCCCGCTTTACCTGGAGGCTGGCGACGCCCTGCTCTTCGTCGATGGTATCATGCACGGTGGCAGCAGCCGGACCAACCCCACCGGCGAACGTCGCGTCACCATCTATCGTTACGGCCCCAGTTGGGCGACGACGCGTTACGGATTTGAATACTCCCAGGCCCTGCTCGACCGCCTTACGCCCCAGCGCCGCCAGATTCTCCAACCAATCCAGCCGCTACGGCCAAAGTAAGGCGCAAACCTGTGACTGCTCTGCCGCTCATATTTGGGTCAGTTCGTATGATCGGCGCCGGGACGAGGTGATTTTGGTGGGGCGGAACGGTCACGGGCCGCCTTTTGTTAACGACCGACCTGACGGGCTGCCCCCGGCTATTTCCTGCGCCTCTGGAACTGGCGAGCCGTGACCGTTCGGCGCATTGACTTGAGCGCCATCTCGCTCGTCCGTGCCCTAGAAGGCGACTAGTCCCGCGCGCAGAAGAATACGGGAACAGAAGAAAATGAGACTTAGCTCATTTGTGCTCCTTCCTTGACCGGCCAGGCGGTCTCAGAGTGAACCCAAGGCCTAATCGCTGTGCGGTTTTTCGCACCCAAGGCTTGTCGCCGAAGGGCTGTCCGCGATTTATGATCATCCGCAGGCGCTCCAACTCTCTATCAAACCCGCAAAGGCACGCTCGTCTCGCGGACGCAATACCAGATGCCAATGATTCGGCATCGTAAGCATGCTTGAGGGCTGGACGTTTGGTCTGATCGTACCGCTCGCCGTTGGCATTGCGCCCTTTGCGGGTACTCAGCCCTTTCGCTTTTCGGAGAACTTATTCACGACTGAAATACAACCGCCGCCGACCGCGGCGGGATCACTATTTGACCCGCGGCCACCACACGTTCCGGCAGTTCCGGGGTCGCGATGCTCAATGGCCCTTTATAGTCCTCGATGCTCACTGTGGCAGTGATTCGGTTAGTGGGCGAGTGATTGACCACTACCACGCTTCGCTGCTCGGAACCATCGGCTTTTCGGAATACGCTGAACTCTTTGTGTGGCTTGCCATCGACGGTCACAGTGGCCCCCAGGGTATCCTCGAAGATGGCATCCCAGAGTTGTTCCTGGTAACGCCGCCGCAGGTCATCGATAAGGCGTCCATAGGCCATCGTAAGTGGGAAATCATCCAGCTTGCCCTTGAAGTTCAGCGGCTCATAGCTGATAACGTAGCGATACATGAGACACGCGTTGAGTTTCTCCCGATCGTCGTATCCGGTAGCCGCAACCATCATCGGATAAAAGGGATCTATGTAGCGCAGCAGGGGCAGGGCTTTGCCTTGGCCGATGCGGAAATAGGTCATGCCGTATTCGGCTGTCTGCAGATCATGGGTCGCCTCGCCTGCAATGACTAATTGACGACCATGGTTTCTGGTCAGTTCGTTGAGTTCTTCCATCAGGCGGCTGTCGCCATGGGGATTGAATGCCGGTACCGTATGCCCATGGTCGGCGGCAAAGCAGTATCTCCCATCGCCGCGCGGGTGACACGATTCATCAATTAGCACTCCATCAGCGTCCAGATCCAGGCTTCGCTGAAACTCTTCCCTGCAGACACGTCGCCATTGAGCATGGTGCATGCACCCCCAGTCCAGCCGCCGCATGTTGAATCCCGCAAAATGTGACGGGAGGAAATAAGCCCAGCCGGAGTGTCCGGCGGTATTGCCGTTAATGTCCCTGACCATGTAGTGATGCAGTTCCTGCTTGTACCAGTCGGTACTCACATCCGCATAAACGAATTTCTCATACAGCACCGTCCGTATGCCCATCCCCCGCAACTCGGTAATTGTCTGACGCAGCTCCTGGCGTGTCCCCAGGCGTGGATCTATATCGTGGGACGGCATTCGTCCATCCTGGCCGTTGTCGGTCCAGCCGGTGAGCTGAATGGCCTGCACTCCATGCTTGACGCACTGGCGGCCGTGTTCCACCAGGTCGCGATACCGGCAGCGCTGCTCGCCGGAGATGGAATTGATCTGGATCTGCTGCCAGGAATGGACCTGTTTGCACCAATCCGGCGCAGGCGCCGGTTTGTGCCATGTAGCCCGCCATCGTTTGTAGCAATCCGCGCCTTTATGCCAGGAGCCGACGTACGGCCGCGTGGCGATTCTGGTAAGTTCGATGCTCTGCCCCGGTCCGGCGTAGGGAAAATGATTCAGCGTAAGCTGAACACGAACGTCCTCGCCGCCCAGTCGCTGTGCCGCCGCCGAGTCGGTCCAGGAATCCATCTGGCCGGGTTTGAGCTCAAAGAGAAACTGCACCAGTTCATCATTAGTGTGACAATGGTGGCCGACATAGAGCCCCTCGTTCTCATCCCCAACCAGAACAAATGCTGAATGTGGCGTGTTAGCCACTTGGGCGGGATAGTCCGCCCCCCAGTATCCTTGGGCGTTGGCGAATTTCGGCAGCAGTTCTGTGGGCAACATGTCTGTATGTAACGCCGTCCACCGCCAAAGCCTGCCTTTGTTGCCCGGCGGCATAATCATCCCAAAGAGTGGGAACCCGATATTCTCCACTCTATGCGGACTGCGGTTGACCACCTTTCCGGAAAACTCCAATCCCAGCGGCGTAACCTCCACAATGCCTGTGAACGTCAGATCCAATTCCATGCCGGTTTCGCTCACCGGGCGCTCCCACACCAATGTCAATCGGCGGCCATCTACGCTCACCTCATAGCCAGCCAGCTTCTGCTTTTGCCCCAGTACCCGATGGTTCAGTCGGTCATCCAGCGGTACGACCATGCTGAATGACAGCCCTGCGTTCCCGTTTCCCAGCACCGACCATCCCGTGGCCGGGCTGCGAAGTTCCAAGAGCGCCCCGCTTCGTTCATCAAACCCGGCAACGATATATTCATTGTTCAAGTGAATCATAGATTATCAGTCTGTCGATTGACAAAGGGACACTCGGTCCTAAACGCGAACCTGATCGCCACAAAATCTCTTACGCGCCTGGAAGAAGCTTAGCTCGTCTTCGGCGTAAAGAACTCGTTGGTTCGCACATCAGGTATCGCGGCATTTGGATGACCACGGTTTATCGATCCCATGCCCAGAAGGAACCCGAGCCACACGGATCCCTGGTTTAACCCGGGATTTCCCTTGTGGACTCTCTGGGCGAATAACCTGGGACATAGCTCATTGGTGTTCCTTCCTTGGCCGGCCCGGCGGTAGCAGAGTGAACCCAAGGCCCAAGCGCTGTGCGGTTTTCCGCACCAAATGCTCGTTGCCGAAAGGCTGTCCGCGGTTCACGCTAGTCCGCAGATGCTTCGGCTCTTTGGCAGATAGTACCGCGTTGACCACCGCCGTCCCACCGGCAGGGTAACCGGTACAGCTCTGAGATATAGGTGCGCTCATGCCTCGGAGATTGCCAAAGCGTTTGTCACAGGACTGTGGTTTGGCTTGGAATCGAAGCCAGGGTTTTCGGATGAGATGTTCGGGTTTCATCTGCAACTATTTCATCTGGCACGTGGCCTCAACGGCAAATGTCTTGTCCAAACGTATTACCCGGCGGGCGTATGTATCCAGCACATAGATCGAGTTCTCGGAGAACCCGGCGCAGGTCGGCCAGGCCATGGGAATCTCGGGGACGGCAACGGTCGGCTTCTTCTGTTTGCCGGCGTCGGTGTTGGGATTCATGTACAGGGAATCGAAGTTGCCGTACTTGCCGAATTCCAGGACTTTGTTGCCGGCGTTGTCCAGGATGGTGACGGAATTGGTCATGCAATTGGGCATGAGCAGCCGGCCGTAGCTGTCCAGGTCAAAACGCGGCGTGCGGCAGACGCAGCAGGAGTTGCCGCCAAAACCCTCGGTGGCGCTGCTGAAAGGCGCCAGGCCGCAATAGACCTGCTTTACTCCGTCCAGCGACGTTGCGATCGGCGCACCTTCGGCGTCCTTCATGCCTCCGCCTTCCGGGCTGAAGCGCACCACTGTGCCAACCGTCACGCGGTATCCCTGGTCCTTCTCAAACCCCTTGGCTACAGGTGCGTCCTTGGGGCGGTACAGCATGGCCACATAGACATCGCCGGCCAGGTCGACGCGGATATTGCCCGTCGCCTGCGGCACGGGCCCGAAGACGGCGCTGTCCAGGCCGGGGGATTTGGTAAGGCCTTTCTTGTCTGCATCCCAGATCTGGCCCTTGAGATACTTGCCGTTCATGGGTTTGCCGTCCGGGCCGAAGCCGGCGATGGCATAGACCGCCCACTTGTACATCATCGGCTCGTAGACCTGGCCCTGCGCTCCAGCGCCAAGCCCGCGCACGCAAAAACCGTTGCCGGCTCGTCCATAGACGTAGTTGGCTATGACATTGGAGCCTGAGCCTTCGTATGGGGCGGGTTCCAGGTCGCGGGTCAGACGCACGCACGGGCCGCTGTACGTATCGCTGCTTGCCTGCACATACAGTAGGCCGTCGTAGCCCACCGCCAGGTCGAGCACGTGATAATCCTTGCCGTCTTTCTTCAGCGGCCCGCCTTCGCCGGTCCGGCCGTCAAAACGCCACATCAGGTTGCATCCATTGGAGACGTAGACTTCGTCGCGCTGCGGGTCGACGGCGATACGCTCCCAGTCACGCGGGAGATTGGAATTGGCGGCAAACTGGGTCTTGGTCGGCTCCATCGTGGCACCCTTGTCGGCCACCGCCAGCGGACCGTTCTGCACGCCGCTGATCCAGACCATGGTGGTCTGCGGTCCGGCCGACAGGGCTATGCTCGGCTCGGTGAACCTGTCGGTGCCCAGGTCAAAAGCCGCAAGCTGCTTTCCTTCCTTCCATGAGGAGTACTTCAGAAGCGACTTTTTAAATTGACCGTAGCCCTTGATTTCCAGGGTCAGCACGTAGACCTCGCCGGTGCGTGGGTGGATCGCCAGAAGATGCGGAAATGGCGCGTCGATTTTGCCCAATTCCTTGCCATCAGACGAGAAGACGGCCACACGCTGGTTGTCCTGGTCGGCGATGAGTACATTGCCGTCCTTGTCCACGGCGATGCCGTGAATAGGACCGTGCGGGCTGCCGTAATGGGTGGGAGCAACGATGTGCGCGCTGGTCCAGCCCTGGTTCTCGAATTTGCCGATGGTGGGCAGCTTGGCGAACGGTTCCATCGTCCCCTTGCCGAACTCCATGCGGTATACCTGCCCCGGCGGAGAATCCGCCTCGGCGACATGGCCGTAGGCGTCGGTGGCTGAGAACGGACCTGAGAGGTAGAGGTATTTGCCGTCCGGCGAAAAGGCGAAGAACGACGGCCCATGTCCTGTATTGCTCAGGGCCTTCTTGCCCCAGAGGCCGCCCTGGGCGAACGTCGATCCCGGCACTGTGCCGTCGCATGAGAGTCGGAACAGCTTGGAACCGCCGTCGGTCAGCAGCAGGCCGGTCTTGGTATTGGCGGAAATGATCTGCAGGGAGGGATTGCCCCAATAACCGCCGGGCTGGCCGTAGAAATCGGGGTTGAGGTTGCGGAGGTTGTGGGGCAGGAAAGTCTTGCGATCGGCATCCCAGTGGGCGATGTCCTTCATGGTCTCGGGAGCCGCATCCGCCGGGAACGGCAGCACTTCGCGGAAGTAGCGGCCGTCGGCGTCGAAGACGCGGATACACATGGCCATCTGGTTGCCGTCACCGCGCGAGCCGGCGACGTATACCTTTCCGTTTTCGTCGGTGGCTACGGATTCCTGGGCACCGAAGTTGTACGGATCGGCGCCGATGAACCTGCCGAATTTCACTCCCGAGCCGCCCCGGACGCGGACTCTGAACGGTCCGGCCGGCTTCTTGCCGAGGTCGTCCAGCCCGTTCCAGGTGATCTCCTGGGCCAGGCCGGCCTTCAGCGGGGCGGGGGGCGGGTTGGCGCCGCCCAAAAGTCCTGCCGCCAGGTGGCGCACGACCTTGCCCGAGCCGTCGAGAACCGCGACTTCCACGTCCGTGGATGCGGAAACTTCAAAGACGATCTTCGTTCCATCGCCGGCCGGGCTTATCGCCGGCTGGACTTTGAATGCGATATCCGCGCCCCACGCCATTGCTGCGGTGCAAACCAACGCCAGTATTCCGGTAAGAATTTCTTTACGCATAATATCTTCCTGTGAATTGTCGTCGATGCCGACGATCGCGACGGGCCTTTCTTTTGGCCCGTTGACCGTGACAGAAGATACCACGTTCGTCAGGTGTGGCAACCTAAGCGCAAACGAGTGTGGCATCATCCGCTGACCAGCTCACGAAAATCTAGCCTGAGCAAGGCCGTAAACCCTCGGCGTGAACATCTTGAATGCGATCACGCCGGATTTCAGCGTTGCCGGGACCTTCTTTACTTTGGGTTTCGCCTGGTGCGGGTCGGTGAGAGTCACCTGGACTTTGCGCGCCCCGGCGGGAGCGGCAATCTGCACGGACATGACAGGTTTGGTGTTTTGCTGGTTGTAATTGATGAAATGCACGTCCACCCCGCCGTCGGCGGCGATGGATTCGGCAAAGACATGGTTGTTGCCGGTCACGCGGTGAGTCAGGGGACGACCTTGCGAGGCGTCCGTTACGGCGCGCAGGAAATCCCGGCGGTTGAGGACGGGTTGGGGGCGGCTGGCCATGAACCAGTCATTGAAATCCCATTTGACTCCGACATCCCATGTTGGCACGTAGACCAAGCATCCCTTGCCGACTTTGGCCTTGGCGTAGTCGTTGCCCGGCTGGCAACCTAACCAGCGCGCCAGGCCGCACGCCGCTTCGCGCTGGCGATACCAGTGGTCAAACTGGGCGGTCTTGCCGGAGGCAATGACCCCGCCGCCGGCGCGCATGAAGGCGTCCAGCCGCTCCAGCCAGAGATCGGAAATGGCCTGCATCTCCGGCAGGGCGACGATGCGGTGGGTAGCAAGCGCATCGATCTGGCCATCGAAAATGATTCCCCAGGGAATCTTCTCCACGGCCAGCGACTGCTCAAAAGCCATTAGTTGCTCGTGGACCTTGGCGCAGTTGTAGTTGGTGGAGGGCTGCGTGCGCAACACGGCAACGTCTTGGAGTCGCCGGCGTTCGTGGAACAGACGCTGATTGGCGCGCAGAAACTGGGTCATGGGCGTGAAGGCCGAGCAATCGCCTATGCCTCCCAGCCACCCGTGACCTTCGATAAGCTTGCGATAGCCGTAGACTTGGCCTTCGGCGGCGGGCAGTTCCTCGCCCGGTTCATCGACGACGGCTATATGCGTGCTGTGCGATGATTTCCAGAAACGCACTTCGCTGACGACAGCGCCATCGTGGACTCCGGGGTTGTAGCCGTCAATGCAACTATAGTCGAGGATGTCGCTGAAGGAACCGTGGCAGATGCCGTGGTCGAAGGCGTGGTTGTGGCCGTGGATGCCCTTGATGTTCATGCCCACGGCGGTGGCCGGACGCTGCTTTTTCACGTGATCGGCCATCTCCTGGTAAAACTCGATGACGGTCGCCACGCGGTGATCGATCCAGTCCTGGATCTGGGGCGTGCATACGCGGTCGAGGCGCCATGGCTTGCAGGCCTGGCTGAAGATAGGCGGAACTACATCCGGGTATTCGGCAAAGCCGTAGCGCTCCAGGCACTGTTCCAGCGTGTATTTTCTGCCAATCATGTCGCGCAAGTGGCGGATGCAGTAATCGCAACGGCAGGAACGTGGCTCATGACGGAGTATCTGGTTGTCAAAAAAGATTTCGTCAGCCTGGATCTCCTGGACGGCAACATCGAGAACGTTCCTGGTATAGGCGCGATAGCCGGGATTATTCAGACACGGGAACCAGCGCTGCAACTGGTAAGAGCCATAGGTGACGGGATTGGAGTCCTGGTCCTTGCGGACCCAGTTGACGGCTTCCGGAACTTCTTTGAAAAAGTAATCGGTGAACATGGTGCCACCGACATAGACCGAGATCAACATTCCCTGATCATGCAGGAGCCTGGAGTACTGGATGGTTTTTTCGATCGACGATCGTTCACGCTGCAGGCCAGCGCCTTTGAAGAAATGGGCGCGGAGGGGCATCTGGATGCCGGTGGCGGCCATGAGCGCTACGTTCTGTGGCGTCTGGTAGTTAAGGGCCCGCTGCAGGGCCTTCGCATCGGCATTGCCGCGGTTGCGGTAGAACCACACGGGTTCGTGGGTGGGCCAGAATACTTTGGCGGCGGCCGCCTGTATCTGGGACAGATCAGTGGGGAATGGTCTATTCGGATCGTTACGCAGCCATTTTGTTGCGGACACAGTTGGTTACTCCTTGACCAGGATTTCGTCGGACGGGTTTGCGGTGCCGGGCTCTTCCTCCGCCACCAGGACCGCACAACTGCCGGCCATAAACATGAATATGCGAAGGAAAGTTTTCTTCATGATCGTTTCTTCATCAAAATC
>Ga0316232_1002984_pt1 | contig 16310 bp, 17 predicted proteins | sample TBHtaG_FD_206006 | JGI IMG/M metagenome (GOLD analysis project Ga0316232, IMG submission 206006) | Freshwater microbial communities from Trout Bog Lake, Wisconsin, USA - TBH18025_13 | ecosystem: Environmental > Aquatic > Freshwater > Lake > Hypolimnion/Profundal zone | place: USA: Wisconsin... | reverse complement strand
TTGCCGAGCAGTTCGGCACGCTGGAGTCGCTCTATCCCGGACGCATCGACTTGGGGCTGGGCCGCGCCCCGGGCGCCACCGACCGCACTGCGCTGGCGCTGCGCCGCCGCCCGGAAGCAATCGACACCTTCCCCCAGGATGTTCTGGAACTGCAGGCGCTGCTGGGGCCGCTACAGCCGGGGCAACTGGTACAGGCGGTGCCGGGCGCGGACACGAATGTGCCGCTGTGGATGCTGGGATCGAGCCTCTATGGCGCGGAAGTCGCCGCCGCCTTCGGACTTCCCTATGCCTTCGCGGCACAGTTCGCCCCCGCCGCGATGATGGCGGCGCTGACGCTTTATCGCGAGAAATTCCAGCCTTCGAAACAGCTGGCCCGGCCTTATGCCATGGTCGGCATCAATGTCGTGGCCGCCGACAGCGACGCCGAAGCACGCCGCCTCTTCACTTCGGTGCAGCAGGCGTTCCGCAACATGAAGCGTGGGCGCCCCGGCAAGCTGCCGCCGCCCGTCGACGACATTGAAAGCGTCTGGACGCCGGCCGAAAAGGCGGATGTCACCAACACCCTCTCCTGCTCCTTTGTCGGCACCCCCACCACCATCACGCCGGACCTGCGCCGCTTCATCGCCGCCACTGGCGCCGACGAACTGATCGTCGTCACCAGCCTGCACGATCATGCCGCGCGCCTGCGCTCCTATGAATTGTTGGCCAGTATCACCCGAGCACCGGCCTAATCGGCGCACGCTTCCATCATGCAGGCGACATGCCCTGGCCCGGTGGCCGGCGGCCGCACTTCGACCGCGGACGGCAACAGGGTGGCGGAAACGTCCGAACCGCGCGCCAATGTCAGGTGTACCGGGCAACGCTCGGCGATCTCCATCAGCCGCGCCCGCTGCGCGTCATCCAGCCCCCCTTCCAGCCTGATCTCCAGCGTGAAGCTGTCCCGCGCCGGCAGGTTGCCGCGGGCATGGCGCACGGCGGTCTGAACATGCGTGAGCGGCCAACCCTTGCGTTCGGCATACAGCCGGATCGTCATGGTGGTGCAGGCGCCCAGCGCCGCGCTGAGCAGATTGTAGGGATTGGGGCCCGCGCCCAGCCCGCCGGCGGAGACCGGTTCGTCGATCAGGATCGTCGCCTCGCCCGCCAGCGCCTCGACCTGATATTTGCCCAGCCCGGTTTCGCTGACGGTGACGGTTTCGGAAGCGATCATCGCATGCCTCTGGTAGCGACGAAGGGCACCGGGCCGCTCCACGCGCGCTGTGCACGGATGAAACCGCGAAATCAGGTTGGCGGCAAGCGGCGCTGCGGCGACGGATGTGCCGCCACAGCGCCGGATAAAATCCCTGCCCCGCGGTCAGTGAAGCTGGTCGTTATAGCCGTTCGACGGCTGCAGATCCGGCGCCAGCGCTTCCTGCACTTCGGCGAAGTCGGCGGCAGCTTCCTGGCCCGCGCCATACACCGCTTCATGCGCGGCTTCGGCGGCGGCATCGGCTGAACCGGCGGTCTCGTCCATCATGGTCTGTGCGGCCTGGCGGGCGCTGCCGGCCTGGCGTTCCATTTCGGCGCGCAGGCGCTCGGCGCCCTGTTGCCACAGTTCCGAGGCGCGCTGGCCCTGAGCGGCGTAATCCTGCACCAGGTCGCCAACCCATGCCGTCTGCACCGTCAGCAGGCCCGCCATGTCGCGGCAATCGCCCATCTGTTCCATCGCGCCGCGGGCGCGGTCCAGGCGCATCTTGAAGAAATCGAGGGATTCGCCCTGCAAGAAGGCGATGGTGCTTTCCATCAGGGTGCGTTGATGTTCCATCGCCACGGCGAAGGCGTGGTCGAGGTTGGACAGGGCGTCGTTGGCATCCTGCTGCATGTTCCGGCTCCGGGTTTGGGGACGCAAGGCAGAATGCGCCGCGCCGGGGACGGTTTCGCGCATACTGCAAAAAGTATTTGTGACTGCGGCGCGGCGTGGACATGCGCATACGGAAAAAGGGCGGATTGCCTGTGCAATCCGCCCTTTTTCGCAAAACCCACCGATATTCCCTTCGCCCCGGGGCGGGCGCCGCTTTTTGCGGTCGCCCGGCAGCGGTTGGCGCCGGGCGGGAATTGCTTCCCGCCCGTTGCCCTGGCTTAACGGAACAGAGACAGGATGGACTGCGGCGCCTGGTTGGCGATCGACAGCGCCTGGATACCCAGCTGCTGACGGACCTGCAGGCTCTGCAGCTTGGCGCTTTCCTGCGCCATGTTGGCGTCGACCAGGTTGCCGATACCCGCAGTCAGGGTGTCGGACAGCTTCTGGGCGAAGGTGCCCTGGATCGAGAACTTCGCGGCGCCAGCCGACAACTTGGCCAGGGCCGAGTTGACGTTGGTGAGCGAGGCCTGGATCGTGGCCACCAGGGTCGAAGCCTTGGTCTGGGTCGAGATCGTGTTGGTGGACGTCACCGTCACGATGGAGCCCGACAGGCTCAGCTTCTGCGCCGAAGTGGTGATGCGGCGGCTGCCGTCGGCCGAGGCCAGAGCCGTGATCTGGTTGGTCGAACCGTCCACCAGGTTGAAGCCGTTGAAGTTGGCGTTCTTCACGATCGTCGAGATCTGGTCACGCAGAGCGGTGAAGTTGGCGTTCAGGGCCTGACGGCTGGCGGTATCCAGCGAACTGTCGGCGGCCGCAAGGGCCTTCGACTTCATCTGGATCAGCAGGTCCGAGATCGACTGGCCCGCCGAAAGGGCGACGTCGACCGCGGAGGTCGCATTGTTGATGGAGCTCATGACGGCAGAATAGCCGGCCACCTGGCCGCGCTGGTTCTGCGCGATGGCGTAGATGGCGCCATCGTCACGGGCATTGGCGACTTTCAGGCCGCTGTTGATGGCGGACTGGGTCTGGGTCAACTGACCCTGGGTGGCGCTCAGGTACTGCAGCGCGACGGCGGCGCCGTTATTGGTGTTGACGCTAAACGACATTTTGGTCTCTCCGTTCTGGTGTGAAAGAGCAAATCCCGTTGCTCTTGGGCGTTTTGCCCGTGCGACTCATTTCAAGCCCCGTGCCGGATGGATTTAAGGTTTTGCGAACCATCGATTTTGCGCCGGGGGGCAAAATCGCACTGGACGAAAATTTCCTGCGCGCCGCGCAGCCCGGCAGCATTTGCCGGACGCGGCAGGAATTGCCGGGCGCACCCGGCAAATAACTCCACTTTTATTCAAATTTGACGGAAGGAAATCCCGGATTTCCGCGCTTTCCTTTGGTTCACGGCGATACAGCGCAAGGTGAACAAAGGTAAACATGCCGGGCGCTGGCAACGGCGCGGGGCCGCAAGCACATTGGCGCAGCCGGCCAAAGGCGGTGGAATCACAAAAAGAAGAGGCCGCGCTCGCGCGCGGCCTCTGCCCCATTTCCCCTTGAGGAAGTCGTTTTTACTTGAACAGCGACAGGATGGCCTGCGGCGCCTGATTGGCGATCGACAGGGCCTGGATGCCAAGCTGCTGGCGAACCTGCAGCGACTGCAACTTGGCGCTTTCCTGCGCCATGTTGGCATCGACCAGGCTGCCGATGCCTGCCGTCAGGGTGTCGGACAGCTTCTGGGTGAAGGTGCCCTGGATCGAGAACTTCGCGGCGCCAGCCGACAACTTGGCGAGCGCCGAGTTGACGTTGGTGAGCGAAGCCTGGATCGTCGAGATCAGGGCGGACGCCTTGGTCTGGGTCGAGATCGTGTTGGTGGTCGTCAACGTCACGATCGAACCCGACAGGCTCATGTTCTGCGCTGAGGTGGTGATGTGGCGCGTACCGTCGGCCGAGGCCAGGGCAGCGACCTGAGCGGTCGAACCGTCCACCAGGTTGAAGCCGTTGAAGACGGCGTTCTTCACGATCGTGCCGATCTGGTCGCGCAAGGCCGTGAAGTTCGCGTTGAGCGCCTGACGGCTCGCGGTGTCGAGCGAGGTGTCGGCGGCGGCCAGCGCCTTCTGCTTCATCTGGATCAGCAGGTCCGAAATCGACTGGCCCGCGGAAAGGGCGACATCGATGGCGGACGAGCCGTTGTTGATGCTGTTGATGACTGCCTGATAACCGGCCACAGCGCCGCGCTGGTTCTGGGCGATAGCATAAATGGCGCCATCATCCTTCGCATTCGCGACCTTGAGACCACTGTTGATGCGCGACTGGGTCTGATCGAGCTGACCCTGGGTCGCGGTGAGGTACTGCAGCGCAATGGCAGCGCCGTTATTCGTGTTGACGCTAAAGGACATGGACTTCTCCGTTCTACTGGTGGGGGAGATGCATTCTGCGGCTCCCATGGGCTTGGCCCGCCGGGAACTTTGCAACCGTCATGCCAGCCGGTTAACTTCTCAAACTGTTGATTTCATTGAATTATACCTGCGTCCTGGGCCGCGGGAATTAGGCACGAAATGCCGGTGCGGAAATTCCTGCCGGGCGCGGATGGACAGTGTGCCGGGCCAAATGCAAAAGGCCGGCGCTGCTGCCAGCACCGGCCTTTCCGATTGCGCAAATTTTGTGTGCCCTCAGCCTGCCTGCTGCAGGCCCTGCATGATATTGCGGTTGATCTCGATCAGCGGCGCGATCGGGGCCTTGTCGCGCGTCACCTGGCGGGAATATTTCGAGACCCACAGCGACAGCGAGATGATCTTGGCCCGGACATCCTGGGAAAGCGTATTGCGGTCATCCATGCAGTCGGCCGCCAGGGTGCGCCACATGCGGCGGTTCCAGTCGATCGCCTCGACCAGCGGAGTGCCGCTGGCCTTGGCCTTCTCGGCATCCAGCAGGGCGCCGGTGACCTGTCCAAACAGACGGTATTCCGTCACCCGCGGATTCTCCGTCGCGGTTTGCGTGCTCTTATAGGCTTGCAGGGACATAGTTCAATCGCTCCTGTTCATAGTCGAAAAGCTTGCGGCAGGAAATCAGGGCCTTGTAGTAAGAGGTCAAGGCGACGTCGCGGCTGATCTCGACGCAGGTCGCCAGCACGGCGGGATTGTTGAGGGCGCCCATGAATTCGGTCATGCGCAGGGCGAATTCGTTATAGGGCTCATGGCTGGATTCGCCGTCCAGATACATCATCATGATGGCGAGATAGATGCGGCGGGCCGGGGTATTGGCGTCGTCCGGCTGCATGATGTCCTTCTCGCGCAGGACGCAGGCCTTGTTCTGGATCACCAGCGAAATGCGCTTGTCGCCATTGGCGAGCACGGCGCCATTCAGCACGAATTTCTCGCCCGGCTTCAACGACAATTTTAGCGGCATGAACGCCTCGAATGGATCGACAACGCCGACCATAAGCCTGCCTTGGTTAACAAAACCTCTCGCGTTTCGAGCGATATTGTTCACGGACGGTTAAACATAAAAGGCTTTGATCGGCCCGGAATTCCGCCAGAGAGCGCCCCCATGGCCAATGCCCTTCCCCTGCAGAGTCTCGACACCCTTTCGGGGGTTGATGCGCGCCTTGAAGCGCTGGACAAGCTGCAAGTGCTGATCGACGAAGTGGTGCAGGAAAAGAAGCGCCACCGTTCCAACATCGCACTCAAGCGCGCCATCCAGGTGTGGCGGCGCGGCGATCATGCCGGCGCCGCCAGATGGGCGCTGCGCGCCACCGATGAGGACCCGCAAAGCTCCAAGGCTTTCCATGTGCTGGGGATGGCGCTTGAAAGAATGGGCCATCTGCACAAGGCCCTGGTCACATATGAACGGGCCTTCCAGCTAGATCCGGAAGATCCGGAGTTGCTGATCAATCTGGGTCTCACCGCCTGGAACCTGAAACTGACCGAAGGCGCCGAGGTCATGTTCCGCCTCTATATCGCCGCCATGCCGGATTCGCCCCTGGGCTACAACAATCTGGGCAGCGTGCAATGCGACCAGGACCAGCCCAGCGCCGCCATCGAGACGCTGAAGACCGCCATCCTGCGCATGCCGCAGGAAGCCATCCTGTGGAACGCGCTGGCCACGGTGCTGGCCGAGGAAGGCCGTTCCGACGAAAGCGTGGTCTTCTATGAGGAATCGATCCGGCTCGCCCCCGACTTCGCCCGCGCCTATCACAATCTGGGCTATGCCTATCAGCATCTGGGCAAGCTGGAGGAGGCGCTGAACTATTATGATGGGGCGCTGGAACGGGCGGTCGATCCCACCGAGATCCGCGAATGCCGCCATTCCCGCAGCATCTGCCTGATCGGCGCCGGCAGGCTGGAAGACGGCTTCCGGGAATATGAAATCCGCAACGACCAGCGCTTCCGCGCCTATCTGCATCACCTGATCGAAGCGCCGCTTTGGAAGGGTGAAGCGCTGGAAGGCAAGAAAATCCTGCTGGTGGGCGAACAGGGCCTTGGCGACGAATTCATGTTCGCCAATATCCTGCCCGATGTGCAGAAGGCGCTGGGTCCGAACGGCAAGCTGCAGATCGCCGTCGATCCGCGCCTGGTGACGCTGTTCCAGCGCAGCTTCCCCCAGGCGGAGGTCGGCACCTATGACGACAAGACCCTGATCGACAGTGACGGCAACAAGGCGCTGCGCCTGATTCCTTTCGCCGCCAAGGGCAACAAGCCCGACTTCTGGGCGCCGATGGGCACCGCCCTGCAATATTACCGCAGGTCGCTGGCCGATTTCCGGCACGAAGCCTTCCTGGTGCCGGACCCGGCCCGGGTCGCGGAATTCCGCCACAAGCTGGCGGCGCTGCCCGGCAAGAAGGTCGGCCTGTGCTGGCGCTCGATGATGCTGGCGGCCAAGCGGGCCAAGTATTTCTCGCCCATCGACGGCTGGGCGCCCGTGCTGCGGACACCTGGCATCAGCTTCGTCAACCTGCAATATGGCGATTGCGCCGAGGAACTGGCGCGCGCCGCCGAACAGTTCGGCGTCACCGTGCACACGATCGACGGCCTGAACCTCAAGGACGATATCGACGGCGCCGCCGCGCTCTGCGCCGCGCTCGACCTGGTGATCTCGGCCCCAACCGCCGCGGCGGCCACCGCCGCCAGCGTCGGCGCGGAAACCTGGTTCGTCACGGCGGGCCGCACCTGGCCGCAGCTGGGCACGGCGGAATATCCCTGGTACGCCAGGACACGCGTCTTCTGGCCGGAGAAATTCGGCGACTGGGCCGGATTGATGCCGGAGGTTTCCGACGCGCTGGAACTTTTCGCCACCGATGCCGGGCGCCGGCCGCTGGTCGCCTAGGCCAGATCGCCTTCTTCCAGGATCAGCTCCATCGAGCGGCCGCGGGAGTGCGCCTCCCAGCCTGCCGCCATCGCCAGGCGGATGGCCGCTTCGAGTTTTTCCGGCGTCACGTTCGGCCGTTCGGGAAAGCGCGAAGCATGCTTCGGCTTCTCGAAGGGAAATTGCAGGATCAGTTCCCGCCAGGCTTTTGGCGTCCCGTGCCGGGTCAGGGTTTCATCATGGCGGACCACGCTGAGCCGCAGGCCGATATCGCCATCGGTGGACTTCCAGATCGGCTCGCTTTTCACCGACCAGCGCAGCTTTTCTTCGCCAATGGTGATGATGCCGCCAATATCACGCTTTTTGCCTCTCATTGTCTCGACTCCGGCACGAGGGATTTAGCGGCCGATAGCACCAGCGTATCGGCGAGCAGGAGCGTCGCGCGGCGCGTGCTGTAGCATGTGAGCACGCCCGGCGCACGCCGGGCAGAGGCCCATGACCCTTTTTGGCTATTGCTGCTGCTGTTGCTGTTGATGGTAGAGCCGTTCCGGCATGGAGGGCGTCGAAGGCGCCGCACCCATAGGCCGCGCCACTTTCAGGAAATCCTCGTGCCGCACCGGCGCCGCCGTCGGCTCCAACGCGACCGCAATCGACAATTCCGAATCCGCCCCACCCTTGTAGGTGCCGCGCGTCGGCGGCACATCGGCATAATCGCGCCCCACCGCGGCGCGGATATGGCGCTCGCGCGGCAGGATGTTGTTGGTCGGGTCAAACCCGATCCAGCCGATGCTGGGCAGATAGGATTCCACCCAGGCATGGGTGGCGTCGGCGCGGGAGCGGTCCCGCGAGCCCTTGTGATGCAGATAACCGGAGACATAACGGGTAGGAATGCCCCAGAGCCGCGCAATGGTGATCATGATATGGGCGAAGTCCTGGCAGACACCCAGACGCTGGTCCAGCGCCACTTCGATGGGCGAATGCACTTCGGTGACGCCGCTCTTGTACTCGAAGGAATCGTAGATGGTGCGCTGCAGCCGGCGCAGCGCGCTCATCGGATCACCCTCCGGCTTTTCCAGTTCGGCGATCTTCAGGAAGGACAGCAGTTCCGGCGACGGGCGGGCGAATTTCGACGCCCCCAGCATGTCATAATGGTCGTCGGTGAGGTTGTAATTGTTGTAGCGGCCCCATTCGAGCGGATCGAGCGCTTCGGGGGTGTCGGGGAAGGTGCCGATCTCCACCACCGCCTGGGCCTCGATGCGCAACTCTTCATGCTCGCGCAGCAGGTTGAAGTGATAGACCGCGTTGCCCAGATGATCGGTATAGGCATAGAGCTGGGCGCGGGGATTGGTGGAGATCTGGAAGGAGCGCAGCGTCTGCGGCCCTTCCGAGCGCGGCTGCATGCGCAATTCCATCACGCTTTCACGCACCGGCGCGTTGTAGCGGAACAGGCTGACATGGCGGACGGAGTAGAACATTTATTTGCCCCCCTCTATCACAACGCGGATTGGCGTACCGCCGATACCTCGTTGCGACATCTCCCCCCGCCGATGGCTTCGCCATGCGGGGGCAGAGCGCCGGTGCCTGGCGGAAGCTGTCACAGCACTGTCTCCGCGCCGTAGGTGATGTACGCGCTGTAAAGCGTTTTATGAATCTGCTCGCACTGCTTGGTGATGTCGGCCAGAAACGCGGCGATGCCGCCGCTCATCAGGTCGTCGACCTGGCCAAAATCCACCGCTGCCTTCAGGCGCCCCGCCAGGCGCTCCACCGCGGCGCGGCGGGCCGGCGGCGCACCGGGGGCGACGCGGGCCAGCGCCTCGGTCAGACGGTCGACCGAGAAGCAGATGGAGTGGGGAAATTCGGCGTCGAAGAGCAGGAATTCGGCGATCTTCTGCGGCCGGATCGAGGCGGTGTATTGCTTGGTATAAGGCTCCCAGGCGGTGCAGAATTTCAGCAGCACCAGCCAGTCGAAATATTTCGGCCCGTTCACCACATCGCCGGCGGCGCGGAAATGCGCGTCCAGCAAGCGGCCGATCAGCTGCACTCGCTCGATGTGACGGCCCAGTTCCAGAAAGTACCAGCCTTCGCCGTGGCTGAGAGTGGAATAGGTAACGCCTTCCAGGGCGTGCATCTCCTCCAGCGCCTCGCGGAACAGCCTTGCGGGCGTGTGGACCCAGATGGAATCCATCGTCACCGGCGACAGCCGCAGATACAGGCGGTTGAGCGATTCCCAGACTTCGTTGGACAGCGCCTCGCGCACCTGGCGGGCATTGTCGCGCGCCATCGCCAGAGAAGTGACCAGCGAGGATTCATTGTCGCGATCGAAGGCCAGCCGCCGCGTAATGAGAAAAGCATCCTGGTTGCCGGGCGCACTTTCGCCGGTCAGGGCCTCGACCACCCGCGACCAGGCGGCGGCGGAATCGTCCGGCGTCTGCTCGACCATGGATTCCAGCTTCACCGCCAGCAGGCGGGATGTGTGCTCGGCGCGCTCGATGTAGCGCGCCATCCAGTAGAGCGAGTCCGCGACGCGACTTAGCAAGATCCCCCCGGTTCCATCATTGGCTGAGTACCCAGGTATCTTTCGAACCGCCGCCTTGCGACGAGTTCACCACCAGGCTGCCGCGCTTCAGCGCCACGCGGGTGAGGGCGCCGGGCACGATCTTGGTTTCGGCGCCATGCAAGATAAAGGGGCGCAGATCGACATGCCGCGCCTCGACGCCATTGCCGACAAAGGTCGGGGCGGTGGAAAGCTGGATGGTGGGCTGGGCGATATAGTTTTCCGGATCGGACTTGATCTTGCGGCCGAATTCCTCGCGCTCCGCTTCGGAGGCATGCGGACCCACCAGCATGCCATAGCCGCCGCTTTCGCCCACCGCCTTCACCACAAGCTTGTCGAGATTGGCCAGGACATGGCTCAGCGCCTTCTCTTCGCGGCAGAGATAGGTCTCGACATTGTTGAGGATGGGCTCTTCGGACAAATAATAGCGGATCAGGCGCGGGACATAGGCATAAACCGCCTTGTCGTCGGCGACGCCGGTGCCCAGCGCATTGGCGATCATCACATTGCCGGCGCGGTAGGCATTGAACAGGCCCGGCACACCCAGCGATGAGTCCTCGCGAAAGATCAGGGGATCGACAAAATCATCGTCGATGCGGCGATAGATGACGTCGATGCGCTTCAGCCCGGAGGTGGTGCGGGTATAGACGACATTGTCGTTGATCAGCAGGTCGCGGCCTTCCACGAGCTCCACGCCCATCTGGCGGGCCAGGAAGGCATGCTCGAAATAGGCGCTGTTGAATACGCCCGGCGTCAGGATGGCGATGGAGACGTCTTCATGGAACGGGGCCAGGCTGCGCAGCGTCGCCAGCAGCTCCAGCGGATATTGTTCGATCGGCCGCACATGCATGGAGCGAAAGACGGCGGGAAAGGCCCGCCGCGCCACATCGCGATTGGCCAGCATGTAGCTGACGCCGGACGGCACGCGCAGATTGTCCTCCAGCACCACGAACTCGCCGGCCTCGTTGCGGATCAGGTCGCTGCCGCAGATATTGACATAGGCGCCATGCGGCACCGGCAGGCCGCGCATCTCGCGGCGGTAGTGCTTGGAGCCGAAGATCATGGAGCGCGGCACCACCCCGTCCTTCAGCACGCGGCCTTCATTGTAGATGTCGCGCAGGAACAGGTTCAGCGCCAGGATGCGCTGGGTCAGCCCTGCTTCCAGGCGCGACCATTCCGCCGCGGTGATGATGCGCGGCAAGAGGTCGGTGGGAATGATCCGCTCGGTGGCGCGGTTGTCGTTGTAGACGGTGAAGGTGATGCCCTGGTGCAGGAAACTCTGTTCGCAGGCCTGCTGGCGGCGGGAGAGTTCTTCCAGCGACAAAGTGGAAAGCCGCGAGTCCAGCGCCGCATAGGGGGCGCGGACGCCGCCGTCGGGCGCGAACATCTCGTCATAGGCGCGGGCCAGTTCGTATCGGGCGTAAGGCGCATCCTGGCCGGGGTGGGCGATTCGGCCGGGGGCGGCGACGATATCTGGGCCGCCAAAGTCCTCCGTGTTCGCAAACGCCTCTTGCTGCATACGCGAAGAGTGACGTTCCCGCGTCAGTTCCGTCAAGACGGGGCCGGGGGATGAGGCGAATTTGGTGATTTTTTGCGGAGTTGGAGGGGGCGGCGCCCGTCTGCCGCAAGGCGCCGCCCACCCCGTCCGGAACCTGTGCGGTGGTGCCGGGGAGACCGCCGCGCTGGCCGGGAACTCGTCTTAAAAGTATATCATTCCATGAATATACATCTATAAGTTGTACATGGAGCTGGTAAAGGGCCCGTTAACGGCCCCCTCTGATTGGAGGGGACCGCGGCGGGCCGTGAAATTCTAGGATGGCCGCGCCCCATGAGCGTTGCGCCATGCCAAGTCTGTTGACGGCGGCCGACTATAAAAATGTCTTCGAGCGGATGGCGGGCCTGTGCCTGATCCTGGATCCGGCCCTGAAGATCGTGGCGCAGAACGACGCCCATGCCCGCGCCACCATGACGCGGCGCGAGAACACGCTGGGAAAATTCCTCTTCGAGGTCTTTCCCGACAATCCCAATCATTCCGCCGCCGAATGCGTATCGGTCCTGCGCCAGTCACTGCTGAATGTTCTGAAGACGCGGGCGGTCGACATCATTCCCAGCTTCCAGTTCGACATCGCCCCGTCGGAAGGTGGCCGCTATGTGCCGCGCTACTGGCGGGTGGTGAACACGCCGGTGCTGGATGGGGATGGCTATGTGCGGCTGATCATCAACCAGGTCGATGACCTGACGGTGGTGTTGGAATAGCGCCCAAAGGAAATATCAGTCCAGCAGCGCCAGCAGCGCGTCCTGGTTGGGCCGCGCGGCGACGCGGATGGCACGGAACAGAGCGGGCGGCAGCGCCGCCGCCGTTGCGGAACTGATGCAAAGCGCGCTGACCGCCTGCAGCGGCATTGCGCCGGCCTGTTCGATGAAAATGCGGGCGCTGCGGGGCGAGAAGAACAGGGCGGCATCGACAATGCCATCCTTGAGGGCGCGTACCGCCGCATCCGGCAAAAGCAACGCTTCCACGACATAGAGAATTTCGCGGCGCACTTTATAGCCGGCGGCCATGAGCGTTTCGGCCAGCGCCCCTTCATTTTGCTCGCCGCAGACATGTAGCAGAGCTCCCGAGGCCAGCCAGCGCGGCACCGCGGCGGCGAGCGCTTTCGCGTCGCCGTCAGCATTCTCGATACGGGTAAAACCGGCATCGCGCGCTTCTTGCGCGGTCTGCGGCCCGACGGCGAAAAGCGGAATGTCACGGCGATCCGTCCGCCGCATCAGCGCCCGCACGCCATTGGCAGAGGTGACGAGAATGGCATCAATGCCGGCAAGATCCAGCGGCGGACCGTCGAACCAGCGCGGTTCCAGCAGCGGCGCCAGCAGCGGCACATGTCCGGCTTTTTCCAGGCGCGCGGCAATGGCCTGCCCATCCGCGCGCGGACGGGTGATCAGGACGCGCATGTCAGAATGTTTTGCCGCATCGCGCCTTTCGGCGTAAAGGACCGCCCCATGCCAGACAAGTCCCCAGCCCGGGCCCTGACCATCCTGGGCATCGAAACCAGCTGCGACGAGACGGCGGCCGCCATCGTGCGCGGCACCGCTCCCGGCCCGGGCGCTATCCTCTCCAACATCGTGGCCAGCCAGATCGGGGCGCATGCGCCCTATGGCGGCGTGGTGCCGGAGATCGCCTCCCGCGCCCATCTGGAAATCCTGGATTCGGTGATCGAACGCGCCATCGCCGAAGCGGGCATCGGCGCCCATGCGATCGACGGCGTCGCCGCCACGGCGGGACCCGGCCTGATCGGCGGCGTCATGGTCGGGCTGACCACCGCCAAGGGCGTGGCGCTCGGGCTCGGCAAACCGCTGATCGGCGTCAATCACCTGATGGGCCATGCCCTGACGGCGCGGCTGACCGAAGGCACCGAATTTCCCTTCCTGCTGCTGCTGGTATCGGGCGGTCATTGCCAGTTGCTGGGCGTGGGCGGCTTGGACGATTTCCGCCTCTACGGCACCACCATCGACGATGCGGTGGGCGAGGCTTTCGACAAAGTCGCCAAGTTGCTGGGCCTGCCTTATCCGGGCGGGCCACAGGTGGAGCGGCTGGGGGCGGCAGGCAATCCCCGCGCCTTCGATCTGCCACGACCGCTGGTCACCGGTCACAATGTCCGCAAGACGGCTGACTTTTCCTTCAGCGGCCTGAAGACCGCCGTGCGCCAGCTGACCGAGCGCCAGCCGGGAGCGACCGAGGATGTCTGCGCCAGCTTCCAGGCCGCCGTGATCGACATCCTCACCGACCGCACCCAACGGGCAATGGGACTGTTCGAGAGGGATTTTCCGGAAGCGCGGGTGCGCAAACTGGTGGTGGCGGGGGGCGTCGCCGCCAATCGCGCCATCGGGACGGCGCTGGCGGCGCTTTGCGCCCGGGCGGATTACGGCCTGGCCGTGCCCCCGCCCGCCTTGTGCACCGACAATGCGGCGATGATCGCCTGGGCGGGGCTGGAGAAACTGGCGGCGGGTAGCGCCGACAGTCTGGACCTTTCCCCAAGAGCGCGCTGGCCCCTGGCCAGCGCATTCTGATGGTTCAGGGGCGGCAACTGCCGCCCGGTCTTAGAACGCGATGGCGACGGCCAGAAGCAGGACGAAGCCGCTGACCAGGGCGGTGCCGATGGACAGGACGTCCGAGACGCGCTCGCCGACCGAGGCCTGGGCAGGGGTGCTGGAAATGAGGCGGGACATGGGATGCTCCTTCGAAAGCCACTGTGTTGTTGCAGTGCAATATATACCCTCTGTCACGCGTTTCAAGTATGACGAGATATGATATTTTTGCATGATGTTATGTTTATCTAATTGATATTGCTTAATCTATGTCTATGCCGACGCTAGAATTAACCTGCTGTGCAGTTGCAGCATGGAAGGGCTGCAAAAGATGAAAATCGCCACCTGGAACATCAATTCCGTGCGTCACCGGATCGGCCTGGTGAGCCGTTTTTTGCGGGAAAAGCAGCCGGATGTGCTGTGCCTGCAGGAAACCAAGGTGGTGAACGAGCGTTTCCCCGGCGTGGCCCTGGCCAACCTGGGCTATGTCCACCAGGCCATCCATGGCCAGAAGGCCTATCACGGGGTGGCGGTGCTCTCGCGCCTGCCTTTCAAGAAGACCGGCGTCCAGGATTTCTGCCGCGAAGGCCATGCCCGCCACATGGGCGTGACGCTGGAGAATGGCGTCGAACTGCACAATTTCTATGTCCCAGCCGGCGGCGACATTCCTGATCCGGCAAAGAACGAGAAATTCGACCACAAGCTGCACTTCCTGCGGGAGATGGAGCGCGTCTTCGCCAGACGGAAAAACAACCGCAACGATCCGGTGCTGCTGATGGGCGATCTCAATGTCGCGCCGCTTCAAACCGATGTCTGGTCGCACAAGCAGCTGCTGGACGTGGTGAGCCATACGCCGGTGGAGACCAAGCTGTTCGGCGAGGTCCAGGCCGCGTTCGACTGGACCGACGTGACACGGCGCTTCGTGCCGCCGGAGGAGAAGATCTATTCCTGGTGGAGCTATCGCGCCGCCGATTGGGAAGCGTCGGATCGTGGACGGCGGCTGGACCATGTCTGGGCCAGTCCCGGCATCGCCGGGGCGCTGAAATCGCAGACCATCTTCAAGAAGATGCGCGGCTGGCAAAAGGCGTCAGACCATGTGCCGGTGATGGTGGAACTGGACTTGTAGCCCTCTTATTGTTCCACCCTGAGCCCGCCAAAGGGTGAGCCATCCCTTCGAACCTACTTCCAGAACGCCTTCATGGCCTTGAAGTCACGGTAACGGCGCGCCGCCTTGGCGATGCGGCGCTCACGCCCCGCCGCGTAATGGCCGGCAAACAACCCGGCACTGTAGCCGATTTCCGCCACCAGCCCGATCCGCAACAGTTCGGCGAGGGTGGATTTGGCGTGGGCGATGTCATTGAGCTGACCCAGCTGTTCCTGCAGCCGCTTCAGGGCGGCAAGATACGGCGTGACCTTGTTCTTCCGATATAGCGGGGCGAATGCCTGGGCGATGTAGCGCAGCTTTTTCAGCGCGATGCGCAGGCGATGCAGGTCGCGTTCGTCCCGGCTGCGGGCGCTGCGGCCCCGCCGGCGCACCCGCTTCGCCGCCGCCTTCAGCAATTTTCGCGACACGCGTTTCAGGTTGTCATCGGTGCCGATGGGCAAGCGGGACTGGGAGAGGACGGCGACATCGTCCAGCAGATGGCTGAAGTCCTCCGAAGCCAGGCAGGTTTCCACCGCCGCCCAGGCTTCGTCGCGGATGGCATCCGCATCACGGCGCAGAGCGGCGAAATCGCCGCCCCCTGTTCCATCCAAAGATGTGGTCGCTTCGGGCCAGAGGTCTTCCAGGAAAACATCCAGATCGCGCGCCGGCGCCAGCCGGGCCGAGATCGCCTTGGTGCGGCCGCGCAGGTCGGTAAACCAGTCTTGGCCGAAAACGTCACCGAAGGCGGCCAGCATCACTTCCAGCCGCCGCAGCGCCACGCGCAGTTGATGCAGCGCTTCCACCGAGCGTCCGGTGCGCAGCACCCCCGCCTGGGCCGAGGCCGCGCCCAGGCAATCGGCCAGGATGGCGCGAAAGGCCGCGTCGGCCCGCATCTTGCGGTTCAGCTTCAGCCGCGCCTGCTTGGCGGTGACGGCGGCGCGCAGCAACCGTTGCGGACCGCTGCCGGAGCGGGCGCTGGAAAGGCGTACGGCAACGAGATCTTCCATCCGTGCAGATAAGCGGAAATCAGATCGGGCGTACAGGGATACCGGCGGCGGCGAGCGCCGCTTTCGCCTGGCCGATGCTGACTTCGCCGAAATGGAAGATGGAGGCCGCCAGCACGGCGCTGGCATGGCCTTTTGTGACACCGTCCACCAGGTCCTGGACGTTGCCGACACCGCCGGATGCGATGACGGGAACCGGCACCGCGTCGGAAACAGCGCGGGTCAGCGCCAGGTCATAACCCGACTTGACGCCGTCGCGGTCCATGGAGGTGAGCAGCACTTCGCCCGCCCCGAAGCCCACCAGCGTCCTGGCATGTTCCACCGCATCAATGCCGGTCTCGCGCCGCCCGCCATGGGTGTAGATCTCGTAGCGTCCCGACGGCGCCATCTTGGCGT
>Ga0316232_1002979_pt1 | contig 16337 bp, 17 predicted proteins | sample TBHtaG_FD_206006 | JGI IMG/M metagenome (GOLD analysis project Ga0316232, IMG submission 206006) | Freshwater microbial communities from Trout Bog Lake, Wisconsin, USA - TBH18025_13 | ecosystem: Environmental > Aquatic > Freshwater > Lake > Hypolimnion/Profundal zone | place: USA: Wisconsin... | reverse complement strand
CGGCTTTGAAACCGAGCTTTTGCAGTTTGGCTAACGCCCGGTCTGCCAGATCTTCGGCTACCGTAAACATGACCTGCCCGGGATGCACATTGATCAGGTCGACGCTGATACCGTGATCAGCCATGGTTCTGAAGATGACCGAGCTATCACTATGGGTACTGGCCGGGTCCAGGGCAATTTTGATCTGGGCGATTTTCGGCAGATAAGTGACTCCGGTGGCCACACGGTCGGTAACTGCCGATTCTTCGGTCCCTTCTCTGGCGATATTGGTGATAAGCGTCCCGGGAGCGTCGGTGAAGGTCGATTTGACTATCAGCGGAATGTTTTTCTGCATGGCGATCTCCACAGCCCGCGGATGGATGACTTTCGCTCCCTGATGTGCCAGTTGGGAAACCTCGCTGTAACTGATAAGGTCAAGTATTTTCGCGTTCTTTACGATCCGGGGGTCGGCGGTCATGATCCCGTCGACATCGGTGTAGATTTCAATCATTTCGGCGTCCAGGGCTGCTCCCAGGGCTGACGCTGTGGTGTCGCTGCCGCCGCGCCCCAAAGTGGTAAATTCCCCGTCGGCGGTGATGCCTTGGAAACCGCAGACTACCGGCACTCGGCCGAGTTTAAGATGACTGATGATCCGTTGCGGATCGACTTTCAGGATACGGGCATTATTAAAATTGCTGTCAGTGGTAATACCGGCCTGACCGCCTGTCAGCATGACAGCGTCGATGTCGGCCGACTGGAGAACTCCGGTCATTACCACCGCCGATATCATCTCGCCGCAGTACATGATATGATCCAGTTCCCGGGGCGCGATTTGGCGATAAGCCGACCGGGCCAAATCAATCAGAGTATCGGTGGCGTAATTGTCGCCTTTGCGGCCCATGGCCGAAACAACCACCACCGGAGTAAAGCCCTGTTCCCGGGCCTGGATGATCTTTTTTACCACTAGAGCCCGGACCTCAGGTGATGCTACGGACGTTCCGCCAAACTTTTGAACTATGATTCGCATCTGCTCACCTCAAACCAGATTATGTTTGATCATATACTCGGCGATTTGCAGCGCATTGAGCGCCGCACCTTTGCGGATCTGATCCCCCACCACCCATAGGTTGAGACCGTAGGGAACGGATTTGTCCTGGCGGATCCTCCCGACAAATACTTCGTCCCGATTGGAGGTGAATAGCGGCATGGGATAGATTTGCTCCGCTGGATTGTCTTCAACAATTACGCCAGGGAAGGCTGCGAGTAATTCTTTGGCCCGCTCAGGCGACAGGCGATTCCCCAGTTCCAGGTTGATGGACTCGGAATGGCTCCGGTACACCGGAACCCGCACCGTGGTCGCTGTGATGGCAATACTGTCATCACCGAGAATCTTATGGGTTTCATGGACCATTTTCATTTCTTCTTTAGTATAGTCGTCTTCAACAAAAACATCGATTTGGGGAATAAGATTGAACGCCATCTGGTAGTGTTTCGGCAGTCCTGCGCTGGGCAGGATTTTGGCTACCGCCGGCCGGTTTTCGGAGATTGCCCGGACTTGGTCGGTGAGCTCATCGATGGCCTCTTTACCGGCGCCGGACACGGCCTGGTATGTGGACACTACGATTCGCTTGATTTTGACCGCGTCATAAATGGGCTTCAGAGCCATGACCATGATGATGGTTGAACAGTTGGGATTGGCGATGATGCCTTTGTGATTTTTGAGAGCCTCAGGGTTGACTTCAGGAACCACCAGCGGAACCTCAGGATCCATCCGGAAGGCACTGGAGTTGTCGATGACCACTGCGCCGTGTTTGACGGCGGCCGGAGCGAAGGTCTTACTTGCCGAACCACCGGCAAACAGAGCAATCTGGATGTTTTTGAAAGAATCGACGGTGGCTTCTTCCACAGTATAGGTTTTGCCCAGAACATCGATTTTTTTGCCTGCGGACCGTTCTGAGGCCAGCAATTTTAATTCATTGAACGGAAAATTCCGTTCGGCGATCAGTTGGAGAAATTCCTGCCCTACCGCACCGGTAGCGCCTAAAATTGCGACATTGGGTTTTTTCATGCGACTTACCTCCATTTTGCGATTATGCAAGAATATTTTCCAGCCCATGGACCAGACCGTCCACCGTCAATACGCGTTTGCAGGCCAATACCACCCCGGGGATGAACGATTCCCGCGAAATGGAATCATGGCGCAGGGTGAGAGTCTGGCCGATACCGCCGAAGATAACTTCCTGATGAGCAACATAGCCGGGCAGTCGAACACTATGGAGCCTGATGCCGGCATACTCTGCGCCCCTGGCTCCAGGCAGTTTTTCAACTTCGGCCGGATGGCCCTGTTTTAAGTTGCCGCGCTTTTCGGCTATGAGCTCGGCGGTGCGTAGCGCGGTTCCTGATGGGGCATCCAGTTTTTGGTCATGGTGCATTTCGATGATCTCGACATGAGGAAAATATTTTGCTGCTTCAACAGCAAGCTGCATCATAAGAATTGCGCCTACCGAAAAATTGGGGGCGATAATAGCATTTACCTTATGGCGGTTGCATAACTGACGAACTTCATCCAGATCGGTTGTTGACAGGCCTGTTGTGCCGATAACCGGACAGACGCCGTTTTTGATGGCGATGCGAATATTGGGCATGACGGCTTCCGGTGCGGTGAAATCAACCATTACCTGGGGCTTGGTTTCACTGATTACGGTTTGCAGATCATTGCCGACAATAACCCCGATTTTACCTGCGCCAATCAATTCCCCGACATCGGCAAAATCGGACTTAATATCCACGGCTCCTACCACGCTTAGTTGTTCGTCTCTATGGACTCCCCTCAGAACTTCCCGGCCCATTTTACCATAGGCACCGCATACCATAACTCGGATCATGTGATTCACCTCCCATAACAAAATTAAAACAGCCGGCGAGCATATCTCACCGGCTGCCAAATTACCAGCAGCATCCATAGGAAAGGAAAACAGAGTCTTCCTCGACCTAGGAGAGATAGCGCTCCACCAAAAAAAACTTTGGCGACAGTTTTATACCTATTCGATACAAAACCAGTGTATAGGCCAGGTATGCACTACACACTTCGGCGGTCAACCCTTTTCTCTCAGATCATCGGCACCACTCTCACTGAAAGTACTGATGTTGCCCGCACCTCTAGCTCCCTGCGCAGGGGTCTATTTATTTTACGTTCATTGTATAATATTGGTTCCATTCATGTCAACGATTTTAAAAAAGTTTTAGAAATCACCATAGATTTGGCTAAGACTTGTTTGTGATATGGCTTTTTACGTCTTTCGCCCCGAATTGGCGCAAAATCTGGGCGGCCTGATCGACTTTCTGCTGGGTGGTCCGAATGACAGCCAAGGTGCCGCCTTCAGCGACTTCATGTTCATAGTGACGACTCACTTCGGCGGGAATGCCCCAGTCGATCAACCCTCCGGCCAATCCACCCGCTACTGCGCCGCTGAGCGCCGCTGCTATCGGTCCGGCGGCGATTATGGGGCCAACTCCTGGAATGGCCAGAGCACCGGCACCCAGTATCAACCCGCCGATGCCTCCCAAGGTTCCGCCGGTGAGGGCGCCGTCGCTGATATCATCATCAACATATTCCTTGCCGCCTTCGCCTTTTTTCTTAGAGACAATATTGATTTCCTCGGTGCTGAAGCCCTGTTGACGGAGTTGGGTTACAGCCTGCTCGGCGTCCTTGCGCGAGTTGAAAACGCCTATAACCGCTTTGATGCCTGCGGAGCCACTCTGGGCATTACCCTGCGCTGCACCCTGGGCAGAACTCTGGACTGCACTTTGGGTTCCGGCTTGTTGCCCGGACGCGGCCGGCTGATCGGATTGAACTGAGCCTGCATAGCTATTGATGATGGTTTGGTCGGTGGCCTGTCCCTGGGGCTGATTGTTGGTGGTTGTCATTGACTCACTGCCTCCTAACATGAACTAATGTCGGTTCGATGTTAGTCTGCCCGTCATGTTTTGCAGTATACAATCTTTATTCTCTCTCGCCCTGGCGTAGGACGGAATACATCCGGTCATAGGCATTGTTTAGGTCGACGATGATCACTTCGTCGCCTATGCGCTTGATGGTATGCCAGGGAATTGTCGAAGTCTTGCCGTCAGACCAGATGGCTGACAACCAGCCTTGTTTGGGGACGATCATGGAGTTGATCCGTCCAGTCAGTCCTTCGAACACCAAGTCGCATTCTTCGATAAAACCCAGCCGGGAGCCATCTCCCAGATTGATAACCTCTTTGCCGGTAAGATCGCTAAGACGCATGCCATCACCTACTTTATGAATTTATTGAACAGACGCATTACCAGAGGCTGGATAAGCGCCGCTCCGATGGCGCTAAGGGCCAGAGGATCAAGATCGACGCTAACCAGGGAGACCTTGTCAGGGACGTCCAGCTTCAAAAATGAGGTCAGGGTGATAATCGCCAGATAAATTCCACCCGCGGTTCCCACTAATTCCTGTATTGCCATGGATAACGGTGAGGCTCTGGTCTCCGCTCCGTTTGGATTATGACGATAATATACGATTCGGAGCCAAAGGGACAACCCAACAGCTATCGCCAGAATGATCAGCAGCCACCAGAACATGGCAACCCCTCCCGCCGGACTCTTATCCTATGGATATGCTGCAAAGGGAAAGAGTATGTCTATCTTGAAAGCGGCTTCATCATTCATCAGCAATGGAGTCTGACGGAAACGGACCGGAAGGTTTTGACAGGATCGCAGGCCAGCCTCAAATGCTCAAAAGCAGGCTGCTGTGATATAATGTACCTATGCCATTATTCGCTATAGGAGATGACCAGATTGTTCAACAGGATTTACGGCTGGATTAGTCAGCGCATCTTTTACGGGGTTTTGCTTTCCTTGGCTGCAGGGTATTTTTTTCCGCAAGTTTCAACGCCGTTTTTGCGAAAAGCCGTCATGGCGCTCTTTGCCTATATGACTCTCGCCACAGCGCTGGGTACAAGCTTTCGGCAGTTCCTGAAGGTGTCCCGGAGTCCCAAGGTTCCGCTGTATATTCTGAGTGTTGTTCATATCGCTACCCCGATGGTCGCCTGGATTGTCGGGCGGTTGTTTTTTCCTGACAATTACAACATTCAGGTCGGCTATTTGATCTTTGCCGCTATCCCGGTAGGGGTGACGTCGATCATCTGGACAGCCATCGTGAAAGGCAATGTACCGGTGTCACTGGTGACTGTCACCATCGACACGATAGTGGCGCCCCTTTTACTGCCGGTATATATACTGCTGGTAGTCGGGGTTGCGGTAAACATCGATTATTCCGCCATGGCGTTCGAGCTGCTGGTGATGATTACCATTCCGAGCATTTTCGGTATGGTGCTGCATGATAAGACTGACGGGCGCACCATGGGTTTCGTCCAGGGCCTGGGCGGCATAGCGTCGCGGTTTAGCTTTTTCGGCGTCATATACCTGAGTGCGGCGGTGGTGGCTCCCACCATCGTCTGGAACGCGGCGATAATCAAAATTTTGCTTGTGACAATGCTTATGGTAGTCTGCGGCTATCTTATCGGTTTCGCCTGCAGCAGACTCATTCATGCCGATCATGATATTACCCTGGCGATGATCTACAACACCGGAATGCGTAACATCGCCACAGGACTGGTAGTGGCCGCCACTTACTTTCCCCCTGAGGTATCGATACCGATTACCCTCGGAATGTTGTTTCAACAGCCGCTGGCGGCCCTGATTTCTAAGCTCTATAGCAAGGCGTATCCGGCCTATTATGCCACAAAAGAAGCTGCTTCGTGAAAGGCCGTTGAAAAAGGCCTTTCGTCTTTCATTCGTTTATACAATACAAAAAGAGGCTGCATGCTAAGCAGCCTCTTTTATATTGTTCAGGAGGAATTCTATTTTCCGGTGCTGCCCATGCCGCCGCTGCGGGTGGTCGCGGCTGCGTCGTTGTCGGTCAGAAGATAGTGGTAAAAGATGCCCTGGGCGACGCGGTCGCCCTTGGCCACAGACACCGGTTCGTCGCCGTGATTATAGACGGCAATCATAATATGACCTTCGTTGCCGGAATTATTGTAGTAGTCAGAGTCAATGATCCCCTGGCTGTTGATGAGGCTCAGGACGTTTTTGAACGCCAGCCCGGAGCGGATATGGATGCCCAGATATTCGTCGGCCTGCATATAGGCCTTGAGGCCGGTAGGGATCAGTGAAACGGCCCGTGGCAACAGGGTCACGCTCTCCGCCGCAGCGATGTCATAACCGGCGCTGAGGGCGGTTTTGCGCTCAGGCAGGTTAATACCGGCGTTTTTGTAATTCTCGACTGTTTCAAAACCGCGCATTCGCATTATATTGCCTCCCAAGCTAAGGTTTGAGTATCGCCGGCAAAGAGTCTTCACTCAGCGGACCCAAAGCGGTGAAACATAGATTGTCGGCAGTATAAATAGTGTGCAGCGCTTGCTGGAGATCAGCTACAGTTACCTTCTCGATTTTTGCCACAACCTCATCAAGGGTGGTGTATTTACCGAGGGTTATTTCCATTTTACCGATCCGGGACATACGGCTGCTGGAGCTCTCCAGACCCAGTAGCAGGTTGCCCTTGAGTTGTTCTTTGGTTTTGGTCAGTTCACTGGCGGTTATCCCCTCGGATTTTAATTGTTCGATATTCTGGACAATGAGCTCAATCACCTGATTAACATTGCTGGGACGGGTTCCGGCGTAGACGGTGAACAGCCCGCAGTCACTGTAGTTGGACTGATAGGAATAAATCGAATAGGCCAGTCCCCGTTCTTCCCGTATGGCCTGAAACAGGCGCGAACTGATACCGCCGCCCAGGATATTATTCAGGATATGCATGGTGTAGATGTCCGGTGAATCCTGGGGAACACTGATGGTGCCCAGACACAGGTGCACCTGCTCGGTGTCTTTGTTGTGGACTGAGTGGACTGGTGAAAGCACAGGCGGGGTCATCGGAAGATTCCGTTTGGCTCCTTGCATCTGCCCGAAGTATTTTGCCGCCAGTTCTTCCAGTCCCTCGTGGGACAGATTACCGGCCGCGGCGATCACAATGTTGTCAGGGGTATAAAAGTTGTGGTAGTACTCACGCACCAAGGTCTGATCAAACTGTCCGATTGCTTCCGCACTGCCGAGGATATTTCGCCCCAGCGGGTGATGCGGCCAGATATTGCCGAGATACAGGTCATGCACTATTTCATCAGGAGAGTCTTCGTACATATTGACTTCTTCCAGGACGACTTCCCGCTCGCGGTTGATGTCCTGGCTGTCAAACTTGGAAGCCAGCAGCATATCGCTGAGGATGTCCATTCCCAGTTCCAGGTGGTTATCAAGTACTTTGATGTAATAACAGGTGTACTCTTTGGCAGTGAAGGCGTTAAGCTGGCCGCCGACCGCGTCGACTGTTTCGGCGATGTCTTTGGCGGTGCGCTTTTCAGTGCCTTTAAACATCAGATGTTCAATAAAATGGGAAACACCATGGTTGTGGTCCTGCTCGTTGCGGGCACCGGTTCCGGCCCAGATGCCCAGAGTAGCGGACTTAACATAGGGTATGGCTTCTGAAATAACTCTGATTCCGTTGGGTAAGACCGATTTACGATACATAGAGTGGCTCCTTTATAATCTGATAAACTATATTCAGTTTCGATTGATAACTCTTAAATCCTGCTTTTTTGCTATTTTATATATTATTCGTAAAATATCAGATAAATAACAGGCTAATGAATAAAAAACAGCCCCTGGCCGATATGGCCAGAGGCTGTTCACCGCAAAGCGGGCTTAGGAATTTCGGAAGTAGTCGACAATGCCGTCACAAATTCCCTGGGCGACGGTGTTTCGATAGCTATCGCTGGCCAGACGGGCCGCCTCGGCGGGATTGGAGATGAAACCCATTTCCACAAGAATACCAGGCATGGTTGTATTGCGCAAGACATAGAAAGTCTCAGGCGTAGTGCCTTTATTCACGGCGTTGGTGTCGTTGATAAGAGCGCTTTCCACAGCTTCGGCCAGTTTAGGTGTCTTTCCGCTGCCATAAAAAGTCTCGGCGCCGGTTATGCTTGAATCCGGGTTTTCATTGGTATGAACACTGACAAAAATATCAGCATGGTTGTTTTCGGCCAGATCGACTCGGGCCTGGAGCTCTTGTCCCAGTGTTTCACCCTCAGGCGCCACTGTACGGTCACTGTCCCGGGTCATGATGACTCTGGCTCCGGCCTGGGTCAAACGGTCGCGTAGCTTCAGACCCACAGCCAGATTGTTGTCCGACTCACGGGTGCCGTTGGCGACTGCGCCGGGATTGCTGCCGCCGTGACCGGGGTCGACGACAATCACTTTGCCGCTGAGGGCTCCGCTTGAGTCTGGCGGAGCGTGATGAACAGGTGGCAATACAGCTGTGCCGCCAGAGGAAGAATTACCTGTATTGTTGGCCGGGCTATGAAAAATATTCAGAAGCGGGCCAAGGATTTTATCGAACAGCAGGTTGAGCAATGGGGTCAGCAAGCCGCCGTTATCTGCGGCAGGAGTTGTTGACGACGAAAGGGTTTTTACGATATCTCCCAGTCCGGAGGCATGACTGATGGTGACCGGGGCCAGGAAATTGAATGCCAAAGCCAAAAGCAAAGTGTAAAAAAATAGTTTATTGTTATACACAGGAACCTCCTATTAAAGTTTTATCAGATTATTTTTTGGACAGCTTGTCCTTGATCATCTGCCAGTCGCCCGGGTCTTCCTGACCCAACTTCCATAAGGCAACTCCGGCGATGTCGTACTTGTTTACAAGGTCAAGTTTATATTTGATACTTTGGTTGTTTTCGAACCAAACGGTGTGGGTAACGCTGCCATCATCCGTATAACGGAAATAGGTCGACTTTGATGTGTCGTCCCACTGCGGGATGGCGTTATAGCGGCTGGCAAGATCAATGGCTTCATGAAATTCGATGCTTTCCACGCCGTTGCTGGACCAGTCATAGCCATATCCGGCAAGACCCATATAGAGTTTGTTCTTGGGAATGAATTGCAGAGCATATTTCAGGTTGTTTTCCACCCAGTCGATGCCGGCGACCGGTCCTGGGTCGCTCCATTCGCCGTGGTTGTCATAGGTCATGATGATGATTTTATCGGCATAAGCTGCAAGTTGGCGGTAATCGTAGGCAGCTGATATATCATTCAATTCATTGGTCTTGGGCATAACGTCAATGGAAACGACATAGCCCTGGGGCTTCAGTCGTGCCGACAATTCCCGCATGAAAGCAGTCAGGTTGTCCCTGTCCTCTGGCGGAATTGTCTCAAAATCAATGTTGATACCGTCCAGATGGTACTTTTGCAACATTGACTCCAGGTTGTTGATGGCTGTAGCTCTAAGGTCAGAATCTGACAGAACATTGTGGATGCCTGTGGCTGTGCTTAAACCGGCGTTGTTTACCATTAACAAGGCGGCCAGATTGCTCTGGTGGGCGAAGTTCGCCACCGCGGCATGATCTTTACCGCCCCGGTCGGAAACGCTGCCGTCGGCATGAAGAGTAGCCCAAAAGGGCACTATGGTATTCAAAGTATCCACATGCTTGGCCATGGAAGTATAAGATGAAGTGTCGGTATCCCACCATTCGGCGTAAAAACCCATCACTTCTTTGCCGCTGCTTGTCCTGGCGTCAGGTGCGGTGATTTTATCCCCGAGACCGGGTGCTACTTTGTTCAACAGACTTCCCACCAGCAGGCCGAGCAGGATATTGATAAAACTTTTGCCGCCGGAATCTGAGATACCGGTCTGTCCCAGCAAATTGCTCAGTGCTGAAGCATTGGCTGGTATAGCCGGGACGAATGCGCCGACAAAGATAGCCGCTATGATAATCCAGATGACAACAGGCTTGTGCCCCGGCATGTACCAACCTCCTCTCCTATTTCAGCACAAAAATTGCGTACTATTTCAGCACGCTTTTTCATAGGCCGAGGGCCTTAGGGTATACGTTTTATGTAAACATACTATCACAAATAGCCGTATCTAGCAATAACAAATACAGGCATTTGTGATACCGGTAACTCTTGTTGAGTGAAAATATTCAGGAAATATATGGATTAATTTCACATAAATGCACACATTGTCAACAAAGAAAAAACCACAACTACTGATTTTACTCAGTTGTGGCGGAATGGATAAAGCTTCAGATTGTCAGGGGAGTATATCAGATACTGTAGTAATCGTATAGCCAGCGCTGCGGATCCGAGCGATAAGCTCAGGCAAGGCATTGGTCGTCGGGGCGGTTGGGTGCATCAGGATAATAGCCCCATTGTGGAGTTTTTTGGTGACTCGGTTGATTAGTACGTCTTCAGGAGGGCGCTTCCAGTCGATGGTGTCGATACTCCACATGATGGTGGTGTAATTGAGTTCAGACGCTGCGGCGAGTACCGTGGTATTGAATTCGCCGTACGGCGGTGCGTACAAGGTTGTTTTCCTGTCAGTCAGTTCAGCTACCAAAGCCTCGGTGCGCAGGATTTGGTCTTTATTCTGTTCTTTGCTTAGGGCGTTGGGATGCGGATGGCTGAAGGTATGGTTACCCAATTCGTGGCCATTCTCGGCGATCATTTTCAGCACTTGGGGATTGCGTTTAGCCCAGCTTCCTCCGATAAAAAAGGTTATTTTGATGTTATTCCTGCCAAGTTCGGCCAGCATCTCCGGCAAGAATTCTTCACCCCAGAATACGTTGCAGGCAAGGGCGACTTTCGGTTCGGACGTTTTGCCGTGGTATACCGCCCGGGGTTGACCGGGGTCGGTCGCCATGATCTGCATAACATCAGGAAGCATCACCAATAACAGAAAAAAACCGGTAATAAAACCCCAGTACCAATTGGGAAACCGGCGGACTAACCATATCTTCACCCTGCCCCACCTCCGGCGGAATCCTTGATTATCCTTACAAATCTATTATGACCCAAGGGGTTTCATGAGTGCGGGGAAGAAAATAATCAGAGCGCTCACAAAAAAGTGAGCGCTCTGAGCCTGATAAATAGCCTTATATCATGTCATCGAGTGAAGGGCTACCCTGTTACCTTCGCTGTCTTCGAAATAGGCGACAAAGCCGTATTCGCCAATCGACGTTTTCGCCAGGATGGTTTGGCCACCGCTTGCCTTGATTTTTCCCAGCGTTTCGTCAATGTCGCCGACGCTAAAGTAGACTACGCTGCCCTCATAAGAAGGTATGAAACTTTCCTCCTTCACAAGAGCACCGGCAGCACCGTAGACATTGATCTCCATGGAAAACTGGGCCATCTTCCTTGGTCCCATGTCCAGCATATTCAACTTGAAATCAAACACGGCTTCGTAAAATCTTTTGGCTCTGTCCATGTCATGCACCGGAATTTCAAACCAATTAACAGGATTTGCTTTCATATCGTGATCCTCCTTCTGTAATTAAACTGTGCCGAAATCTGTTGGAGATGGACGCTCCGCCCCAAATGGATTCTGCCACAATTATTTATGCAATATACATTCCAGTGCGGCAACTGGTCAGCTTTCCTTTCCCTGATACAACGATAGGACGAGGATTGCGGCTATTTTTATTTTTTGATCCATTCGGTAGTACATCAATGCACACGGTTGTCCGGATTAATCCGGCTGTCATCATATCCATGACGAGGAGGGAAAGCAAAAAAACATAAACCGTGAGGTTTATGTTTTCGAGACTCAGGAGATTATAGATCAGACTTGGTTTCAGGTTCACCTAGCAGCAGGGCTTTGCGCGATAGGTTGATCCTGCCCTGACGGTCAATCTCGGTAACCTTGACCATGATTTCGTCACCGGTTTTAACCACATCTTCCACTTTGTTGACCCGGTCCCGGGCCAGCTGGGAAATATGGACAAGGCCTTCTTTGCCTGGCAGTATTTCCACGAAAGCGCCAAAGTTCATGAGTCGGGTAACTTTACCCTGATAAGTGGCGCCGACTTCGACGTCCTTCACCAGGTTTTCGATAATCCGGACGGCTTTTTGGCCTGCTTCCATATCGACAGCGGCGATGAATACTTTGCCGTCATCTTCGATATCAATGCTTACGCCAGTTTCTTCAATAATCTTCTTGATGATTTTTCCGCCTGGGCCGATGACGTCGCGGATTTTATCAGGATCAATCTCCATGGTGATGATCCTCGGTGCGAAGGGTGACAGATCAGCCCGGGGCTCAGCGATGGCGGCAAGCATAATATCCATGATATGCATCCGGCCGCGATAGGCTTGCTCCAAAGCGTTTTGGAGAATATCCTTGGTGATGCCGGCAATTTTGATGTCCATCTGAATGGCGGTGACACCCTGCTTGGTGCCGGCAACCTTGAAGTCCATATCCCCGAGAGCGTCTTCCATGCCCTGGATGTCGGTGAGAATGGAATAGTTGTCGCCATCTTTGATCAGACCCATTGCCACGCCTGACACCGGTGATTTGATCGGTACGCCGGCGTCCATCAGCGACAAGGTGCTGCCGCACACGCTGCCCATGGAGCTTGAGCCGTTAGATTCCAAAACTTCAGAAACAAGTCGGATGGTATACGGGAATTCCATCTCTGTAGGCAGTACCGGTACAAGAGCCCGCTCTGCCAGCGCGCCGTGACCGATATCCCTCCGGCTTGGGCCGCGGGACGGTCGGGTTTCGCCAACACTGAAGGAGGGGAAATTATAGTGGTGCATATAGCGTTTGGAATCCTCAGTCCCGAGACCGTCAAGAATTTGCTCGTCACCGATGGCTCCCAGGGTCGTTATGGTAAGTACTTGGGTTTGTCCACGGGTAAACAGGCCTGAGCCATGGGTTCGCCGCAACAGGCCAACCTCACAGGAAACAGGGCGGACTTCATCAATCTTCCGGCCATCAGGACGGATTTTGTCGACAGTAATCATCCGCCGGACAATTTCTTTCGTGATTTTCTGGAAGGTATACGATATGTCCTTGCCTTTGTCAGGATATAGGGTGGAAAAATGCTCGATCGCCGCGGTTTTGACCGCTTTGGTCTGTTCTTCGCGCTGTTGTTTGTCAGAGTTGGCTACCGCTACTTTCAGTTTATCGGTAACGAAAGCACGTACAGCGGTGTTGATTTCGTCAGAAACTTCGTATAATTTGATGGCGCGTTTGGCTTTGCCTGTCTCTGCTACGATCTTTTCCTGAAAAGCCACCAGTTCACGAATAACATCATGTCCATACATGATGGCTTCGAGGATAGTTGCTTCAGGCAGCTCGTTGGCGCTGGCTTCCACCATCAAAACAGCATCTTTGGTTCCTGCGACAATAAGGTTGAGTTCGCTTTTGCCCTGCTCTTCAACTGTCGGGTTAATGATAAGTTGTCCATCAATCCGGCCGACTCGAACGCCGCCGATAGGGCCTTTGAACGGGACATCAGACACCGACAGGGCGCAAGACGCGCCGATCATCGCCGGGATATCAGGCGGATTATTTTGGTCGACTGACAGCACGGTTGCTACCACCTGCACGTCGTTACGAAAGTCCTCTGGAAATAACGGACGGATAGGTCTGTCAATAAGGCGACCAGTCAAAACAGCAGTCTCGCTGGGACGCCCTTCCCGTTTGATAAACCCGCCGGGAATTTTGCCAACAGAATACAGACGTTCTTCATAATCGACTGTAAGCGGGAAAAAATCGATACCTTCACGCGGTTCAGCCGAAGCAGTGGCAGCGACAACAACCGCAGTGTCACCATACCGGACCAACACTGCACCACCGGCTTGTTTGGCCATCTTACCAGTTTCGATGGTAAGCGTCCTGCCTCCCAGCTGAGTTTGGAAACTTTGCATATTCTATTTTCCTCCTCTGAACCCCTTTTCTTTATTCAAAAGAACTCTTCGACATTTTTTTTATTATTCCCTTTTTTGCTTGGATTAAACCATGTCAACAGCAAAAAAGCGGGCTACCCCGCTTTTTTGTTATTTCCGTAAGTTGAGTTTTTCGAGGATGATGCGGTAACGCGCGATATCGTTGTCGCGCAGATAATTCAGTAAACCTCTGCGCTGACCTACCATTTTGAGCAAACCACGCCTTGAGTGGTGGTCTTTTTTGTGTTCCTTGAGATGCCCGGTCAGGTAGTTGATCCGCTCGGTCAGGATGGCAATCTGGACCTCCGGCGATCCGGTATCGCCTTCATGCAAGCGGTATTTCTCGATAAGCAGTTGTTTTTGTTCTGGTGTTAACATAGTGAATCCCTCCTTTTCAGATTATCCCCACTAGCCAAGACCATCGTCGGAGAGTCGATGATCCGCGCCATGGTTCAAGCTGTATTATGCCCGAATGGGCCTGCAACCATCAAAATAGTAGGATTGCAGTAAATATATTCTACCATATTACCGCTAGGGCTGTAAACATAAAAACCCAGCCTAATCGTAATATTTATGTGCATTCACAAGGTCGTCGGCAATTTGTGCTGTCAACTCATCGATTGAGGCGAACTTTTTCTCGTCCCGGAGTTTTTCGAGAAAATCAACGTCCATGGTTTGGCCGTAAAGATCGCCGCTGAAGTTCAGCAGGTACACTTCGATGCGCCGGGATTTCCCCAGAAAAGTCGGGTTGTAACCGACATTGGCCACCCCGTTATATTGCTTGTTGGCTACTTGGCTGCGGACGGCGTACACTCCGTTTCCAGGCGTTACCAGCTTGTCATCGATGGCGATGTTGGCTGTGGGATAACCCAGATTCCGGCCGCGACGGTCGCCGGCGATTACCGTGCCGCTGATTCGCGGCGGTCGGCCTAAAAGAAGTCCGGCCTGAGCGATTTTTCCCTGTTGGATGAACTGACGGATGGACGTACTGCTGACCACGAGATTATTGAGATAAACAGCCGGGTGAACAATGACTTCAAATCCGGATACCGCTCCGGCTGCTTTCAGGGTATCAGGCGAACCTTCCCCTTTGTAGCCAAAATGGTAGTTGGGGCCGATAACAAGGTGACTGGGCCGCAAGTGTTTCAGCATCACGGCAATGAACTCCTGCGGCGCCAGATGAAGAAAATCCTGGGTAAAAGGCACAGACAACAATATATCGACATTAAGATTTTCGATCAGTTTGGCTTTATCAGCAGGTGTGATGATCTGGGGCGGGCATCGATGAGGGTCAATGGCGGCAAGGGGATGATTGCTGAAAGTAAAAACGACACTGGTTCCGCCTGATTTCTTGGCAAGGTCGACAGCTGTGCTGATGATTTTTTGGTGACCGATATGAATACCGTCAAAGGTTCCCAGAGCGACGGCGGTTTTCGTGATTTGCCGGGGCAAATCGGTTAGTTGGGTGAATATTTTCATACTCATCTCCTTGTTGGCAACAATGACTTTATCAGATACAGCCCCGGGTCAGCTCAGCATTTTTACCGGCAATAAGCGCCCTGTTCCGGGCGGCGTCTGGCCGATGCCGATGAAGCCCCCCTGTTCATTGTAGATTCGCAGCAGAAGTTCGGATTGAGGTGCGTCATAGCGAATCGCTTGACCGGTTGTCAGTGCTTTTACTTCCCTATCAGGCAAAATTGCCGCAGGCAGGTGGCCGATGGCACTGTCCGGCGGCAACAGGACGCTTTCGCGTGCTGCGGCGATCTCTTCCAGGGTCTTGGCGGCGGTGAGCGTAAAATCTCCTACTCTGGTACGAACCAGAAAAGACATTACCGCCGGACAGCCGATTTTATTGCCGATGTCCACACATAATGAACGAATATAAGTGCCTTTGGAACAGGTTACATCGAATAAAACGGCCGGCGGGGCTATCTTTATCAAGTTGATGGAGCTAATGAACACCGTGCGGCTCGGTCGGTCGACAATTATGCCTTTGCGGGCCAGCTCATACATTTTTACACCATCAATCTTGATGGCTGAATGCATAGGGGGGATTTGTTCAATCGTGCCGGCAAAGGAAGCTATAACCGGGCCGATTTGTTCTGGATCAGGAAACGTGCCGGCTGGGGTCTGCAAGATGGTTACACCGGTGTCATCGCCGGTGTCGGTGGAAAAACCAAAAGTCATTTCCACGCGGTAGGTTTTATCGGTGTCGGTGGTGTATTCAATCAGCCGGGTGGCAGAACCTAAAAATACAGGCAAGACGCCAGCAGCAGCTGGGTCCAGTGTGCCGGCATGCCCTACCCGCTTGAGGCCGTAGGTTCTGCGGATAAAGGACACGACATCGTGTGAGGTCATGCCAGGAGGCTTCAACACATTGATGATGCCGACAGTCATAGCATCGACTCCTGGAGGAGCAGTTCGGCTGCCCGCAGGACCCGGATTTTGGCTTCAGGATAAGCATAGCCTATAGTGCAGCCCGCCGCCCGGGCATGACCGCCGCCGCCAAAAGACAGGGCCAGTTTACTGACATCAACATTGCGGGACCGGAA
>Ga0316232_1002972_pt1 | contig 16367 bp, 13 predicted proteins | sample TBHtaG_FD_206006 | JGI IMG/M metagenome (GOLD analysis project Ga0316232, IMG submission 206006) | Freshwater microbial communities from Trout Bog Lake, Wisconsin, USA - TBH18025_13 | ecosystem: Environmental > Aquatic > Freshwater > Lake > Hypolimnion/Profundal zone | place: USA: Wisconsin... | reverse complement strand
CTCATACCTTCAGAGAGCGTTAGTCGCTGACGGCGTTTTCTCCCAAGGCGGCACAGGACTGCCGCACTCCAAGACGCTCGCGCGACTGCGAAGCCGCTCCCCGGTTCATGCCCAACAATCACCCTCGCGCTTTGGCGAGGTTAGCTCCTCAGGATGACAGCGTTCGGGGCTCCGTTCTCACTCCTGCGCCCATCGGCTCATCGCTGTGGAGGCAAACAGGCCTCGCCGCAGTCCTATAACACGCTGGCGCGACCACAACGCGCTACGGCTTCGCCGCTCCGAATGGTCTCATGTCCTTTCCATGTAGAGATCAGGATGTCTGAGACTCTGAGGTCCGCAACCGGTTCGACGCCTGAAGTTCGCGGAAAGCGGAGCCTTCGGCTCCCGGGTGATCGCTATCTTCGCTAAAGATTGGGGAATCTCGTTAATCCTGTTTGAAATTCTTGGCGTGCTTTACGTCCCTGGCGCGAACCCTCTTCTGCATTTTCAACGTTAGAGCTTGTTTTTTTTCCGGCTTTCGGCACTTTTGTACGCCATGAAAATTTTTAGAGTTTTCGCCGTTCTCCTCCTCGTTCTTACCGTTCGCAATGCCGGGGCCGCACTGGGTCCCTCGCCAACGCCTGCCGAACCGCTTTTTTCCGCCTCCATCAGGCAGGGAGATCTGGTTTCGCTTCAGGGCAAGAGCATCCGGCGCTTTGACGAATCCTCAATCGCCCATGTCCGGTTTTTCGCCATTCTCTACTCAGACTCGGCCAATGCCGCCTGCAAGGGAGTTCTGCCGGGCCTGGTGGACTACTATAACGAAACCAAGCCGGGCAACCCGCACTTTGAACTGATCATGGTTCCCCGGGACGCTTCCCAGGTGCTCATGGACGCGGCGATCAAGAAATTCCAGATCAAGTTTCCGGTCCTGGCTTTCTCCAAGACCCGTTCGCACAAGACGCTCAACAAGTTTGTCGGGCCGGGCATCCCCTGCATGGTGCTGATTGACGCCCACGGAAAAGTGCTCTCCAACTGCTATAAGGATGGAAAATTCCTTGGCACAAGCGTCGTCCTGGATGACATCAAGAAGACGCTCAAGGAGAATCCGGCGACTCCGGAAGATGTCGCCGCCGCCAATGCCGCCGCGAAGAAATCGGAGGCGGGTTCATCCACTTCGGGCGGCAGCAGCTTCGACGACCTCTTCAAGAAGCGCTAAGCCTCGATGCACTTCAAAGCTCCATGGGGGCGGATGCTGCAGTGGTCGTCGGCGATCGCGACCGTCATCATTCTGGGGGCGATGCCGCTGATATCGCACGCTGCTGCGAGTGCGGCGGTGCCGCTCGAGGTGCTTACGCTGGCGCTGGTCCTGGGGGCTGTGCCGTTCGTCGTTCGTGGCTACGTGGTCACCGACGATGCTATTCTCGTTCAACGCCTGTTTTGGGCGACCCGCCTGCCTCGCGAGACCCTGACCGCGGTTTCCCTGGAGCCGGAGCTATGCAAGGGGACAGTCAAGACCTGCGGCAATGGCGGCCTCTATTCGTTCACCGGTTGGTTTTACAACAAACGAATCGGCCACTTCCGCGCGTTCGTCACGGACTGGCCTCGCGCGGTGGTCCTGCGCTTCGCCAACCGGGCGACGTGCGTGGTTTCACCGGATAACCCGCAGGCGTTTATCGCGGCCCTCGGCGGACTGGGCGCTGTTTGATTTGTGGGCCAGTTCTATTTCCCGCCGAGCATTTTCCAGAGGGTTTTCACCTCGTGGCTGATCAACTCGACGTTCAAACCGATGCAGACCGAGAGAATGACCAGTAGAATCGCTCCCGACCCGATCAGGATGGCATAGGACAGAAGGGCCACCGGCGGAAAGAGAACGCGCAAAACGCAGGCGGCGCCGACAATCAGCACAGGCAGCAGCCAACTGTTCAGCGTCCATCGGAAGAGGCCGATCTCGAGGTAATCGCAAAGTTTCCACCCCAGCAGAATAACCAGCAGCGATTGGGCGATGACCGTCGCGACGGCGATCCCGAGGATGGAGCCGTATTTCATGGAGAGAAACGACAGTCCAAAGTTGAGAAGCCCCGTCCAGCCGATGGTAAGCCCGGTGAAACTGAGACCCTTCTTGCCGCACACGCCGGCGATCTGCACCGAAGCGTTGCCGCTGGCTGTAATCGTCAGGTTCATGGCGAAGGCAATCTGCCAGGTCAGCGGCGCGATGTATGCGGGGCCCAGCCAGAGATGCACGAAGGCGTCGTTGAAAATCAGGTAGGCGATGGCGCCCCCGCTGGCCAGCATCGTCTGGAAAATATTCAGCCGGCGAATCTCGGCAACGCCTTTTTTTCGATGTTCGGGGTCAGGACTGGCCAGCCACTGGTTGATTTTGGGCAGACTCACGCCGCAACCCACGCTGATGATCTGATACGCAAGATCGCACAGCTTGGCGTTGAGCATGTACTTTGGCACGACCGCAGCGCCGAACCCGGCGTTGATCAGGACGCGGTCGGTGTGAACGTAAATGGCGGAGCCCAAATTGTACAGGTAAGCCCAGCCGCTGGTCTTGCCCAGGTCCCGCCAGATGGAACGGTCGAAAAGGAGCGGGCGCAAATCTCCAAGCCACGGATGGGCGACCTTAAGCATGCCCCAACCGGCAAGCACCGCGGCGGCGGTCGGGGTCATCGCAACCAGATTCTGGATCCACAGCGGCAAGTGAAGCGCGGCAACCGTCCATTGCAGCGCCAGCCCAATCTGGACAAAGAAGAGCATCGGAAGTATGGGCCAGGTGACGGTTCCGAACCCGCCGTTGAGCGCGTTCACATAGCCAAGGCTCAACCCGACCACCAATGACGGCGCCGCGGTGGCAAAAAGCAGGACGAGCGACCCGGCCCCCGGCGCGGGCTTGAACCCCAGCCATCCCGGCAGCCAGGGCGAGAGAACCAGGTACAGACCGCTCAGCACCATGATCATCAGCAGGAACAGGGAGCGCGCGCCGGCAAGAAAACGGCGCAAAGATTCCTGCTCGCCCCGGGCCATCGCCTGGCCGGTACGGATGGCCAGCGCCCCTGTGATACCGAAGTCGCCCAGCCCGCCGAGAGTGGCCGCCGACTGAAAACTCATGAAGAGACCGAAACAGTGATCTCCCATGACCCGCAGGAGCAGCCGGGTCCAGGCGAGGGAGGCCGTCGAATTGACGGCCATCGAAAAGAGCCGAAGAATGAAAGCCAGCCGCACCGTGGTGCGATTGGCGAAGAGCCACTGTTTCAGCTTTGGCGGAACGATCCCGCGCGAGGTGCTTTGCGAATTGTCAGGAGCCGTCTCGCCGCAGTCCGGGGAGGAGGAAGGGGGCTGCGACTGAGTTGAACCTGCGGGCATTCGCGCACTGTTGGACAAAACCTCCCTTCAGTCAATGTTGACCCCAATCTCTAGCGAAGAAAGCGCTCGAGCGGGAGCCGAAGTTCCGCTTTCCAGGGGGGGGCGCACGCCTCCCGGAGTGCTGGCTCAGGGGAGCGCGAACATCCTGTCGGCGGGACGCCCGTAACACGTCTCCCGTTACGGATACACCGACGGCAGCGCGCGCCCCTGTTTGGCGCTTTGCGCTGCCAGATCCAGAATGTGGATGGGCCGGCGCGCCCATTCCGGCGTGATGACCAGCGGTTCCCCGGTCGTCAGGTGTGCGGCGATGTTTTCGTAGAAACGGTGGCCTTCGCCCGCCGGGTTCTTGCCGGAAAGCGTCTGCCGTTCACCGGTGGGCTGCGGCACGATCGTCTCGAAGCGTTGGAAATCCGGTATCCGGTGCGTGCCTTTGGTCCCGACGATGTCGATTATGCGCGGAGTGGGGTTCGCATCCAGCGCGGAGATCGTCAGGTTGAGCCGCTGGCCGGACTTGAAGCGCACCACCGCCTGCGCTTCGTCCTCGTTGGCGTCCTGCGGGTAGACCGCGCCCGGTTGCGACGCCCAGTGGCCTTGCCACGCATACCCGCTGACCTCGGCAATTTCAGAATCGATGAGCTGAAGGGCGTATTCGAGCAGGTGAACGCCCCAGTCGTAGAGGATGCCGCCGGAGATGCTCCTGCTCGACCGCCACCAGTCCCGCGGGCGCTCGTGCCCGCCCATGTTCAAATCGACGCGCACAATGTCGCCCAGCACGCCCGACCGCATCACCTCGACCGCTTTCAAAATCCAGCCGTCCCAGTGGCGGTTGTGGTAGGTGCTCAGAATCACGCCGTTTTTGCACGCCGCGGCGATCATTGCGTCGCATTCCGCCGTGGTGACAGCCATCGGTTTCTCCAGCACACAGTGTTTGCCGGCCTCCACGCATTGCAGACCGATCGCGGCGTGCGTGTTGTGCGGGGTGATCACCGTAAGCAAATCGACCTCCGATTTCGCAAGCATCGCCTGGACGCTGGCGTAGGTTTCGATGCCCGGGAAATCCTGCGTGGCCGCCTCAAGCCGTTTGGGGTCGACTTCCGCGACGGCCATCGGCGTCATGCCCGCCTTTTGCATCTCCAGCAGATGCTGGCGGCCCATGTTGAACGCGCCACCGTAACCGATGACGCCGACTTTGATTTGAGAGGGTGTGTGGTAAGTTTTCATAAAGAGAGGCACAGTGGCGCTAATTGCAACGCCCAGCGCCAGAGTAATATGCGGGTTTGGAGCGCGCGGCAAGTTCCACTTAGACCAAAATAGCCCGGTCCCAGCGCGCCCGCACAGGCAGAACGCCCAATACGGTTCGCTTAAGCAGCGGTTTTAAGAACGGGTGGGGCTTTGATGCCCGAGCGAGGACGGCGCCCCGATTGCTGTCATCCTGAGCTTGCGAAGGATCTCACGAGGCGACCCCGACGTTAGATTCAGTCGGTGCGCAATCGGAACTGATGGCTCATCGGGCGGCGCTGTCAGTTTCGAGACCGCTGAATGGTGACATAACGCCGGCTGGCCTACTGTGAGATTCCTTCGACAGACTCAGGACAGGCTCTTCGCAAGCTCAGGATGACAAATAATAGGGGCCGCTCCGGTTTCCGTGCTCGGCTTCCGGTTTGTGGGTAATGGAAAGGGTGCTTCACCGTTGCTCCAAGACGCTGGCGCGCACCTCGAAACTCCCAAGGCAAGCCCACACGAATTCCCTCCAATATCGCTATTCGAACGGTATCGTGCGGGACGCCTGTGCCACGTTAACCGCTCGCTATGCGTCCATCTCCGTCGGCACGAGATCGATCGTCTTTCTCTGGGCGATCGCTTCGTTGGCCTTGAAGATGACGTATTCGCTGGCGAACGCTTCGTCGGCGGGGCAGTTGAGCTTGCTCTTATCGTTGCTGCGCACGGCGGTAAAGAAGTTCTCCAGATGCGGTTGGTGAATGGCCTTGCTGAAGGACACGGGAATTTCAAACGCGGCGAGTTGGGCGGTCTCACGCACATCGACTTTCGCGCCGTCCGCCGGAGCCTCCATCGCCGGGGCTTTCTGCGCGCGCATGTAGTTGCGCCGAATCCACTCGTCCCACGACGGCGCGCGCGCCTCGCGGAAGATCGTCGAAAGCTTTGGATTCTCCGACATCTTCAGCGAACCTTCGTCGCCCATGAAATACTCGAAGTAACCGCCGCCGGCGCTGGTGGTCGTTTGCACCTGGTAAAAAGCGCGCGCGACGCCCTCGGGCAGCGGGAACTCATAGACCACCATTGCGTTGTCATACCACTCGTGATTCTTGTAATAGTCCATTCCCGCCGATCCCATGACCGAACGCGGGCGCACTCCGAACCACCAGTTGAAAATGTCGATCTGGTGCGCGCCGAGATCGGACAACGGACCGCCTCCCAAGTTCTTGAACCAGCGCCAGTTGCGGAACTGGTGCATGTCGGCGAATCCGTATTTGGCAAGTTGCGCCGGGTCCATCGCGGCTTTCTTGGGCCAGCCGAAGTCCTCGGTGACCGCGCGATTCCACTGCGCTTGCGCGGCGGTGAGCCGTCCGCAGATTTTCGCTTCGCGCATGAGCCGGTTGAGGGCGAAGAGATAGCGCGGATTGCTCCGGCGCTGGTGGCCGATTTGCAGCAGCCTGCCGGTCTCCTTCATCGTCTTCACCATCGAACGGGCGCCTTCGATGGTGTTGGACATCATCTTCTCGCAGTAGACGTTGAGGCCCGCCTTGAGGCAGGCGTTGGTGATCGGCGCGTGCCAGAAATCCGGCGTCGCCACGACGACGGCCTGGAGATCCTTTTCCTTCGCCAAGAGGTCTTCGTAGTTTTCATACGTGCGTACGATGACGCCGCTCTTCTTCAGGTAGCGTTCGGCATACGTCCGGGCGTACTCCCAGATGTCCACGACGGCGACAAGCTGGATTCCCTCGATCTTTAGCAGCGACTCCAGCAACACGCGCCCCTGCGCGCCGAAGCCGATCAGCGCGATGTTAAGCTTGCTGTTGGGCGAGCTGTTGTCTTTCCCGAAAAGCCGAACGCCCTGGGTGAGCACAACGCCGGCACCGGCGGCGGCCGCGGTGCGCACGAAATCGCGCCTTGTAATGGTGGAATCTAACATTTTTTGCAAATGGCGAACCGGTTATGCTTTACGAGCATCAGAGCGAGGGCGATGAGGGCCAGGTGAATGCCGAGCCAGGCGACGCCGTCGTCCTGCTTGATGAGGATCAACCCGAAGGTCAGGCCGATGTAGAGCAGCCCTTGCAGGAAGAGCGAGATGCGCGTGCCCGCGCCAACCAGCAACATGAGGCCGAGCCCGATCAGCACCGGGCCGAGCGCGGCGTAGAACGGCGTGGTCAGGACCTTCGGCAGGAACGGTTCGAGCGCGAACTTGTCCTTGAGCGAATCGGGAATGGCCGCGTAATGAGTCAGCGAATACGCCTTCATCTTGACCTCCACCATGGCGCCGCTGGGGTCTTCCATGCCAGTGGTCGGATCGATCACCGGTTTCTGGACGATGTTGTAATAGCCGAATTTCTCGATGCCGGTAACGATGGCGCGCATGGCCAGCCAGCCTCGCAAAAGCAGGAAGGCCGCCGTGTAATCGAGGTTGCAACAGCACTTCGATTCGTTTTCCTTGCCGGAACAGCAAGGCTCTTTGTTTTCGATGGGTTGATTCATGAGGATGATTGGTTATACCCAGCCCGGACGGTATTTTGCAACGATATATTGGTCGGCCTCGGGAGCGTTCTTCGCTTTCATGGCGGGACCGTCCCATTCGAGCTTCTTGCCCACGCGCGCCGCGACGACGCCCGCAAGCGCGATTTCGGTGAGGTGTCCGCCCGTGTCGAAGTCGGAATAAACCGGGGCGCCACCCTGGCAGGCCAGCACCCATTCCTTCACGTGACCGGGGCTGACGGGCAGTGAATGAGGAACGCTCTCGCTTGCCTTGTGGTTGAGAATTCCCGAAATCTTGTCTTCGCCATGGACCATGATGTAATCGGCCCCGTTCCAGCAACCGCCCCAGGTGTAGCCCTTGGAACCGAGGATCAGAACCCCGTCGCCCATGCTGCGGCGCTTCGGTTTCTCACCCGGTTTTGCCGGTTCGTCCTTTCCGAGCAGGTGTTCGACCAACTCTTTCGGGAATAGTTCCTCGGGCAGCGGTCGGCCGCCGTCGTACCAGGTCAGCGTCACCGGCGGCAGGTTTCCGCGCTGGGCGAATTCATACCGGATGCGCGCGTCCTTCGGGTAAGTCGGCAGCCCCATGAGCTGGGCATCGACGTCGATGGACGTCGGATAATCGAGCTTGAGCGCGCGGAATGGCAAATTGAGATTGTGGCAACCGAAATCGCCCATCGGCCCGCTGCCGAAATCGAGCCAGCCGCGCCAGTTCCAGGTGTGGTAATACCCTTGCTTGTACGGGCGGAACGGTGCCGGACCGACCCATTCGTCCCAGTTCAAATTCGCGGGAACCGGATCGCCCACCGTTGGCAGAGCCAGGCCCGGATGACACCCCACGCCGCCGGCGCGGCAGTGAACCTCGCGGACCTCGCCGATCACGCCTGCCTGGATCAATTCCACCGCGCGGCGCAGATTATTCGATGCGCTTCCCTGGTTGCCCATCTGGGTGATCAGCTTCACTTTTTTCGACAGCTCCCGCAGTTCGCGGGCTTCGGAAATGGCGTGGGTGAGCGGCTTTTCGCAAAAAACGTGTTTGCCGGCGAGCAACGCTGCCTTGGCGATCGGAGCGTGCCAGTGGTCCGGCGTGGCGACGATGACGGCCTCGATGTTCTTGTCCGCGAGCAGCTTCCGGTAGTCGTCGTAGGTCTTTACGTCGGCCAGATTCGCCTTCGCATCGTGTTTCGCGATCTCCTTTTTCGCGGCGTCCATCATGTTGCTGTCGGGATCGCACAAAGCGACTATCTGGCAGCCGCATCCGAGCGCTTCCCTGAGGCGTCCGGTGCCCATTCCGCCGCAGCCGATTACGCCGACTTTGAGCTTCGTGCCGGCGTTTTCAGCGCGGAGAATGGATGGGAAGGCCATGGCGCCGGTGGCCAGCGTCGTGAGCCCGATGAATTGACGGCGCGAAAACGCGTCGTGGTTAAGCGAGGTCTGGATTGGGTCGATCATTTGAATGGAAATAGTAAATAAGAGTCGAAACGCCAATCTTTTTACTCTGACCCCGGCAAAAAGTCGCGTCTGGAATTAGATGCTTTTATATGACAGTGCGGCTTTTGAATCTCGTTACAAGGCTCCAGCCTTGTAACGCATGCTGTTCCCGGAGGCTCCAGCCTCCCCCTTGGCGAGGCTGGAGCCTCGAAGACAAGGGCGTTCCCAGGCAGGAGCCTGGGAACGAGCGCGCGTGGTTTTATCGCGTTTCGTGCCCGACAATCACCGCTCCGACGGACGGCACGGAGTGCCGTCCGTCTTGCACACCATGAAATCCGGCTTTCCCTGCCTCCCCTCCCCGGTTTTCCCTCTTGAAAGGCGCTTCCGCGCATAATATTTGCCTCCGGACGCGTGTGACACTATTAGTGAGTCCGTTTTCCATGCATACCATCCTTGCCAAGAAACAGCTCAGCCCCAACGTAACGCGCCTCGACGTGCTGGCACCGCGTATCGCCGAGATTCGCAAGCCCGGCCAGTTCGTCATTGTCCGGGCCGCCGAAGGGTGCGAGCGCATCCCATTAACGATCGCCGACTCCAACCCCGGCAAATGCTCCATCTCGCTGGTGATTCAGGCCGTGGGAAAAGCCACCCGGCAGCTCGTGGGGCTCTCGGTGGGCGATTCCATCCGGGACATCTCCGGCCCGCTGGGGCATCCGACGGAGATGATCGAATCCGGGCGCGCATTGTGCGTCGGCGGCGGCGTGGGCACGGCGGTCGTGCATCCGATCGCCCAGGGCTTGCACGAACGCGGGGTTCACGTGACCAGCGTCATCGGCGGGCGCTCGAAGGAATGGGTGATTTTCGAGGAGGAACTCAAGAGGCAGGGCGACGTGATCGTCTGCACCGATGACGGCAGCTATGGGCGCAAAGGCTTCGTGACCGACGCGGCGAAAGAGGTCCTCGAGGCGGGGGGCGTCAATATCGTTTACGCGGTCGGCCCGGTGCCGATGATGCGCGCTGTCGCCAATCTCACGCGCCCGTTCAATGTCCACACCATCGTTTCGCTCAATCCGGTGATGGTCGATGGCACCGGCATGTGCGGCGGGTGCCGCGTGGAGATCGGCGGAGAGACCAAGTTCGCCTGCGTGGACGGCCCGGAATTCGACGGTCATCTGGTCGATTTCGACCTCCTCGCCGACCGGTTGCAAACCTACCGGGAGTTCGAACAGCACGCCAACGCCTGTTCCGAAGAGGAGTGCCGAATCCGAAGCTAATCTCAATCCCCTACCCTTTCATCATGCAGGCCAAAATCACCATTAAAGAGCGGATGCAGATCGACCGGCAGATCATGCCGGAACAGGAGGCGATCCAACGCAGCGCCAACTTCAAGGAGGTCAACCTCGGCTTTTCCGAGGGGCTCGCCATCCTGGAGGCGCAACGCTGCATCCAGTGCAAGGACCCGAAGTGCGTGGCCGGTTGTCCGGTTCGCGTGAACATTCCGCGGTTTCTCGATTTCCTGGCGGCGGACGATCTTCGTTCGGCGGCCGGGAGTCTCTTCTGCGACAACTCGCTGCCGGCCATCTCCGGGCGCGTTTGCCCGCAGGAAGAGCAGTGCGAGGCCGTGTGTATCCGCGGCGTGAAAGGGAAGCCGGTGGCCATCGGTTACCTCGAACGCTACGTGGCCGATTGGGCGCGCGAGAACAACGGCAAGGCGGAGGTTGCCACCATGGTCCCGAGCGGGAAGAAGGTCGTCGTGATCGGCGCCGGCCCGGCGGGCCTCACCGCGGCGGGCGAACTCATCAAGAGCGGTCACGAGGTCACAATTTACGAGGCGCTCCACAAACCCGGCGGCGTGCTCGTCTATGGCATTCCGGAATTCCGGCTGCCGAAAAAGATCGTCGCCGCCGAAGTGGACCGGTTGGTTGCGGCGGGGGTGAAGATCGAATGCAACGTCGTCGTTGGGCGCACGTACACCATCCCCGAATTGCGCGAGCGTTTTGACGCGATCTTCATCGCCAACGGCGCGGGACTGCCGGTTTTCATGAATGTGCCGGGGGAGAATTTCAAGGGGGTCTATGCCGCCAACGAATACCTGACGCGGGTGAACCTGATGGAGGCTTACGACACCGAAGAGGGGAACACGCCGGTGCTGCTGGGCAAACGGGTGGCGGTTATCGGCGGCGGCAACGTGGCGATGGACGCCGTGCGCACCGCCAAGCGGCTTGGCGCCGAAAAGGCGATGATTGTCTACCGCCGCACCAAGGCCGAGATGCCCGCGCGGGTGGAAGAAGTGCATCACGCGGAGCACGAGGGCGTGGAATTTGAATTGCTCGTCGCGCCGCTGGAGGTGATCGGCAACGAGAAGCGTTGGGTCACCGGACTGAAATGCAACCGCATGGAGCTGGGCGAACCGGACGCTTCCGGTCGGCGCCGGCCTCGACCGGTCCCGAATTCGGAGTTTGTCATACCATGCGATACGGTCGTGGTCGCCATCGGCACGAAAGCGAACCCGCTGCTTACCGCCACCTGCCCCGAACTGAAGCTCAACAAGTGGGGCAACATCGAAGCGGACGCCAACGAAATGACGAGCATCCCCGGGGTGTTCGCCGGAGGGGATATCGTCCGCGGCGCCGCCACAGTGATCCTGGCCATGGGCGACGGAAAGAACGCCGCGCGGGCCATCGACGATTATCTCAAGACAGCGGCGGTCGGATAGAGAATGAGACATTTTGGTCTTATTCGTTTATCTCGCGCGCTCGTAACACGCCGGAAGTGTGAAGTTCGACGAGGATTCGAAGGCAGAGCGCGAAGCACTTTGGTGTGCGGCAAAACTCCCTTTCCATTACCCACATCTTTTCGAAGCGCGTGCGCAGCCATTTCAGGGCCAACGACCCGGCAACAATGCAGCGAGGGGCAACGCCGTGACGTTTGTACACATTTTCGCACGCGCCTAGGACTGGGACGTGGATTCGGAAGGGGAGCGCGCACCCTCCAAAATTGTGTACAAACCTCAGGGCGTTGCTCTAGGCTCCTATGGTGTCGCGCCCTTGGCGCTGAGTTGCCTCCCGTTGTCTTCGCGTTTCTGCGAAAATCCGCGCAATCCGCGGACCCTTCTTCTTTGCGTAATTTGCGCTGCTATCCCTCATATTCGCACAGTTCTGCGAGGATTTTTTCTCACAGAGCCACGAAGAACACAGAGGAGGAACTGCTGGAATTCTCATCTCTGTGTCTTTGTGTCTCCGTGAGAGATTTTCCTTTCGATCTCGTTTGGCTGCGTCTTCACGGCGCGAAAAGAATTTTCCCGCAGTCCGCGAAAACCGACGAACGGAGAAGATGGCCTCGCGCCAAGAACGCGAAGAACGCCAAGGCAGATCAAAACACGCTTCAGTCTTCTTCTTGGCGTGCTTGGCGCCCTTCGCGCGAGCCCTTTGGTTGCGGCTCTGCCTCGCTAAGTCCTTGGCACGAAACCCTTTCACCGATCTTGGCATGACCCATCCACATCTGGACGAATCTCTTGCGGACAAGGTGCTCGGCGGCGAACGAATCACGCCCGCTGACGCCCGCGCACTTTATCGCGCTCCCCTGGAGGAACTCGGCGAACTTGCCAACGCCCGGCGGAAACGCGCCAAACAGAGCGCTTACGGGGGACGCGGCAACGAGCTCGTCACCTTCATCGTCGACCGCAACGTCAACTACACCAACGTGTGCAGCGTCTACTGCAAGTTCTGTGCGTTTTACCGCACCGAACGCGACCCCGACCAGTACGTCCTCAGCGACGAGGAACTCGACCGCAAATTGCAGGAACTCAGCGACAACGGCGGCGTCCAGGTGCTGCTCCAGGGCGGGCATCATCCCAAACTCGGCCTCGACTTCTACCTGCGGATGCTGGCGCGCATGCGCGAGAACTTTCCACACATCAACATCCACGGCTTCAGCCCGCCGGAATTCCACCATTTCTCCGAAGTCTTCCGGATGCCGCTGCACGAGGTCATCGCGAAGTTCAAGGAGGCCGGCCTCGGTTCTATTCCCGGCGGAGGCGGCGAAATCCTGGTGGACCGCGTGCGCAACCGGATCGCGCCGTTGAAATGCAACAGCGCCCAGTGGCTGCGGGTCATGGAGGTCGCGCACGGCCTCGGCCTCAAGTCGAGCGCCACGATGATGTTCGGCCATGTCGAAACCGTGGACGATCGCATCGAACACCTCGACCGCCTGCGCGAACAGCAGGAGCGTTCCGGGGGCTTCACCGCGTTCATCTGCTGGACGTTTCAGCCGGAGAACACCGCACTCAAGGCGCCGAAGGTGGGCGCGGCCGAATACCTGCGCACCCTCGCGCTGGCCCGCATTTACCTCGACAACTTCGAGAACCTGCAAAGCTCCTGGGTCACCCAGGGGCCGAAGATCGGGCAGGTCGCGCTCCGCTACGGGGCCAACGATTTCGGTTCGGTGATGATGGAGGAGAACGTCGTCAGCAGCGCCGGCACGAGTTTCCATCTTCAGAAGGAAGAGATCCAGGCGCTTATCCGCGACGCCGGATACGAGCCGCGCAACCGGGATAATTGGTACCGTTTGCTCGATTAGCACGCTGTCGCAGTTGCAACGTGCCATTGCTTTCTGGCCATAAAACGATTTCAGATCGATCCCACGCTTGCATACCGGAGGCAAAACGGGAAATACTCCACAAAACGTTCGCGTCCTTCGAACTCATTCGTCTCTCTCGCTTATGAAAAAACACGCAATCATGTTGGCGTCGGCATGCGCCGCGCTTCTGGGCGGTTCCGCATTCGGCATTGGCATCCGCACCCCGGACCAGGACACGGTTGCCACCGCACAGGGCGATGCTTATGTCGCCCGTGCCGACGGCGCTTCAGCGCTTTACACCAACCCTGCCGGTCTTTGCCGGCTTCAGGGATCGGAAATCGATGCCGGAGGCTACTTCTGGTTGCCCGATGAGCGGTTCAGCAGCAGCGCAGCCACGGAGAAGGATCACAAGCCCGCAATCATGCCGCAGGTTTATTTCGCCACCGATGCGGGAACCACGGATTGGCGATTCGGCTTGGGCGTCTTCAACGCTTTCGGCGTCGGTGTGGACTGGGGCGAAGGCAGCCTCCGTTATCTGGTCACGAGGGCCGACCTCTCAGTCGTCAATATTGCCCCGACAGTTGCGTATCGATTCAACGACCACCTGTCGATCGGCGCCTCCGTGGATGTTTACTACAGCCAGGCAACGCTCCACAGAGATATTTTTCTCGGGGCCGGCTTTCCTGACGCGCAATACCGGATCGCGGGCGAAGACTGGTCCGTCGGCGCAACGGTGGGGTTGCAATACAAGTTCAACGAGCAGCACTCCATTGGCCTCGTCTATCGCAGTCAGGCGGACCTGAGCTTGAGCGGAGTGGCTAACATTAGCTTTCCGTCCATGCCGGCAACATCGGCGGCAGCCACAGCGAACATCAACCTGCCCAACATCGTTGGCGGCGGTTATGCCTACCACCCGACCGACGCATGGAGCCTGGAGGCGGATGTCGAATGGACCGATTGGAATCGCGTCAATGCGATTCGCTTTGCATCGCCCAGTCCGATTTTCAATGGATCAAGCATTCCGTTGAACTGGCAAAACAGCATCGCATTGAAATTCGGGACGGAATACAAGCTCAACGCCAACTGGGCTCTGCGCGCAGGCTACTCCTTCTGGACCAACACCGTGCCGGCCTCCACGTTCTCGCCGCTGCTGCCGGACTCCAGCCTCCATTCGTTTACAGTCGGGTTTGGATACAACCAACCGGGCTGGGGCATCGATTTCGCATACCAGTTCGACCACTGGGAAGATCGAACCGTCGGTCACAGCGTCGACAGCCCGTTGGTGGACGGAACGTGGCGCACCAACAGCAATGCCGTGGCGGCGACGATTAAGGTTAGGTTCTAGAGCTTGGAATTTCCGGGTGCTGGTCGAGGCGTCCCGCCTCGACGAACTTCTGGCGTGAATACGCTTACAGCCCTCAGAATATGGGCATTGGAAGGCGATCCGATGGCCGAAAATCCGCGTAATCTGCGGACCTTTTTCTTCTTCTGCGGATTTGGTTGCGGCCCTGCCGTGGCGCTGGTCTATTTGGCCCTGAAACATGCCAGACCTGTTCGAGCCTGAACCCGAAAAAGCGCCGCCGGCCTCCGCGCCGTTGGCGGCTCGGATGCGCCCGCAGTCGCTGGACGACTTCATCGGCCAGGAACACATCCTCGGGCCGGGCAAACTGCTTCGGCGGGCGATTGAGGCCGACCGCATTTCCTCGATTCTGCTCTACGGTCCGCCCGGGGTGGGGAAAACGAGCCTGGCCCAGGTCATCGCCCTCTCCACGCGTTCGAAGTTCGAGCGGCTCAGCGGCGTCGAAAGCACGGTGGCGGACATCCGGCGCGTGGTCGCTTCCGCGGCAAACCGGCTCAAGACCAGCGGCCAGCGCACGATTCTTTTCATCGACGAAATCCACCGATTCAACAAGGCGCAGCAGGATGTCCTCCTGCCCGACGTGGAAAGCGGTGTCGTGCGGTTGATTGGCGCGACCACCCATAATCCGTTTTTTTACGTGAACAGCCCGCTGGTCTCTCGTTCGCAGGTGTTTCAGTTGGAATCGATCGGCCCGGAAAACCTGCGCGAACTGATGCGCCGCGCTTTGGGCAACGCGGAACGGGGCCTGGGCAACCACCCCGTGCGCGCCGAAGAGGACGCCCTGACGCATCTCGCCATCACCAGCGACGGCGACGCCCGCAAATGCCTCAACGCGCTGGAACTCGCGGTCATGACCACCCCGTCGAAAACCGACGGCGTGATCCACCTCACGCTGTCCGTTGCCGAGGAGAGCATCCAGCGCAAGGCCGTGGTGTACGATGCCGACGAAGACCAGCACTACGACACCATCAGCGCGTTCATCAAGAGCATGCGGGGGAGCGATCCCGATGCCGCCATCTACTGGCTGGCCAAGATGCTTTACGCCGGCGAAGACATCCGCTTCATCGCGCGCCGGATCGTGATTTGCGCCAGCGAAGATGTCGGGATGGCAGACCCGCAGGCGCTGATTTTGGCCGTGGCAGCGCAGCAGGCGGTGGAGTTTATTGGAATGCCGGAAGCGCGCATCCCATTGGCGCACGCGGCGGTGTACGTGGCCACCGCGCCAAAGAGCAATCGGGCCTACGCCGCCATCGACGCCGCCCTTGCCGACGTGAAGAATGGCGTCACGCTGGCCGTCCCGCGGCATCTGCGCGACACGCACTACAAAGGCTCGGCCACGCTGGGCCATGGCGAGGGCTACCGCTACGCCCACGACTTCGAGGGCGGGTACGTCCCCCAAGCCTACCTGCCCGAGGGCCGCATCTACTACACCCCAACCGAAAACGGCGCCGAACGCCGCGTGAAAGAGCGGCTGGAATACTGGAAAGCGCTCTTTGAGGCGGAACAGAAAAAGGGGAAGCAGACGCAGGGGTGATGGCTGGCTTCCTAAAACCCGCGCTCGTTGCCAATCTCTGATTGGGCGCAAAAAGTGCGCCACCCTTTTCCGTTACCCACATATTCGGGAGCCGGGCACACAAACCCGAACGGCCCATATTATTTGTCATCCTGAGCTTGCGAAGGATCTCACGAGGCCGGTCGGGCGTAATACCTGCCTCGAATGTGTTCGGAGCTAACGGCGTCGCTCGCAACACCTTCAGCTTCGAGAGCACTGATGGTAAAATGGTGTTATCAGGTATTTCGCGAGATCCTTCGCAAGCTGCCAATGAACCTGCCGGTTGCAGGAGGGCGACATCCGGCGTTTGCCGTGGGGCGTTCGTCAACGCGACAGCGTCGTGGGGGGGGGGGCGGCGCGGCGCCCCCCGGCGCCCCCCCCGCCGGGAGG
>Ga0316232_1002971_pt1 | contig 16368 bp, 18 predicted proteins | sample TBHtaG_FD_206006 | JGI IMG/M metagenome (GOLD analysis project Ga0316232, IMG submission 206006) | Freshwater microbial communities from Trout Bog Lake, Wisconsin, USA - TBH18025_13 | ecosystem: Environmental > Aquatic > Freshwater > Lake > Hypolimnion/Profundal zone | place: USA: Wisconsin... | reverse complement strand
ATCAAGTTAAAAGCTCAAAACTTAAAGATCACTTAGAAGCACTACAAAGTCGTTGTCACTATCTAGATTTAACTTTAGACACACAACGCGATAAGATCTTACGCATTAAACAGATTGCTAAAGATGGAGCACTGTTTGAGGACTTGGGTATTGGCAGCATTGGACAAGAGATCATTATTGATTTTATGGATGCTAACAAGAACAAGATGCGAGAATTATCTTTGAGAATGGCAATTAAAGTAGCACAGCTATACAAGAGTTTCCCAAACAACTGGGAAGCTATGACACGAGCTACTTGTATGAAAGCAGGTGCTTAATATGGGGTTTGTTGTATATGAGACTAATACTGGTAGGGCAATGCGCTACTATAAGAAAGCGGCGGTTGCCAAAGCACAGGTCACCAAATACAACAAACAACTTACTTGGGATATTTTACAACACGGTCACAGGAATATTGGCAGTTCACCTGTGGCCTGTTGTGACTGGTTAGCGTTTGAGGATATTGTTAGTGAAAATTTAAGTTATCAAGCTGACTATCATAAGTTATAAGGCGGGTATAATTTGAGACATCGCAAGCGTAGAGTGCTAGAGGGTCGCTGGTTTAACTTAAACAGTATAACCAGCCCTACAACAGGTCGTAAGCACTATGAAATTAGTGTTAATGCTCATAGATTAAGTGGCATGACCAACTACACATTAGAAGACATGCGTAAACACTTTGACCCGGCTGGTAATCGGGGCCTGCGTTATGGTACCAAATGGAAGTATAATAATCGTGAAACAGCAGAGACTTTGTTGACCATGGCAATATTAAAATTTGGAGCCTAACATGGGTGCGTTTTATCAGAAGTGGCGTAAATTATTTTTATTCTTTACCATTGCTAACATAGTAATTGTTGTGCTACAATTAGCATTTGCCTGGGGACATTGGTCCAAACATGAGTGGTGGGGCCTGGCATTAAGCGTATTCTTTGGTGGAGTCAATGCTGTGTGTGCTGTCCATCAATACCGTCAATGGCGTAGAGTTATACAGGAAGAAAAAGATTTTATGTGGGCTACTTTAAGCACCGAAGGCATACAATGAAATTACTATTAGCAATGATTTATAATTTAATTCTACTAGGTGGTACCGCTTATCTAGTAGGATGGCAAGGGTGGTGCCCACTGTGGTTTCTATTCACAGTGTTTCTTTTGGCCTCAGGAAAGGACTAACATGACCAATACTATCTACATTAAAAGATTGACATTTGCTGTAATTGCTCTTATACTTGTAGTATTCGTAGCCGCACCGTGGCTTAGAGAAATGTTAGGTATGTTTGCTATTGGTTGGGTGATACCTAGCCTAGCAGAGTATCTATTTCCAAACAAGGAATAATAATGGATAATATTGAATTTCGTTGGGTATGGCGAACCGGCACTAAGACCCTACAGTATCGAACTCTGACTAAAAAAGTTTGGTCAGATTGGCAAACTGTTCCGTTAATAGATGGAGAGTAACATGGAAATGAAATGGCTGGGTATTATGTCAATGGTAATGATATTGGGAATGTTTGCGAGCATAGCCTTAGAAAACCACTACAAGGCTGAATGCCGCATCGTTGCTCTACAAGCAGGTAAAAATTCTACTGACATTGCCGCAATCTGTAAATAACTGTATATGAAATCAGATATCAAAATAACTCAGTCGGCAGAAGTATTACCTATCAGTGTAGTTGCTGGTAGTATCAACTTATTCGATGATCAAATTGACCTATACGGTCGAAACAAAGCTAAAATTAATATTGACCAACTTACTAACCGCACAAAACGTGATAGTAAGTTGATCTTAGTAACAGCCATAACCCCAACGCCCTCAGGTGAAGGTAAGACCACAACAACCATTGGACTTGCAGACGGACTACGTAAACTAGACTACAATGCCATTGTATGCCTACGTGAACCCGCATTAGGTCCTGTATTTGGTATGAAAGGTGGCGCCACTGGAGGCGGGTATGCTCAGGTATATCCCATGGAAGATATTAACCTACACTTTACAGGTGATTTCCATGCTATAGCTTCGGCACACAACTTGTTAGCCAGCTTAATCGACAACCATTTACACTGGGGTAATAAGCTCAATTTGGACACTAACAACATCACATGGCGTAGAGTTAGTGACATGAACGATCGTGCGTTACGCGACGTTTGTGTAGGTCTAGGAGCCCATAACAGCGTTACACGTCAGACAGGATTTGACATTGTAGTGGCATCAGAAGTAATGGCTATTCTATGTCTGGCAGATGATTTTAAAGATTTGAAAAAACGCCTGGGTAAGATCACAGTCGGGTATACCCTAGATGGAAAGCCAGTCACAGCTAAAGATCTAAAAGCCAATGGTAGTATGGCCGCACTACTTAAAGACGCAGTTAAACCTAACCTGGTACAGACCCTAGAAGGTACTCCTGCGCTGATACATGGTGGCCCATTTGCCAACATAGCACATGGCTGTAACAGTGTTATTGCTACCAAGTTGGGTATGAAACTTGCTGACTATGTGGTAACAGAAGCAGGCTTTGGTGCTGACTTGGGTGCTGAGAAGTTTATCAATATTAAATGTCGTAAGAGTGGCCTACGTCCAGATGTGGTTGTATTAGTGGCCACAGTCAGAGCCATCAAGTATTGGGGCAACTACGATAACTTAGACAAGCATATTGCCAACATTACCACATGGTATAACTTGCCTTGCGTAGTTGCTATTAACAAGTTTGCCGGGGATACAGAACAAGAGATTAAAGATTTACAACAGCACGTCTGGGACACATTCAAAATTGAAGCAGTGGTAAATCACTCTTGGGCAGATGGCGGCATTGGCGCACAAGAACTCGCACACGAAGTGGTCATGGCCATTGACGAAAGCACCAAGACTATGGAACTTACCTATGCTGATGATGAAACATTGTTCTGGAAACTTAATGCTGTGGCCACACGCATTTACAATGCCTATGAAATACAAATGGATGCTAAGATAGCACGTCGTTTAGAAGAACTACAGAAAGATTACGGGCATTACCCGATTTGTATTGCCAAGACGCAGAGTAGTTTTAGTGATGATCCTACAAATAAATTGGCTGCAACTGAACGGCATGTTTTAACAGTGCGTGAATTACGCCTATGTAGTGGTGCTGAATTTATTGTAGCAGTATGCGGCAACATCATGACCATGCCAGGCTTACCAGAACGACCAAACGCAGAACGTATTGGCATCGATAAACAAGGACGCATAGAGGGATTGGACTAATGAGTGAAACACTAATTGTAATGGCTTCAGTTGTGGTAGTTGGATTGTTACCTATAGTTATTATTGCCGCATTGGCTATACGGGCTATCAACAAGTCGTTGACTCAAATTGAATCTGCAGTCTCTGAACGTAGTAATAAGTTTGACGAGAACATTGAAAATATTAATCAACTGTTAGATCAAAAAGATCAACTTAAATAGTTTTCTATCACACTGCTCAGTCTAGCTCCTAGTGTGATAGCCTCAAGCCCAATGTTTAATTGCATTGGGCTTTTTTTATTTGACAAACATATTTTAATCTTGTAAAATATTACTATGACACAATATCCTTATGTAGAAGATTATCTAGAATTGCTTGGAGGTTATGCTCCTAACAATCCTGCCACTTGGATTATGCCAACATCTAAACCTGTTAGTCTTGCTCGCTATGATATTGCTATTGTAGACAGCATGAGCTCACATACTGTATTTGGTGGAGCACTAACTGATCGCCAAGCGGATCTATGTGTTAGATTGGTGCTTAAATATCGTAGACAATTTGCTAAACTTAATGTAGATGTAACCCCTGTGGAGAATCCACAGTTTCGTTTACCGGTACGTAAATTAGATCGCAGCCGACGTATATGGTTAGATGATCAACGGATTGGTATACGATTTCCCTATGACCGTAGTCTAATTGACAGTCTTCAAGACTATAAGAAAACAAGTCAAGGTAGTACCAATTGGGATAATGAAGAAAAGATCTGGTGGTTTGGCTTAACTGAAGCAAACGTCAATTGGGCAGTCACCTGGGGAGAAACTTATAATTTCGAAATTGATCCATTGGTTAAAAACCTAATGAACAGTATACTCGAATGTGAACAAACTCCTTATGAGATCAAACTCGTAAGAAACTCAGACAGCTTCACTATCACCAATGCCGCTGAAAGTTTAATTAACTATGTAAATGACCATTTAGGTGGGTTCGGTTTGGAAAATGCAGTTAAACTAATCGACAATTCGGGTGTCTTAGGATATACATACGATGAGAATTTAGTTCGTCCTGCACTATTAGATTTGTTTAAAGACCAACGCAATGCACATGTGCTACCCAGTAATAGTAATATAGATCTAATATTTCAATATGCAGAGTTAACTGGTCGTTATCCTGTATGTATCTATGATCCAAGCATGCGCGGGGTAGATCTATCAAAATTCAGTGATAGAGATATTGTACGCTTTGGTCCAAATGGTAAAACTAACAGTAGCGATTATAACATCTATGATGTTAAAGTAGTATATGCTAACAAGATTCCTTCGACATGGAACCATCCAGTTCCATTGTTGGTAACCACACAGGAATTACTATATGGTGGTAAACGTATGGAATGGCTTAACACTGCGGAAAAAGTAATTTACTACTGTAATACCTTATTAAGGGAAAATGATTAATGGCATCAGCCAAACTAATAATTAAAGATGAAGTCAATGTTAAGATTGAAGGACTTGAATTAACTGAACGTAAACATCTTAGTAACAAATTCAAATATGAAATTCCTGGCGCACGTTATTTGCCAGCAGTTAAACTAGGCCGTTGGGATGGTAAAGTAGCATACTTTCAACTTGGCGGCAGTACCTATACAAATTTACTTCCTGAAATACTTCCTTATCTAGATGAACGTGGCTATGATATCGAATTAGATGATCAGCGTGACTATCGAACACAGTTTGATTTTGCTGAAGTGACAGAACAGACATTTGCACATAAAGTTTGGCCACCTAAACATCCTGTAGCAGGGCAACCTGTGGTTCTACGTGACTATCAAATTGAAATCATTAACAAGTTCCTAAGTAACCCACAGTGCCTACAGGAAATTGCCACAGGTGCAGGTAAAACACTTATCACAGCCGCACTTAGTTATAGTTGTGAACAATATGGCAGAACTATTGTAATTGTTCCAAATAAATCATTAGTAACACAAACAGAAGCAGACTATGTTAACCTAGGCCTAGATGTTGGTGTATACTTTGGCGATCGTAAAGAGTTTGGTCGCACACATACTATCTGCACTTGGCAAAGTCTTAACATTCTACTTAAAGGCACTAAAGCACATGAAGTAGACATTACCATACATGAATTTTTAGAAGATGTTGTATGTGTTATGGTTGACGAAGTACATATGGCCAAAGCAGATGCACTTAAAACATTACTTACTGGTGTTATGGGTCAGATACCGATTCGCTGGGGCTTAACTGGCACAATTCCTAAAGAAATGTATGAGTTTATGGCTTTAAAATGCTCAATCGGAGACGTTATTGGCCGTTTGAGTGCCAGTGAATTACAAGACCAGGGTGTACTAAGCAACTGTCACGTTAACATTCTACAGCTGGTAGATCATGTTGAATACAAAGACTATCAAAGTGAGTTGCGCTATCTATTAGAGACCGAGGAACGGCTAGAGTATATAAGTAAACTAATAGAGACTATTAGAAAAGATGGTAATACTCTTATCCTAGTAGATCGAATAGCCCCAGGAAAAGCCCTTGTTGAAAAGATTAAAGACGCTGTATTTGTCAGCGGTGGAACTAAAGCAACTACTCGTAAAGAAAGTTATGATGAATTTGCCACGAACGATAACTTTGTTGCTGTTGCCACTTATGGCGTTGCGGCTGTTGGTCTTAACATTCCTCGTATTTTTAATCTTGTGCTTATCGAGCCTGGTAAATCTTTTGTCAGGGTCATCCAAAGCATCGGGCGTGGTATTCGCAAAGCGGAAGACAAAGACTTCGTCCAAATCTGGGACGTAACATCAACCTGTAAGTTTGCCAAAAGGCATCTTACAACTCGTAAGAAATTTTATACTGAAGCAAACTATCCATTTGCTGTGGAGAAAACGGAATGGAAATAGCACAAGCAAAAATAGTTTATTTAAATTTACCTAAATTGCCTGCTGACTTAGCAACCAAGCTGATTACATTATCAGAAAATAATAAGTCTAACGAGACTGGCAAAGAATGGATAGAGAAATTTCATAATAATTCTATTAGAGCAGTAAGTCATGTTTATGATCGAGATACTTCTATTTTAACTGATGCAGTGTTAGAAGAAATTAATGATCTATATAGTTTATACTTCAATGAAAGATTAGTAGCTGCACTTGGTAAATTAAAAAATACCTACACAGACGGATTGCCGGCCGAGTTACCGCCACATTGTGATAGGCAAAGACAAATTTCTATAAACTATTTACTCGAAACCGGTGGAGATGATGTTCGCACCTGTTTCTTTAAAACCCCGCGACATGTATATGACCTAAGTCAATCAGAAAATGATAGATATGAAAATTTAGAATTAGATTTTAAAATATCTATACCTAAAGAAACCTGGCATTCATACAATGTTCAATATTATCACAGTGTAGAAAATATCTACGAACAAAGACTATTATTTTCTATACTTCCTGAGAGTAACCCAGATTTTGATACTTTTAAAAAACGATATCAAAATCTTATTTTGGAGCCTTCATGCATATTTTAACTTTAGACAACCAAGCATACGAAATGAATGAAATACCGGACGAAGTTGAAGACTTACGTTTTAGTATTTTAGACAATAGCGATCCGAAGAATCCAGACTATTTCTTTATTCCGTTAATTTTTTTAGAAAGTTTTAACAGTCCAGCATTGGTCTTGACCATTGGTGGTAATATTGTTAAAATGCCAATTGACTGGCAGGTATTAATCGGTGAGCCCGACATTGGTGACTTAGAGGTGATTCCTTTAACATCAATTAATGATCGAGGTTTTAGTGCATTTACATTCAATCCTTTGAGCAGTTATAAACCAGAATTTCATCCAATCGAAGTAGTAGACATTTATCAAGATGTTAAATGGTATTTCCCTAAACTACGTCCAGGTCAAATGTTATCAGTCCCTATTACTTCGGGAGAACGACCACTGTGTGCTTACTTTGTTAAAGATATTAGTCGCCAAAGCGAAATAGTGGATTATTCAAGGATTTGGTAATATGGGCACACTAGAACCTGGCGCAATCTACATATACGAGCGAGTTGACGACGTAACCTATGCCCGTAAAATGGGATCTACTGATAGAATTGAAATTGGCCGCACGTATAACGCAAATAACGGTTGGGAAGAAGAATTGTTGTGGAGAGAAATACGTCAAACAGCCAAGAACAATTCCACTTTACAAGAAGCATTAGATTATGTTATAATGATATATAAGTTATCAAAGGAATATAAAGATGGCATTTGATCCTAGACAATTTAAACAAAAGAAAAAACGTGCAGTAGATCCAAATGCACCTCCTAGACCTAACCTAATGTCGCATGATAAAGTTATCCGCGAACAAAAGGATGTAATTATAGCTCTTGAAGAAAAGGTAAGATTTCTATCAGAAGAAGTTTCTCTAATGAAAAGTAAATATCGCGACATGCAACAAAGCATAGAACAAATCTTAAGTGTATTGCGTAGGGGCAGATAATGGCTGTTAATAGCGACCCGTTATATATTGGTAACGAAATGGCAGCATTTGATCGCAAGGATCGTAGTTACTATGACAAGTTTACTGATGAAGAACGTAAGAAATTCAGCACATATCTAATGTTGCGTTATGGTGCTACAGTAGCAGGCAGTGCAGATCTACAGGCCTACTATCTAATGGCTACTAACGAGCGTGTAAACAAAAACTTCTTTGACTTGGGAAAACATCCTAAGCTACAATGGTTATTGTGTACTACTGTTAGTCCTAACATGGGCAAACAACATCACAGTTGGATGGCCAGTAAGAAGAAAGAAAGTAATAGCAAAGTGCAAAAGTTTCTACAGGAATTATATCCTAATTATAAACAAGACGAAATTGAACTGTTAGCAAAGATAAATGATCAACGAGATATTGAAGACATGGCAAGAAAACACGGCGATGACGACAAGTCAATTAAAGCCCGTTTCAAATAGTTTTAAGTGTAAGTATTGCTCAAAAGAATTCCGTAGAGAATCGACTCTTGCGGCGCATCTTTGCGAAAGCAAACGTCGTTGGCAACAGGAAAAAGAAATAGGAGTTCAGTTTGGGCTTCGAGCATACTTACGATTCTTTGAGCTAACACAAGGTTCAGCTAAATCTAAATCATATGCAGATTTTGTAACAAGTCCTTATTATCTAGCATTTGTGGCATTTGGTCGCCATATAGTTGAAATTCGTGCTGTTAATCCTAAAGCATTTATTGATTGGATAATTAAAGAAAATAAAAAGTTAGATCACTGGACTCATGAAGTTGTATATGTAGAATATCTAAAACAATACATGCGTCGAGAAGCAATACAAGATGCGCTTGAACGTGCTTTACTGGAGATGCAACGACATGTGGATGAAAATACAAACAAATTTCCTAACGGGTTCAGTGACTATTTTAGATTGGCTGGCGCAAATCGTATTTGTCATCATATCAGTAATGGGCGTATTAGTCCTTGGATTGTGTTCAATTGTGAATCTGGTGTGGGATTTCTCGAGTCGCTTACTGAAGAACAGGTAGTTTTAATATTGCCGTGGATTGATCCAGATTTTTGGCAACATAAGTTTTCTAACTATGTAGCAGACACAGAATGGATCAAATTAATTCTTAAAGATGCGGGATTATAATGGAAGAATTAATAAAAGAATTAAAAAATGAAATAATGTTATTGCGTACAGATATACTGTTAATATCGTATGATGTAAGTAAACTGCGCGAACAATTAGATAGACTCGAAGGTGCGTATTCCCAACCACAAGAATCAATTGGTATTGCTCCAAACACTCCGCCACCAGATTTTATTACTGAGGAACTAATGTGAAATTTCGTTCAGACATTGACATTGACTTTGCAGATCGCGACGAAGTAATTCGTTTACTTGATGTTACACCTGCCAGTATCTTACGCGATGGTCAATTAGTTAAACATAACACAGGGGTATATGCCACTGAAATCCCTGTAGATCCATTTACTGGTCAGGCAAGTTTGGATTATAATATTGCAGAAGATCGTGGCTATGTTAAACTAGATTTTCTTAATGTTAATCTATACAAACAAGTTAAGAGTGAAGATCACTTACTCGAATTAATGAAGGAGCCTGATTGGGCTCAGCTTTATGATCCAGAGATATGTAATAAACTCATGCATGTTAATGGACATTATGACTTATTATTACAAATGCCGCAACCTGTAGATACTATTCCTAGATTAGCTATGTTCTTGGCTATTATTAGACCAGCTAAACGTCATCTTGCTGGTAAGACTTGGAAAGAAGTTGCTGAGACCGTGTGGGATAAACCTACAGATGATACTTATTATTTTAAGAAAGCCCATGCAATTAGTTATGCACAACTTGTGGTAGTTAATATGAATCTATTGAATTTTGCGAACAAGGGTGATACTGCGGCGTTTTGATCTTTTCTGAGCTATTTCTCTAAGACTTACATAAGGCCCGTGTTGTATAATTACATCTTTGCTATTAAATGTTTTTAAACACGGTCTGAACTCAAACCAATCTTGCTTTAAAAATACATTAATGGGCACAAGCCTATTACTTTCCCACCACCACTGATCTGCTAATTCTAAATAACGCCCTTTCTGATCCAATGACTTTAATAGAGCATAATCATAAATGGTTGTAATAAATTCATCACTATTCTGTATGATACCAATATAATCATTACCGCCGTAGGTTAGATAGCTAATAAACGGGTATTGATCTAATAAATTCTTGTAACTATCTTCCATTGGACTCTGCTAAATATGTTATAAGGATCGAGACATAAAGTGCCTATAATCACAAGTTATTTAGCTATTCAAAAATTACCCGTTGAAGTTTTGGACTTCTCGAATCCTTCACTCAGAACAAGGAACAGACCCGTGTATGCACGCCCAATAAAAGTCTATCAAGGAATAGATAATCCAATTCAAATAGTAGTTAAGAATCAGGACCAAAAACCTGTAGATTTAACGGGATATAGTGTACAAGTTGATATCCAAGATCCAAACAATCAAGTAACGGCATATAGCTTTGCCGCTAACAGTAGTGCTCAATATAGTAATTTAACTATCGGTACCACTACAATATTGTTTACATCAGCCATAGTTAATAGTCTAGATCAACGTTTTTACAAAATAACTACACGTATTATAAATGAAACAGACAGCACTGAAGCACCTTTATACGCAGATGATAATTTTAATGTACCGATTGATTTAGAAGTGCTACCAGCATACTACTCAACTGCTAATCCTGTTTACAATGTTACTGAAACAGTTATCGATCCAGGACTATTACCATAATGGCAACAACTTATAGCAATGTACAAGTTAGCAAAGTATTAACTCTACGCGGTAATACTATACAAAATAATCGTTATACTGGTATCGCGGGCGAGATCACAGTTGATACACAGGTTAATAGTATTAGAATTCATGATGGCAGTACTTTAGGTGGCCATCCAATTACATCAGCCATTGATACTTCACAACCAGTTACTGGTAATTTGATTCCTAGTGCCAATGTTGCATATAGTTTAGGTAGTCAAACATACCAATGGAAAGATTTATGGGTCAGCAGTAATACTATCTATATTGGTGGCACTCCTTTAAGTATTAATTCTAGTGGTAATTTATTAGTTAATGGCAATGTAGTATCGGGTAGCGGTGGCGGAAATAGTTTAATCAACGGTAATAACATAGTAAGCCTTGATAGTAATGGTGGATTGAACTTAGCCAATGTTGGTCTAATACGTGCTCCGAACAATGGAGCAGGTGCAATCAATCTAGCATCAGATTATTTTGTACAGATGCAATGGTCAGCAAACTCTAATACAGTTGATCCTAACGCTGATTGGACCGGATCAACTACTTGGGTCTATGTTGACAATGGTGGATTCCACGTTGAAGCTATCACGCCTGGTCATGATGCTTATTGGAATTTTGATACTGCTGGCAATTTTACATTCCCAGATAACACCATACAAACCACAGCATTTAGTAATGTTGCTCTATCTAACTACCTTGCTGGCACGGTTACTATTGGTAATTTAACAGTACAAGGTAATATTACTACAGTTAATACAGAAATAGTACAACATAACGAAATAGTCGCTGGAAATATTACCAGTAATAGTTACGTCACTGCTCAATACTTCCAAGGTGGAGCAGCAAGTCTATCAACGGTTAATACAACAGGTAATGTTACAATAGGTGGTAACTTAACTGTATATGGCAATATCTTAACCTTCGGCAACGTAACACAGGTATTAACTACGGTATACGGTAATACTGGACAGTTCTTTGGTGGATCAAATGGCTTTGGCGCACTATACGCAGGTATAGCTTCTGGTTATTCAGTGCAGTCACAGACTGTATTAGAGTTGGCCAGTAATTACAACGGATACAGTCAATTAAATCTACAAAATATTAATTCGGGTAATTCAGCAAGTGGCGATATTGTAGTTACTATGGACAATGGTAATGCTACTGTTGGCTACATTGACATAGGTATTAACAGTTCAGGATTCACTGGCGGTAGTGGAAATGAATTAAACTACCCAGGTGACGGTTACTTATATGTTTACGGTAACCCACTTACTGGTGGCGGTAATTTATTATTATCAACTGCATTAAACAATGATATTGTATTCTCAACAGGCGGACAAGGATCAGCTAATGAACTTGGTCGTTTTGTTAACTCAACAAAAACATTTAAAGTAACTGGTAATATTACAGCTACCGGACAAATGACAATCGGCAGTACTAATGTTATTGCTAACTTAGGTGCTACTGCTGGGACGCTAACAACAATTAACGCTAACCTGGGTGCTACATCAGGTACGTTGGCAACTATAACTGCTAACTTAGGCAGTGTTGCTGGATCACTTGCTACCCTAACTGCTAACGTTGCTGTTCAAGCAGGTAACTTAGCAACTATAACAGCTAATTTAGGCGCAGTAAGTGGTTCATTAGCAAACTTAACAGCCAACACCGGCGGACTTGCTGGTGCAATTGTCACAGCCAACACAGCAATGAAAGGCTATGTTGACAGCGTATCAAATAATACATCGTATGGTAACAGTAACGTAGCCGCATACTTGGTAGCCAACCCACAGGGATCTACTTACAGCAATAGTAATGTAGCCAGCTATCTACCAACATATTCAGGTAACATTGGTGCGCATACTGTAACAGGTAACGTGACTGCTAATTATTTCATTGGCAATGGAGCACTATTAACTGGTATAGTAGCCAGTGCTGGTACAACATACAGCAATAGTAATGTAGCCAGCTATCTACCAACATATTCAGGTAACGTTAACGCAGGGAATGTTAACGCAACATACATCTACGCATCAGGATACGAATCAACAGGTGCGGTATATAGTCCGACTATTGGTAACACAGGCGCAACACTAACCGGTACATTATCAACTGCGGCGCAGCCAAGCATAACACAAGTTGGTGTACTAACTAATCTAACTGTTACAGGTAACATCACAGCTAATGCTGGCGCATATTTTATTGGTAATGGAGCATTATTAACTGGCATAGTTGCTTCAGGTACAACATATAGTAATAGTAACGTAGCCAGTTACTTGCCTACGTACTCAGGTAATATTGCCAACGTTCGTTTAGGTAACAGCGGAGTATTAACCTTTGCTGATGGTACAACAATGACCACAGCCGCCTCAGGTGTAGGTAGTACATATAGCAATACTAACGTAACAGCATACTTAACCAGTGTAAGCATTGGACCTTATGCTAACGCCAACGTTATTGCTTACCTAACTACAAATAATATTGGCCCATATAGTAATGCCAACGTAATTTCCTACATCACAGCTAATAATATTGGGCCTTATGCTAACGCTAACGTAGCCAGTTACTTGCCTACATACACAGGTAACGTAGGTGCTGGTAATATTGTTGGTACAAGTGCTAACACTACAATTACTGCTAATAACTATACCACAACATTTGACATAACCGGTAATGTAACATTCCCAGGCAATATTATCACTACTCAATACCTATATGGTAATGGTGCGTTCTTAACTGGTATTGTATCAAGTAGTGGAAGCAGTAACTACAGCAACAGCAATGTGGCCGCATACTTACCTACATACACAGGTAACGTGGGTGCTGCTAACGTTAATGCCAACTATGTTTACGCAACTAATTATGTATCAACTGGAGCAGTGTATAGTCCACAAATTGGTAATACTGGTGCTACACTAACAGGTACATTATCAACAGCTGCACAAACAAATATAACACAAGTTGGTACACTGACTAACCTAACTGTTACTGGTAACATTACAGCTAATACTGGTGCATATTTTATTGGTAATGGTGCGTTCTTAACTGGAATAGTTGCTTCTGGTACAACATACAGCAACAGTAATGTGGCCAGCTACTTGCCTACATATTCAGGCAACATTGCTAATGTACGCTTAGGTACAAATGGCAAACTAACATTTGCTGATGGTACAACAATGACCACAGCTGCAACTGGCGGCAGTAGCAGTTATGGCAATAGTAACGTAGCAGCATACTTACCTACATATTTTGGCAACGTTGGTAATGTTACCTTTGGTGCCAGCAGTATTAGTTTTCCACTAGGCACACAGTTCTTTGAAATTAACAATCTAGACAGTGAAATACAAGTACCATATCAGTTTACTATTAATACCAGCGGTGGCAGTGTACAGTATACCTTTGGTAACAGTGGTTATCTTGGTCTGCCTGGCGGTTTAGTATTCCCAGATAGTTCACAACAAACTACCGGTTACAGTAATGCCGCAGTTCAAACATATCTAAGTTCAGTGAATCCAGTTAAGATTGGAGCAAGTGCAGGCTCATCAAGTCAAGGTACAGATGCTGTAGCCATCGGTCGTAGCGCAGGCGCACAACAAGGAATTGAAGCTGTGGCAATTGGTGTCATAGCTGGGCAAACTAATCAAAACAATTGGGCTGTGGCCATAGGTAGCAGTGCTGGCACAAGCGGTCAAGGCCAACGTGCTGTGGCCATTGGTGTACAGTCAGCTGAAACTAATCAAGGCACCGGTGCTGTGGCCATTGGTGCTTATGCTGGTGACAACACACAGGGTCAATATGCGGTTGCGATTGGTACACACGCAGGTGATTCAAATCAACCAGCAAGCAGTATTATCCTTAACGCCAGTGGTTCGCCATTAAATGGCTCTAATAGTGGCTTATACATTAACCCAGTGCGTAATGATCTAGCCAACGTGGCCAACGTGGTCTACTACAACGCAGTAACTAATGAATTAACCTACGCACCTGCTCCAAGCGGTGGCAGTGGCACTAACTATAGTAACGCTAACGTAGCCAGCTATCTACCAACATACAGTGGCAATATTGCTAATATTACCCTAGGTACAAGTGGCGTATTGACATTTGCTGATGGTACTACACAGACCACAGCCAGTGGTAGTAGTTATAGCAACGTAAACGTTACAGCATTCTTAGCCAACAGTTCAATACTAAACTTTGGCAACATAGGTAACACATACCCAACACAAAGCAATATCTCCCAGGTATTTGTTGGACAGCAAACAGCCTTAACATCAGCAGGTGGCACCAATACAACTACAACCTACCTGATGAACAACTTGTATTTTGGCGCCAACGGTGCTGCATTCTATCGTAATACACAATCAGGTGCCGCATGGATAACTATTGCTGGCAGTGGTATCAACTTTGCTGGAACCAGTGGAGCAGTAACAGCTAACACAGTACAAGGCATGGGTTCATGGGCACAACTTAATTCTACAGCTTTTGCTACACAAAATGCTGTGGGTATTACCAGTGCTGGTACATTGGCAGTCAACGGTACTGGCGGTATTACAACTACTCAAGGTACATTCCCTCTACTTAATGCCACAGCAACTACAATTAACTTTGGTGGTGCCGCAACAACAATAACTATGGGTACTACAGCCAGCAACGTATGGGTTGGTAGTGCTTTAGGTAACAACACCAAGGCATTAACTCTACGTGCCACTGGTGTTTGGAATACTACTGTCTATGGTAGTAGTAGTGGTGGTTATAATAGTCCTCCGTACAACAACGTAGCTACCACAGGTGGTAGTGGTGCGGGCATGACAGTAAACTTGACTGGTGTAAATGGTGGTTATCCTAGTGGTGCTACAGTAGTCAACCCTGGCGTTGGATATAAGAACGGTGATGTTATCACTGCCACAGGTGGTGCTTACTTCACTATAACCAATTATAGTTCTATCAACACTGGTAACAGTGCAGCTGCTTATACATTAGACATTGACGGTAACCTAACAGTTCCAGGTAACTTAATTACCACCGGTGGATTGTTCATTAGTAATATTTCAAGTGCTAACTACATCACAGCCAACACTATCGTAACCACAGGTGGCTGGGGTAATATCAGCAACGTAGCTTACATAACAGCCAACACTATTATATCTACAGCATCAATTGTTGGTGACTTCAGCAATGCCAACGTCAATGCTAGAACCACATTTGTTACATCGGCTACTAACGGTACAACAGGTATCTACGCAGTACCAAATGGCTCTAGCACAGGTGCTGCATGGCAGGCTGCTAACAGTAGTAACTTAGCGGCTGCAAGTAAGATTATGATTACCACAAACGGTACTACTGATGTACAGTTAGTATCAGGCGTCAATGGCGCAGGCACATACTTACCATTGAGCTTCTACAACAACGGTGCGGCACAGATGCAGTTAACTGTCTCTGGTAATTTGAATATGACGGTGAACAACAGCATTGCCACAAGTGGTACTGGTTACTTCATTGGTAATGTAGTTGGCACACAGTATGGTAATAGCAGTGGTACTACAGCTACCTATACTGGCAACATCACAGCTGGTGGCAGCAGTGGACCGCAGACACGTTTCTTGTGGGACACTTGGCAGGCTAACTCCACTTCAGCATTGTCAGCATTTACACCAAGTGGTACCATTGGCGGTAATGCTACATGGGATAGCACTCAAGCATACGGGTTGAAACTAACTACCACTACTACTTCACAAAGCGGTTATATCAGCTGGAACA